>Ga0073928_10002892_pt1 | contig 28299 bp, 26 predicted proteins | sample PaiPotPPA55metaG_FD_76969 | JGI IMG/M metagenome (GOLD analysis project Ga0073928, IMG submission 76969) | Iron sulfur acid spring bacterial and archeal communities from Banff, Canada, to study Microbial Dark Matter (Phase II) - Paint Pots PPA... ...
AGACGCACGCCTCCGACGACAGCCTGAGCCTGCTGCGAAGCGACCTGGAAGGCGCGCTTCAATCGTTTGGCAGCGGCTTGCGGATGGAATATCAACCCATCGTCAACCTGGCCAGCGGCGTCGTCACCGGGCGCGAAGCGCTGGTGCGCTGGGCCCATCCTACAAGAGGCGAGTTGCCGCCCACGACCTTCGTTCCAATTGCGGAACGGACGGGACTGATCCTGCCGCTGGGGGAATGGGTGCTCCGGCGCTCCTGTGCGGAAGCGGCGCTCTGGCGCGAACCCGTGGTGGTGGCGGTGAACGTATCGCCTGTGCAACTGCGGGAAGATTCGTTCGCGGACCTGGTTGCATCGGTCATGGAAGAGTCACGGTTGCCGCCGTCGCGCCTGAACATCGAGGTTACGGAAACCGTGCTCATGAGCGACGATGTCCCGACCCGGCGCAATGTGGAAAAACTTCGCGCAATGGGTATCGGGCTCGCGCTCGACGATTTTGGAACGGGCTTTTCAACGCTGTCGAATCTATGCCGCTTTTCGTTCGACACGCTGAAGATCGACAGCTCGTTTGTGCGTGAATCGGTTCATCGAAGGGAGTCGGCGGCGGTGGTTCGCGGGATCGTGGCGCTCGCCCACGAACTGGGCATTCCGACCACGGCGGAAGGTATCGAAACGCACGAACAACTGTGCTTTGTCCGTGCCTCCGGATGTACCAGCGCGCAGGGGTTTTTCCTCGGCCGCTCGGAGCGCGCGGAGTGCATTTCGCAAACCTGAACGACGGGCGCAATCATTCGGCCACTGGTGACCGAAAACGCTCGCGGGTAGCCAGGTAGCGAAACGGCACCCTGCCCTTTGTGACTGCCGCATTCCACAAGCATCGAATGGTTAAGACCGGAGGCACCGTTGCACTTCATTGTTCTTATAGCTGCATGTTTTGTCGCAATAGCACTCATCGGTTGCGTGGCGATGGCATTGGTAGCGACGTCGCCCGCCCCCGCACCGGCTCCAAAGGACGTCTTCGGCTTCGGTGCCTTGCGTCCGGTTCCGGATAAAGACCTACCCCCAATCCGTCGTTACGTTGCAAGGGACCACGAACATCTCGCGTATCGTTTTTACGATTCGACTGCGGATCAGACGCTGCTCTTTGTGCATGGCTCGTCCTATCACGGGCGCTCCTACCACGAACTGGCATCGTCTATCAGTTCAAGAGGCATAGCAAAAGTTGTCCTGCCGAATCTCCGCGGTCACTTTTTGTCCGGTCGTCATCGCGGCGATATCGACTATATCGGCCAGCTGGAAGATGACATTGCTGATCTCATTGCTGATCTGCGAACACAGGGTATTGGCGGTCCGATAGTGCTTGGAGGCCATTCCAGCGGGGGTGGATTTGTGATCCGCTTTGCCGGCGGCGTGTATGCCAACACTGTCTCCCGGTTTCTGATGCTCAGCCCGGTCATCCCGACATCGCCCACCCTCAGAGGTCGCGCGTCCGGCGGCTGGGCCCAAGTTCACCTGCGACGCATAATCGGCCTGCTTGTTTTGAATTCACTAGGAGTCCGCGGATTCAACGCGTTACCTGTGATTGATTTCAACAAGCCGGTGGAATTCTGGGACGGTACAGAAACGTTGTCATATTCCTTCCGTCTCAACACCTCTTATCACCCCCGCAACCGATACGGTACGGACGTGCGCAGGTTGGCGAATCGAGCGGCGGTTTTCATCGGGGAGCATGACGAGGCTGTCGACGCTCAACGCCTTCAGAAACTGGTCGCGAAAGAATCGCCTCTTACCCAGTTCAAGATTCTCCCCGACCTTGATCACTTTGGTATCTTCACAAGCGTTGCAGCACACGACGAGATTGCGAATTGGCTTGCTCAGCCATTGGCCCTTTAGCAGCGCGGTTGCACGAATGACCTATGGACTTCGGAAACTGCCGTTTACGTCGCTACTGATAGGCGTGAATCATCGGGCCACCCGGCTCACGTGCTGCGATGGCTGCCGACTGTCGTGAGGTCCCAAAACGCCAATGTGCTGGAAGAAAAGCGCCACGATTCCACGAGTTGGCACGCTGGCGGAAAGCGTCGCGATCTTGACGGGAACAAACCACCTGCACTTTGCGATTTCGTTGCTGGGCTGTGCGGTCGTGTGTTGTGAAACGTCAGCGAAGAAGACGTTGTGCAGCGTGTTGAAGCCACTAAACTGGAAAAGATACATTATCTCGCTAGCGACGAGCATGGTTTCCTCTTCCAGTTCACGCAGCGCCGCCTCATGAGGTGCTTCGCCCCGGCGAATCCTTCCACCGGGCAGCGCCCATCGAGACCGTTCCCTGGCGACCAGGAGAATGCGGTTATCTCGAACACACAGAACGGTGGCCCTGTCCTTCATCCTCGCCCCCGCCATCAATGAATTGACCTACGCGCAGGCCGACGTTGACGCAACGCCAACTGCTGGCAAAGTGCATATTTTAAGTCTTGTCGAAAATGGCGCAAGCGTATTCCACAAGGGCCATCTGACCGAAGATCCGGATACAGCCAGCCGCACGGTGCAAATGGCCTTTCCCTTCCTGCACAGTGGAGTAAGCTAATAAAAAAGTCAGTTCGCTCGTGACGAGGGGAACAGGTCATGAAAACGCGTTCGGCACTTGAGATCTGTTTGCCGCTTACCCTGTTCATCGGGGCCTGCGCCTTGTCGTTTCCAACTCTGCTAATCGCTGTCGTCTGGATGACGATTGGCGTCATATCGGTTGGGCATCGGACACTTGAGACCTTTCCGGCAGACGGAATCCGCCGGGAATGGCTGCGAGGGTATCGTGGTGCGTGCCTGTTGTTCTACCACCTTGCCTGGTGGCCCTGGTACATGCGGACCCCTCTTCGAGACAACGCTGATCGAATCAGAGGACACCTGTTCGCCGGGACGAAGTCGCCGCATCACAAGCCGGAGAATCCGCCGGACAAGCTATCGGATGGCGAGAGTGAGGACGCGAATGCCGGCGACGCACATAGCGGGAAGCGAGACTGACTGGGCCGTAACCGGCCGGCAAAGTCGCTTTGACGGGAGCGAACCAGGACGAACCGCCGCCGTCGGCCAGAGGCAGCCGATTACTTCAGGAAACCGAACGCCTGCTTCATCCTTGCGACTGGACACCAACGCGGCACGAGCTAATCGCAATGATTACCGTGTTTGGCGCGTCTCGGTCAAACACTGACGCCCCATCGAGTGCCCAACCGCTTATTGCGGATTCGCTCGCACGCGCCGTCTTCGCGCAAAAAATCCCTAAAGACTAATCCCCGAAAGACGAGGCACGATTGGACGCAATCAACGTCTTTCAATTCTCTTTCCGTCAAGCCAAATTGGTATACCCCCCCACCCTATTAGCATATACTCCCCTCCGGTATAGAGGAGATCATCAATGAGCCACACCATTCGCGAGAAACAGAAGCTGCTTAACCGGGTTCGCCGCATTAAGGGACAGGTTGAAGCTATTGAACGGGCGCTCGAGCAGGAGCACGGATGCGTCGACGTGCTGCAACAGATCACGAGTTGTCGCGGGGCCATGAACGGTCTCCTCGCCGTCGTGATCGAGGACCATATTCGCACCCACCTCGTCGATGCAGACACTAACGAAGAGCCGGCCGGCAGCGCGACCGACCAGCTCATCGAAGTTGTTCACAGCTATTTCAAGTAGAGTTAAAAATGAGTGATTTCAAAAACGCCGCGTTCGGCGCGGGACATGACCACATCTTTCTGGGTGCCGGTCATGAAAAGAATGAACGCAAGACGTGGGCCGTGATTGCGCTGTGCAGCGCGATGATGCTGATTGAAATCGTCGGCGGCAGCATGTTCGGTTCGCTTGCGCTTGTCGCCGACGGCTTGCATATGTCAACGCACGCCGGGGCGATGCTAATTGCGGCCCTCGCATACACCTACGCGCGCAAACACGCCAGCGACTCCCGCTTCGTGTTCGGTACCGGCAAGCTCGGTGATCTCGCAGGGTTCACGAGTGCGATCGTGCTCGCGATGATTGCGGTGCTGATTGGCTACGAGGCGGTCTCGCGCTTTCTGTCGCCGGTGCCCATCCATTTCGGTGAAGCAATCCCCATTGCGGTGGTCGGACTGCTTGTCAACCTGGCGAGTGTGTGGCTACTGAGCGACGGCGATCATGGGCACAGCCACGGTCATAGCCACGGACACGGCCATGGTCATGGTCATGATGACCACGCTCACGAAGAGGAAGTGCAGAAGATTTTCGCCCCCTCCGGCGTGTTTGCCGTTTCCATCTTCGAGGACGGCGTGCCCCCCGTTTTCCGCATTACGCCGGCGACGGAGGGTTCACGACTGGACGCTTCCGCCGTGTTCGTTACGACGGTACGGCCCGATGGGACGCAACAGGTATTCGCGCTGGCGGACCGTGGCGGCTATCTGGAATCGAAGGAAGACATTCCTGAGCCGCACGCCTTCAAAACCATCGTGCGGATGCCGGACGGCGAATACGAAGTCGAATTCGAAGAACATGAACACCATGACGACGCGCATGACGCGGCGACCCGCGACCATAACATCAGGTCCGCGTATATCCATGTGATGGCGGATGCGGCGGTCTCCGTGCTGGCTATCATCGGCCTCGTGCTGGCTCGCGCATTTGGCTGGCTCTGGATGGACCCGCTCGCCGGTGTCATCGGTGCGCTGGTGATTGCAAACTGGTCGTACGGCTTGATGCGCGACACGGGTGCGATCCTGCTTGACATGAACCCCGACCGGCGCATGGCGGAGAACGTGCGTCACGCTATAGAGGACCGCGGCGACAAGGTTATCGACCTGCATGTGTGGCGAGTGGGTCCCGGTCACATGAGCGCCGTGGTGTCAGTGGCAACAGATGAAACCCGGCGAGACTCGCGCTTCTATCATGCGGTGCTCGGGCGCTTCAAGGGACTGTCTCACGTCACCGTTGAGGTCCAACCGTCACAGGCTGCGGCCTGACGGTTGATTGGAGTGAACCCCTGGGATCTCTGAACGTCCGGTATGGACACGGACGAAAGGTCGCTTCCGCTCACGCAGGGCCGGTCCGCGAAAGACGACGTTCGCTTTGTATTTGCTTCTTATTTGCTTCTTATTTGTTTCTCGCTCCCAATCCTTGAGTTTAATATTTGGGTTTCAGCTTCACGCTCAGAAAGCAGATACCTTTTTACTGAAGTTGGGAATCGAGAGCGAGCCATTTCCATGCAGCCCTACAAAGAGCTCACAGATAACGCAGAACGTCAAATTATGGAATTACGCCAGCGGGCGCGTGGCGACCCCCGACGTCGATCGATATATTACAACTGGGCAAATGACGTGCTCGCGAGATGGATGAAATCGGCAAGCTCATACGCCAACACGGAGGACGATCTTCGCAATTTACAGGACTTGGTTGACCGATTCCCTTGAGTCCGTTTGACGGCACGACTGGCCGGAGAGCATGCACTGACCCATAGAGCCACCGGTATACATGGGGTGTCAGCCAACGCGGTAAGAGTCCGCTTAGGCGAAAAGCGGCGGCTGTGCGTCGTGTGCTGTCGATCACCGACAGGCAGCAATTCCCTGACGCTTGGGGCCGATTGTTTCAGGGCTGCTTTCCGATCCGGCCAAGATGCGTAAAGGCAAAACCTTCCGGCGATTTCAGACCATAGCCAAGCATGCGGTCGAATCCTGAATGCGCCAGCCAGAGTGCACCGAGCACCACAAGGAGTGGGATCGGCACAATCAGCCCAATCGCGAGCGAAGCCGCACCAAAAGCATAGATATGGACCGCGTTGTAGCAAAGCGCTCCCCTTCTCGGCCCAAGGAGGTAGCCCAGGAAGCTGAGATCTGGCGCGAAGAAAATCAGAAGTGCGCCCCACCACGGCATGGCGTTGTTCCCGTGCAAGAAGAGCGCGACGCCGACCGCGAAGATGATGAATCCCTCAACGCGCTGCCACAGGACAGCTCGGACCATAGTTGGCGTTCCTTTGGACATGACGGTTCTCCTGGAGGTGAAAGTTCAAAACGAGCGGAGCCGGAAGATCGCAGCGGAGTTCGAAACAACACGAGAAAGCACAGGCCTCAGGTAACCGTCGAGAAACGGTTGAACTGGCATCCCCAACCGGGCCTCAAGCGCTGCGACTGCAGCGGCGAATACTACCTTCCCGACCTGCGTAACACACGCGGCTGCTTCGCAGCCGCCCTGGTGGGTAGTTGTATGGGTATCAATGGCCGCGATGTTCATGCCTGGCTCCTTGGATTTTGATCGGTTCCGCTACTGAAGGCCTTAGTTTGCTCAATAATCACCAATACGAAAATTGCCTATAGTCGAATTGCATCTATACAAAAATGTATAGTACGACCCAACGCGAACCGAACTGGGAGCGGCACCGCACTTTTTTGACTGCACGAACTTCAGCCCTATGCGGCCCGAGTGGCCGCGACCACGGCGGCGCCCCTCCGGGCGGAGAGCAGCCAAGCGACAGGCGTTCGCGGTACGGGTCAGATGGCAACCGCCTCCCGATATGCATCCGCCTTGGCGGTATGCTTCGTGAACCTCTTTCGAGCAGGAGCCGATCCATGGGACCACGTGTTTCTCTTCTCTTCATTACCGCATTCGCTGGTCTGGTGTTGAGCGCTTGCGCGCAGACCAGCCCCGTCGAGTTCTCCGCGACGGGTGCCGACGCGCCAATGCTCAATCAGGCAAGCGATATGGACTTCGGTCCAATGGACAGGACGATCGCACAATGCAAAGCGGTCTCGAAGAAGGCGGGTCCGGATCAATGCTCGAAAGTTCGTGCGTACGAGTCGTGTATGAAAAGCAAGGGCTACATTACCGTGCTTGGGCCCGAGAACCCGAAAGGTTGCGGCGACCCGGAGTGGGAGAAAGACGTGAGGAAATGGCTTCAATAAGGGACCGGCCGGAGCGATCGTGTGAGGCAGTGGCCGGCCATAATGGGCCCGTCCGTGTCGAATCGGTGCGTCAAGCAAAGAAAGCGATCGCCTGGCCGTTCAACTTTGGCATATCGACAATTGGGCCCAGGCAGCGTCCGTCGACGAAGTCGAACGCAATGACATTATCCTGAGCGACGCAAAACAAAACTCCCTCAGGGTCGAAGCGCAGACCCCGAGGACGATGAAAGCTCATATTCCGATCCACCCGGAACACGCGGACAAGGCTACCGGTTGAACTGTCGTATTCGCGTACGGTGCATACCGCGTCCGGCTTTCCGAAGGGGAACTCGCTGGACACAAGCACATTTCCGTTCGGCGCAATCGTGAGATCCAGTGGACTCACCGCGTCGTCCGTAATGAATCGGGAAGCATGCAGTCCGCCGTCCGGGTCAAACACGACGATGTTGTTCTCACCCTCACCGTCTGGACCGATGCCGGAAGCGAGGAAAAGCTTGCCATCCGTACCGAAGGCGAATCCGCGAGGATACGGAACCGCACTGGCGGGCAGTACGGATTGCGCGGCACCGTCGAGATAGGGGGGAAACGCAGCAATCGTCCGTGCGCTACGCAATCCAACGTAATAGCGCCCATCGGGCCCAAGGTTGCCGCCTCCGGCATTCAGACCCGGAACGGAACCCGTGTCACGTACCACCCTCCCTTTGGTGTCGAGCGCAAGGATGCGGTCGTTTCCGCTATTGACATAAAGATGCTGCCGATCCGGACTGACGGTCATGCCGCGAGGATCGACGATGCGAGGGTCGTCGCTGAACGAACCAATGAAAGTACCGTCGAGGCGGAATGACAGGAGCGCCCCGTATCCATCGCCGTTCGAACCAGAAGCGCTGGTAACCAGAATGCTCATATCGAGTCCTAAGAGATAGATTAGACCCTCTCACCCTGCCGTCCCGTAGTGGCCAACGCAACGACCGGCGCTACGTTAGCGCGGGCCGTTGCGTCGTTCAGGGCGTGCTTGTGTGAAGGGAGTCAAGTACCAGAATCCGCTCTTCCGGGTCCGGATGGTGGGGTGCAAAATTACGCCGCTTCCGTTTCAGCATGGAACGGGTAGTCGGTGTAACCGCTTGCGTCGCCGCCATAGAAAGTACTACGGTCGTATCGGTTGAGCGGCAGATTCAACCGCAGGCGCTCGGGCAGATCGGGGTTGGCGATGAAGTGGCGGCCAAACGCGACAATGTCCGCGTGACCCGCTTCGATGATCGCGTCCGCAGTCTCTTTCGTGAAGCCGCCTGCAGCGATTAGCGTGCCGGTGAACTTCGGGCGCAGATGGCGCGACGCGACCGGATCGTGAACTTCGCCGATCGTTTCCGTGCCCTTGATGCGCGGCTCGACCACGTGGAGATAGCCGATGCCACGCTTGTCCAACTGCTCCGTCACGTAACCAAAGGTGGTTTCCGGATCGCTGTCATGCATCGAGCCATAAGTGCCGCTCGGTGCAATGCGCACGCCAACCCGATCCGCTCCCCACACGGAAATCAGTGCGTCCGTTACTTCCAGGAAGAAACGGGCGCGATTTTCGATCGGTCCACCGTACTCGTCGGTGCGAGCATTCGAACCGTCCTGGAGAAACTGGTCCGGCAGGTAGCCGTTTGCGCCGTGCAGTTCCACACCGTCGAAGCCCGCGCGCAGTGCCCGCTCGGCACCCTTGCGGAAGTCCTCGACAATGGCGGGGATTTCGTGCAATTCAAGCGCGCGGGGCATCGTGAATTCGACTTCGCCGTTCACTGAATACGCATAGCCTTCGGCTTTCAGCGCAGACGGAGCGACGGGCGCCGCGCCGCCTGGCTGAAGATCGGGGTGAGACTGACGGCCGACATGCCACAACTGGAGGAAGATGCAAGCGCCTTTGGCGTGCACGGCATCCGTGATCCGGCGCCATCCTGCAATCTGATCGTCGGAGTAGATTCCCGGGGCCATTGCATAACCGTAGCCCTGTACGGAAACGGGGGTTGCCTCCGTGACGATAAGGCCACCTTCGGTTGCGCGCTGCGTGTAGTACTCAACCATCAGATCACCCGGCAAGTCACCGGGCTCCGAACGCATGCGTGTCAATGGCGCCATCGCGACGCGATGGGACAGGGTGTAGGGGCCGACTTTGACGGCTGAAAACAGCTTGCTCATGGAGTTACTCCTTGCAGATCAGTTAGTACTGGCTAGCAGTACGAGCGCGGTAACACGTTCGATGGCTCTTATAACTGCAGGGAGAGCCACAACGGCGACTTGCAGTCAGACGAGCTCCTGGTAGCGGCTCGCCAAACACAGAGACATCGTCGTTGAATTGAACTGGCCAGGGTAGACAGCGTGACGGCATAACAGTCATTCCCTTGGGGCATATCGGGCGGACCTCATCCCGGTCGGTGAACCGCTTACGGTGCAACGGAAGTCGCTGAGGACAAGAACGCGTTACCGTATGCCTGTGCGGACCAAGTGTTATGCCAGCGCTACGTAAAACAGCGCGGCGAGGTGGTGTATCTTCCGGCAAGCAGGTTTTGCCGTGCGTGTTTGACGGGGCGACGCTCGAGCCCCAGACATCCGTTCCAGGAGGGACGACCGTGGACCGACTGACAGCGATGGAAACGTTTGTGTGTGTGGTGGAGTCCGGTTCTTTTTCGGCGGCAGCGCGGCTGCTGAACGTTGGGCAGCCCGCCGTTTCCAAGTCCATCGCGCAACTCGAAGAGCGGCTCGCGGTTCGACTGCTGCTGCGCTCGACGCGCGGGCTGACGCCGACCGAGGCGGGCCACACATTTTACGAGCGCGCAAAGCGGGCGATCGAAGAGGCGGACGAGGCGGAGGTTGCGGCAAGAGGATCGGCTGGCGCCCTCTCCGGTCGTCTCAGGATTTCAGCAGGGGTGACCTTTGCGCGGATTCACATCCTTCCGCGGCTCCAGGCATTTCTTGATCAACACCCCGAACTCAACGTCGACATTATGCTCGACGATGAAAACATTGATCTGCTGGAACGCGGTATCGACGTAGCTCTCAGGATGGGGGTGCTTGGCGACTCGAACATGACTGCACGCAAGGTCACTCACGGTCGGCGTTGCGTCGTCGGCACGCCGGCCTGGTTCGCAAAGGCCGGCGAACCTCGGGTACCTGCGGATCTGCTATCGCATCAGGCGATCGTGTATGAGCAGGGCGGCGGCGAAAGCGTGTGGTCGTTCAGGCAAGGCAATTCGGAAACGGCGATTGTCGTCGCCGGGCGCGTCCGCGTGAACGCGGCGGAAGGCGTGCGCGCGGCCGTGCTCGCCGACATGGGCGTCGCGATCGCTTCGGAATGGATGTTCACGCCGGAACTCGCGAGCGGTGCGGTAAAACGCGTGCTGGCCGACTGGGAATTGCCGGGTATCGACCTGTGGGCCGTTTTTCCTAGCGGGCGCATGGTCAGTGCAAAAGCACGCGCTTTCGTCGCCTGGATCGAGGAGATGTTCGGCCCTCAGATTGAAGCCTTGCCGATCGAGGCGCCGCCATCGACAAACAACGTTTGACCCGTGATGAAAGCAGCATCGTCGGACAGCAGGAAAGCGATGGCTGCAGCAATTTCGTCTGGCTTGCCGAAGCGTTTCATTGGGACGGAGGCGAGATAGCGCTGCTCCCCTTCGCTTCCTGGCGCGTTATTGGCTCGAAACAGTTCGGTTTCCGTGGGGCCGGGAGCCACGGAATTGACCGTGATGCCGGTGGTCGCCAACTCAAGCGCCCAGGAGCGTGAAAAACTCACCAGGGCGGACTTGGCGGCGGCATAAGCCGTACGTTCCACAATGCCAAGGATAGTGAGGCTCGATATGTTGACGATTCGCCCCCAGCTTTGCGCGCTCATATTGGGCAGGAGTGCTTGCGCTGCCTGGATAGCCGGATGCAGATTGAGCGACATGACAGAGTCAAGCGCATCCAGATCGATGGCGCCCAGCCTCTGCGGTTTGACCAGTCCAACGTTATTGACCAGGCCGTCGAACTTGTAGTCCGCCACAAGCTTGTCGAGCGTGGCCTGCGTTTTCACGCGGTCGGACAGGTCGACAGAAACGAGCGTTCCTGGAAATCCAGGGTCGTCCCCGTGACGTGCCAGCCCCACTACGCGGTGCCCGTCTGCGTTCAGCCGCTGTGCGACAGCCCTGCCGATGCCTTTGCTGGCGCCCGTTACGAGAAAAGTACGTGATTTCATATTGCCTCGATGTTTATGTATCAGCTTGCCTGTCCAATCGTTCCCGACGGTTCATGGCCGGGAACGAAGCAGGAACGAAGCAGGACCGGATCAAGACGCCGAAGCGACCTTCTTGCGGAGAACCGGCAACATGTCCTGCGGCTCAGGACGGTGCGTATAGTCCGGGTTGACTTCCGAGTACAGGATCGTTCCGTCTTGCCCGACCACGTAGCGCGCCGGCATCGGCAACGTCCAACTGTCGTCTCCGTTGAACGCCGGCAGATCGTTCTTGAGGTTCTTGTACAGATCCACCAGATAGTCGGGCAATGCAAAGCGGATGCCGAATGCGGCCGCCACATCGTTGTGCGTGTCGCTCAGGATCGGAAAGCTCAGCTTGTTGGTACGGATCGATTTGCGGCTGTTCACGGCATTCTGCGGCGAGATCGCGATCAGACTCGCACCTTCGGCCTTGAACAACGGCAGCGCCTCTTCAAGGGCCGTCAGTTCAAGATTGCAATACGGGCACCATGCGCCACGGTAGAAGCTGATCACGAGCGGCCCCTGCTTCAGCAGGTCAACAGAAGACACCGGTTTGCCATCCGGATCATTGAGGGTAAATTCCGGCGCGACGTCGCCCGCTTTCAGAGCGCGTACGGCCTGACCGGACGCCACGAGTTCGGCTGTCGCACGTTCCATGATCGGATGGATTTCCGGCGGTGCAAAGTACGGGGCTTTTCCGCCCTTGAAATCGGCCTTGAATGCGTCCAGCTTGGCTTGAAGTGACATGACAATCCCCTTCCTGGTGAGGTTTAACGCACATTGCGTGGTAGGGATAGTCAGCCAATGCAAACCGGCGGAGAAGACAGCACGAATGCATAACTGTCATTCCTGCTGGGCATGGGGGACGACAAAGAGAACGGGCCGGCACGGGCAAGTGGCCGCGCGGCGTTCGTCAACGCGTGTTACCTGGGCGACGTCCGGTCTGCCATTCGATTTCCAGCCGGTCGGCGCTTCGTCGCAATATTGCGTTGATCCGGTCACGATCCATGGCCTCGTCTTCTACAGGTTGCGCAGGATCGTCCAGCGGAAGACGCCCGACCCGTTGTTTACCGCATCCACCGCTGTGCTGATCGAGGTGGCGCACATTAGCGTTTCGAAGGCTTGGAAAGCATTGCGAACTTAGTTAAAAACGGCTTGAGCACTAGCTTGCCAACATTTACCTCCCGGATTAACCACTCAATGCCGGAGTCGAGCTCAATCCGGCGATTCCGATGGGCCGCTTCTCACCCACTGCCCGACAATTACCACGACCACCGAACGCCTGCGTTTCCAGTTATGGTGCGCTGATGTGAGCCGCCAAGATTGCTCAAATAGCTGAGCGTCGCATAGGCGCTGCTAGACTTGCCGATCTTCGCTACCAGACCTGCCCCGATCTGCCCGGCCGTCTGCCCGACAGAACCAGGCAGCGTCGTCGCGCCCCCGAACGTCACATCGTCGCCCGCCCCGAAGTTGCGCAGCACCGACAAGCGCAGGTACGGCTGCCACGTGGCAATAGAGTTCGTGTATGTGCCTTCCAGCCGCGCACCAAGCCGTGCAAGGAACGTATTCCCATGCTTGAACGACACGGTAGATACGCCGTCGTTCAGGTCGTTGATGGAGAGGTTCTGCCAGATAATCTGTGCCTGCGGTTCGATCGATAAACCATGCGCCAGCGGGATCGGCAAGCCGGCCTCGACAGAGCCGCTGACCGCGCGGCCATGAGTGGTCGCACCAACACCGTTATTGGATAACGGATCGATGGTCAGGGAGGTGCCCATCAACACGGCGTCGGTGTATCAGCCGCCTGGCCCGATGTGCGTCCAGTACGCGCCGAAACTGTACCCGTTGATCGCAAGATGGCCGACCTCGAGGTTGGGTGTAGCGAGCGCGTATCCATTGACATCGCCAGTCACCCGCGTAAAGCCGACGAAGAAACCATAGTGATTTCGATGCCCGCCCGGCGTCGAATCGGCATAGACATCATGCCCGGCTTGCGCGCCATAGATTGACCCGTCGAACTCCGGATTCAGTGCGCCATCCTGGCTCTGCACCGTGTGGCCGCCCCACACGCGACCCCACGCAGCCGGCAAGGTGCCGCTTTCGTTAAGCAGCGACTGGTCGCCCTGACGATCGTGGAACGTATCAATCTGCTGGAGGCTAATCTGCCGCGCGACCATCGGAATCGCAGCGTATAGCGGCGCTTCCGGCCGGTACACGGGCGCAGGTGCCGGCGCAGACGCGGATGGGGATGCGGTCGGGGCATTAGTCGCCTGAGCCAGCGCCGTGATCACCTGCGGTTGCGTGCCCGGCGCTGCAATTGGCGTATCTGCGGGAGCGACAGGATTATCGGCAGACGGCGGTAACGACGGATTAACCGGTAGCGGCTGGGTTGGAGGTGGCGAGGGAGTGGTAGGCGGTGTAGGGGTTGACGGAGGTGTTGGGGTTGACGGAGGTGTTGGGGTTGACGGAGGAGTCGGCGTTGACGGAGGAGCAGGATTTGAGGGCGGCGGTGTCACTGCAGCAACAGGAATCGTGTTGCGCAAATACCAGTTCTGAGCAGTACCATTCGAGACACCGCCCTTCGCGAGATAGTACGAGTACGCACCGGCCTCGACCGGGCCGGCGAGTCGGAACGCGCTCAAATCGGTGGTCGCTCCGTTGTTCGCTTCGATCACCTGAATGCCGTTGGCGAGCGTCGCCGCGCCCGAGCCGCCAGCGTTAGTGATCCTCAGCGCCGACGTGCCGGTCGCGGTTGACGCGGGCCCGCTGACCACGAGTCTGTCCGATGCCGCATTGTCGCCGGCCACAACCGTGTTCAACGCGACCGTTCCGTTATTGCCGACGTAGCTGCCCGCGACGTTGAGCCTGTTGCCGACACCAGCGCCGCCGATTGCGGCCAGGCCTGCGTTGGTCAACGTGCCGTTGATCGTGAACGTGCCGCTACCTGAACTGGCAAAAGCGGGAAGCGCGTCCGCAACGGCAATCGTGCCGGCGTTCGTGACATTACCGGTGACGCTGCCATAACCACCAAGCGTGGCTCCGCTAGCGACACCTACGGCACCGCCGCCGGAAAGTGCTGCGTTCGCGTGTTGTGCATCGCCGATAGCGAGCGTTCCCGCCGCAACCGTGGTTGAACCCGTGTACGGATTGTCAGCGGTGAGCACGGTAGTGCCGGTGCCCGCTTGCGTAAGCCCCCCCCCGAGCCGGAAATGATGCCCGGGAAAGTGACGGTATCGGAGCGGTTGAAGACGAGCGAGCCGTTGTTCGTGACGTCGCCCACGATGCTGCCCGATGTCCCACCGTTGCCCAATTGCAAGGTGCCGGCAGAAATGGTCGTCCCTCCGGTGTAGGTGTTGTCTGCGGTCAGGGTGGTTGTACCGCTACCCGCCTGCGTGACTGATCCGCTACCGGAGATCGTGCCGGGAAACGTCACCGCATCGGACCGATCGAACACGAGCGCACCGTTGTTCGCCACATCGCCTACGATGCTTCCCGACGTTCCACCGTTGCCGAGCTGAAGAGTACCGGCAGAAATGGTCGTCCCGCCGGTGTAGGTGTTGTTCGCCGTAAGGGTAGTCGTGCCGTTGCCCGCCTGCGTGACTGATCCGCTACCGGAGATCGTGCCGGGAAATGTCGCCGCATCGGACCGATCGAACACGAGCGCACCGTTGTTCGCCACATCGCCTACGATGCTGCCCGATGTTCCACCGTTGCCGAGTTGCAGGGTGCCGGCAGAAATGGTCGTACCGCCGGTGTAGGTGTTGTTCGCCGTCAGAATAGTTGTGCCGTTGCCCGCCTGCGTGACTGATCCGTTACCGGAAATCGTGCCGGGAAATGTCACCGCATCGGACCGATCGAACACGAGCGCACCATTGTTCGCCACATCGCCCACGATGCTGCCCGACGTTCCACCATTGCCGATCTGAAGAGTACCGGCAGAAATGTTTGTCCCACCGGCATAGGTGTTTGTACCCGTCATCGCAAGCGTGCCGCTTCCGGTCTTGGTCAATGCACCAGCACCGGCAATGCCCTGCGATATCGTCGTGGAAAAGGCTTGTGTGTTGATTGTGCCGCCCGAGGCATTGATCGAAATCGCCCGCGTGCCGGCAAGATTCAAGGCTTGATTGAGCTGCAGCGTGCCGCCGTTGAAGGTCAGGCCACCACTCGCGGCACCCAGGACGTTGTCAGCCGCGATCGCGACTGTTCCCTGGGTAATCGTCGTGCCACCGGAGTACGTGTTTCCGGCTGCTGCTGGCGCAAGCGTCAACACGCCGGCTCCGGTCTTTTCAACCGCGCCGGTACCGCTTAAGAGACCCGCATAGGTGCCGTCATCGGGTTGGGCAAAGCGGACGAGCCCGTTATCCGTGACGGTTGGTGGCAAGCTCTGCGCCCGGGCCTGCAGTGTGCCGGCCGGCTCCACCAGGACTTGTCCTGTGTAGTTCGTATTGTTCCCGGTAAGCGCCAGTGTGCCTTGCTGGACATCCGCGATAGTTACGCCGGTGATCGTGCCGGTCAAGGTCCAGAAACCCGAATCGTTCTTGATCAACGACGAGAAATTAACCATGTTTCCTGGGAGTGACGCAGTACCAACCCCGCTCAGGAAGATCGTATTGGTACCCCCGCCGCCGTTGAAGTTGCCACTAATACTTGAACCCGTATAGAAGCGCAGCGTGTCGTTGCCGCCCGCGAAGATCAGGTTGCCGATCACCTGGCCGCGATTCGTGAAATCGACCGCACCGTTGCCCGAACTGCCGATCACATTGCTGGGTGCCTGAATCACCCCGGTCGCGTTGTTGATGACGGTATTGAGACCGCTGGTGTTCTGGAACCAGATTGCTGCCGCATTGATGCCGCGTATCGTGCCGTTGTTCACGATCGTGTTACCGGCACCCTCAGGGTTGACCGCTTCGGCACTCGTCTGTGTGCCGGCAGACAGAACCGTGGCGCCCTGCTGCACAGTCAGCGTGCTGTTGCTGCGGAAGTCGATCGTATTGGCGCCTGTGGCATAAGTGCCACCTGCCGTTCGAGCACTGTTCTGCACTAGCGCCCCGGACTGTACGGTGATGTTCGCGTTGTCGCTCAGCGCGATTGCGGTGGCATCACCCACGACGACCTGAGCGTTGGGCCCGACCGTGACCGATGAACCCGAAGGGGCATTCGGACCGGTGCCGATGGTGGTCGTCCAGGGGGAAGGCGCACTTGTGTCGCAATTCGTTGCGGTACCGGTCGTCGTGCAATTGGCAAACGCCGGTAGCGGGATCAGCGCGATATTGGTTAGAACCGCGAGACACGCGGCGGACACTCGTGGGTCGATACGGGTGGGCGAAGCATGCAGTACTGCCTGAGTCGGAAGAGTAGCCTTTTCAAAAACCTGAATAACGTGAAAATCGATGCGCATGCTATGTCGCCCCCCGTAAAGGTAAGGTTTCAGAGCCCCATTCGATCTGGTCTCGATTTGTAATTTCCGGAAAGGATAGGAAATTATTTTCGATAATACAAATGTTTCAGCAATATGCCGTGCCATTCCACCACGGCCTAATGCTTGGAATACGCCTCGTTCTGATTCACTACGTCGACCTCTGTGAATCGCAATTAATTCGTCACCGTCTCGACAGCAAAACCGTCAACGCTTCCATGTTCCGCATGCAAATGGGCGCTGATGCGATACCGGACAGAGCGCTGGCGGGATGCGAAGTGAAGTGGCAATGGAGGTGTGAACGGGACGCGCGCCACTCATCAGTTTCCTCGCGGGGCACGTAGCACGCACCGCGCAATGCCGAACCACGCCGGCCTCGGATTGGGGACCAGAACCCATTAGGAATAGTGCCAAAAATCGCAATTAACCCTTGCGAATAATGCGCTTAATTATCAGCGGCCACTTCCCTAAACTTGGTATTGGCTGCTAAGGGTTCGATCCCGCGCTGGGAGGCGCAGTGTATGCGTCAATACTCTGCAATGCCGGCCTGAGAAGCCTTATCGCGCGTCGCTGGAGTTGATTGATATTGAGTTGATGGTGAGTTGATTGAGACATAAAGGGCATCGTGTGCCTGAACGAGGTACCGGTCACCCAGGTGGGCTTTAGGCGGGCGTAGATTCTTTCCAAGAATGAAGTACGTGTCTCGTGCCAGCCCTGAGCGGCGATCTGTGGTTTGCTTCACGTGCGCCACTGCTGACGGTCGCGCGAGTTTGATCGCTACGAGCCAAACGTACAACGAGCGCTATGGAGAAATACAAATGGATCAAATGGATCGTTTGCATCGAAATTCCAATCCAATCAAGGAGGAACGGGTCATGAGCAAGGCAACCAGAACATTAATCGCGGCCGTCGCCGCACTCACGCTGTCGGGCGGCGCTTATGCACAGGCCAACAACACGCTGGCAACCCCGACCGTCGTGTCGCCGGCCGCTGCAACGAGCAGCTACGGCACGCCTGGCGTCACCAACTCGGAAAGCGGCAAGGCCGCCGGGTCGCCGAACTCGGGCGCGCCGAATAGCACGAGCAGTAGCTCAACGTCCGGCACCACCGCTTTCGGGACCAACAACACGCTGGCGACCCCCAGCACCGCGTCGCCGGCTGCCCAATAACAGCAATCAAGGATGACAACCGGGCGCAAATAAGCGCAAAGCGAGTCGGCGCCCCTCATTCACCACCCCTCATAAGAAAAGCCGCTGCCCTCACGGACAGCGGCTTTTTGTTTCTCCCTAACCTCTTCCTGACAGCGGCTTGCGGCACACCAACTGATTGCGTGCCTCTAGGGTGACCCGAATAACAGCGACTGGCCTAGCCTGCCATAACGCGCCAGACGGCCGAATTAGACCCAACGTTGAATGACCGCTTCACAGAAGATCAAAGGACCGAAGTGAGTCGAACTGCGACCGTTCCACCCTGAAGATTGCAGATGTGAAATTAACTCGGTCGATTCGCCGCGTTCGCACAAACTGAGATATTGAGGTTCCCGGCTACTACGACGCATTCATTCACACCGGTGACATCGGATTAAGGCCAGCCATTTATTTTCATTTTTTATCGACGGCTTTTCGACTATTTTAGATTTGCGATCGGTTATCGCGGCATGCCCTTCGCGGGAGGCTACAAAGTTGTTACCGGACGGTTTTTTCGAGGATTTCGCCCTTCGTAAAATACAAAGGGCACATGGCATATGTGCTTCAAAACTGCGTTGACGCTAAGCAATAAAATCCGCCACTGGACGCACGCGCCAAGTTCATTTTCCCTTTATCCGGCGGCCGTTCCAATTAATCCGCATGCGCTCGCCGCAGAGGCTCCAGCAATTGGCATCGTTGCAATCATTGCTCCCGACAGCCTGCATAACGCTTGCATACCCGGTATCCACGCGGCCTCGAACCAGACGCTACTCAATACCCGCGCCAAAGACAATCAGGCGCCCACACCTTCGACCATCAGGCGAACATCGTTCATGTTAAAAAAATGGATCCGTGCCGTATTTACTGCCGCTGTGCTGATTGCGACAATTACATCGGAATCTCAGGCGCAGTACACCACTGACTGGGTAGCGAACACATATGGAACGAGTTCCACCTACGTTGGCAATGGTGCCCGTTCCATGTGGGTAGCGCCTGAAGGAACCATTTATACAGCTTCCCTGTGGGACGAAAACGAAGGCGGGGTCGCCATATACGGCAATCGCCAAAACATGGGTTCCATCGGTTTGCACAACGAGTTCCAGGGCAGCGCCATTACGGGCAATGCAACTTCAATCTTTGCTGCCTTGCAATATGACAGAACCAACGGCAGCGGCTGGGTAGGACGATATAACCGCACCACTAAAACACGCGACCTCTCCCTCTCTGTCAGCGCGACAACGACCCAGACGCGTGGTGATGTCATCACCGGACTCGCGACATCGGGTTCCCTCCTCTATGCAAGCGACTTCCCTGGAAATCGCGTCCGGGTTTACAGCACCGACGGCGTCTGGCAAAGCGATATCAATGTTGCAGGTCCTGGGGCGCTCGCCCTGGACAGCGCCGGCAATGTCTGGGTCGCGCAAGAGAACACCGGCACGGTGGTCGAATTCAGTCCGTCGGGCGCCGCGTTGAACACGATCCAGATGCCTGCTACATCCCGCCCGTCCGCGCTGTATTTCGACTCAACGGCTGGACAGCTTCTGGTCGGCGACGAGGGGCCCGACATGAACATCAAGATCTACCAGATCGCGGGCGTCTCAACTCAGCCAACCCAGGTCGGCACGTTCGGTATTCAGGGCGGATATCTCGACACAACGACTGGAATCAAAGGCCAGGTCGGGGACAAGCGTTTCACCCGCGTTGCCGGCATTGGCAAGGACTCCGCGGGCAACCTGTATGTACTCAACAACCCGTGGGGCGGAACCTGGGATCTCGGCCGCAACGGCAATACCGACATCCACGCCTACGACAGCTTGGGCATCCTGCGATGGAAGCTTCAGGCACTGAACTTTGAAGGTAACGGCGCACCTGACCCCGCGACAGACGGCGCGTACTTCTATGGCGGTTTCAACGTCTACACCGGCACCGCCGGCGGAACGTTCGTGGCAAACACCGTTGACCCGATCGACTATCCGGCCGACCCGCGACTCAACATGAACGACACCCAGCGCGGTCAGCACTTCGCGCAAATTGCCACCGTCGGCGCAAACCGGATCCTTGTGGCAGCCGGCCAGAATCCGGGCATCTTCTACTTCTTCCACTTCAACGCGGCCAATGGCTACATCGCCATACCGGACGGGTCCCTGCCGGGCACAGCGTTCAATTCGACTACATCGATAACGGGTGGATTCTGTCTCGACAACAACGGCAACGTCTGGGCCGGCCCGGACAGGACGAACATGATCTACTACTACCCGTTGACCGGCTTCGATGCCAACGGCAAGCCGAGTTGGGGAGCAGGCATTGCATACGCCACGCCGAGATCCATCCTGCCGTTGACCCGGATCATCTACCTGCCGGAAAGCGACACCATGATCCTCGCGCAAGGCATAGTCGGCAGCGCGGACTGGACGTCGATAGGAACGAGGGTCGAGGTGTATCACGGCTGGCTTGCAGGAAACCAGAGCTCGCCTAATCCGGTGATCAACCTCACCAGCGCCAATCCGAAATCGATCACGGCAGCCGGCAACTATCTGTTCGTCGGATATGTGCACACCGTACCCAACATCGACGCTTTCAATCTCTCTACGGGCAACCTCGACACCACCTTGATCAATGCCAATCCCACCACAGTGGATGTAGGCACTGACGTTGATTCCATGTACGGCCTGAGGTCATACCTGAGATCGACCGGTGAGTACGTGGTCACGAAGGACAACTACAACGAGTCCAGCATTATTGTTCATCGCTGGACTCCCGGGTCATAGGCGGACCCGTCGCGCGCAGTTGCGGCATCGGACCAGATCCTGTGTAGTCGGGCGCGTCGATGCCGTTATGAGAAGCGTTGCCTGATGCTGCATCGAAAGTCGGATGCTGCACTGTGTCAGACAGCCGGATGGAGTCACCATAAACGTGGGCGAGATGCCGAGCTTCACGAAGCCGTTGCAGAAGCCGCCCTTGTTGCGCCTATAGTTACGAAAAAGCGCTCGCCACGAGCCACGATATAGCGGCGACCTATCAGCGGCATTGCACGAATCTAATTCTGTTGATGGTCACACAAGCTTATATTTAACTGGAGTAGGCTCGCCAGCGCGAGCAGTGCTCTTTCAATGTACGCTACAACATCACTTGCGGGAATTTTGGATTGCGCCTCGGGTGATCAACAGCAAGAGCCCACCACGGGATTTCCCGGCAGACCCGCGGGCGCGGGGTTATCGATGCAATGCACCATGAAAGCCTGACACCCCTAAAAATAAGTAGTGGGTATGTCCTCTCAAGGAGATAACGCATGTCAAATGAAGCAAAGTGCCCGTTCAATCACGCCGCCGGCGGCGGCACGACGAACCGCGACTGGTGGCCGAAACAACTGCGGGTCGACCTGCTCAGCCAGCACTCCAGCAAGTCGAACCCCCTGGACAACAGCTTCAACTACGCCGAGGCTTTCAAGAGCCTCGACCTGGCCGCGGTGAAGAAGGATCTTGCGGCACTCATGACCGATTCTCAGGATTGGTGGCCGGCGGACTTCGGTCACTACGGTCCGCTATTCATCCGCATGGCCTGGCACAGTGCCGGCACGTACCGCATCGGCGACGGCCGCGGTGGTGCCGGGCGCGGCCAGCAGCGTTTCGCTCCGCTCAACAGCTGGCCGGACAATGTCAGCCTGGATAAGGCCCGCCGCCTGCTTTGGCCGATCAAGCAGAAGTACGGCCAGAAACTCTCCTGGGCAGACCTGATGATCCTCACCGGTAATGTCGCGCTCGAGACCATGGGCTTCAAGACCTTCGGTTTCGGCGGCGGTCGTGAGGACACGTGGGAGCCGGATCAGGACGTTTACTGGGGCAATGAAAAGACCTGGCTGGGCGGCGACGTCCGTTACGGCAAGGGCGCCGCCGGCAGCGACGACGAAGGCGTGATCGTGGCCGACGAACAACTCCACGGCAGTGAAACCAGCCGCACCGACAGCGGACGCAACCTGGAGAATCCGTTGGGCGCCGTGCAGATGGGCCTGATCTATGTCAACCCGGAAGGTCCCGACGGCAATCCTGACCCGCTCGCGGCGGCGCACGATATCCGCGAAACCTTCGCGCGCATGGCCATGAACGACGAGGAAACCGTCGCGCTGATTGCCGGTGGCCACACTTTTGGGAAAACGCACGGCGCAGGTCCTGCGGACAACGTGGGTCCCGCACCCGAGGCCGCCGATATCGAGAACCAGGGGCTGGGCTGGAAGAGCAGCTTCGGCGTCGGCAACGGCGGCGACACGATCTCCAGCGGTCTGGAGGTCACCTGGACCGGCACGCCGACGAAGTGGAGCAACGGCTTCTTCCAGAACCTGTTCGGCCACGAATGGGAGCTGACCAAGAGCCCCGCCGGCGCCAATCAGTGGGTCGCCAAGGATGCCGGCGCAACGATCCCGCATGCTCACGATCCGTCGAAGAAGCTGGTGCCGACGATGCTCACCACCGACCTCTCGCTGCGCTTCGACCCCATCTACGAGAAGATCTCGCGGCGCTTCCTGGAGAATCCTGAGCAGTTGGCGGACGCTTTCTCCCGCGCCTGGTTCAAGCTGACCCATCGCGACATGGGACCGCGCGTGCGCTATCTTGGACCGGAAGTGCCGGCCGAAGAACTGCTGTGGCAGGACCCCATTCCGGCGGTCAACCACCCGCTGGTCGGAGAGCCGGACATCGCTTCGCTCAAGCAGAAGATCCTGGCGTCAGGGCTGTCTGTGCCGGAACTGGTGTCGACCGCCTGGGCGTCCGCATCCACCTTCCGTGGTTCCGACAAGCGCGGCGGCGCCAATGGCGCGCGCATCCGCCTCGCGCCGCAGAAGGACTGGCAGGTCAACGAACCCGAACAGCTGTCGAAGGTGCTGAAGGTCCTCGAAGGCATCCAGGGCGAGTTCAACAGCGCGCAGTCCGGCGGCAAGAAGGTCTCGCTGGCCGACCTGATTGTGCTGGCTGGGAGCGCCGGCATTGAGCAGGCGGCGAAAAACGCCGGGCATCAGGTAACCGTGGCTTTCACGCCGGGCCGCATGGACGCCTCGCAGGAACAGACCGACGTGGAATCCGCCAAGGCGCTCGAACCGGCCGCCGATGGCTTCCGCAATTACCTTGGGGGCAAGTACAAGGTACCGGCCGAGGCTTTGCTGATCGACAAGGCGCAATTGCTGACCCTGAGCGCCCCTGAGATGACGGTGCTCATCGGAGGTTTGCGCGCCCTCAACGTCGGCGGGAAGAACTCCCACGGCGTATTCACCGACCGGCCGGGAACACTGACCAACGACTTCTTCCGCAACCTGCTCGACATGGGTACGGAATGGCAGCCGGTCTCGTCGGCGCGGGACGTGTTCGAGGGGCGTGACCGCAAGACCGGCGCAAAAAAGTGGACCGGCAGCCGTGTCGATCTGATCTTCGGATCGCACTCCCAGCTCCGGGCCCTGAGTGAAGTCTATGCAACCGAGGACGCGCAGGAAAAATTCGTCCACGATTTCGTTGCAGCTTGGGTCAAGGTGATGAACCTCGACCGGTTTGACCTCGACTGAAGGTGGCGTCGTCCCGCCAGGATTGTTGTCCTGACGGGGCCTTGCCCAGCCACCACAAAAGCTCATTTATCCATGCTCGGTGCGACTCCTTTACTTCGGAGCCGCACCGTTTGCTTGCGTCCTAAGTAATCGATGACGCCTCCCGAAACTGCCAATTCTGCTGAGCGCAGCAGGGTCCAGCACGTCAGCCACGAAATACGCACATCAAAACAGTTGCCTTCGCTCGCTCGTTTACGATAAATTATGCTCGATTATGATCGATTGAGTGACGAACGGATATTTCCCGGCGGAGACCGACAACATGCAAAGAACCCGGCGTGACGCCGTAGACGGGTTGCTTCCCGACGAACGAGCAAAACTGATTCTCGACAGGCTGCGAACGCACGGCCGCGTGCTGGCGGCCGAACTTGCGCTCGAATTCAACACCTCCGAACACACGGTTCGCCGCCATCTGCGCGACTTGGCGGACGCGGGTCATTGCAAGCGTGTGTACGGCGGGGCGCTGCTGATCTCGCCTGCTGCACCGGCCGGGTCCACCCGCCTGCGCGAAGCGGTTGACCGGTAGGCCCAACTGGCCGTTGCGGCGGCGTCCATTGTCCGGCCGCGGCAGATCATCCTGCTCGATGCCGGGTCGACCAACGTCTCTATCGCGGCGGCGCTTCCGGACAACGCGGGCCTCACGGTCGTGACGAATTCGCCCGATGCCTGCTCGCGTTTGCTCGATCGTCCCGGTTTCGACGTCATTCTGATCGGCGGCAGGATGAGCGCGCGTGGCGCGGGGTCGATCGGCTCCACCGCGCTTTTGCAGGTCCAGCAGATCAAGGCCGACCTGTGTTTCCTTGGCGCGTGCGCCATCGACCCGGATGAGGGCGTGGGTGCGTTCGAGGCGGAGGAGGCGGAGCTGAAACGTGCGATGGTCAAGTCAAGCGGCCAGGTCGCTATCGCCATGACGTCCGAGAAGTTGATGACCGCCGCGCCCTTCTTCGTGGTGGGCGCGTCCAGCATTGAGCATCTGATCGTGGAACCGGGTGTCTCCGCGCAACGGCTAAGCGAGTTCGAAAAAATCTGCGGCACCGTGATCGTGGCTCACGCGGAGGCTCGATCATGAAACCGGTTGCCGAACGTATTGCCACCACGGCTGTGTTTCTCGCTAACGGGCTGGGCATAGGCGCGTGGGCTGTCGAAGTCCCGCGGATCAAGGAAGCTTTGTCGCTAAGCGATGCATCGCTCGGGATCGCGCTGTTCTGTTTTGCGTTGGGCGCGATTGTTGCCATGCCGCTTGCCGGCCGGCTCGCACCGCGCTTTGGAAGCGGCCGCCTCACCGCACTCCTGGGTGTTGCATTTGTCATCGCCCTGCCCTTGCCTGCGCTGGTCCCCGACTTCGCTTTGTTATGCGTCGTGCTGTTTGCGCTGGGCGCTGCGAACGGCGCGCTGGATGTATCGATGAACGGACACGCCAGCGCGATCGAAGGGGAATGGCGGGCACCGATCATGTCGTCGTTTCATGCGGCCTGGAGCATGGGCGGTCTGTTGGGGGCGGCGGGAGGCGCGGCGCTTCAGGCCAACGGCATCGGCATGATGGGCGGATTGCTGCTCCCCGACCTCGTAATCGGCGCGCTGATTGTGACAAGCGCTTTACTGGCGCTGCGGGATATCGGACCGCGAGTATTGGCGTCCGCTAGCGGTTTTGTATTGCCCAGCGCGGGTGTCATGAAACTCGCTGCCCTTGCCTTTCTCTGCATGCTGATGGAAGGCGCGGTGGCGGACTGGAGCGCGGTGTTCCTGCGCTCGGCACTCGACACGCAAGCCAGCGCGGCGGCGCTCGGTTATTCGTCGTTTGCCTTTGCGATGGCGGCATGCCGCGTGGTCGGCGACGTATCGGTTCGACGTCTGGGTTCTAGCGTGGTGGTTGCGTCGGGAGGGCTTATTGCGGCCCTTGGTCTGGCGCTGGTGCTGGGTTATCCAAACGTGGTCACGGCTTGCGTGGGCTTTGCGCTCGTGGGCATCGGCCTTTCCAACATTGTGCCGGTGATCTTTAGTGCGGCGGGCCGTTCGACGAAGACGCCGGCGGTGGGCGTTTCGATGGCAGCCACGGCGGGTTATGCCGGCTTTCTGGTGGGACCGCCGCTGATTGGTCTGGGCGCAGGTTTCCTGGGTTTGCGGCTGGCGTTATGCGCGCTTTTGCTGGCTGCCCTGGTTGTGTGTCTGGTGGGCGGCAAGGCGGTGAGCCGGCCGAGTGTAGAACAGGCGATTTAAACGCCAGCTTGGGGGTGGGGTTGGTGTGCATCGACTCCGACCGCTACCACCCCCATTTCCCCCGCCCCGCAAAAATCACTGCGATGCGGGCATCAAATCTCCATCCGCCTGACGCTGAAGATCCTGCACCTTGGTCTGCAACGCGCGCAATTCAGCTTGAGCCGCGTCCTGCTGCGCCCGCAACGTCCGAATAGCTTCCTGCTGCTGTGCCTGACGATCAACGACCTGGCTTTGCTGCGCACGCGCCACATCGACATCCGCTTGCAAGCGGTTCGCCCGGTTCTGCTGCAATGCAATCAGCCGGTCCGAGAAGGCGTTCTCAGCCTGCAACTTCTCGCGGCGGATTTCCGAGTCGGCGAGCTGGGCCGTGGTCTTCGCGAAGTCCGCATATACCGCTTCAGCGCGGGTATCGGTCTGCGTCTTGATCACGCGCCAGAATTTCTTTTGCTGAAACAGTGCGACGTAATACGTCATCTGGTCGGGATAGAACAACATGCTCGCACCATAGCTGCCGTTATAAGTGGTGCGCATTTCTATTACTTTGCCATCGCGGATCATCTGCTGCAGCTCTGTAATACTTCCATTCCCCGGAGCTTGCGGTTCGTCAGCCGCGCCATTAGTGAGCAAGCCGCGCCGCGCGCTTGCGTCGCCAAGCGCATTCCCCGATGCCGGCGACGAATCCTGCGCGGCAGGCCCTGCCGCTATTGCATTGGTTGCAGTGGTTGCCGTGGTTGTGGCACAAGCCGCCGTGCAGACCACCGCGCCTGCCAATAGAACTATCCCGTGCCGCCATTTATTATTGGATTTCATGGATTTTCCGAGTTCTTTGAACAAAGCGAAACCGACCGGATTATGGCAGATAGAATGCCCCCATATTTATTAGCTGCGTTCAAAAACCGTGTTCTATAAATGGGCATTGAAGCAACCGATAATCTCCATGCCCAATGACCGGTCGCGGCGTGTGCCGAACCGCCGGGCCACGGCCTGAGTCACCTGAAAATATCGGCGACAAGGTTCGATACCGCCCGGATGCGCTCGCTCCCGCGCAGTGCCGGGTGCAGGACCATCCAGACATCCTGGTCCAGCTCCCTGATATGCGGTTCGATGCAGACAAGATCGCTGGTCGTGTCGCCCGCCAGTTGCGCGAGCACGCCCAGGCCCGAGCCGCCCAGTACGCCGTCGAACACGCCCAGCACATAGCTGCTCCGAAGGCTCGGCGCAGGCGCGCCCGGCAGTGTCCTGAGCCAGCGCGCCGCGGGATGATCGCCCCGGCGCTCGTCATAACCGACGAAGGACAGCTTGCTCCATTCCTTCTTCTTGATGGCCACCTTGTGACGAAGGTAATAGTCCCGCGACGCATATAAACCAAAGCGGACCTTGCCGATCCGGCGTACATACAGGTCACCCTCGTCCGGGCATTCCGACCAGATGGCAATGTCCGCTTCGCGCCGGGCAAGGTTATACGGTTGCTGCGAGGTCAGCACCTCAATGGCCAGCCCCGGAAACCTTTCCTGGAAGGAGCCCAGCAGCTTCATCAGGATGTAGGACATCCACTCGACCGCATTGATCCTGACCGTGCCTTCAAGACCATGAGACCCCGTGACGTCCCCTGCCCGCTCAATCTGGTGCGCCAGCGCCTCCATCTGCTCGGCCCATGCAAGCACACGCTGCCCGAACGCCGTGACTGCGCAGCCGGAAGGCACGCGGTCAATCAGGGGTTCACCCAATCTTCTTTCAAGCTCGGTCAAGCGGCGCGACAGCGTGGCCGCGCTAAGATCGCACGCCGCAGCGGCGGATCTCATGGTTCCCTCGCGGGCGATGGCGAGTAAAAGCCGCAGGTCGTCCCAGTCAACGTGTTCCATTTTTGAAACGCTCGCTTTCGATTTTAGAGGTAGATTATCGCGAATCGCGAGGATAGCATTAGACCCCGATGGGCCGGTTTGCCGCTCGTGGTCGCCGTTCGCAGATTGCGGCCGATACACGCCACGGCTCATGCATAGGGTTTTCGCGTTTCAGCGTTAAAGCAAGGCGGCAACAAGAAGGTCCTTTCAAATTGATTATCGGGCTAACTGCCTGACCGACTAAACGACTCGCCGGCTACTCCTCAGTAGACCGAAGAGCAAACTCATGGAGACTTTATGACCCGCAAGGCCAACCCAGCACGGCGCCGTGTACTCGCTGCAACCGCGGTATTTGCTGCATTCTCGCTGTTGCCAGTCTCGTCGGCATTCGCTCAAGCGGCGAAAAAACCCGTCGTCGCCCTCGTGATGAAGTCACTCGCCAACGAGTTCTTCCTCACCATGGAAACCGGCGCGAAGGACTATCAGGCGCATAACGCGAGCAAGTTCACGCTCATTTCCAACGGCATCAAGGACGAAACCGATACCGCGAACCAGATTCGCATTGTCGAGCAGATGATCGTCTCGAAGGTCGATGCCCTCGTGATTGCCCCGGCTGATTCGAAGGCGCTTGTCCCGGTCATCAAGAAGGCTGTGGATGCCGGGATCATCGTGGTGAACATTGATAACCAGCTTGATCCCGACGTGCTCAAGTCGAAGGACCTGAACGTGCCGTTCGTCGGCCCGGACAACCGGAAGGGTGCGAGGCTGGTCGGCGATTATCTGGCCAAGCGACTGAAGGCCGGGGATGAAGTCGGCATTATCGAAGGTGTGTCGACCACGACCAACGCGCAGCAACGCACCGCCGGCTTCAAGGACGCAATGCAGGCAGGCGGCATGAAGGTTGTTGCACTGCAATCC
>Ga0073928_10002896_pt1 | contig 28267 bp, 23 predicted proteins | sample PaiPotPPA55metaG_FD_76969 | JGI IMG/M metagenome (GOLD analysis project Ga0073928, IMG submission 76969) | Iron sulfur acid spring bacterial and archeal communities from Banff, Canada, to study Microbial Dark Matter (Phase II) - Paint Pots PPA... ...
CGACGACAAGTCCCCAATCGTGGCGCTGCTTGCGGCGCTTGACGCGCTGCGTGCAAAACAGATTCCGATGAAAGTGAATCTGAAAGTTATTTTCGAAGGCGAGGAAGAAGCGGGATCGACAAATCTCGCACACACTTTGGAGCTTCACAAAAACCTGCTCGGCGGCGATCTGCTGATTACCGCGGACGGTCCTGTTCATCAATCAGGGCGGCAACTCATTTTTTTTGGGAACCGCGGCGACATCGGGCTGGACATCACGGTCTATGGACCTGTGCGAGCGCTGCACAGCGGTCATTATGGAAACTGGGCGCCGAATCCGGCGATGGAACTCGCGCGCCTGTTGGCTTCAATGAAAGACGCGGATGGGCGCGTGCTGATCGACGGCTTTTACGACGATGTGACGCCGCTCAGCGATCTGGAAAAGAAAGCGCTCGGGGAGATGCCAGTGAACGACGCCGATCTCGAACGAGAGCTGGGCATCGCGAAACCGGAAGGCGCTGGAAAGAAGTTAGTCGAATTATTGCAAGAGCCCTCGCTCAACATCCGCGGTTTGCAGAGCGCTTACGTCGGAGAGCATGCGCAAAACGTGGTTCCGGATAAGGCAGAGGCTTCGATCGACGCGCGGCTGGTGAAATGCGAAGATCCGCGGAAGAAATTCGAGCAGATCGCAGCGTTTATCAAGAAGCAGGGATATTTTGTGATTGACCACGAGCCATCCATGGAGGAACGGCGCACGCATGCACTCATCGCGAAAGTAATCGACCAGAGCGGCTACCGGGCGTCGCGCACGGCGATGGATTTGCCGGTGTCGAAGGCGCTGGTGAAAGTGGTTCAGGATGCGACCGGCGGCGACACCGTGATTGCGCCTACGCTCGGCGGAAGCGTGCCGATGTATATCTTTGAGGATTTGAAGTTGCCGTGGATTGGCGTGCCTATCGTGAATTATGACAATCACCAGCACAGCTCGGACGAAAATTTGCGGTTGGGGCACCTGTGGCGGGGGATGGAGATTTACGCCGCGATTTTGGCGGATTTGAATTGGTAAAAAAAAAGATTTTACGCAGAGGGCACGGAGACCGCAGAGGACACAGAGGAGAAATTTCAGAGGGAGAGGAAATTTTGGAGGAGTTGTTTGCCGGAGGTCGTGAGGACGGATTCGGGATGGAATTGGACGCCTTCGATTTTGTGGCGGCGGTGGCGGAAACCCATGATGAGGCCGTCGCTGGTTTCGGCCGTTATGGTTAGCTCGCGCGGAAGCGATTTGCGTTCGACGATCAGTGAGTGATAGCGCGTGGCCGTAAAGGGCTCGGGCAGCTTGCGGAAAATGTTTTTGCCATCGTGATGGATTTCGCTGGTCTTCCCGTGAAAGAGTTTTGGAGCCCGAATGATTTTGCCGCCGAAGGCGGCGCCGATGGCTTGATGGCCGAGGCAAACGCCTAAGATGGGAAATTTTCCCGCGAGGCGCTCGACCAATTCCACGGAAATGCCCGCCTCTTGCGGCGTGCACGGCCCCGGCGAAATGACAATTTTCTCTGGCTTCCGGCGAGCAATTTCTTCCACCGAGATTTTGTCGTTGCGGTGCACCTCCACCTGGCAGCCCAGCTCACCGAGATACTGGGCGAGGTTGTAGGTGAACGAATCGTAGTTGTCGAGCAGCAAGATCACGTTATTCGATTCTCTCGTCGCACAGTTTCGAGACTTCCTTCAGTTCCCCTTGCGATGCGCAGCTTCAAGAGCGGCAAGCAAAGCCTTCGACTTGTTCACGGATTCCTCGTATTCGCCCTCGGGCGTGGAATCGGCAACGATTCCGCCGCCGGCTTGCACATGAGCCACACCATTTTTGATGACCATAGTGCGCAAAGCGATGCACGAGTCGAGATTGCCCGCAAAGTCCAAGTATAAAACGCCGCCGGCATAAATACCCCGCCGTGTGCGTTCCAGCTCCTCGATGATTTCCATGGCGCGGACCTTCGGAGCGCCAGAAACGGTTCCGGCCGGGAAGCAAGCCATCAGCGCGTCGAAGCAATCCACATCTTCGCGAAGACGCCCGCGCAAGCTCGAGACGAGATGCATCACGTGCGAGTAGCGCTCCACCGTCATCAATTTTTCGGGTTTCACGGTGCCATATTCGCAGACGCGGCCGAGATCGTTGCGGCCCAGATCGACGAGCATGATGTGCTCGGCGCGCTCCTTTTCGCTGGCGAGCATTTCTTTTTCGAGACGCTGGTCTTCGGCTTCATCCTTGCCGCGCCAGCGCGTCCCGGCAATCGGCCGGTAAAAGACATCGCGGCCTTGCACTTTGACGAGCATTTCCGGCGAACTGCCGACTATCGCGACATCATTCATTTGCAAAAAGAAAAGATAGGGAGACGGGTTAAGCGCGCGCAGCTCGCGATACACGTCAAATGAGGCGGCATGCGTTTTGGCCGAGAAGCGCTGACTGATCACCACCTGAAAGATATCGCCGGCGCGGATGTAGTTTTTCGCTTTGCGAACGGCTTCGAGATATTCGTCGCGGCGAAAATTGGAAGTAACACGAAGCGGCGCGCGGCGTTTCTTGGATTTCTTTTTTGGCAGCTCGGCGGGGGAAGCCTGATCGAGCAACTGGCGCGTTTTGCGAATCTCGCGCACGGCGGCGTTGTATTTTGCGCGGAGGCTTCCCTCGCCATCGGTGTAGACATTGCGCACGATCCAGAGCCGGTGCTGCACGTGATCGAAGGCGATGATGCCGTGATAGAACATCAGCATGGCGTCGTAGAGTCCGATGTCGTCGCGCAGGCGCTTGGGGAGCCGCTCGATGAGGCGGACCATGTCGTAGGAAAAATAGCCGATGGCGCCTGCTACAAGCGGAGGCAAACCCGGCAAGCGCACCGGGCGGAAGCGGTCCATGCGGGCGCGAAGAAAGGTTACGGGATCGCGCTCTTCCCAAAGGATGCGGTTGTGGCTCTCGAGCACGCAGGCGCCGCCCGCATAACGAAAAACTTCCTCAGGGTTCGCGCCGGCAAACGTGTAGCGGGCAATTTTTTCGCCGCCTTCAACGCTTTCGAGCAAAAAGGAATAGCGCGCGCCCTGGGCAATTCGCAGATAGGCGCTGACGGGCGTGAGCAAATCGGCCGGAAACACGTCATAAACGGGGATGAGGTTTCCCTGTTTGGCGAGGCGCTGAAATTCGCGGAAGTCCGGCTGAATCATGGGCTCAGTTCACGGTTAAAGTTGGTTTTTCCGAGGACGGCATTATCGCATTTCTCGATTAACTGTGCTGGCGGGACTTTTCTTCCGCGCGCAACGCTTGCAAAACGGCTTTGCGCATGAGGGATTCAGGGGCACGTTGTCCGGTCCAGAGTTCCCATTGAGCAACGCCTTGCGGAACAAACACTTCGACGCCGGAAATTGTCGCGATTCCTTTGCGAGCGGCGAGCTTCAAGAGTTGCGTCTTTTGCGGCCTGTTGATGAGGTCCATGACGATGCGGCAGTTTAGCTCGCGAAGCGTCAGAGGAGAAATTCGGTCATGGGGATGCATGCCAATTGGAGTGGCGTTCAGGATGGCGTCAAAAGACTCGCCGCGTAACGCGCGCCGCGGAACAGCTTCGCCGCCGACGGCTTTGGCTAATTCGCGCGCCGCCTTTTCACGGCGGGCGCAAATCCCGACGTGAGCGCCTTCACGCGCGAGAGCGAACGCCGCGGCTCTGGCGACACCGCCCGCGCCGAAGATCAAGACGCGGCTTCCCGCCAGCCGAAGCTCTTGCTCAAGGGCACGCAGAATCCCAATGTAATCGGTATTGCTGCCGGAGAGTGAGCCGTCGCGGCGGACCACAACGGTGTTGACGGCGCCAATCTCGGCCGCGAGCGGATCGCATTCTTGCAGGTGCTTCAGGATGGATTGTTTGTGCGGAATCGTCACGCTGAAGCCGCGAATCCCGAATTCCGGCACGGCTTTCAGAAAATCACGAAGATCTTTCACCAGGAAGGGCAAGTAAACTGCATCGATTTTCCGCGCGACGAAGCCGGTGTTATGAAGCAGCGGCGAAAGGGAATGCGCGACGGGGTCGCCGATCACGCCGTAGACGCGCGTGCGCCGGGTCAGGGCGTGGGCGCGATAGAGATGCACCATATCGTGAAGGGAGACTTGGCCGGGAGCAGTGGCTTCCCCAATGGGCGCGTACGCCAGAGCGCTGCCTTCGCGTAAGGCCAGGATACGCGAGGGAAGGCCAACCTCACCCATGGGCACCAGTACCAGGCTCGGTGAGCGGCGAGCGAGGCGCAAAAGGCGGACGCTGTCGTTGATGGTTCGTGCGCGCGCCGCAATTTTTAGGCCGTCGGCTTCAGAGTGCGCGGAATGTAAAGACCGAAGCCGGGGTGGCAAACGCTGGAAGTCGTGCAAGGAGAGCAAGATGTGCGGCGGCAAACCAAGCCCGCCCAGCGCCTTGCTGGGCGACAATGCGCGCAAGGTCTCGATTTCCAGGTCACACCAGGAGCAACCCGCCTCGCGGGCCTCGTTTAACCAGTAAAGTTCGGCTTGGACGCCTCCCCGGAGCTTGCCGCCTCCTATGCGGCGACGGCAGGTGGCGAGAAAAGTTGTACCGCTCGGCCGGTTCCTTTTCAGCCAGAGGAGAAAGCGGGACCGCTCGGAATCGCTGCGGAGCCAGTCCAAGCGTAGTTCGATGGTGGGGGTCTCGCGGAGACCCTCCCGGACCAAATCAGCCATTTCCTGGGACGTGGAGGTGGCGGCGACCGCGCAAATGCGCCTTCTCCCCTCCCCAAACAGTCCGTTCCTGTGCGCTGCCCTTGGCATAGTATTGAAAATACGGCTTGTAGCATGCAGTGTCAAAAGTGTAAAGCGGTCCCAGCGTATTTGTTGACGCTTGGGGGCAGCCCTGTTATTTTCGCAAAGAATCGTCCCCGCACGGCCTGTCGGGCGTGTTTGAAGGAGTCTTGGAATGCGCGCAAAATCAGCTGCTTTAAGCCTTGCTGTCTTTATGGGCGCCGGAATTTGCTCGGCGCAGACTGCTCCCTCGCAGCCCGGTTATTCCACCGTTTATTGCTCGGGTTTCGTAAGTGACCAAAAGGTTCCAGATGCAACCCGGCTGGTTTCCGGCGAGCAGTCGAACGATAAGATCACGTTCGCCCGCGGCGACTATGTACATATCAACCGTGGGCTGGAAAAAGGCGTCCGGGTCGGTGATCGCTATTCCGTCGTGAGGCCGGAGGCCGATCCCACGGATGTCCCGTGGTTCAAATGGCAGGCCAAACTCATGAAGGCGATGGGGACGCACTATCTGGACGCCGGGCAGATTCGAGTCGTCAATGTCCAGCCGAAGATAGCGATCGCAGAGGTGATCATGTCCTGCGATTACATGCAGCGGGGCGATATCGTTCTGCCGTTTCAAGAAAGGCCGGAGCCTGCATTTAAGGATCCAGGCACCTTCGATCATTTCGCGCCCGTTAGTGGCAAGCCCGTCGCCATGGTCGTTCAGTCCAGGGACTATCAGCAATCCGCCGGGCAAGGCAACACGGTCTACGTGAATCTCGGGACCGAAAAAGGCGTCAAAGTGGGCGACTATTTCCGAATATTCCGCTACCAGGGCTCAATGGCCGAGTATGCTCCTCAGACGAAAGATTATCAGGACCGTTTGTACGGCTTTGGCAGTTCGCCGGGGCGGTATAACTGGAACGATTTGCCGCGCGAGGTGCTGGGCGAAGGCATCGTCATCAACGTGAGCCGCAATGCCTCGACCATGTTTATTACCTACAGCTCCATCGATATTTACACAGGGGATTACATAGAAATCGAATAGCCGATTACCGCAAAACAGAAACTTCTGGCCCGCCGCGGGAAGCTCCTCGGGCGGGCCTTTTTTTTGGGCCGGGACACTGTTTTCTAAATATATTTTGCATGGCAGAGTTCAGGCTTCGGACCGTGGCTGCTCCCCGATTGTTCCGCCTTCCGAAAACACCTCACAAGTGAATCCGAGGATTTGCGTTTCTGGCTCTCGCCATGCTTGCGCAGCCAGGCCGGCCTTGCGGCACGTTTCTTCCAGAAGCTGTTCGCGGCCCAGTCTGTGTTCCACCGCGACCTGCGGCAGCAGAAGCCCGCGTTTCGAGCCTTGCGAAATCAGCAAGCCGTGCTTTCCGATCTCGATGTTCTCTGGAAGAATCGCCTCGGGCGGAGACAGCAGAGAGAGTTCAATTTCTAGTTCTGGAAGCTCTTCCGCACGGACAGGCGAGAATCGCGGATCGCGCAGAGCCGCGCTGACCGCACAGTGCGCGACGGATTCGTCTAGCTGCTCGAAGGCTTCAACGACCCCGATACAGCCCCGCAAACGACCGCGCGTATGGAGAGTCACGAAAACGCCGCGTTTCTCGGCAAACACTCCGCTATGAGGAGTGTACCCGGCGGGTTTCTGGAGGGAAACAGCCTCGGCAATGGCCCGGCGCGCAAGCTCGAGCAGACACCGGCGATCGGCTTCAGAGGGGAACGGCATCCTCGGACTTTTTGTGGCTCTCCATCATGCGCAGTTTGCGGCGCTGTTTGATGCGGTCATCGAGCTGGCCCCAAAACTTTAAAAAGTATTGCGCCGCGGACACCAGTGCACTGATCACCACCAGCCAGAGCAGGAATAGCCCAAGCTTGTTCAGCAACGGGTGTTGTTCTTGCCGCGCTCCGGCAATCAGGACTGCGACTGCGCACACCTGCAAAACCATTTTCGTTTTGCCCAACAAGGATGCCGCGATCGTGAATCCTTCCGCTGAGGCGATGTTCCGCAAACCAAGCACGGTGAATTCACGCCCGATAACGATGACGACCATCCAAGCCGGGACGAGGTGCATATCCACAAGAGAAACAAAGGCGGCAGAGATCAGCAGCTTGTCCGCGATAGGATCCAGAAGAATGCCGAGAGTCGTCACTTGGAGCCGGCGCCGCGCAAAATACCCATCGGCCCAGTCTGTCGCCGCGGCCAATAACAAAATCAAGACTCCCCAAAACTCAAAATGCATGGGGATGCCACGGAAATCCAAGTTCGGGCTCTTCGTGAGCAAGACCGCAATCAGCAGGGGAACGAAAAAGATACGCAGAACCGTCAGCGAGTTGGGGAGATTCATAGGAACGTGGCGGCGGGAATGCGCCCTGCGGCTTCGGCTCCCGCTCGGCTGACTATAGACTCCTGCTCGACACGCGTCAACGCCTGTGGACGAATCGGCGAGGACGCCAGGAGGTACTGTAACGTCAACAAGTGAAATGAGTTGCAGCGTAAGCAAGGCTGTACTCTTACGTAAGCCTGCTGCTGCAAACCTGTGCAAATGTCAAAAACCGCCGCGGAAGAACTCGGCCGGGCGTGAAAGGAATCTGCAATCTCCTCGGCTTAAATAAAGTCTTTATAATCAGTATGTTAGCAATAGAATATCTGTAAGTCGGAGTCTGCTATCCAAAACGGATTCGCACGCCCATTTTTTTGCATTTAACAGTTTCCACAAGGTTTCCACAGCGCCACGGGTAGCTCGAATCTCCGCTAACCCTTCCAGATAGACCCATTTAGCAGCCTGGACCGCCGGTTCCCGGAACCCCTGAATGGCAGTTACTTTAGCGCAAATAGGCAGACGGTCAGATCGCTCGCGGTCCGCGCAACATTCGTGCTGGAAGGAAGAAAAGAGCTCTAAAAAACGAAAACGCCGTGCACGGCGATCCCCGCGATGCGGAACGGCAGCAAAATGAGCCACACAAAAGGATAAAGGACCAGTGCAAGCAGCGCGAGGGGCCAACAGAGGAAGAACAAGATGCACCAAAGGAAAAATCCAACCATGGCAACCCCTTCACCTCCTATTACGCACGCGCCCGCTTCGAAGTTCCGTCATTCGCAAAGCTACTCAGCTTGAGCTTGCGCGCAATCGACACAGGAACTTCGGCGTCCAGCAACATATGCGAGTCTTCGACTTCGGAATGCAGCACTCGGCCAAGCGCATGAACGAGAGCCAGCGTGCGGCCTTCAGCGAGCGGCAGCCGCAGCGAAAGCGTCACGACAGGATCGACAGGAAGCGCCACATCCATCCGGCGCAACAACTCTTCGACGCCTTCTCCCGTAAGGCCAGAGACTAATACAGGTCCGCCGTTTGTCCCCGCTCCCTTCGCGTAGCGATGGAGGAGCGGATCTCTTTGCTCTTGCGTGAGCCGGTCCACTTTGTTGAACACGTAGAGCTTTGGCCTGTCCGCCACGCCGAGGTCGTTCAATATTTTGTCCACTTCTTCGTCCAGCTCGGCGTGATGAGGATTCGAGACGTCGCTCACATGCAGAATCAGCGCAGCTTCTTGCACTTCCTCGAGCGTGGCGCGGAACGCCGTCAATAATCCTTTTGGCAGATCGCGAATAAAACCCACAGTGTCCGACACCAAGACGCGGCGATTTGACGGCAAGCGAATCGCGCGAATGGTCGGGTCCAGCGTGGCGAACATTCGCGACGAGACCAGCACCTCGGCGCGGCTCAGGGCATTAAATAGCGTCGATTTACCCGCGTTGGTGTAACCCACAAGCGCAATCGTCCCGAGAGGCACCGCGTTACGCGCCTCGCGTCGCAAAGCGCGCTGCTTGCGTATGTCCTCGATGCTCTTTTGAATTTTGCCCACGCGGTCGCGAATGCGCCGGCGGTCCGTTTCCAGTTTCTTTTCGCCAGGTCCGCGAACTCCGATACGCCCCGCACCTCCGCCTGCACCGCCCGAACCTCCACCACCGCTCTTGCCTCCGAGACGCGACATCGAAGCACCTTTGCCGGTAAGCCGGGGCAGCATGTAGTTCAACTGCGCGAGCTCAACTTGCAACTGTCCTTCGCGGCTGCGCGCGTGTTTCGCAAAAATATCCAGTATCAACTGGGTGCGGTCTATGACGCGGCGCTCGGTTGCAGCTTCGATGTTGCGCTGCTGCATCGGCGAAAGGTTGCTGTCGAATATAATCAACGGCGCCTTGTGCGCGGTTGCCTCCGCACGAATCTCGTCCAGCTTGCCGCGCCCTACCAGGGTCGCCGGGGCCGCCGATTCGCGCACCTGAAAAACCGTGCCCGCGATTTCCGCGCCAGCGCTGCGCGCCAGCTCCACAAGCTCCAGGAGCGATTCTCGCCCCTGCTCGCCCGCGGGCATGCCAGGAAAGCGCGGCGCGCGCTTCCAACCCAAGCCCACGAGCAAAGCGCGATCCGCCGTAGCCACAGTTTGCGAAATTTTCGTCACGAAGTCAGTCCTGAAACCATTGAGCGGAACGAGCCATGAAGGAGAGAGTCTTTCTTCACCTAAGCCATTATACGCGCTCAGCTTCCTTGCGGCGACTCTGCTATGCCCTGTCGGCCGATCCAACCTCGCGCTTCGTCTTGCACGCGTGGATCGTCGCCAAAACCGGTAAGCCAGTGAATGCCGGGATCTTTGCGGAACCACGTCAACTGACGTTTTGCATACCGCCGCGTGGCTTGCTGAATCGCCGCGCGCGCGTCTTCGAGCTTTTTCTCTCCGCGCAAAACCTCGCGCAACTCGCGGTACCCGATGAAATCGAATGGCTTGGCATTTTCTGGCAATCCGCTGCCCATCAGGCCACGTACTTCCTCTATCCATCCCTGTGCCAGCATCGCGTCTGTGCGCGCGAGAATGCGCTCGTAGAGTGCCTCGCGCGGAGGCATCAGCCCGATTTTCAATGCGCGCCAGCCATCGAGCGGCGTGCGACCCTTGCGATGCACTTCGGAAACGGGCCGCCGCGCCAGCACGCACACTTCAATCGCGCGAATCAATTTTTGTTCATCCGGAGGCGCGATTTTCCCTGCCATCTCCGGATCCAGCCGCTTGAGCAACCTATGTAAGTAGCCCGGCGAATGTTCTTCCGCGCTCGCGCGCAGTCTTTCGCGTAATTCTTCCGAGCGCTGCGGCACGTCCGCCAATCCTTCAAGCAACGCCCGCAAATACAATCCCGTGCCAACAGTCAGTATTGGCAGCCGGCCGCGACGCGGCAAGTCTTGCAGTACAGTCAAGGCCATTTGCCGGTATCCGCCGGCCGTCGCGTCTTCGCTGGGCGTCAACGCATCAATTAAATGATGCGGGATGCCGTGACGCTGTGCTTGCGTTGCCTTTGCAGTGCCGATGTCGAATCCCCGGTAGAGCTGCGTCGAATCGCAAGCCAACACTTCACCGCCGAATTGCTCCGCCAGCCACACGCCAAGCGCGGACTTCCCCGATGCCGTAGGCCCCACCACGGCAACCAGCGGCAGTTCAGATATGCCAGGATTCATCGAAACAGAATATGCCAAGCGCGGACGAGCAACACAACAAGCACAACCAGAGCGAGAAGAAGACTACCAAGAACCTGCTGGCGAACGAGCTTCACCGATAAGCGTCTTCAATCGGCAAATTATACAAAAACATGATGCGGATCTCGATGTACGGACCATGGAACGCCGACGGCAACGGCTCAAAAGGATTGGACGAGCGAATAGCGGAAATCGCCGCGCGGTCCAGCGGCTCTTTTCCAGAGCCCATCTCCCGTGAAGGGTCGTCGTTCGGAACGCCGCCGTTCGCCATGATTTTAAATCGAAGTAAAACGCGGCCACGATCTCCCAGCAGCGCCGACTGCGGCATCACCGCATACCAATTCCGCCGCACGTTTTCCAGCATCCGATGCATGTAGTCGTCGAAATTGACGCCTTGCAGGTCCGTCAGAATCTCGTAGCCATTCCCGAACGAGCCCGAGCCTTGCCCTGCAGAGCCTCCGCCAGGTGTGCCGTTCGGGCGCGGCCCAGGCCCAGTGATCGCGCCGCTTTTGCCGCTGCTGCTCGGCGTTTTCAGCGCTTCGTGGATTGCATCATCGATGGAGGTATTCTTCGGAAGCTTCAACCCTGGCTGCGGTTTCGGCATGTCCGGCACATCGAGTTTCAGCGGCGCTTTCGGAGCATCCGGCTTCGGTGTGGGGGTTTCCACCTCACGCGGAGTTTCCGGTATTTTCGGCGTAGGAGCATCCGGCAACTCTCTCTTGGGAGTCTCCGGCCTGGGCGCAGGCTGCGGCACGGGAGGAGCCACTTTGTTGATTACACGCGGGTCCACATGCACGGCAGGCGGCTGCGCCGGTCGAGGCTGCGCTTTTGGCTTAGGGGCGTACGAACTTTCTGGCGGAATCCACGTTAACTGCCGGTTAGCGAGATCGATTTCCTGTTGCGTCGGCACGTGAGGCGGAAAGACCTTGGCCTGCAGCAAAATGGCCGCAATCAGAACGATGTGAAACACCACGGACGAAACGCGTGTTATCAAATCCCATTTTGTTTTTTCTTCCGTCTGCGGCTTGGTGAGCAGATTCACTTCGCCGGTCATGAACACGTCGAGATCGACCAGGTCTCCCGGAAGAATCAAAGGTCCTTCCGTTCTTTCGGGCGGGGCTGCGCCTTGCGGCACCGTGATCCGCTGGTCCATGTCCGTTGGCTGGACGGGAGTCGAATGGTTTTCCTCAACGTTGTAGGCTTCCTGATTCACATCGCGCGGAACAACCACACGCGCGGCAATCGACTCCAACGGGAGCGACCTGGGAATATTCGACTTTCCATCCAGCTGAACGATCGGCAGCATCGCCGGAACCAGCGTGCGCTCGTCCAGAGTCGTCGGACGCCGCCGCTGCGTCGCGGTTTCAGCCGTGGCAGGCAGACGGGAACCTAGCGGGACCAGGGTCCGGGGAATCATTTTCCTGCTTTCTCTTGTGAGGCGAACGCTGCTAGTTGGACGCGTTCGCCGTGCTCCTGGATGCTTCCCATCACGCGGCTCGCCAGTTCCAAAGCTGCACGGCCAGCGGCACCGTTGGTACGTGGCTCCTGGCGTGTGCGCACTGCCTCCAAAAACGCCTCGAGTTCCGCATGCAAAGGCTCTACGTCGGGCGCAGGCAACTTTTCAAACGAAAATTCAGGCTGTGGTCCGGGCCGCTTCACGCCAACGCGCAGGGCATCGCGCCGCGCGTAATCGAGCGAAATGTACTCGTGTTGTTGGAAAAATCTCATCTTACGCACGCGCTCCGTCGAAACCCGGCTGGCCGTCACATTCGCGACCGCGCCGCCCGCGAATTCCAGCCGCACGTGCGCGATGTCCACCTTGTCCGTCAGCACGGGGATGCCCACCGCTTTCAATTCCGTCACCGGCTCCTTCACGAGCGCCAGCAGGATGTCCAAATCGTGGATCATCACGTCGTAAATCACTTCCACGTCCAGGCTGCGCGGAGTGAACACTCCCAAGCGGTGTACTTCGAAAAAAAGCGGCCGATTGAGAATCGGCTCAACCGCTGCCACGGCGGGGTTAAAGCGCTCGAGGTGGCCCACCTGTAAAATCCGATTGTGCCGTCGCGCCGCTTCGAGAAGCGCATCCGCCTCCGCAAGATTCACGGCCATGGGCTTCTCGACCAGCACATCCAGCCCGCTTTCAAGCAGCCGGCAACCCACTTCGGCGTGCGCGACGGTCGGCACCGCTACGCTGACCGCGTCGGCAACCCCGCGTACTTCTTCAAGACTGCGCAGAGCTTTTGTCTGAAATTCGGCAGCAATGGTATCCGCGCGCGCCTGGTCTCGATCGTAAACGCCAACGAGTTCCGCCCCCTCCAACTCGCGATACACGCGCGCATGGTTGCGCCCAAATTCCCCGGTTCCCACAACGGCGGCGCGGATTTTTCTCGAATCTCGTCCCACACCGCTCATTCTTTATTAATTCCTCCGGAAGCGCTCTTCGGTTCCGCCCACATCGCCGGCGCAAACGCCTGAATGGCAATATCCGCAACGTCGGCCAGCTCAATCAATTTTTGACGGTCAAACAGCAAGGTGCGTCCCGCATCCACCGCCAGAGCCGTAGCGCGGGAGCTCTTCATCTGTTCGATGGTCGGCAAACCGACCACGGGTACATCGAACCGCATGTCCTGGCGCGGTTTGCTAACCTTCACGACCACGAGAGACTTTCCTCCCGCGATTCGTGCCGCCCGCGCGATAGTCTCGTCCGTTCCTTCCATGGCTTCCACTGCGACACAGGCTTGATCAGAGATCACCACGGTCTGCCCAATGTCCATGTCCGCGATCTGCCGCGCGACGCTATGCCCGTACGCGATATCTGCGCTTTCTTGCTCGTTGGGTGCCCTGCGCGTCAGCACGCCCGGCTCAGGCAACAGCGGCTTTAGAAACAGCGTTGAGTCCACCAGCTGAATCCCTTCATCCTGCAGCACCCGCGCGATCCCGCCGATCAGCGCATCGGTACTTTTCCGCGGCAGCGAGAAGAGCAGCTTCGCCAGCTTCCAATCAGGCCGGATGGCGCTGAAAATCTTGTTGTGCTTCACCTGCCCAGCCATCACCGCTTGCGTCACGCCTTCTTTGTGCATCAAGTCGATGGCTTTGCTCAATTCGCCGAGACTGACCCAGTGCAGCCGCTTCGCGTTTTTTTCCAATTCCGGCGAAGCTTCTTCTTTCAGCGCAATCACCGCCATCTCGATGCCCTGGCTGCGCGCGCCTTCCAACACGAGAAACGGAAACCGCCCGTTCCCGGCGATGAGTCCCCATCCTGTCGTGTTTGCGCTGGCGTCCGGCATGGCGTGAAGGGTGGGCGGCAACTCTTACTTAACGATTCCGCGCTCGGCAGACTCGATAAATCGCACGAGTTCCTGCACGTCGTCCGAGCCGGCGAGCTTCGCTCGCATCTCGGCGAGAGCTTGCGTGGTATTCATCTTAGAACGGCTTAGCAAACGAAAAGCGCGATCCAGCATCTGCAACCGCTCCTTCGAAAAACCTTTACGTTCGAGCCCGATGGTGTTGACTCCGTAGCTCTTCGTCTCGCGTTCCGTCACCACCCGCGAAAACGGCGGCACGTCCTGCACAATCACCGTGCAAGCGCCGACATATGCGTAACGCCCCACGCGGCAATATTGGTGTACGACGGAAAATGAACCCACCGTGGCAAAATCCTCCACGACGACATGCCCCGCCAGCGTCGCTCCATTCACAAACAAGGTCTGATTGCCAATCTTGTCGTCGTGTCCAACATGCGAGTACGCCAGAAAAAAGTTTTCGTTGCCGACCCGCGTGACGCCCCCTCCCTTTTGCGTTCCCCGGCTGACAGTGACGTACTCCCGAAATATATTTCCGTCGCCCACAACCAACTCGGTCCGTTCACTCCGATAGGTGTAATCCTGCGGATCACCGCCGACCGCGCAAAACGAATAGAACACATTGTTGCGGCCGTATTTCGCAGGTCCGCCCACAGTGGCGTGTGGGTGAACTATGCAACCCTCGCCGAGATCCACATCGTCGCCCACAATCGCATAAGCTCCAACCTTTACTCCGGGGCCCAGCTTCGCGCTCGCGGCCACAACGGCTTGCGGGTGAATCTCCGGCCTGCTCATTTCGCGGGTTCTTCCGCCTTAACGCCAAGGTCGCGATCCACCATCTTGCACATCAGCGTTGCTTCCGCGGCCAATTGCCCGTTCACCGTGGCCTTGCCTTCGAGCTTGCAAAAATCGCCTCGCCACGAAATAACTTTCACTTCCAGACGCAACTGCTCGCCGGGCACCACTGGACGCCGGAATCGCGCGCCATCCACAGCCACGAAATACAGCAGCTTGTTGTCGCGGTCCGGAATCTCCAGCAAAAGCAATAACCCGCCCGTCTGCGCCATCGCTTCGATAATCAACACTCCCGGCATGATGGGCTTGCCCGGAAAGTGCCCTTGAAAGTGCGATTCATTGATGCTTACGTTCTTGACGCCGACAATGTACTTCAGCCGCTCCATTTCCAGAATTGCGTCCACCATCAGAAACGGATAGCGGTGCGGCAATATCTTCTGAATCTCCACCACATCGAGTATCATCCCTGCTCCCCATCGCGCCACAGATCCTTACTGCGGCGCCCCACGCTTCCCTAGCAAACTTTCTATTATATGCGAACCCCAGCCAACCGGCATACGCGCTCTTCCTTCAGGTGCCTCCCGGTTGTGAACCCCCGGGAAAGCACAGAACCGAGAACAATGCGTTAGATGTCATAATGCTATGTGTCATGGATTCCCGCTCCGTTTTTCTCTTGATAAAAATTAGCTCCCGTGGTATAGTATTCCTCAGGTAATACTGTGGCCTCGTACCCGGGAACGCCAATCTCCAGATTGGCGTTTTTTGCTTTTGGTAAGCACCACTCGGTTCGCGCGCTTTCCCCAGTCAGTGCACCGCCCGTGCAGGTTGTGGGCGTTTCCATCGGCAAACGAGCTCGCTACCAAGTTCGGAGGATCACAATATATTGCAATATTGCACAATTTTGGGCACCCCTAACCCATTTAGAATCAACACCTGCCCAACCCTCTCTAACTATTGATTCTAAACAACTTGCGAAAAAGCTAAGTCTTTTAGAAGCAACACTTACGAAAAAACCGGGGGAGGGGGTAGCAGTTATGGTTAACTAACAAATCGACCAAACCGCCATTCGCGGTTTTCCCAACGGCAACTCCCATGGAACTCCAATTCGTCTCTCCCATTGCGACTGGGGGCGTTTGCTCCTGCCGCCCGTCATTGTTAGCATGTCCCGGCCATGCCGGATACTAACTATCCCAAAGAATTCTTGCGCCTTCTAAAACTTCGCTTGCCAGAGATGCTCTCCACAGTCCAGCGGCTCGTTCTCGCGGAGTCTCCCAGCCGGGAAAAAACTCCCGCCGACCGCTGCTGCGACATACTCGTCGCGGAATGGCGCAAACGCGGCGCAACCGTCCAACGGATCGCGCAGAAGCATCGAGGCGACCAGCTTCGCGTCACCTGGTGGCTGGAGAAATCGCGGCCCGCAGGTCAATTCCTCGTGCTCGGACACTACGACACGGTCTATTCCTCCGGTGCCCTGGCCAAGATGCCCTTTCGTGTTTCAGGCGGGAAAGCCTACGGCCCCGGCATCTTCGATATGAAGGCCGGGCTCACCCAGGCCCTCTTCGCTCTCGAAACTCTGCAGGAAACGAAAGCTCTCCTGCGCCGCCGTTTAGTCTTTCTCTGGACGTCCGACGAAGAGATCGGCAGTGATGCCTCGCGGAAACTCATCGAAATAGAAGCTCGCCGCAGCGATGCCGTCTTTGTACTCGAGCCTTCCCTCGGGCCGCGAGGATTGATTAAGACCGCTCGCAAAGGTGTAGGCGAAGCCGAGCTAATCGTCCATGGCCGTGCCTCCCACGCAGGCCTCGCGCCCCAGGAAGGCATTAACGCCATCCACGAGCTGGCTCGGCAGCTCCTGCGCATCCAGGAGTGGAACGACCTGCGCCGTGGTGTGACTGTCAACGCGGATATCATCGAGGGCGGCACGCGCGTGAATGTCATTGCCGAGCAAGCCCGCGCCGTCCTCGATCTTCGCGCGCTGCGCGTCGCGGACATGCGCCGAATCGAGCGCAAACTGCGCGCGCTTCGTCCCATTCTTCCCGGTGCAAGACTCGAAGTTCGCGGCGGCTTCAATCGCGCTCCTCTCGAACGCAAATTCAGCGGCGCGCTTTTCGCCAAAGCCAAATCACTAGCCGCGCAAATGGGCTTGTCTCTAGGTGAATGCACAGCGGGAGGCGGCTCTGATGGCAATCTCACCGCCGCAGTTGGCGTCCCCACGCTCGACGGTCTCGGAGCCGTTGGCCACGGCGCCCATTCCAAGGACGAGCACATAGTCATCAACACCATGCCCGCTCGCGCCGCTCTTTTGGCGGCGTTGCTGTTCAGCTCTTGAAAAGCCTTGAATAGTTGAGTCGGCTAGCGCCCGTAGGTCTTGCGCAAATATTCCGCGGTGGACTGCATCAGATCGGTGTAATCGCCGTGCAACACTTCGCGCAACGCTGCTTCGGTGGAACTGCCGCTTCCGATGCGGTCGAGGATACGCTCCACGTCGCCCATTCCACCCGCTTGCGCGATGTATTCCATATTCGCGAGCGCCCATGCATATGCGTAGCCCGCCGCATCGCCAGGCAAGCCCATCCACGAACCCTCGAGCTGACCAAGCGAGGGAGCATGCCCTTCCTTGTAAACTTGCGCCAAAACGTCGGCATTTTCGCCGCTGCGCTTTCCTTCCATCCATTGCGCCAAACCTTCTTGAATCCAGGTGGGCGCATGCCCGCGCGTTTTCTGCCCCACGAAACTGTGCGTCAGCTCGTGCCTCAGTACGCGCGACAGCTCGGGCGTCACGCCGCTCAATCCCTGCACGGGCACGCGGATTCGTCCATCGTTCAGCGCGCCCACCCAACCGGGCGCCCGGGTGATATCCGCAAAAGCCTGTTGTGTGTAGAGCACGACGCCGATGGAATCCGGCGGCGTAAAATTCAACTCGGACTCAATCGCTGAAAAATGCGCCTCGAGAGTGCGCAGAACTTCGCGCGCCAGCGCCGGCTCCGCCGCTCCGCTGTAGCGCAGCGTAAAGTGGCTGCTTTCGTTTTCCTTGTAACTTTCTTCTTCCTGCTTGTCGCGTTGCGCCTTCTCGAGCGCCGCCTGTACTTCCGGATCGGGCCGCAAAGCCAGCGCGCGCTTCCACTCTGCAACCGCCTGATCGATTTTATTTAAGCCGTAATACGCCCAGCCCGCCAGCTTCGCCACGTCGGCGTTCTCCGGCGCAACCCGCCGCGCGCGTTCCAGATAATCCAGCGACTGCTTGTACTCGCTCCGCCGCAAATGCAAGTAGGCCACGTTCATCAACAACGCCGGTTCTTCCGGCGCAAATGTGAGCGCCGTCCTTTCGTCAGCCAGCGCGTGTTCCATGTCGCCGCGCGACAGCTCGAATTGTGCCACCGCATGATGCGCCAGCGCCGCACTCGCATTCGCGCGTTGCCCGCCGCCGCTCGCCGCTCCGTCGAGTTTCGCGATGTACTCCCTGTCAATCGCGCCTTCGTGTACCGCCCCGCTCTCAATTTCCGCGCCCCCGCTTGTCGCTTCCATGGCAGGCGGCGTGATAGCCAGATTCGCAGCAGCCGCCGCGGGAGAATCTCCCATCGGTACAGCGCCACCTTTTTCGATGTGGTCAACGATGGACTTTGGCAGGCTCAATTCACCGGCGGAAGTTTCATACTTCACCTTGTCGCCTTCTTCTCTCGCGTTGAGCGCGACAATGCGCCGTCCATTCTTCAAAACAATTGTGTCCGCGTGCGCCGCAGCTGCTGCAAAAAAAAGGGCCACGAAGGCAAATAAAATGCGTCCCGCTCGAGAGGTCTGCCACATCTCCCCATTTTAATCCCCTTCCGATGCTTGCCCGCCGCGGCCTTGTTCCGCCATGCCGAATGTGACTACACTTCTTGCATGCGGCCAGGGGTGGCACTTCTTTTCTTGTCGTGTCTCATTGCGCCGCACGTTTCTTTCGCCGCCGACCAATCGCCCCACGAACTCTACGACGCGCTTAATGCCTTGCGCCTTGATCCCGCTTCCACTTACCAACTGGTTGCCGCAAACCGCATTGAGCTGCGACGCGGCGACGTGGAAATTTACTTCGAAGAAGGCAAACTCGCTTTCCTGGCTCCCATCGACGGCCGCGTCACCGGCTTCGTCTTCTCCGGCCGCGGCCATGCCCTGGCTTTCCCGCGCGATGTCGTGGAAAAACAACAGATGGCGCATTTCCTGGGAGCTCCCGTTCTTGACCAGGTATTTCTCAGCGCCTACGTGCGCTTCACCGATGACGCCGCCGATGATCTGCTCAACCAGTTCCATTCCGTCAATCTTTCCCCGCAGATGGACACCTCCTTCGCTTCTCTCTCGGACTCCTTCATCGCGCAGTTCAATGCTTCTCAATCCTTGCGCATTCTCGAAGATCGCCTCTCGCAAAATCCGAAGCCCTATTTCTATGCCGCACTGGAGGGCGTCGAAACCGGCCCCTTCGATTTCCTCTTCGACCCGCAGCGGCGAGAGCAGGTCCTTCTCGGCCAGCGCCGCAAATCCGGAGACTTTGTCTATTACAATGTTTGGGCATCCTACAGCGTCCCCGGCTCCGTTCCTCCACCAGTCGATTTCCACGCACTCGACTACGCGATGGATACGACTGTCCTGCCGGACAACTCCCTCGACGCCACGGCTGTCGTCCATCTGCGCGCCGAAACTTCCGGCGAGCGCGTACTTACATTTCAACTCTCCCGCGCTCTTCACGCAGAAACCGTAACCGACGAACAGGACAAGCCGCTCGCCTATTTCCAAAATGAAGGAATGACCCTGCAAGAGCGCAGCGTCCGAGGCAATGACTATCTCCATGTCGTGCTTCCGCAGCCCTCGCAGAAAGGCCAGGAGTTCACGATTCATTTTCACTACCGCGGCAATGTCATTGAAAACGCCGGCAATGGAGTCCTCTTCGTCGGCGCGCGCGAAAGCTGGTATCCCCACCTCGGCGATCAAGCGGATTTCGCTTCGTATGCCCTCACGATGCGCTGGCCGCGCCATTTGAAGCTGGTCGCCACCGGCGCCAAGATCGATGAACAAAGCGCTGGAGATTCTCGTGTAGGACACTGGCGAAGCGATAAGCCGCTCTCCATCGCTGGTTTCAATCTCGGCGAATATGCCTCCAACTCCATAACCACCGAATCGCGCACCATCGACGTTTTCGCCAACCGCCAGCTCGAACAAGCCCTGAGCAACCGTCTCGATTCGGTAAGGCCGGAGTCGCTTCCTCCAATCGATATTCCGTTCAGCATGTCAGGAGGCAGGAGCCGCGAGGCGACGCATCCTCCGCCGCCGAGCCCTGCCGACGCTCTCAAACAACTCGGCAAGGACATCGATTCTTCCATTCGCTTCTATGAAAACTTCAGCGGGCCTTTTCCTTTTCGCACGCTTAGCGTTTCGCAGATTCCCGGCACTTTCGGCCAAGGCTGGCCGGGCCTGCTTTACATTTCGACCTATTCTTTTTTGTCTGCCGAAGCGCAAAACCGCGCGGGACTCTCTTCTACGCGCCAGGAAGCTTTCACCGACATCGTCCCCTATCACGAGGTCGCGCATCAGTGGTGGGGCAACGTTGTGGGCTGGTCCAGTTACCGGGATCAGTGGATCGATGAAGCCATCGCCAATTATCTGGCGTTGCTCTTCGCGGACAGCAGAAAGCCTTCCGAGCACGAGCTTCGCCGCTGGCTGGAGCGCTATCGCAAACAACTCGAGGAAAAAGTTCCCGGCTCGGACACGCCTGCAGGCGAAATTGGGGCTTTGCCTCTCGGCAACCGCTTGAACTCCTCAAAGTCGCCGTTCGGTTTCGAAGAAGTGATTTACAGTAAAGGTTCCTGGGTGATTCACATGCTGCGCGAAATGCTCCGCCAGCCCGGCGCAAAAGATCCAGACGCGCGTTTTGTAGCCCTGCTTCGCGCCATCTCCTCAAAGTACGCGTATCGCGCGCTCTCCACCGACGATTTGCAGCACGAAGTCGAAGCCGTCATGACGCCAGCCATGGATCTCGAGGGCGGCCGCTCCATGGAATGGTTTTTCGAACAATGGGTGCGCGGCACGGGCATCCCGCACTATCGCGTGGAATTTTCCACGCACCACACAGATAAAGGTGAAGTGGTACGCGGAAAACTCTTCCAGATCGGCGTGCCACGCTCATTCATCAGCAGCGTACCGCTCTACGCCAACAACGGCTCAGGACACAATGTCTTCCTCGGGGCCGTCGTCGCCGCAGGCCCAGAAACTTCTTTTCATTTCACCACGCAAGTCTCGCCGCACAAGCTCGCCATCGACCCACAAATGACGCTCCTCTGCACCACGCAGCAAACGGAAAAGACGCAGGAATAAGAGAGACGTGGGAGAAGTTCACTTTGAATCTTGGTGAAGAAGCTGCTGTTCAAGCAAGGGGCTGTCCAAATTCAACGCAGCCTTGCCGTCCGGCCCGAATACGTACGGGTAACCCATCGGATCAACCGGCAAGCGCGGCAGCAGCCCCGCTTGCACTAGTTCACTCACGCGCGCCGGACGCCGGCCCGTCCGCTTTTGAAATTCGTCCGCCAGCGCATCGAGTTGTTTGCAATCCTGCTCTGCACCCAGTAACTGCAAGTGCGTCCGCGCGTTTTCCTTCACTTGCGGATCTTTCGTCGTCTGGTAAACCTCATTCCACAAAAATATGGATGTCTGAAGCGACTGGCCCTCGGCCGCTATTTTTGCAGCCATAATTTTCATCCAAATTTGCGAATCAGGATTCTTGCTTCCTTCCGCAAACGCCGCCGACGCTTTCGCGTAGTCCTTCAACTCGAAGTAGTAGATAAAGCCTAGATCTTCATACAATCGCCAGTATTCGGGATTCGCCTGAATCCCCCGCTCCAGCAGTGCGATGCCAAATTCCGCGTGACCCGCTCCGCGCGGCGAAGGCTCACTCAAAAATGTAGAGCCAAAACGGTACGCCACCAGCAAGTTTGGATCGAGCGCCGTCGTGACATCCAGAAGCGGCCACAGCAATTCGAAATTAGGGTCGTGCCGCGCCCGCTTGTCGCCGTAATATTGAACCGCGCGCGTCCAATAAATGTCCGCCATCAACGGCGCATATTCGAGGCTCATCGCCTTGACCAGTTTGCCCGAACGCATCACCAACTCGTCGCGGTCCTGGTGCAACGCTGCGCGCTGGCCGTCAATGCGTTGCTGAAGTTGCCACACTCCGGCAAATCCCAGCGGGAGCACGAGCAACAGCATCCAGTTCTTCGAATTCGGCGAGTTCATTTTAAATTTCGCCGAGAAAAAACGGCAGCCGCGACGAGCAGCACGATAGCCGTGTACAACGCGGCGTAAGCCGTGTTCTGCAGAATCAAAGCGCCAGGAATTTCCCGTCCGTGCACCGCCGCAGCCATCACATTGAAATTCTCAAAATTCGGGAGCAGGTAGGAAAGTCCCCGGAGCAGAGCCTCCATCGCCGGATTTGCGGTGGCGAAGTGAAAAGTTCGCATCTCCTCCACGAACAATCCGGCAATATACAACGCCGTCGTATACAAAATGGCGAGCAACGGAGTGGTGTAGCACGAAAAGAGAAGGGCCAGCGCCACCACCAGCGTCAATTTCAGTAAAATAAAATAAATGGCGATCAGCAGCACGGCGTCCGTGCGTTCGAGATTATGCTTCACATACAAGAGGGCCGCGAACAATCCCGCTGACATCGCCAGCGTGTTCACGGCAAGCGTCAAAACCAGACCGCCGAATTTTCCCAGCAAAAATTCCCATCGCCGCACCGGCTTGGCCAGCAGCGCATACAGCGTCCGTTTGTCCATCTCCTTGTAAACGAGTCCGACGCCGATGAACACCGCGATCAACAAACCAATCACCGAGATAGCGCTCAGTCCCAGGCTCTTGATCACCAACTCTTCGATCCCAATCGAAATTCCCCCCACGAAGATCGCCGCCACCATCATCAGCAACGCGAAAAAAACGAGGTTGTACAGTACGCGGTCGCGCACCGCTTCACGGAAGGTATTCAACGCTACCGCGCTCGCGCGCCTCATTTCCCGCTCACTTCAACGGCCGCCGCTTGCGCACGGTCCGCTTCAATAAGGTTCATGAAATACTCTTCCAGGGAAGCCTTAATTTGCGCTACGGAAAGTATCTTCGCCCCTACCTCGCGAAGCTGTTCCAGCGATGCGTACAGTTCCTCTTCAGGAACTTGCAAACGGTAACGGTCGCCCGTCTTCGTGGCCTTTGCAAGAACCGCCGCCGCGTTCGCGCCGGTTCCCGGCAATTCGAACAGGATTTCCATTCCCTGCGCCTCCATCCCGACAATCTCACCCGGCGCGCCAACCCCGCGCAACTTCCCGCCAACGATCACGCCCACGCGGTCGCACAACATCTCCGCGTCGGATAAAATATGCGTGGAGAACAACACCGTTCTCCCCTCACGCTTCAATTCCAAAATAATGTCGCGCACTTCGCGCCGGCCGATCGGATCGAGCCCCGACATGGGCTCGTCCAGAATCACCACTTTCGGATCGTGCAAAATCGCCTGCGCCAAACCCACGCGCTGCAGCATTCCCTTCGAATACTTGCGGAGTTGAATTTTCCGCGCTGTCTCCAACCCCACTTTCTTGAGCATGCGCGCGACGCGCTCACTCCGGTCTGACGCCGTCAAATCGTGAAACCTCGCGAAATAATCCAGCACCTCGGCGGCCGTCAGATAATCATAAAAATATGGCTGCTCGGGGAGGTAGCCAATGTCGCGGTGCATCTCAATATCCGTGATCGGTTTTCCCAAAATGCGCGCCGTGCCGGCGTCTGGAAAAATCAGGCCCACAAGCAATTTGATCGTCGTGGATTTCCCCGCGCCATTCGGCCCGAGAAAACCAAACACCTCGCCGCTCTCGACCTGCATGGTCAAGCCTTCCAGCGACCTCTTCTTCTTAAGGTGCAGGAACCCGAACGGGTAGTCCTTGGTCAGATTTTCAATTTCAATCGCTGCGCCTGGCATGCTCTTATTCTTCGCAAGCGGTGGCCTATCGTCAATCAGGCACACCCGGCCATGTGCGCGGAAAGAAAATAGAGAGTCCGTGGCGGGAGGGAAATTAGTTTGCGATTAGGAATCGCTTCGTGTACTGCCGATTTGCACCAGCTCGGGCTGCGGTGCCGGAGGGGCCATGGGCTTCGGCTTCAAGGTCTGGGGACCGCGCCAGTTGTCAATAATCCCCACCTGCTGCACGCAGGAGACCGTGCACATCGGCGCACAATGTTTCGCCGTATAATATTCGCGATGGCGCATCTCATCCGTGTACTGCGCCAGCGGAATCCCCGGATAGCCGCGCTGCTGCGAGCACCAGTGCACCAAACCATCCTCGCAAATATACAAATACCGCGCGCCTGAACGGCAGCGCCAGTCGTGCTCTTTGCCGCGCGCCACGCTGTGCTGAAAATCGTTGAACCGCGAGAACGACTTCTTTCCCAGCGTCATGATCTCTTCAAAAATCTCCAGCTCGCGCGGTCCCAGCGGTTTTAGTTGGCCATTCCCGTCGTGAATAATCCCGACGGTGCTCGTAAATCCCAGCTCCACAGCCCGATGCGCAATTTTCAGAGCATCTTCCGGATCTTTCACCCCGCTTCCAAGCACCGAATTGATATTCACCTGAAAAACAGAGAACTCCGCCAGCCATTCCAGCCGGATGTCCAGCGTCTTCAAACTCTTCTTGGAGACTTCATCCGGCACCAGGTTGTCGATGCTGATCTGCAAGTGCTCCAACCCCGCCTCGTTCAGCGTGCCGATTCGATCCTTGCTCAGCAAAAACCCGTTGGTGATCATTCCCGCGATCATCCCGCGCTTCCGGATGTGGCTGATAATCTCTTCCAGCTCGGGATGCATCAGCGGCTCGCCACCGCTGATGGTGATGATCGACGTGCCCATGTCCGCCAAGATGTCCAGCCGCTTCTTCATCTCCTCGAGCGGCACGGGCTTCGACACATTGTCGTACTCGTTGCAATACCCGCAGTCCAGATTGCATCGCCGCATCGGGATGATGTGCACCAAAACGGGATGCTTTGTGGAAGCCAGCGCCTTGGCGATCATCTTCAGCTCGCGCGCACGAGTCCGCCGGAACCTCCGCCGCCGCTCTAGCAACACTTCCGCGCTAGCCTTTACAGTTTTTGTCTCTTCTGGCATGAATTCCGCTAATTCCCCAAGGCTTCAATTATACACGACGCCCCGGTTCCCATTCTCCCCTGCGACTTGCCAGACACCGGCATGTTTCCAATCGCCTATGACCGCACGCCTGGGCTGGCGAACCGCTCTTATCCTCCTGAGCGATTCTCAGGCTGAGGCGCGCCGCAGCACTATCGCTCTTATCCCCCTCATCACAATTTGTCATCCTTTCATGGAACTATTTCCTTCTCCCATCGTCTCCTAACTGTCAATCAAGTCCATCGTCCAATTGTGCGAGGTGCCTATGCACTCCTTCCTCTTCGACTTACGCTACACAGCCCGCGAACTCCGCAAGCGTCCTACCTTTGCCCTGACCGCCATTCTCTCTCTGGCTCTCGGCATCGCCGCCACCAGCGCCGTCTTCAGCGTCGTCTACGCCGTGCTCATCGACCCTTTCCCCTATCCAGGCTCTGATCGCCTCATGGAGCCCAGCATGATCGACCAGGCTGGCCATGACCGCTTTGCAGGTTTGAACGGCACTCAAATGGAGCAGCTCCGCCAAGCCAAGTCCATCGAAAGCATTGCAGGCATGGATCAGTGGAATCTTACAACCACGGACAGCGATCTCCCCGAAGACGTTCGGGCTGGCTACCTTTCCCCAGACGACCCCAGCCACTGGGGCACGAAAGCTCTAATGGGCCGCTGGTTGATCCCTTCTGATGCACCTTTCGGCAAGGATCCGCAACCCATCGTCGTCATCGGATACAAATTCTGGCAGAGATATTATCTGGGAGACCCGGGCGTCCTTGGCCGCACCCTCCAGCTCGTCCACAAGCCGTATCAGATCGTCGGCGTAATGCCGCCGCGCTTCAAATGGGGCGACGTCGACATCTATCTCCCGCTCCACGTCACCCGCGACTCTAACATCTACTTCGGCGCCTCCATCAAACTCCGCCCGGGCGTGACCGTCGCCCAGGCCAATGCCGACATCCAGCCTTACCTCGAACAGTTCGCGAAAGAATCGCCCGCGCGTTACCCGGAAAAATTTCGCGCCAATCTCCGCAGCATCACTGAGCTCTACGCCAAACCTCTCGGCCCCACTCTCTATCTCCTCCTCGGTGCAGTTGCATCGCTGCTTCTCATCGGCTGCGCCAATGTATCCATCCTCCTCCTCGCTCGTGGCGCTGAACGCCAGCAGGAACTCGCCGTCCGCTCCGCGGTTGGCGCAGACCGTCTTCGCATCATCCGTCAATTACTCACTGAATCTCTCACCATCGCCCTCGCGGGAACGATCCTCGGCGTGCTGCTCGCATGGAGAAGCCTTTCTCTCATCGTCGCGTGGCTGCCAGAGAACTCTTTCCCCGCCGAATCCGTCATCAAGATGAATCTTCCCGTTCTCCTTTTCAGCGTTGGCCTGGCATTTGCCACTGCGATTCTCTTTGGCCTTTCGCCTGCCATCCAACTCTCGCGCCCGGATATTGCCCGCCTCATGCAAGGCAGCGGCCGCCGCGTCATGGGCAGCACGAACGCCAAACGCGCGCACAAAGCCATGGTCGCCGCGCAAGTTGCCCTGACGCTCCTTCTACTTTCCGCTGCAAGCGCTGCGGGCAAAGGTTTCCTTCGTCTGGTTAAAGCTGATCTCGGCTACGATCCTCACGCCACCATGTCCGTTCCCATCCCCATCCACGAAAATACCTACGGAACGTGGAAGGACCGCTCCGAATACTTCGAGCAAATTCGCGCCAGCATCGCCTCCTTGCCCGAAGTCATTTCAGCTGGCATCTCCACCAATGCCACCCCGCCCTTGAACGGTTGGGACACGCGCTTCGAAGTCTTTGGCAGCGCCGCAAGCCAGCAACCCGAAGCTCGCGTCAACTTCATCAGTCCGGAATATTTGTCCGTCCTCCACATCCCTCTCGCGCAGGGCCGCCTCTGGGACCACACGGAAACCATGCGCGGGGCTCCGCTCGCTCTTATCAACCAGACCATGGCCCGCCAGTATTGGCCTAATGGCAACGCCATCGGCCAGCAAGTCCGAATCTCCGTTTTGAAAGATGAGCCACCTAATTCCCCGGCAGCCGCCGGAAGTGACGGCTGGCTGCAAATCGTCGGCGTCGTTTCCGACGTCCGCGACGACGGCCTGCGTAATCCCATCAAGCCCGCCGTCTATGTTCCCTATACGCTCAAAATGCGCATGTCCACGCAGATCCTCGTTCGCACTCGCGTCGCGCCCCTATCCATCCTTCACGACATTCGCTCTCGCCTCGTTCAACTCGACCGCGAGCAGCAAGTGATGCAAGTGCGCGACCTCGAAGCATGGATCACCGGCCTCCCGGAATATTCCCAGCAGCGTTTTATCGCCTCGCTCTTTGCTATCTTTTCCGTCCTGGCTTTGATTCTTGCCGTGGTGGGACTCTACAGCGTGGTCTCTTATGGCGTCGCCACTCGCACCAACGAATTCGGTATTCGGATGGCCCTCGGGGCCAAGGGCTCCGACGTCTTCCGTATCGTCTTCTCTTCCACAGCCATCAACGTTGGCGCCGGCCTGGCCTCCGGTCTTCTCCTGTGCATTGCGTTTGACAAACTCTCCACGCGGTGGGTGATGGAGAGTTCGCGCAATCCCTGGATTCTCGCCGGCGTAACCCTCATCCTCATCGCCGCCGCAGCCCTGGCCTGTTTCGTCCCCGCGCGCCGCGCCTCCTCCATCGACCCCATGGAAGCCCTGCGCTATGAATAGCCCGCTTTTTCCGGCAGGGGCACGGCACGCCGTGCCCTCTTCGATCTAGATCACAGATTTAATTTTTGCTGAAATTAAAGCTGGGAATGCCTACGCAACTCGTCGGCAGGAACTGCAACAACCTTTCCATCGCGCCAGATATACAGCGGCAATCCCTCGCGCACGTGCCTTTCCCGCAACCACAACGCAAGGCGGACACATCACCCGAATCGTGCGGCTGGATCACGAAACCGAGCGTCAGCCAATTCCGACACTCAGCCCTTTTTGCAGGTGCCAATTCGAATTGGCACCTGCTATCCCCATGCAGCCAAACGACTTATTATTTACTTATTGACAAACAGCACCAACATGTTATAATTTGCTGCGAGTAGCGAGCACCAGTCCGCCTCTCTCTGCCACGTATTTGTATTACGCCGCTCCCTACTTGCCGCATGCCCAGCAAAACGCTTCGGTCTGAGTCCTTTGTTTGCCACTCTTGCAAACCATTCGCAAGCCACTGAAAACACAACTACTTTAAGTCTTGCAGTTGCCACTCTTACCATCCTCTCTTTACTTCGTTACTTCTTTACCTCATCCCCCTGCTAAAATCAGGGCCGCCAATTTGACAGGAGCCACAAATGTCTGAAGCCACCCAACCCGCCGCCAACGTCCCGACTCGTACCGAGTCCGACAGCATGGGCAAAATTGCCGTTCCCGCCGACCGCTATTACGGCGCGCAGACCGCCCGCTCGCTCATCCACTTCGCGATTGGCAAGGACACCATGCCCCCCGAGCTGATCCGCGCCTTCGGCATCCTCAAAAAAGCCGCCGCGCTCGTCAACGAGGACCTCGGCAAACTTCCGGCCGACAAAACCGCGCTCATCACGCGAGCCGCCGACGAAGTTATCGCCGGAAAGCTCAACGATCATTTCCCCTTGCGCATTTGGCAGACCGGCAGCGGCACGCAAACCAACATGAACGTCAACGAAGTCATCTCCAATCGCGCTATCGAAATCTCCGGCGGCGAGATGGGTA
>Ga0073928_10002897_pt1 | contig 28262 bp, 24 predicted proteins | sample PaiPotPPA55metaG_FD_76969 | JGI IMG/M metagenome (GOLD analysis project Ga0073928, IMG submission 76969) | Iron sulfur acid spring bacterial and archeal communities from Banff, Canada, to study Microbial Dark Matter (Phase II) - Paint Pots PPA... ...
AGGGGCAGCTCAAGCTGAAGGCGGCCAAGGTGCTGCTAGTAGGCACGGGCTGATTGGGCGCGCCGCTCGGGTTGTATTTGTCGGCGGCGGGCGTGGGGCGCATCGGCATCGTGGATTTCGATGTGGTGGACTTTACGAATCTGCAGCGGCAGGTGATTCACGGCACGAGCGACGTGGGCCGCAAGAAGCTGGACTCGGCGGCGGACCGCATGCGCGAGATCAATCCGCATTTACAGATAGATAAGCACGAAGTGGCGCTTTCGAGCGAGAACGCGCTGGATATTTTGCGCGAATACGACATCATCGTGGACGGCACGGACAATTTTCCGACGCGCTACCTGGTGAACGACGCGTGCGTGCTGCTGGGCAAGCCGAACGTGTACGGGTCGATTTTCCGTTTCGAAGGGCAGGCTTCGGTGTTCGCTTACGAAGGCGGGCCATGCTACCGGTGCCTGTATCCGGAGCCGCCCCCCCCCGGGCTCGTGCCGAGCTGCGCCGAGGGCGGCGTGTTGGGGATTTTGCCGGGGACGATCGGGCTGATTCAGGCGACGGAGACGGTGAAGCTGATTCTGGGCGTGGGCGAGCCGCTGGTCGGGCGGCTGCTGCTCTACGATGCGCTGGCGATGCGGTTCCGCGAGCTGAAGCTGCGCAAGAACCCGGAGTGCCCGGTGTGCGGCGATCATCCGACGGTGACGAAGCTCATCGACTATCAGCAATTCTGCGGCATTCCGCAGCAAAAGGAGGCGACGGTGGAAGAAGGCGACATCGATCCAGTTGAGGTGAAGGCGAAGATTGACCGGCACGAGCCGTTCGTGCTGATCGACGTGCGGGAGCCGCATGAGTACCAGATTTGCAATATTCCGTATGCGAAGCTGATTCCGCTGGGCGAACTGCCGAAGCGGGTGAATGAGCTGAACTCGGCCGATGAGATCGTGGCGCACTGCAAGAGCGGGATGCGCAGCGCCAAGGCGGTGGATTTCTTGAAGAAGGCGGGGTTCAAGAAGGTGCGGAATATGAAGGGTGGGATTTTGGCTTGGAGCGATAAGGTGGATCCCAGCGTGGCGAAGTATTAAATTTTCTGCACGGCGTCCATGGAGAGCGTGCGGATGGTGTTGATCGAAAGCTGATCGAGCTGTTCGTTGGTCATGGCGATTCCTTGGGTGGAGGCCGAACACGATTTGATCCACTTCGGCATTGGTCCGAAGCCGCACGCGTTCCACGATCACTCTTCGAGTGGCACGGGCTACCGTGTTCTCAATTTGGTATTGGTCGCGATAAAACCGGATGCGATACAGATTCGTGTAGCCACGCAACAGGATCGATCCAACAGGGAACGGATACTCTTCCAGGTCAACAATCGCATCCAGAGCTTCGGACTTCGCGGAGTCGTCGAGCTGGTTGATCTCGCGGTTCGCGGATGGGCGAACGCTAACTCGCCAGCAGGTGTGAGATTTGTGTGGTTCGCGGGTATTCCCTTTTGGCGCTCCCGCTTTGACGGACTGTGGTTCGCGACGTTTGTTTTTGCCACTCGGGCAGTTCCCTACTCAAGTATACGCTGGATGAAACTACACGGCCGGGCGACAACGTTACAAAAAACGCTGCGCCGGGCTGCGCGCTTTGTAGGACAATAGAGCTACCGTGCGTACCGCCAGGCTCGCCGCCGTCCTCATGGTGGTCGTGTGCCTGCTCCCCGCGGCCGACCTGAACGTGGTGGTGCGCGACCCGCACGGACACATCGTCCGGAACCTGGAGCCTGCCGATTTCCAGCTCCTCGAAGACGGCGAAATGTCGCTGGTCAAGGACGCCACGCTGGTGGACGACCCGCGGAAAGAGCGTCTGATCACCCTCTTATTTGGCCCGATCCAGAACGACGTGGCGCCAGTTGTGCGAACGGCCGCCGAGGACCTGATCGCGGCGGTTCGCAAATCGACCGTGCGCATTGCGGTCTATCAGGTCGACCAGTCCCTAACACTTTTGCAGACATTTGCGGCGGATCAGAAGGCGCTGAAGTCAGCGGTGGGCGTGGCGACCGGCACACGGCGATCGCGCGGCGCAGAGCCGATTCCCCCCGGCGGCGACCAGGATCTGGCGGCCATCGCCGAGCAAGCCGTCAAGACCGCGGCCGGCGTGATGAGCGAGACCAGTGTGCGCCCATCACTCGCCGCGCTAATCGCCCTTTCGCGCGAGCAGGCCAAGATCCCCGGCCGCAAAGCGATCCTCTACTTCTCCAATGGGCTGCCAGTCGCCAACGCCGATGACGCCGTGTTTCAGAACGTGGTGAGCGCGGCCAATCGCGCCGGCGTGGCCATCTACGCGGTGGATGCGGATGCCCTGGCGATCTCGGATAAGGAAGAGCGCTTACGGAATTCTTCCATCGAGCTGTACAACGTTGGTGGGCGGATGAACATGCCCATAGGCGTCACTTTCAACCCGGAGAAGCCGCGGGAAAAAGCTCCGGATCGCTCCTCGCCCGTGCTGCGGGCCTTGTCGGAAGAGACTGGAGGCTTTTCGCTGGCGAGCGCCGGGTCACTGCGTTCCGATCTCAGGAGGATTCGCGAAGATCTCGCCGCCTACTACGAGTTGAGCTACGAATCGCACACGGGCAAGGACGGCGCCTTCCACAACACGCAGGTCGGGGTGAATCGGCCGCAGTTTAGAGTGCAAGGCAGGGAGGGGTATTTCGCTCTTCCCACTCTTTCTACCCGGTTGGCGCTGCCCTTCGAGGTTCCGCTGCTGGAAGCGCTCGACCATCCGGCGGAGTTGCCCGCTTTTTTCCACGAATCCGCCGTCATGCGCCTTCGCCAAGGCGATCGGCCGGCTCAATTCGTCACCATGGGCGTGCCCGCCGGCCAACTGGAGTTCCAGGAGGATTCGAGCGTGGGCGTGCTCCGCGGCCATCTGACTCTGATTGCCATCGTGCGCGATCAGGCCGGCCAGATCGTGTCGAACTTCGGCCGCGATGTTCCTTTCCAGTGCTCGCCCGGCACGTGCCTTGGCTTCAAGGATCGCTACCTGGCCTTTGCCGATGAGTTCCACCTGGCGCCTGGATCGTACACCTTGGAAAGCGCCATGCGGGACGAAGTGAGCGGCCGGACCAGCACGCGACGGTCCGCCTTCAGCGTGGAGCCCGTCACAGCGGAGCTCGGCATCAGCAGCCTGTGCCTGGTCAAGGAAATCGTCCCCGCGAACGACACGGACTTGGACGCTCCCGCGCTGCGGGTGGGTCACAGGGCCATAGTCCCCGCCGTCAATGGCGTGGTGCGAGCCGCCGATGGCGCGGCGGCCTCCCTGTTCTATACCGTCTATCCGAGTAAAAGTGCCACCGCGCCACTGGCGCTGCACCTTGACGTACTGAAAGAGGGCAGGCCGGTGCTGGGCGGTCCTGTAACCGGCAAGCCGGAGAGCTGGGGCACGCCTCAAATTCTGTCGATCGATTTGAAGAGCTTGGCGTCCGGTCCGTACGATCTCCGCCTGGTTGCCAGCCAGGGCGGCGAGCGCGTGGAAAGCCGCACCCGGATGGTCGTCGACGGAGCGAATGCCGCGAGCCCCGCCACGACTGAATCCACCGCGGAAGCCGTAATTCGCACGCCGTCCCCCGAGGAACTCGCGGCCGTCGCGCCCAGCGTGGATCAGCAGCGTCTGCTGGCGGACGCCCGCGAAATCGTGGCGCACTATTCCAGCCGGCTGCCAAACTTCATCTGCACGCAGGTCACCCGCCGCATGTACGACAGCAGCGGCCGAGGCAAGTGGCGGCCTACGGGCGAAGTCGCTTCGCTGGTTACGTTCGCCGATGGCGAAGAACACTACTCGATCTTGACCGACCGCACCAGCCGGCAGCAGAGGGACGCTGCCCCGGGCTTGCGGGTGACTTCCGCCGGCGAGTTCGGCACCCATCTTAAGCGCATTTTCGATCCCGAGCATCAGGCCCATTTCGGCTTCGTGCGGCAGGAGCGGCTCCGCGGCCGGCGTGTGCAGGTGTTCACCTACGCGGTCGACGGGCAGCATTCCAAGTATCAGATCTCATTTACGGATGGCCAAAGCCGCGAGTCGGTCTTCAGCCCGTATCACGGCATGGTTTACGTGGATTACGAGACTGGCGGTGTCCGTAAGCTCACGGTGGAGACTGACCCGCTGCCGGACGGCCACCCCGTGCGTCTGGTTTCGGTCACGCTGGAGTACGACGACATTTCCGTAGCTGGCAAGCTCTACCTGCTGCCCATCGCAGCGCAGTTGGATGTTCAATTCCCGAAGCGCCGCATTGCGCGAAACGACATCACCTTCAGGTCATACCAGCGGTTTGGCACCAGTAGCCGCATGGCATCGACTGGGCCGGCGCAGAGCGGCGAATAGCCGCCCCCGCGATGTTTACAAGAAGCGGTCAGCGGCGCACGCGCGTTTGTAGGAGAATAGAGCTATTGTGCGTACCGCCAGGCTCGCCGCTGTGCTCATCGTTTTGCGGGTCCTCGCCGCGGCTGATCAGCCCGCCACGGGGAATCAACTGGACGTGGTGGTGCGCGACGGAAGCGGGCACATTCTCCGCGATCTGACGCTCTCCGATTTCCAACTCCAGCAGGACGGCAAAGCCCTGCCGGTCAAGGACGTCAAGTTCGCGGACGGCGGGCAGGAGCATCTCATCACTCTCTTGTTCGGCCCGATGCTGAAGGACGTGGCGCCTGTGGTCCGCTCCGCCGCCGAGACACTGATCGCGGCAACGCGCAAATCCAGCGCCCGCATTGCGGTCTATCAGGTCGACCAGAGCCTGACATTGTTGCAAGCGTTCACGGCGGATCGCAACGCGCTGAAGGCAGCCATTAGCGTGGCCACCGGCAAACGGCGGCCCGGCGGGTCCGCGACTCCCACCGGCAACGGCACCGAAGACCAAGCCGTCGAGGCCGCGGCCACCGCCATGAACGAGACCGGCGCGCGTCCGCCACTCGCCGCACTGATCGGCATCTCCCGCGAGCAGGCCAAACTCCCCGGTCGCAAGGCCATCCTGTTCTTCTGTGACAGCCTGCCGGTCAACGCCGGCGACGAGATGTTCCAGACCGTGGTGAGCGCGGCGAATCGCGCCGGCGTCAGTATCTACGGGATCGATAGCGCTGCCCTCGGGATTTCGGATAAGGAAGAGCGTCTGCGGAGCGCCTCCGTGGGGACGATGATGGGCCTCAATGGCCAGCAGACATTGGGAGAAAGGGTCAACTCGTCCCAGCTCGTCGGCATGATAGAGAAGGACCCATCGAAAGTAGCACATGATCGTAGCTCGCCTGTGCTGCGGTCCCTCGCCGAACAGACCGGCGGCTTTTCCATGGCGACCATCGCGGCGTTGCATGATCTCAAACGCATTCCCGAAGATCTGGGCAGCTATTACGAAGTGAGCTATGAATCGCCGGGACGCCTGGACGGCGCTTTCCACAACACGCAGGTTTCGGTGGACCGGCCCAAGTCACACGTGCAGGGTCGTGACGGCTATTTCGCCGTGCCCATGCTCGCCGACCGAGTGGCTTTGCCGTTCGAGGTCCCGCTGCTGGAAGCGCTCGATCATCCCGCGGAGGTACCCGCCTTCTTCCACGAGTCCGCCGCCTTGAGCTTTCGCGGCAAGGGCGATCGCCCCGTCCAATTCGTCACCGTCGGGGTGCCGTCCGGCGACCTGCAATTCCAGGACGACACCACCGCCGGTTTGCGGCGCGCCCATCTCACCGTGCTCGCCATTGTGCGGGACCAGGCTGGCAAGATCGCAGCGGATTTCGGCCGGGATGTCCCTATACAGTGCTCGCCGGGTGCATGCGCAGGCGTCGAGGATCGCTACCTGGCGTTCTCCGGCGAGTTCCACTTGCCACCTGGTTCATACACCTTGGAAAGCGTCATGCGCGATGAAACCGGCGGTCAGATCAGCACGCGCCGCTCTGCCTTCACCGTCGCGCAGGTCACCCCGCGGCTCACGCTCAGCAGCCTGTGCCTGGTCAGGGAGATCGTGCCCACGAGCGAGGCGGAATTGGATGGGGCGGCGCTACGCCTGGGGGATAGGGCCATCGTGCCCGCCGTGAACGGAATGGTACGGCGCGGCAAGGATGCGTCGGCCTTCGTATTCTATGCCGTCTATCCTAATAAAGACACCAAGACGCCGCTCGCCTTGCGCCTCGAAGTTGTCAAGGACGGCCAATCGGTGCTGAGCGGTCCGGTAACCACAAGGCCGGAGAGTTGGGGCAATCCGCAAATTCTCTCCGTCGACCTCCGCAGCTTGGCGCCCGGCCCGTACGATGTGCGCCTGGTTGCCAATCAGGGTGAGCAGCAGGTCGAAAGCAGCGCCCGCATGGTCGTAGAGGGGGCCGCAAGCGCAACCGAATCCACTGCGGAAGCCGTCGTTCGCACCGCATCGCCGGAGGAGCTCACGCCCGGCCCGCCCACCGTGGATCAACAGCGTCTGCTGGAAGATGCCCGCCAACTCGTCGCCCATTACTCCAGCCGGCTGCCGAATTTCATTTGCACGCAGGTCACCCGCACTATGATCGACTATGGCGGCCGAGGCAACTGGCGGATGATCGGCGAGATCTCCGAACTTCTTACGTTCGTCGACGGCAAGGAGCACTACTCGACCTTGACCGACAAGACCAGCCAACACCAGCTTGAGCTCAACCCCATGCGGGTGACTTCAGCGGGCGAATTCGGCACGCACCTCAAGCGGATTTTTGACCCCCAGTATCAGGCGCGCTTCGGTTTCGTGCGGCAGGAACGTATACGGGGACGGCGCGTGCAGGTCTTCACCTACTCCGTCGATGGGCCGCACTCCAAATATGAGATTCGCTTTAACGAGGGGCACACCCACGCGTCCGTATTCACCGCTTACCACGGGTTGGTTTACGTGGATTATGCGACTGGCGGCGTCCGCAAGCTCACCGTGGAAACCGATCCGCTGCCCGCAACCCACCCGGTGCGTGCGGTCGCGGTCACGCTGGAGTACGACGATACGTCCGTGGGCGGCAAACTCTACCTGTTGCCCGTCTCCGCGCAAATGGATATACAGATGTCCAAGCACAGAATCGCTCGCAACAATATGACCTTCCGGTCATACCAGAGGTTTGGCACCAGCAACCGCGTGACTTTTCATCAAGCGGGGGAATAGCCACAGAGGTGAATTATGTCTGCTATAGCGTTAGCCCCGAAGACTTCCCAACTGACCTTGAATTTGTTTGATGGCACGCGTCAACCCGTCGCCGGAAACCTCCAAGTCCTGATCACGATTCGGAACGGTTTTCAGGAACAACTCTTCCGGAATTTTAAGACCGGATCGAGTATTCCGTTTCGCTTGCCGTTCTACGACAACCTTGGTGATAACTACACTGTAATCGCTTCGGCCGGCGATTACGAAGACGCCGGATTTACGCCCGTCAGCCTGTCGCCAGCGGCGCCGCAACAACTTGCCTTGATGCTGCTGCGCAAAGATGCGAAGTTCAATTTCCATGACGCGCAATGGGACACGGTGCGCGCCGCAAATCCGTCGCTAGCAGCGCTATTTGCCCACGGGGCAGCCGACGATGCCGCGGCGAAAACCCGCTACACGAATCTGCTCGAGGACCGCCCGGCTTCGCTGGCATGTCTGCTGAACATCACCACCGCCATGGCTGATATCGATCTGCCTCAGCACACTCCCTTGTTCTACTTTAAGGAACTGATTTGGGATGACACCATGGCCCAGGACCGCTTCTTCGGGTACGCCGACGCGGAGCTTGTGGACCAGGTGCGGACCGCGGTGCTGCACGGGACTTTTGTCGCGGTGTCGGCAATCCTCCATCCGGGCGCCACCAGCAGCTACAAGCAGGTGCAATTCGGCGAAGCCAACGTGCAGCTCACGTTCCACGAAAACGATACGCGCACAATCGACGGGGTGCCGTGCGTCAAGATAGAACCTGATATCGACTACTTCAGGGATCCCGCCGCCCACCTCCTGCTCGAAGTCATTCCGAACGCGGTGACGGGGGGCCTGACCGATCCCCGGCAGGTTTACGTGCTGCGCTGGATTGCCGGGCAGCATGCGGGCGTGCCGGAGTTCAATCCGCCGTATACCATCGGCTGATCGGCTCACGCTGCATCGAGAATCTCGACGGAAAGTTCTTTGCCCAGAACGCGGAATGCCACTTCCAACTGGTCCAGCCGGGAGCCGTGGCGCAAATCGAGCAGGCGGTCGACTTGCGGAAGATGGCAATTGAGCCTGCGTGCCAGTTCGGCCTTACTGATCCGCCCGGCGCGCATGACCGAGTAGAGCGCCAGCTTCGCCGCCGTTAAAGCCGGCAAAGTGACAAACGCTCCCCGCTTACGAGTGCTCGGCTCCGGGATTGCTTTGCGATTGTCCATGTAGAGCATGAAGGCGGTCTCCAGTGCGTCCACTGCGCGGGCCAGGGCCTCGTCGCGGTCGTCGCCGAAAGTGTGTGCCTCAGGCACGTCTGGGAAGTCGGCCAGAATAGTCCCGTTGGTATCGCGTTCGAATTTCACTGGGTATCGCAACATACTTCATCCCTACTTAAGGCCGAGGTCTTTCTTAATCCGCAGCGCGAGCCCTTTGCCGATCTCCTTGCTCGATCCATGCATTGGCAGCACCGAGAGCCGTTCTCCACGCTGGACCTTAAGATGGCCGCCTTTGCCCGGCGCGAACGTGCAGCCCCGCTTCTCCAGCCACCGCTTGAATTCGGCGCTCGTCAACTCCTTTTAGGATACAACAGATGTGTTGTGGTAAACAGCTAAATTTCGGTCTACTGAGGGGTTGCCTACGGGTTCATTTACATTCCGGCTAACAGTACGACCAGCGTCTCGGGGTCGGACACCTCCAGAAGCCCGCCAGTCACGCCGCATTCTCAGAGGTGGCGTGCCGCTTGACCCAGTGCGCGGGCGGGCGGTAGGATGAGAACGACCTATGACCGTTGAAATCACCAAGCCTGAGACCGAGGCGCTGATTACGGAGCGGCTCCGTTCAGGCGCGTATTCAGACGCAGAGTCCGTGATTCTGGAGGCGCTCGGGTTGTCCCGCAGCATCGCTCCGAACCTTGATGGGGAGCAGACTGCCGCTATCGAACGGCTTCGGGTTTTTCGCCAGACACATGGCATCTCGCTCGGCGACATCACTATTCGCGAGCTGCGGGATGAGGCTCGTCCTTGAGCAGTATTGTCGAGTAGGAGTACCTTTCTGTGAAGCTACTTTGTCTGCTTTCCCTCTCGTGCCTCGGGGCGCTCGCCTCCGGGCTCACGCAACCGCGGTTCCTCGCCCGCAGGGATTACCCGTCTGCGCCCGGTTATGTCGCGGTCGCGGACGTGAACGGCGACGGAATACCGGACGTCGTTTCGTCCTCGGGCACGGGCGTACACACGCTGCTCGGGAACGGCAATGGCACCTTCCGCGTGGGTCCTACCACGAATCCTGGCGGTGTGCTCGGCGGCCAGATCGTGGCCATCGACCTAAACGGCGATGGCTTCGCAGACCTAATCATCCCTCTAGGGGACGGAATCGAGGTCTGCTTCGGCAACGGCGACGGAACCTTCCAGTCCGGCGTACTTTACGGGCCGGGCGGCGGCCAGTACCTCACCGTTGGGGACTTCAACGGTGACGGCGTAACCGACGTGGCGGTGCCAAGCGATGGAGGCGTCTACCTGTTCCTTGGCAAGGGCGGAGGCGTGTTCAGCACGGGTGTGCTGATCCCAGTTTCTTCCACAACAGACGGTAATCTGGCCGCGGCGGACCTGAACGGTGACGGAAACCTGGACTTGGCCGTGGCTCTGCGACACACCCCGAACGACGGTTTCGCCGTGCTGTTCGGCAACGGCGACGGAACCTTTCAGTCGCCGGTATACCATAGCGGCCCCAGTTCCACCTGGGTAGCCACCAGCGACCTCACCGGAAACGGGCACACTGACGTCGTAATTACCGCGGGCGGCACTGCGTACATTTACCTGAACAACGGCCACGGTATCTTTTCCGCGCCCAGCACAACTCCCCTGCCCGGCCCGGAATTCGCCATCGGCGACGTAAACCGCGACGGCATACCCGACTTGGTGAGCGACCAGGGCTACGTCGCTATCGGCGTGGGTAACGCCACGTTCGCGCCGCTTGTCTACTACCCAGTGGAAGGCACTGACCTGGGGGATAACTATTTCAACGTCGTGCTAGCAGATCTCCACAAGAATGGCGTCACAGACATCGTCGCCGGTGAACAGGGCGCGACCTCCGTCCTGCTCAACACCGGCAAGGGCGCCTTCAGCGACGGCGAGTTCACATCCGTGCCCGGCAGCGGCAACTGCGCCGCCGCCGCGGACTTCAACGGCGACGGCAAACCGGATCTCGCCGTGCCCACCACGGCAGGAGTCGTCATTCTGCTAGGCACCGGCAAAGCCAGCGCACCATACACCACAGGCACGACGATTCCCCTATCCGGCCCAGGCTGCCCCATCAGCGGTGACGTGAATGGCGACGGCATTCCAGACATACTGCTCGGCGCCAACAGCCTTGGCGGCGTGGGCGTGTACCTGGGCAATGGCGCTGGCACCTTCGCGCTAGCCAGCGTAATCCCCGTCGGCCCAGCCACTAATCTCGTGCTCGGCGACTTCAATGGGGACGGAATAATGGACTTCGCGGATTCATCAAACGAGTTGGCAATCGGCAACGGCGACGGGACCTTCCAACCGCCCGTGCCGATCATCGCGAACCCGCCCACCGGCTTCGGCTGGATCGCAGCGGGCGATGTCAACAACGACGGCTACACCGACCTGCTCGCCACAGAAGACATTAACAGCGTGCCCGGCGCCGGTTTCTACGTACTGCTGAACAACAAAACGGGCAGCTTCACGCTCACCACAGTCAAGGATGGCCGGTTTCCATTCAGCATAATGCTCGCCGACCTGGACGGCGACGGCAACTTGGATGCGGTGAACACGGAATTCGGCCTCGGCACCGCCAGCGTGTACCTCGGCAACGGCCAGGGCGGATTCAACCTGATCCAGAAAAATATCCCGTTCCCGTTTGGAGATGGCAATGTATTTCCGGCGCAGATCGGGGACGTCAACGGGGACGGCATCCCCGACTTGCTGCTGCCAAGCACCGACAGCATAACGATCGCCTTGGGCACTGGCAAAGGCACGTTTCTGACGGGGCCCACCGTGGGCGCCGGTCCCGGCGAAGGCCAGATCCTCCTCGAATCCCTGCACGGCCGATCCACGGGCTTCCCGGACCTGGTCGCCCCGGACGCAAGCGGTGGAGTTTGGGTCTTGCTTAACTTCACGAAATAGCTTATGCCCTACGTCGTCAATGGCCAACTGGTGAGCACGCCAATGCCGCGCGCAATGACGTTCCGGCCGCAGGCCGGCCCGGTGGGCACCAAGGTGCTGATTTGGGGATCGAACCTGCTATCAAAGCGAGCTTCACCGTCCAGTGATTTCGAGGTTCACGCCCTGCGGCAATGCCAGTAGAATGGGAGTGTAGCCCCATCGCTCCCGCATGATCCAACTCACCGCCGCCGGCAAACGCTACGGCCCCAAAATCCTCTTCGAAAACGTCGACTGGATGGTCACGCCCAACGACCGCGTGGGCATTGTCGGCGCGAACGGCACCGGCAAATCGACCATGCTGAAAATCCTCGGCGGCATGGAAGGCCTCGATTACGGCAGCATCACCAGTATGAAGAGCCTCAGCATCGGCTATCTGCCGCAGGAAGGGCTGTCGCTCTCCGGACGCACGGTCTTCGCCGAATGCATGACCGTCTTCGCCGACGTGCTGGCGCTCGAAAAGGAGCAGGAAGAACTCGCGCACCGCATGGCCGAACTCCCGCCCGACAGCCCCGAGTATGCGCAGGTCGCCGACCGTTTCCATCGCGCCGAAAGCGAATTCCAGGCGCGCGACGGCTTCGCCATCGAGGCGCAGGCCGGCATGGTGCTTTCCGGCCTCGGATTTCCACAGCGCGAATGGACCAAGCGCACCGAAGAATTCTCCGGCGGCTGGCAGATGCGCATTGCGCTCGCCAAACTGCTGCTCGAAAAACCCAACCTGCTGCTGCTCGACGAGCCGACCAATCACCTCGATCTCGAAGCGCGCAACTGGCTGGAGGGCTACCTGGCAGCCTATCCGCACGCGTTCGTGCTGGTCTCGCACGACCGTTATTTCCTGGACGTCACCGTGCGCAAGCTGGCCGAGCTGTGGAACAAGGGCGTGCATTTCTACACCGGCGGCTACACGCGCTACGAGCAGCAGAAGGCCGAGCGGCGCGCGCAGCTCGAAGCCGCCTACGCCAACCAGCAGGACCGCATACGCCAGCTCGAAGCGTTCATCACCCGCTTCCGCTATCAGGCGACCAAGGCCAAGCAGGTGCAGAGCCGCATCAAGGAGTTGGAGCGCATCGAAAAAATCGAGATTCCGCCGCAAGAGAAGACCATCCACTTCAGCTTTCCGCAACCCAAGCCGAGCGGGCGCATCGTGGCGGAGTTCAAGGGCGTCGCCAAGAGCTACGGCGAGACGCGCGTCTTCAGCGGCGTGAATTTCGTCATCGAGCGCGGCGACCGGGTAGCGCTGGTGGGCGTGAACGGCGCGGGCAAGTCCACCCTGATCAAAATCCTGGCCGGCGCCGAGCCAGTCTCGACCGGCGAGTACACGCTCGGCCACAACGCCCAGCCGGACTACTTCGCCCAGGATCAATACAAGGAACTGGACGCCGGCGCGCGCCTGGTCGATGACCTCGCGCAAGTCGCCCCGCGCGCCACCAACACCGAGCTGCGGTCGATCCTGGGCTGCTTCCTATTCTCCGAAGATGACGTATTCAAGACGATTGGCGTGCTATCCGGCGGCGAGCGCAACCGTTACGCCCTGGCGCGCATGCTGATGATGCCGTCGAATTTCCTGCTGCTGGACGAACCGACCAACCACCTGGATCTGCGCGCGAAGGACGTGCTGCTCGAATCCCTGCGCGATTTCAGCGGCACGGTGGTCTTCGTCTCCCACGACCGCTACTTCATCGACAAGCTGGCCACCCGAATCTTCGAAGTAGCCGACGGCGCGGTGGAAGTCTTTCCCGGTAACTACGAAGATTACCTGTGGCGCAAAGAAGGTCGACAAAGCCCCAGCCCCGAGCCCCCAGCCCCTAGCCCCGACGGCGAGAAGCCGTCCGTGACCCCCGTCACCCATCCCCCGATCCCTGCCCCCTCGGCGCGCGAGCGGAGGCTCAATCCCATCAAACTCCGCCAAATGAAACAGCGCCGCCACGAGATCGAAGACGAAGTCACCCGCCTGGAAGTCGAAATCGCCGACTACGAGCGCGCCCTGGCCAACTTCAGCAGCGCCGACGAAACCATGCGTCTGAGCGACCTGCTAAACGCACGCCGTGACGATCTCACAGCCCTGCTCGCCGAATGGGAGGAAGTGGCCCAAGCCATCGAGGTAAACCAATGAGCATGTTGTATCTTACGGAAACCGATGTGCGCGATCTGCTGCCCATGGCGAACGCCATCACGCTGATGCAAGCGGCCTTTGAGCGGCTGGCCACCGGCGCCGCCACCAACCAGCCACGCCGTCGCGTGATCCTGCCGACCGGGGCGGTGTTGCACTATATGGCCGGCAGCGATGGCCAGTACTTCGGCGCTAAGATCTACTCGACGCATCCCCGGCACGGCGCGCACTTTCTGTTCCTGCTCTACCGCGCCGCCGATGGGGCGCCTCTGGCGCTCATGGAGGCGAACCATCTGGGGCAGATCCGCACGGGCGCAGCCAGCGGACTGGCGACCAGGTTCCTGGCGCGGGAGGATGCGGCGATTCTGGCGGTGATCGGAAGTGGGTTCCAGGCGCGCACGCAGCTCGAAGCGATGGTGGCAGTGCGTCAAATCGCGCAGGTGCGGGTGTGGAGCCGTGATTCTGCGCGTCGCGCCACATTCGCTACAGATTCTTCCGCGCGGCTCGGCGTCCCCGTCCAGGCTGCCGACTCCGCCGAACAAGCTGTGCGCGGGGCGGCCATCATCGTAACCGCCACCTTCGCGAAGGAGCCGGTAATCGAAGCGGCCTGGGTCGATCCCGGCGCGCACGTCAATGCTATGGGCTCTAACCAGTCCAGCCGCCGCGAACTTCCGGCTGAACTGGTCCGGCGCGCCGACCGCATCGTCGTGGATTCCATAGACCAAGCGCGCATGGAATCCGGCGACCTGGTGATGGCGTTCGAGGAGAAGGACTGGAAGAGTCCTAGGCTGGTTGAATTGCAGCAGGTGGTGTCTGGCCAGGCGCCGGGCCGCACCCAGCCGGAAGAATTAACACTTTTTAAATCGAATGGCCTGGCGGTGGAAGACGTGATCTGCGCTGGTTTTGTCTACGAGCACGCGGTGGCTGCGGGCCGTGGCAGCCCGCTGGCGCATTCTCACTCCTGAGCGGGCATCTGCTGTTCAATATCGCGCCAGGCGCTGATCTTGAGACGGCGGCACACCCAGCAAAGCGGCTTTCCAGCACCGCTGAGCGTTTCGGCCCCGCAAACAGAGCACTTAGCGGGCTTCTTCAGGCGTTCCGCGACAATGGACCTCTTGGCCTGTTCAAGAAGCTCAGGTGGTATCACCGGCTCGGATTTGGGTGCGATCTTACGTCTCATCTGTTAGTTCCCACTCCCCACTACAATATAAAGCGGAAAGGCCAGCTTGCACAACCCTAAACGGTACTGGCAGTTTTTAGGCTGCCACCGGGACTTGAACCACTATAGCAGCATCCAGCGCCGCCGAACAACGTGAACACTTCTGACCGGGGGTTACCCGCGACCGCTTCCCCACGATGTCGATAGTGGCTGGCACAGTGTGGGTGCAAATGGGGCAGTACGCCTGCCCGCTGATGCCTTTCTCCATGAGTGCTTTCATCGTCTTTGCCTCCTCTTACAGATCGGACGCAAGAACCCAAGCACGGGTTGTGCCAAATTTGAAAAAATTTTGAAAAGGTCGAGCCGTCGCCCAGTGCCCCCCGTGGAGCAGGCAATCCAGGCAATCCGCCGGCAATGTGCCCCAAGGCACAAGGGCCGCCCAGTCAGCGCGGTCCTACTCCGATAGAACCCAAACGTCGTTGAACATGCCCGTGGACCCGCCGCCGCCGAAAATCACTATGCGCGCGGTGGTGCCGTCACCGATCACCGCCGGGTTCGCCGCGATCCCTCCGCGCGGAGGAGGCAATGTGCCGGCGGGGACAATGGGCGTCCACGTCATGGTGCCGACACCGTTGGCATCGAGCAGGTCCCACACGATGTTCGTATCGCTGCCCCCGATGTATGAAGCTTTATTGTTACGCGGACTGTAAACTCCATATGCACCGACGCGCGCCGGAGGCGTGTAGGTGCCGCCAGGCGTGGGGTTGCTCCAGGTGGGCGTCCCCGCTGCACCGCTGGCATTGCTGAGCAGCCACACCTGGTTCGAGGCCGGTCCCGCGCAGCAAACAAATCCGGCGAACAGGGTCATGGTGTCGGTCGAGACGTCATAAGTCCCGGTCATGTAACTGGTCGTCGCGGGGCCGGTTCCCGCCGGGGTTAAGTTCGTCCATGCCGGCGTCCCGCCTACACCGCTGGCATTCGTCAGCACCCACAGGTCGGTCAGGCTGTTCGCTGCCGTCCCGGTGCCGCCGAAGACGATCATCAGGTCGGTCTGCCGGTCGTAGACCGCCACGTGGTCCGATCTGGCCGGCGGCAGGCTGCCTGTGGGATTCAGCGTCGTCCAGGCCGGCGTGCCCGCCCCGCCTGAGGCATTGCTGAGCACCCATAAGTCGTTATATTTCGAGTTGGAGCAGCCAAAAGCATCGCCGCCAAATACGATCATATTGTCGGTTGACGGATTGTAGACTGCCGAGTGGCCTCGCCGCCCCGCCGGTAAAGTGCCGGTGGGAGACGCCTGGTTCCATGCCACCGTGCCCAGGCCGTTAGCCGCCGACAGCACCCAGGTGTCGTTCAGACTGGGCGTAGTCGAGCTGCATCCCGCCGTGTTCCCGCCGAACATGATCAGCTCGTTGGTGATCTCGCTGAAAACGCCCGAGGAATCGGCGCGTGCTACCGGCGCGGTACCGGCAGGTGTCAAGGCCGTCCACGCCCGCACCAGCGGGTCAATGCGGAAGTACGCGGCGCCGCTGCCCCCTCCGGTCACAGCGTTCTGAATCACGTTGATAGTGAACGTATGGGTTCCCGGCCCCAGCGCGTACACGCCATGACTGTACGTCGGATTCAACTGGCACGACGCCGGATCGGTTGCGTTGGCACAAGCATTGGCGCCATCATTGATGGGCGCCGAGGTAGGCAAGAAGGGCCCGCCATCGACGGAGATCGAGAACTGGTCGCCTCGGACAAACGCATCTTGGATCGTAATGACCGAACCCGTCGAGCCCACCGTAATCGTGTACGGTGGATCGCTCGCGAACTGCGAATCTCCACCGCTGCTGGGTCCGCACCCATGCGTGCCGCGAACCACACACCCGAAAGCTTGCGACGGCGCCGCGCCGAACCAGAATTCATACCAGGCGCCGCCCACATTGACCGGTCCGGCGGACAGCAAGCCGGCCGTAAGCGTAAACAGCACGATCGAAATTGCAATATGCTTCATCATAATCTTCCCCTAAGATCAGATTTCACAATTACCTCTTACTCGGACAAAACCCAAACGTCGTTCAACGTACCCGTGGATCCGGCGCCGCCGAAAATGACAAAGCGCGCCGTAGAGCCGTCGCCGAATGCGGCCGGCGTGGCCGCGATGCCGCCGCGCGCCGGTGGCGGTGTCCCAGTCGGCAAAAACGGCTTCCATGCCATCGCCCCTGAACCATTGGCATCGCTCAATCCCCACAAAGAATTCGTATCGCTACCGCCGAAGAACAGATCGTTATTGAAGTTCCCGCTGTACGATCCAACCGGACCTACGCGCGCCGAAGGCGGCATGCCGCTGGGCGTCGGATTGCTCCACGTGGGCGTGCCCGCCGAGCCGCTGGCATTGCTCAGTAACCATACCTGATTCGAGGCCGGCCCTGCGCAGCACACAAATCCTGCAAACAAGGTCAGCGCGTCGGTGGTGGGGTCATATGTTCCCGCCATATAACTGGTCGTGGTGGGGCCGGTCCCCGCTGGGGATAACTGCGTCCATGCGGGCGTGGCAGTGCAACCGCTGGCGTTGGATAGCACCCACAAATCGGTCAGGCTGTTCAGGGATGTGCCGGTTCCGCCGAAGAGGATCATTTGATCGGTGTTCCCGTTGTAAACCGCGACATGGTCCGAGCGTGACGGGGGAATGGGTCCTGTTGGGCTCTGCAGGAACCAAGTGGGAATTTGCGCCGCTCCGGTGGCATTGCGCAGGACCCACAGGTCGTTTAGCTTCGAGCTGGAGCAGCCGAAGGCATCGCCGCCAAAAATAATCATACGATCTGTGTTTGAGTTATAGACCGCGGAATGGCCCCTGCGCCCCGGGGGCGGACCACCGAAAGGCGCCTCCTCTGTCCAGGTTGCCGCCCCGATGCCGTTTGCCCCACTCAGCAACCAGGTGTCATTCAGGCTGGGTGTGGTCGAGCTGCATCCGGCCGTGTTGCCGCCGAACATGACCATATCATTGGCGATGTCGCGGAAGACCGCGGACGAGCCTTGGCGGGCCGAGGGTGCCGTCCCGGAGGGCAACAAGGCGGTCCAGGTCCGCACTAACGGATCCAGCCGGAAGTACGCCGCGCCTTCCAGCGTGCCCGATGCGTTTTGAATGATATCGATGGTAAACGAATGGGCACCCGGCGCAACGCTAAATACGCCGTGACTGTAAGTGGAATCCAGCTTGCAAGTGGCGGGGTTGGTGCCATCGCCGCACAAGCTGGCGCCGTCGTTGAGCGGAACCGAGGTGGAAAGAAACGGACCACCGTCGATCGAAATGGAGAACCGGTCGCCTCGGAGGAATGCATCTTCAATCGTAATAATCGCACCGCCCGTGGGCGCCGTAAACGTGTACGGCGGGTTGTCTGCATATTGAGAGTTACCGCCCGAGCTAGCACCGCAATCCGTGCAGGCAGAAACCTGCGAAGGTGCCCTTCCAAAGCTGAATTCGTACCAGTTACCACCAATGTTAACCGGCCCGGCGTTCAGGAAACCTGCCGTCAGCCACAAACAGAGCGGCGAGAGAAACAGATTTCTTAACATAGTGCAGTTAGTATACATCAATATGCCCTCTTAGGAAAAGGTTTTTTTATCTGGAGTTAACAATAATCAAGCTGCCGGGCAGCCTGTGCCCTCCTGGAGCGATCCGCTAGCCGGGAGTACCTTAGGCCGCAGCCGGTGATTTAAATTTGGTAACTAATAGAGCTACTCCGATAGCACCCAAACGTCGTTGAGCGTACCCGTGGACCCGGCGCCGCCAAAAATGACGAAGCGCGCCGTGGAACCGTCGCCAAATGCGGCCGGCGTGGCCGCGATCCCTCCGCGCGCGGGAGGCAATGTCCCGGTCGGTGCAAACCGTTTCCAGGCCATGGCTCCCGAGCCATCGGTATTGCTTAATCCCCATACCGAATTCGTATCGCTACCGCCAAAGAACAGATCGTTGTCGGAACTCATGCTGTACGACCCAACCGCGCCGGCGCGCGCCGGTGGCGGCGTTCCGCTGGGCGTCGGATTGCTCCACGTAGGCGTTCCCGACGCGCCGCTGGCATTGCTCAACAGCCATACCTGGTTGGAGGCCGGCCCGGAGCAGCACACAAAGCCGGCAAACAAGGTCAGCGTGTCGGTGGTTGTGTCATAGGTCCCGGCCATATAGCTGGTCGTAGTGGGGCCGGTGCCCGCCGGGAACAACTGCGTCCAGGAGGGCGTAGCGGTGTTACCGCTGGCGTTCGAGAGCACCCATAGATCGGTCAGACTGTTCGTGGATATGCCGGTCCCGCCGAACAGGATCATCGTGTCGGTGTTCTGGTTGTACACCGCAACGTGGTCCGAGCGGGCCGGTGGAATGGGGCCGGCCGGGCTCTGCGCGATCCAGGTGGGAGCCGTGCCGGTGGTATTCTGCAGCACCCACAGGTCGTTCAACTTCGAGTTCGAGCAGCCGAAGGCGTCACCACCAAAGATGACCATGCGATCGGTGAAAGAGTTGTAGACCGCGGAATGGCCTCTGCGCCCAGGAGGCGGACCTCCCGCCGGCGCTTCCGGTGTCCAAGTCGCGTTCCCGATGCCGTTGGCTCCAGTCAGTAGCCACGTATCGTTCAGGCTGGCCGTGGTCGAGCTGCATCCGGCCGTGTTGCCGCCGAACATGACCATCTTGTTGGCGATTTGGCGAAAGACCGCGGATGAGCCTTGGCGTGCCGAGGGAGCTGTGCCGGTGGGCGACAGGGCGGTCCAGCTGCGTACCAACGTGTCCACCCGCACATATGCGGAGCCGCCGCCTGTGGCCTTCGCGTTCTGGATGATGTAGAGGTTGAACGAATGCGCTCCCGGCCCTACGCTGAACACGCCGTGGCTATAGGTAGGGTTCAGCACGCAACTGTCCGCGGTGTCGCAAGTGTCGGCGTCGTCGTTGAGCGGCACCGAACTGGGCAACTGCGGCCCACCGTCGATCGAAATGGAGAACTGGTCACCCACTGTAAAGGCGTCCTGAAGCGTGATAGTAGCGCCACTGCTAGGCGCCGTAAACGTATACGGCGACATGCTGACTTCCGAGGGGGCAAGGCCAAAGCTGAACTCCACCCAACCACCGCCGACGGTCACCGGCGTGGCACAGATCTGTCCGGCTGTGAGGCATAGCCATAACAAAGAGAGAGTCAAATTTTTGGCCATGGTGCGCTTATTATAAATCCGTGTTCCCCCCGAAGAAAGAGTTCTCTGCAAGAGTTTACAATAATCGAGTTGGAGGCGCCGTTGTGCTCCATGTGCTACCATGCTGAGCCAGTGCCCTCCAACCGCCTCAATCGGTCCCTGGCCGTCCTGTTCGCCATCAACATTCTGAACTTCTACGACCGCCAGGTGCTGGGCGCCCTGCTGGAGCCGATCCGCAAGGAGTTCCATCTCTCCGACACCCAATTAGGCGCCCTGGGAACGCTGCCCATTGTGCTGTACGCGCTGGTGGGGCTGCCCTTCGGCCGGCTCGCCGACTCCTGGAGCCGCAAGCGTCTGCTGGCTGCCGGCGTGGCCGTCTGGGCCGTCCTAACCGGCGCCGGAGGATTCGTCAGCAGCTACGTCACGCTGCTCTTTTCGCGGGCCGGTGTTTTCGTTGGTGAAGCAGTCTGCGCGCCTGCGGGCACAAGCTGGATCGGCGATCTCTTCCCGGCCGACCGCCGCTCGCGCGCCCTGGCGTTATTCATGCTCGGCGTGCCCATCGGCGGCGCCCTGAGTTTCGCCATCAGCGGACCGGCGGCGCAAGCCTGGGGTTGGCGGGCCGCGCTGGTCGTTGCCGCGCTGCCAGCCGCCCTGCTGATCCCGGCATTGTTACGTCTTGATGAACCGGCGCGCGGAGCGAGTGAAAAGGTCCACTACACCGCCGCCCCTCCCGCTTGGTCCATCCTGCGCATCCCGACTTTGTGGTGGATCATTGTTTCGGGTGCGCTCGTCAATTTCAACCTCTACGCTTTGGGCACTTTCTTCCCCGCGTTTTTGACCCGCTATCATAAGTTATCCGTCGGGCAAGCGGGCCTGTGGGCCGGCGTCGGATATGCCGTTGCAGGCGTTGCCGGCGGGCTCTTCGCCGGCGCCTGGGGGGACCGCATCATCCACCGCCGCGCGGATGGGCGCATGCTTTCCGCCGCCGTCGCCGCGCTTATCGCTGCTCCGGTCGCTCTGGTGGGTATTATGCAGCCCAGCGGCGCCGCGACCGCCTCTATCGCGCTCATCATGGCCGCCTACGGATTTTTAAATATGTATTACGGCCTGGTTTATTCGGCGATACAGGACATCGTTGCGCCGGCATTGCGCGGCACCACCATGGCCGTCTATTTCCTGGCGATGTATCTGTGCGGCGCCTCTTTCGGACCGCTGATCACCGGGCGCCTGAGTGACTACCTCGCCCGCAGCGCCGCACGCGCCGCCGGCGTGGCATCGGTCGGCGAAGCTTTCCGCGCGATCGGTTTGCATCAGGCCATGTACGTCATCCCTGTGCTTTCGGCGGGCTTGGCGCTGGCGCTCTATGCCGGTTCGCGCACGATTCCGCGGGACATGGAGCGGAAGGCGGTCGCCGACGGTGTCACCTCACATACGAGAGATAGGAGCGCCTGATCGTCCATCCGAGGTAAACCGTAGGAATGTAGATGATGGACGTGAACGCCATCCCCCATCCCAGTTACGGCAAGTACGATCGGCAACTCGACCAAGACTGGCCAGCTTCCGACAATACATTAGTGAACCAGGAGGAAATGGCCAGAGGCCATAATATGCCGATCTGTGTAGCCGACCATTCGCGGCATTCGTGCAGGCCATGATGTGCAGGCCATGATTGACTGGTTCGGGCAACTATTGTACTGTTGAGTCGTGGAAGACAACGAAAACCAGCAAACCCCGGCGGAGCTTCAAACGCCAGCCCGCAAGACCTCCGGCAGTGTGATCGGAACCGTGCCGGGAATGGTCATCGATCCAAACGACAACCTGTTCAGCACCGGGATCAAGTGGGATGCCGAGCAGCCACCCGACAAAGAAGCCGTCTCTAAAGACCGAGCATGCGCCCGACGTCTCTCCATCGAGCAGTGGCTCCTGGAACTCGCCGAGCAGCAGGTTCAGCCCGCTTCCATCGCCCATCTGCAGCGCAGCGATCCGGAGGAATGGGCGAGACAGTTTGACGCCTGGGTGGATTGCCACAGGCCCGGTACCCCTGTGCTCTCCGAGGAAGCGATGAGCCGGGAGAGCATCTACCCGGATTGCGATTAGACGTGCTGGTCGATACGAACGTCCTGCTCCTAACCCTACTGCCGATGCACCGCGGCCATCAAGAGGTTGACTGCATAGGGCAGACAGCTTCACGTCCCCCAAAATCTCGTTGAGCTATGGGTCGTCGCGACCCGCCCGGCCTCAGGGAACGGTCTCGCCTTACGATCATTGAAGCTGCGGCAATGACCGCCATCCTCACATTCGACTGCTCCATGAAGCTGTTCTTCATAGCACTGCCCTTGTAGCGGGACTCCGGGCACAAAATAAGCAGCCTTGCTTTACAATGAAGCAGGCGGAGACCTTAGCTCTGAACGCCCCGCCCACGTCGCGGGCTACGCCCGATACCCTCTTCGTGCAAGTACGGTGTGGCTGAGGCGAACATGTCGGCCACATCTAAACGGCGCGCACGGGTTAAAGCCTTGATGACCCGGCTTGGCTCCAAGCGCTGATCAGCGCTCTTCCAGGTGCTTCAACCGGGCGTCTAGGACTTCCTCGACGCGGTGCAACTCCGCCAGCCAGAGATTGCGCATATCGTCGAAGCGCTGGTTGACACCCTCGAAGCGCCGGTCGACGCCCTCGAAACGCTCGTTCATAATCTGGTTAAGCCCTGTAAACTTGGCGTTCACATAGGCCACAAGAAGCCCGATCAGTGCCGCGTTGACCAGCACGGGTATGCCGATCGCGAGGTAAAGCTGTGCGTTCGTCACATCTTTATCATAGTACAATCAGCCGATGAAACTTCTCATCTTCTCCGACATCCACGGCAACCTTCGCGCCCTCAACCGCCTCATGGACACCGAAGCGGACTACTACATCGCCGCCGGCGATCTCGCCACCTTCGGCCGCGGCCTCGAACGCTGCGGCGACGCCCTCGCGCGGCGCGCCGGCAAAGTCTACGTGCTGCCGGGCAATCACGAATCGGTTGCCCAAGTCAGCGCGTTCTGCGCCGAGCACGGCCTGCATGATTTCCACGAGCAGCACGTCGAGTGGGCCGGCTATCACATCGCCGGGCTCGGCTACTCCAATCACACGCCCTTCAACACTCCCGGCGAATACACCGAAGCCGAACTGGCCGAACGCCTCGCCCGATTCTCCGGACTCTCGCCGCTCATCCTGATCTGCCATTGCCCGCCGCATGACACCGCGCTCGACCGCGTCCGCGAAGGCGTGCATCCCGGTTCCACCGCCGTGCGCGATTTCCTCGAGCGCGAGCAGCCCGAATTTTTCTTCTGCGGCCACATCCACGAAGCCGAAGGCGTCAGCATCCGCATGGGCAAGACCTTCGCCATGAACGTGGGCTCCGCCGGCTATTTGCTAGAATTGAAGTGAACCATGAACCTGGATGAATTAGAACGCGAATATACCCCCCTCCGCGAACAGGCGCTCGCCGTGCGGAGGTATCTTTGACGCCCCCGCGCAGAAATCCAAACTCGAACAAATAGAGCAGCAGGCCTCCGCCCCCGGCTTCTGGAACCAGCCCGGAGGCGCGAGCCAGAAGGTCATGCAGGAGCGCAAGCGCCTCGAGCAGACTATCGGCAACGCGCAGCGCATCGCCTCCTGGACTTCCGACCTCGACACCCTCTTCGAGCTCGCGCGCGAAGGCGAAGATGTCAACGGCGATATCGACCGCGAACTGAAATCGTTCGCCCAATTCGTCGAGCGCGTCGAAACCGCCATGCTGCTCTCCGGCCCCAACGATCAGCGCAGCGCCATCGTCACCATCCACCCCGGCGCGGGCGGCACCGAGAGCCAGGATTGGGCCGAAATGCTACTGCGCATGTATCTGCGCTGGTCGGAGCGCGAAGGCTTCTCCACCGTCATCACCGACCGCCTCGAAGGCGAGGGCGCCGGCATCAAATCCGTCACCTTCGAAGTCAACGGCGATAGCGCTTTCGGCATGCTGCAATCCGAAATCGGCGTGCACCGCCTGGTCCGCATTTCGCCGTTCGACGCCAACGCCCGCCGTCACACTTCGTTCGCTTCCGTCTTCGTTTATCCGCAGGTGGATGACGAAATCAAAATCGACATCCGGCTGGACGACCTGCGCATCGATACCTTCCGCTCGAGCGGCGCCGGCGGCCAGCACGTCAATATGACCGACTCTGCCGTGCGCATCACGCATTTCCCCACCGGCATCGTCGTGCAGTGCCAGAACGAGCGCTCGCAGCACAAGAATCGCGACACCGCCATGAAGCAGCTTCGCGCGCGGCTCTATGAATTTGAGCTGGACAAGAAGAAGGCCGAGACCGCCAAGACCGAAGCCTCCAAGCTGGATATCAACTTCGGCAGCCAGATCCGCAGCTACGTACTGGCGCCGTATCGCATGATCAAGGACCACCGCACGAAGCTCTCCATCGGCGATGTGGACCGCGTGCTGGAAGGCGACATCGAGCCGCTGATCCACGCCTACCTGGTCTTCCGCAAGACGGGCAAGCTCGCGGGCGAGGGCGAGCTCCCCGAGTGAGGTCGGCGGTAGTGCACGGCGGTTCCGAACCATGGACAGGCGATTGACACTCGTTGCGCTGAACGTATTCAATCAGTTAGAATCTGTGGCGTGGACATTGATCTGGCGAATTTGCGCGAGATGCACGCTCGGCTGCCAACTGATGTCGCTTTGTTGATGGTGGGGCGGGCGGCCCTCGCACTTGAAAGGAATGCGCATAGGTCAGGCGTGCAGCTCTCCCTGGACATGGAACGAGTGCTGAGTAGCGGTATACTCTCGTGGCCGGGGGCTGATCTGAGCAAGATTGAACAGCATGACCACAACCGGATCACGGAGGACGGTGCTGAAGCAATAGCGCTGGCGATCGCCTATGGACACCGCGCATGGCGTGTCATTCGCCGGATGCAGCGCGAAGAACACGCGGACTGGCTCCTTGAGGATGCCCGGGAAGGCAATCGCCGAGTAGTTGCCCTATGAGGTTAGTGGCGTTGATCGAGGCAGCATTGTCTCACGACTCTCCGAGAAGCTTGCACAGGTCGCCAAGAGCGCCGATGTCGACCAGCGATGGGCCGGTGTTGTGGGATTCGAAGAACCGACCGCCGCCCTCCGTTTCACCAAGAGGCAGTCTCGTGGAAACTGATACCCTGAATACGCTTGTGAGCGGCGCCATCTGGCGGGCCGAGCAGCTCGAAGTCCACGGCATTCGCCCTACGTCGCAGGCTTGGGCAGAAGTTTCTTCGCTTGAGGAGGAGTTGGCGAAGGCCCTTCGGGTGTCCGAGGCCGAAGGGCGGATCGCACGGCGTGGCGCAGTGCGCGCGGCCCTGAAAGCTGGAGACTATACTCGCGCGCACACACTGGCCGAAGGCTACCTCGCCGACGAAACCGCGCCCAAGTCTCTCAAGATAGCTTTGCGGGAGATCCTGGAGGGGGACGCGCAAGCAATGGCAAGCCGTTTTCGGTATGCATCAAAGCATCATAGCTGGCGTGAGGCGCAGGATCTTGCTCGTCGCTTTCGCGAGGCTGGCGCTTTCGGCCTGGCAGCTTGAGCCGTGGAGACCGTAGCCTTCTATTCCTACAAAGGCGGTGTTGGCCGATCGCTGCTTCTGGCTAACGCGGCGCGATTCCTGGCCGCCCTTGGCAAGGGCGTGGTCGCTCTCGATTTCGATTTCGAAGCTCCTGGGCTTCAATACAAGCTTGGCGCCGGCCAATCCGACCTCTTATCATTCACCGGCGGTGCAGTCCCATATTTGCTCGCAACAGCGGAGGGAGCCGCATCTCCGCCTCCACTAGAAGACCATACTGTCCTTGTGGCAGTGCCCACCGAAGAAGGTGGTTGGCTCCGTCTCATGCCTGCCGGTCCAGCGCCGAACCAAGCCTACTGGGCGGCGTTCAAAGAGCTCGGCGACAAGCTTCGGCTGGGTGACCCGAGCGGAAGGGGCTTCATGGCCCTGCTCGATCTTCAGGCGCGCATCGCAGATGAGTTAAAACCAGATTATTTGCTGATTGATGCACGTACAGGAGTGACGGAACTGGGAGGCCTCGCCACAACGATTCTCGCCGACACTGTGGTGTGCATGTTTGTGGCAAACCACGAGTCCCTCGACGGAACGCTCAAGGTAGTCGAGGCGCTCAAGAGCACGCCGCGACTGGCCAATCAGAAGCCCATCCGCGTAGTGCCAGTGGTATCTCGAACGACCACGAAGGCACTTGAGGATTTGCTATTTTACCTCGGATTCAAAAGGCTTCTGGAACTTGGTGAGGGCGGCCAGATTCAGGGGGACTCCGCGCTCTTCGCTTTGCCGCACGACGATGTGGTCGGAGCGTCAGAAAGAGTGGTCGGCGGTGAGCAGAAAGCTAGTGACTTCTCGCCGCTCTACAAGGCTTACCTGGAACTTTTCCAGAGACTGTTTCCCTCTAGCGCCGAGTCCGCTCGCCAGGTGCTCGAGAGATTGGAGACGGTTGCAGATATCAGGGCGGACCTGACAAGCGATCATAGGGGACGCCACGAGTTCGATGACCGTCTTTCTCCTTGGAGTGCGTCTGCAATCCAAGAGGGAGTTCTCTATGATGCTGACCAGCACCGAGGAACGGGGAGCCGTTATGCGGACCTGCTTTGTCGTGATGAAGCCGGATTGCCGCAAATGGTTGTGGAGTATATCACTGGTGACACCGTAGATACCGCGTTAGAGTTCTGGGGGAAGAGCACGAGAGTCCGCTGCGCAGTGCTTCTAGCCAGAGCCCAACACGGCAGGGAACGTCAGATTTTCACCCGAAACGTCGATGGCTTGGATCTCCATCGCGCCGAGCGTTGGGATCTACCTCGCCCGCGGGAGTTTGAGTTCCTGCGCGATGTCGGGGATCAGTCCGTGGAATCCATGCTCGACGCCGTCCGCCGCGGAAACACGGAAGCTATCCCTTGGCTAGTCAACGAGTGGCGAGACTCCACGTTTGCCTTCGGGACGCCTCGCCACGTGGGCCGCTGGCGACCCCAGCGGGCACAGGCTATTTTGGACGGTCTCGCCGCGATCGAGGACGTGGCCTGCGCGGCCAAGATCCTGCTTCATGCCGCGCCGGGCGGGCTCGACCTTTGGCATCGCGAGCGTCGCTTTTGGGATGAATGGGGCCTCGGCGAAGATCTCGAACACAGGATGGCTAAATGTCTCTTCGCGCCTCTTTTTTGGCGGCTACCCGTCGAGGCTGCGCTGAAGTCTACGGAGCCGAAGCTATATCCCGGTCAAGGCACTTCCTGGGCCGGGTACAATCTCTTGGCATCTGATTTGATGGGCCTCCGCTATGACCCTAACCGCAGCGCTCTCGACGAAGCGTGCGCGATGGCTGCCCAGGTACCGGCAACCGGCGACCGGGGCGATCCTGGCGAGGATCACATCCTAATGTGGCTGCAGCAAAACCGGCGAGAACAAGCTGATCGTGTGCAATTGTCCGACGAGGTGCCGCCAGCTTTCGTCTGGGAGGAGGTGCTACAGGAGGAACCATACTGGCGGGGCACACTGGAAGAGGCAAAAGAGAGGGTCGGGGTGAAGGTAAAGAAGATGCTGGAATCCAACGTGAGCCTGCGGGAGCGGTTAAAGGAGGTTAGCCAGAAACGTTACCTCACGACGCAGGGCCTTCTGGGTAGCTACGATGCTTCGGATCGTCTAGAGCTATACCCGCGTGTGATCACGGCCGCAGCCGAAGTGCTCGGCATATCCCCCCGCTACCTTAAGAGCGTCGTTTTCATCCACCTCATGGCGTGGGCTCTAGCGCGTGAATCATACGATCTGGACGGACAGCGGGGCTTTGGCTTTGCGCCATCACCGCGAACTAGTCCTTTTGACCGTGAAAGCCCTACTCATGTAACGATCGTTCAAGCGTTCACCGATCGGCTTATTCGGGTATTAAGAGACCCCAACCTGCAGGCGGCCTTTGAAAAGTTATCGAAGCACCAACCCGAACCGTATACGCGATGGGCGGCCATGCGTAAGGTGCCTCTCGAAAAATTGCGCATGCTCCTTCTGGCGGCACGAGCGAGCGCCCCGGTCTTGGGCCTGCCCGGTGCGGAGGACTCTCAGTAGCATGTCTCCGGATCTATGCCAGTCAGCAAGACGGAAATCGTCCGTGTCGGACGGTCAATTGAGAAGCGCGCGAAAACCGCTAAGACCGAAGCCTCCAAGCTCGATATCAATTTCGGTAGTCAGATCCGCAGCTACGTGCTGGCGCCGTACCGTATGATCAAGGACCACCGCACGAAGCTGTCCATCGGCGACGTGGACCGCGTGCTCGAGGGCGATCTCGAACCCCTGATCCACGCCTATCTGGTTTTCCGCAAGACCGGCAAACTGGCGGGCGAGGGCGAGTTGCCCCAGTGACCGTCGCCGAAGCGGCAGCGCTGATCCGCGCCGGCAAGCTGGTCGCGTTCCCCACTGAAACCGTTTACGGCCTGGGCGCGAACGCCTTGGACGCCGCGGCGGTTGCGCGCATCTTCGCCGTCAAAG
>Ga0073928_10002898_pt1 | contig 28261 bp, 25 predicted proteins | sample PaiPotPPA55metaG_FD_76969 | JGI IMG/M metagenome (GOLD analysis project Ga0073928, IMG submission 76969) | Iron sulfur acid spring bacterial and archeal communities from Banff, Canada, to study Microbial Dark Matter (Phase II) - Paint Pots PPA... ...
GGACTCGGAGCGGAATGCCCAAGTCATTGATTTCCGGCTTAGGACTGACCCGTGTAGAGCCAGAACGCGACATCGATAGAACAGGCCACCGGCCAAAGTGGCACCTCTCGCACAAGAAGCGGCCCGAAGGTGCCCGTTGAGTGGCTCGAATGCCCCCACTGGCCGTTCTGCACGATGTGAGCACGTTCGCCGACGTTCACTTACCACGTCCCCTTGAGAATAGAACAGCCACGTTCGGCGACGTTTGATCGACGACGACACCTAAATTTTTCGTTACTCGGTTGTGCAGACCGGGTTACTTCGATGCCAGCCCACACCACGGCTGGCGCAGCACGTTCACCTCTCAACATCTCAACCACAACCTCAAGGAACACATTCCATGGCAAGCATCCATTTTGGCGTCGACGGCGAAGTCATCAGTGAAGACTACGACACGCCCATCGGCGACCCTACGGTCGAGCCCCGGTACACTGATGAACAACTCGCGGCAGCACTCCCGCACACCAACGCGATTGGTTCCCGGCAGCAGATTGAATTGGACGGCATGCAGGCCCGGGAGAAGTTCCTGCTGGACAAGGCCAATGCCGTTAGTGGTTACAATTCCAACAAGGAACCGCAATACGTCGAGGGCACCGTTGAGCGCGCTCGACTGTTGAAGGCTGCGGCAGGACTTCGCGAAAGCATGAACCTTCAACTACTTCTCAGCCAACGCTCACTAGCCGCCGATCACCTGGACAAGCAAGCTGAAACGACCAAGCTGCAACAGACGGCTGCCGATCACAACGCGCTGGAGAAGCGCGCGCAGGACATCGTGTTTGAGCGGCAGGCCAATGAGCTTGCTGACCTGATGACCAAGCGCAACATCAGCGGCAATCGGAACTAGCGATTCGAGTTGTTTGGACGACGAAAACGGACGGAGTGATGGCCCGTCCAGGTCTGGTGCCGCTAACGCGAGCCGACTTAATTCCACGACGCGCACCGCGCACGACACTTCCCCAGGCCCACGAATGACACTCGCGAGTGTCACAGTGAACAACCTAGGGGACTGTCGCGGTGTGCGTCGATGGCATCGCTAACCCGACGATGCGCGAGAACATCTCTCCACATCTGCAACTAGTTACGAAAGATTAATGTTGCGAAATTTAGTCAGCTGGTGTGCTGAAACGCTAGAAAACAGGCACTTCGCTGCACATGTGGAGTGTCACCACTTCGGCGGTATCTTGTCGATTCACGTTCGTGCATCTTTGGCGGCGACGACATCCACACCACCGGAGAGACACATGGATATTGAAACCATACTTTGGCTACTCAACAGAACCGAAGAATCGATATCACGCGACACGATCACCAAGCGCTTCGACTATGCCACTGAGTTCAACACAGTCGGCAACCGATGCTGGGGCTGTAGCACCCACCGAGCCGACCACGGCAAAGACAATGCGTGGCGCTCGTTTCAATTTGATCTGTGGGTGTACACCGTTTACATCGACATCGCGGTGAAGTCTCGTGTCGCCGCTGCGCGGCAGAGCGACATTCCCGAGAGTGCCACCTAGGGTTCACCTGGGCTGACACATGCGTGCGGGGCTGGCCCTTCGGCCCCCGTGCGCCCCGTCACCTGCGACCGCATCCGCGACGGCCCACGACTCACTCACGACTGCACAAGCGATCACCTACGACCACACGCGGTGGCATCTTCGATGGCCTCGATGGCCGACAACAATTTCCTGTGGTGTTGGGCGTGAGAGCGAACCCCATGGCTGTCTTAAACCGGCAGCTGTGGGCAATTCGCGGCACGCATAACCTTCGTTTCCACCCCCGCCACACCCGTGGCCAACTTCCATATGGAGACCTTCAATGACGACCGATACAGCCGCCGACGGCATCCTGTCCGTGAACCAAATAGTGGCCATCGAGGCCCTAAACAGCGAATCTTCTGCTAACGAATCTTCTGCTGATCTAACAGCTTCCTCTAGATGTGCAGAGTATTCGCAGGCTGGCTTCCTGGCCTATCTACCAGGCGCCTTTGTAGCCATGCGAGGGTCACCCGCGAATGCCTTCGAGACCGCCACGGCTATCACCATCTGGCAGGCATACGAGGCAACCACGCGGCCCTCGAAGGTACCCCAGTACCAGGTCGTGAGTAGTCACACAGGTGGCGGGAAGACCTTGGCAGCGACCGCATTGATTGCCTACCTGTCGAACACCTCGCGAGCTAAGTGCGCGTTCCTGACGGAGACCGTCGCTGAAGTTGAGACTGCTTATCGTCGTCTGATCAAGCTGGTGCCCGCTAGCAAGGTTGCACCGGACTTGGGCTCACGACAAATGCGCGGATCAATTCGAGGTGCAGCAGAAGGTGCTAGAGGATGACATCGAGGGCGGCATCTCGGGAGGGTTCACCAAACACGACCTACGCAAGCGGCCCATCGTCGTGACGACGCATGCGCAGTACAAGGCTGAAGCTGGCGGCGCTGACAATGGCGTGTCTGTGTGGTCCCCCAAGAAGGGAACGTCATACCCCCGACACTTGTTAGTGGTCGATGAGGAAGTCCGTGCTGAGCGGACCTTCACCCGGCAGCCGTCTGCCATCTCTGACCTGATGACCTTGTTTGCCGACACTGAGACCGAGGATGACGCGAAGGCGTACGGCTTCACTAACTGTCACACGGCCAACGAGCTACTCGGGAAAATCTTGCAGCGCATGTGCGACATGCAGGCGTCCAACGAGAAGGGAGTCCTCCGCAGTGGGAAATCACTGATCGAGGTGGATGAGGTCGAAGATGTACTGAAGCTGTCCACCAGTGATGTGCATCGACGCGCCTACCAGCGCCTTGGAAATCCTCGCGATGCTGATTCGAAGTTCATCGAAGCCACCGTCGAACTGAAGGTCACCGTCGACTTCTTACATGCGGCAGCACATGGCGCGGTCTTCTTCACACGTGAACACGGTGGAGGCACGTTCCATGGGTATCTGCCGATCACGAAGGCAACTGGTCGCGAGATCATTCTTGATGGCACCGCAGAGGTCGCGTGCTACTCGCTGTCCGACTCGATGCGAATCGTCCCAGGCCCAGCACCAGACTATTCCGCTGTAGAGATTCACTACGTGCATCTCCCTGCGGAGTTCGAGGGGAAGCTGAAGCCTGACGGTGTCTATCGTAGCCGCGACACTGCCGAGCCGTTCATGGCGTGGCTCGGTGAGTTGATCCTTAAGAACACTCAGCCGGGAGACTCAGTGCTGGTCTACGGGAAGCAGCGTCTGGTTGAGATGAAGCAGTTCCGTGATTGGCCAGGTGCGGAGCGCATGGGCGCTAACGGCATTGTGCTTCTTGGTCGCAAGATTCACTTCGTCAACTTCGGACGCGGACGCGGCAGCAACCAATGGCGAGACTGCAACGTCTATGTGCAGATCGCTGACTTTCATGGTCGCAAGCATTCGCTGATAACTAAGACGGGATCATGGCGCGGCAAAGTCTTCAGCGACCCTGAACTGAAGGCGCTGTCCAGTGGACGCACGACGCATCCCGACTTCATGATCACGTCCGAGGCACAGCTGAACGTAACCAGTAAGCAGTGCGCGGCACGGATCAAGATTCGAAACCTAGACGGCAACGGCAAAGCCCCATCGGCCAAGCTTCTGTTCGTGGGATCGGACTTGAAGGTCATGCAGAAGCAATTGCCAGTTCTGTTCCCTGGTCACCAACAGATCGTGTTTCAGGGCGGCGGCAAGCCTGCTGACTGGGACAACGCTGGCGGCGAGAAGCGAGGCGCGAAGACGTTGGCGCTACGTGACCTTCTGGCCACCTGCGACGACACAATCGTGGACTCGCAGCGAATATTGGAAGTGACCGGCATCGCGTCGAACAACATCGACGAAGCGCTGGTGTCTGATCAAGTTGCACCTGTTGTGGCCTCGCGTGTCTGGAGGAAGTCCACGCGCAAGCTTGTCGGCCTATCCGGCAAGGGCTACGTACTAGTACGCGCGCCCTGATCAATCACCTTGTCGCAACACGCGCGGCCCTTCTGGGACATCACCAGCGGGGCCGCATGATTTCACACATCAATACCAATTAGGAGTTCACACCGTGCCCCGTAACAACACAGGCATTCACTGGACTGCGCCGCTGGCTGACGCTGACTACTCAATCGTCCAGGACATGCCAGCACAGGCAGCCTTCCGAACAATTCACACGTGCCTCCAACGTGATCAAGATTGGAGCAGCATCCACCCAGCGCTGCGATGTATCGACTTGCTGAAGCAGGCTGCTGAAGCATTCGCACTGTCGCAACGTGTACCACCCGAATGGAAACCAAAATGACTTACGCCTTCACAGTTACAGTTCAACGCCGTGGTATGGGCACGGACAGTTACACATACACAGTCGCTGCGGATACCGCCGAGCGCGCCATCACCAAGGCACTCCGACAGGCCAGAGTCGATAGTGGCTATCAGCGAATATGGAAGTGCACCGCGCTGTCTCGTGGCGGCTGGATAGTGTCATGAGCCGCCTACACCGAGTACACCAAAGCCAATACGTCAAAGCAATGCTTCGCGAGGAACGCCGCGCCAACGCTGGGATGCCTAACCTCCAGGGCAGCGTGTCTTACTTCCACCAAACGATCGCCGATGATTGCCCGACAAGCGATGCGGTTAAGTCCTCAGTGCAGTGGAACACAGGCGTAGAGACTAACGCGGGTACGACGCACCGCTGGGGACCAAATCTTTCCGACGTGCTACTAAAATGAAACCGCCGCTCAGCATCACCGCCATCAATGAGCTTCGAATGTTGCTGAAGCGAGCACGTAAGCCGCCCACCGACAACGCCACACGGCGGGGCGCACGACGCATCACTGACGCAGCGCGCCGAGAGGCTTACCGGGCAGCCGTGCTGGCCTGGAGCATTGCCGACTGGGATGCATCAGCTGCGCGATTGCGCGAGAAGTGCCCAGGTTTGTGCGTCGAGCTTGGCATCGGTGAGCGACCGACGACGTACACGCCCAAGCTCGCAGGCCGCTACGAGGCGCGGCGCAATCGCTTCGATTTCATTTCCACCTAACAAAGGAGCCAGTCGTGGCCATTCCATCTTGCGATGTATCTAAGTTCATTACCGCGTTGCGGCTGGTCATTAACGCTCTGCCATTGCCCGACGAAGACCGCGCCGTGCTGCTTGCCGCTGTAGAACAACGCGCCGAGATTGCGCACAAGGCCAAGCAGAGCGCATTGGACAAGGCCCGCCCGCCGCTCAATCGCGCCCAGCTGGACCGACGCGCTGCATACATGCGCCTCTATCGGGCCGTGAAGCTCATCACGGCGACGCCCTCGAACACGGGTGCCGACCGCGAAGTAGCCAAAGAACGCCAGCGAGCCGCTGAGGGGGGGCTAGCAGAGTTCCATCGCGAGTCGAGACGCAGGGTCGCCGAGGTGCGCAAGGGTCGGAAGCGGGCACGGTGAACAGTACAGCAGGCGCACACGTTGCCACCGAGGGAGCCACCGACGAACTACCAGCGCTCTGCCCGATGTGCAGCGGCCTACTGCTGAAGCGGTGCCGAGTGTGCAAGTTGCCCAAACCTCGCACTGAGTTCCACCACAACGCCACCAAGCTCGACCAGCGAGCCACCACGTGTGCAGCCTGCACGGCCACCGTGAATGAACGCCAGCGGCTTCGACGTGGCCAGAAGAGTGCGCCCAAAGACCGCGCCCGTGTAGCTGTACACAGCAAGTTCAAGGGATCAAACTCCGACTAGAATACCGCTGACTCCCCCGAGGGATCGCATCATGTTCGTCAATGGGATTTGGATAGGTCTGGGCGTAGCGGTGGCCTGGTTTATCGTAATACCGCTGATTGCTTTTATTCTGTCGTTGATACCGCTTGCCTTCTTAGGACTGGTGGCACTGTTGAACCGCGAGTCGTCTTCGGCCCCTTCTACTGCCAAGATGTCGCGGCGCGATCTGAAGAGGCGACAAGCGCTCGGCTATGACACTCATCTACCGTTGCCTCCCCCGTGGTGGAAACGGATTTTCTTTAAGTTGAATCTAATGTCGACTCTAAAGGATATGTTCGCCTCTGCGCGTGATGAGGTTGCATATCGAAGATCGCTGGGGTACGACACGCCCGAACAAAAGAAATCCGACTCGCCCTAGGTGGCCCGCTTGTGACGCCTGCGGCTGCGCGTTGAGAGAACCGATGCTACGGTGAGTGCTACGAGATGTGCTATGGTTTGCGTCCTTGAGACGCTTCGGCACCGATGGTGCCCTTGCAGAATCAACGGCTTAGCTTCTCCCGCGACGTTTTCGAATCTCGTAGGGAGCGCCAACAATCAACGAGTTACGCCCATGTCACTCCGTTATGTCCACTTTATGTCCACTATTTTCGAGGACTTGCAGCGGCCGTGTGATCAAGCCGCTCCGGACGCCGGCGTTGTGTCATAGGTGCCGGTCGCGAGATCTACACGCACGGACTTGGCGATCGGCTCGGGCCTCACTTCACGTCCTTCTCGTACCAATCGGATCAGGCGGTGGCGCTCGAGCAGCTGCAGGGAGCGAGATATATTCGGCTGCGCTCGACCGGTCCGCGCTACCAACTCGGTTACGCTCGCAGGGCGTTCGCGCAGCAAGATGCCCAGTAGCTCGAGCGCCTCGCGCGAGAGCGCAGCCAACAGCGGCGCTGCAGGCAGCGGCGAAGCCCGCCGTTCGCCACGCCCCACAGCACGCATTTCTTCCCGCAGCTCAGTCAGCGATTTGCGTGTCATCGTCGTCCTCCATCTCAAGCTCGACCTCTTCTGCCTCGAACTCAAATGCGTAGCCTTCTTGCCGACAGGCCCGTTCGATGGCGGTAAAGAAATCGTAGATCAATTCGTCTGCACCACGAAACTCATAAGGCACAAGTTCTGCCGGGCGTCGGAAGCGATGCCGGTGGTCATAGGGTTGCGCGTGCGAGGTACCATGTGCGTTGTCAAAGCCTAGTAGCCGTGTCCCGTCTATATCATGCAGCGTGAAGGCATACTTGATGCCCTGCGGTCGCGCTGGAGTCACCTCAATCTCGGCGACCCGGATTCGGATACTCCAACCGTTCACGAGCCAGTATCGACGGCGGTCGTAGTCCAGAAGACGGCGCATCGCCTCATCGAGCATGATTTAATATATCAGATGGGGATATATAATGGAAGCTCAACGATCCACCCCCGCAGCTCGGAAGCTACGGAGTCTGCCAAGCCCGCTTCCCGAATTCAGCGTCGGCGTCTGATATCCCGCCGGGTGTCGGCGGTTTCCATCCCGCCAGGTTCGCAGCGCACCCGCCGGCTGACCTACCGCGTCCGCTCAAGGACCTTGGGGTGTCCGCGCTCGGGTCCCTCCGGTTTGACCCGACGCTGCTGTTCCTTGAATCGGATGAGTTGCGCGGCCAGGCGTTGCCGGTCGGTGAGGACGGGCGGGAGATGCATTGCGAAATAGCGGACTTCGCCCGCAAGGATCTCCTCGCCTTGGTCGTCCAGTACGTCTGCGGCCTTCATCCAGCTTGCTACCAGCGATTCGCGCGTCTCGAGCAGCCTTTCGCGCGCCGGGTCCTCGATCGTCCCAGAGCGCGACAGCTCTGTTGCGATACCGAGCACACGTTCGCGCATCACGGCGGACTTGGACTTGCCGTAGACCTGTGCTTTGAAGATCCATTCCCGGCGTTTTGTCTTGTTTTCGCCTCGAATGGCCCGTGGCGTGGCGTTGGCTGATTCGCTCGAATTCACCTACGATTGCTGCCCCATTGGCGTCGCGGAAAATCCGATTAGTGGTCTGCGTGGAATGCGAGGGCAGATCTCGGCTCCAACTACACCAGTGGTGAACCGGAGGTATCGGGTAACCCATTCAGGTATTGGGGCGTCTTACCCGAGGACTTCTGGTGATAGTCGGCGCTGAAGCGTTTTCCTCCACGGAAATCACGCGGTTATCTGGTCGTGATCAGTCGATCGGTAGAGTTTCCACAATGAGGCCGCGATAAATCGCACCCTTGTGTCGATGCTTAGCCACTTTCTGATATTCGGGACTCTCGTACCATTGCTTGGCGTCCTCAAAGGATGGAAATTCCGCGATAACCACCCCCTCGGGAGCCGGCCCTTCGAGCACCTCTTGGCGGCCGTTGGCAGCGCGGAATTTGATCGGCAGTCCTTCAAGGATCGGCCTCACCGCCTTTGCATAGGCATCGAGTTCGGACTGATCGAGGGTGCGCTCACGGATAAAGATTACATAGGCAGGCATTTCATCGTCCTGGAGCCTCTTGGCCCGCTTGGTCGGGTGGAGTGGTTTAAGCACACAAATAATGGTTCGTTGCGGCTGCCGGCGTGCGGGCGTTGGTTTATCTCTTTCAGCGCCCGTACCCGGTACACGGTGTTCAATGGCGGATAACGACCTTGCCTATGACCTTGCGGCCCGCATAGTGGCTCCAACCAGCCTTGGCATCGTCGAAGGAAAACACGCTGTCGATGACCGGCCGGATTTGATGCTGCGCCATCACGCGGCAGAGGTCCTCCAGGTCACGGCGGCTGCCCGTCGCGATCGGCTGGAACCTCGCTTGGCTCATGAAGACGGACCAGAAGTCCATTCCGCCATCAGCGGTCGCCAGAGCCCCCACCAGAGAGACTTGGCCGCCATAGGCGACGGCTTTGGTTGACTGCGTCAGCGTGCCAGGTCCTCCGACCTCCACGACCCGATCCACGCCGCGACCGCCCGTGAGCGCGCGCACCTGATCGCCCCAATTCGATGAATCGCGAGCGTCGATCACTTCGTCGGCACCCAGCTCACGCAGACGTGCCGCGCTCTCTGGATTGGTCGTCGTCGTGATCACGCGTGTGCCGAGCGCCTTGGCGAGTTGAAGCGCAAACAGCGAAACCCCACCCGTTCCTTGGGTGAGGACTGTGTCGCCCGCCCTCACACCCGACAAGGCGGACCACGCCGTCACAGCAACGCAGGGCAGTGTCGCCGCCTCCTCGAAGGTCAGGTACTCTGGCATCGGGACGAGCGCTTCGGCGCTGACGGCCTTGTACTCGGTCAGCCAGCCGTCGTGATCGACAACCCACTGCTCGGGCATCGCATTGAACGATCCGCCGAAAAAGTTGGGGAAGAAGGAGTTGATGACCCGGTCGCCGACTTTGAACCGCTTCACGCCTGCGCCGAGTTCCACCACTTCCCCCGCGCCATCCGAGAGCGGCACGCGGCCGGGCGGGACGGGCGCTGGATAGGCACCATTCAGGATCATCATGTCGCGGAAGTTAAGGGAGCTTGCCCTTACCCTGACGAGCACCTCGCCGTTCCTCGGCGATGGCATGTCTCGCTGGGAAAGGACGAGGCCGTCCAAGCTGCCAAGCTTATCTAGTTGATATGCCCGCATTTTTGAGCTGTTCGGGTTCATGATTGAGGCTCCTTTTCGACGTTCGTTGATTTCTATGGCGAAGATATACGGCATCAGCTACTGTTCGATAATCCGCTACATATAGAACGGGCTGTATAGTTGGACTTATCAATAGAGCGAACGCATTTGGACGGCCTGGTCATGTTCCTCGCCGTAGCCGAGCTTCGCGGCTTCCGAGCCACCGCGCGGCATCTCGGTGTGACCCCATCTGCAGTCAGTCAGGCGATACGCAGCCTTGAAAAAAGAGTTGGCGCTCCACTTTTCTCGCGCACCACGCGAAGCGTTGGTCTGACCGAAGCAGGTGACCGCTTGCTCGCCCATGCGCGCCCAGCCGTGGACATGTTGACGGCGGGCCTGGATGCAGCGAGCGGATTAGGTGGGCAGATCAGCGGCCGGTTGCGCGTCAACGCACCTCGCCCGAGCTTGCCGCTGCTGGTGAACCGATTGCTACCCGACTTTTTGGACGCCCACCCCAACGTTCATTTGGAGCTGGTGGGCGAGGATCGACCGATTGATATTGTCGAGGAAGGATTCGATGCTGGAATACGGCTCGGAGGTTTCGTTCAGGTGGACATGGTGGCAGTGTGGCTAACCCAGCCCGAACGGTTCGTAGTTGTCGGCGCTCCGGCCTTCTTCCACAAACATGGCCGACCGACTTCTCCTAATGACCTGCATGGCTACCGTTGTATTCTGCTCCAGCAATCCACACGAGTTCTCGACCAATGGCAGTTTGCCGTCGATGGTCAACGACTCACGGTCGGGATCGAAGGTCCTCTCGTGGTCAATGACGTCGAGGCTTGCATCCGTTCAACCCTTCGCGGAGCCGGGCTCTTCCGACTGCCGCGATCCCTGGTGATGTCCTATCTTGGAAGCGGAGATTTGGAGTCAGTTCTCGACTCCTATAGTGAAGAGGTCCCCGGACTTTCGCTTTACTACCCAAGCAGAAGCCAGTCGCTTCCGAAGTTGCGCGCCTTTGTCGAATTCGCGACCAAAAGGATGCGAAGAAAGTTCCGGCCGGGCGACTACCTCCCCACCCCGGTAGCTCGAAACCGGTGAGGTGACCTCTTGCCGCTTACCGTGCGGTGGGTATCAGACCTTCTTGTGGGCTTTCGCGAGGGCCAATGATCCGCCCGACATCCATGGACGAATTCGCCAACATGGGAGGTGCTCATGCGCTATGTGATTTTCGCCGAGCGAGCCGGGTTAAAGTTTACCGGTTTGCAGCCATGCGCCGTGGGCGGGTTCTCGTGTGATGGGCGCTTATTGGACTGAACTATCGGGTGAAGACCGTTTTGCCGTGCGTCCTGCCCTCCCACATCGCACGGAAGGCCTCTTCGGCGCGTTCCATGGGAAGGACATTTCCGATCTCCGGCGCGATGCCAGCGCCGGCGATGAAGGACATCATGTTCTTCATGTCCTGAAGCGTGCCCATGATCGAGCCGCATATAGTGATCTGCCCGCTAATCAGCGGTAGCAGTGACAGCTCAACATGCATGCCAGTTGTGCCGCCGGTGACGACGACAGTTCCGCCGCGCGCGACCGAAGCCAGGGAGTGGCTCCACGAGGCCGTACCGATGTTGTCAACGACCGCCCGAACCTTGCGCGGCAGCGGCTCGTTCGCATCGAACGTGCGATGCGCGCCGAGCCTTTCCGCCAGCGCGCGGCTCGCCGCACTGCGACTGGTCACCCAGATTTCAAAACCTGCGGCGTGCCCGAGTTGGATCAGCGCGGTGGCCATACCGCCCGACGCGCCCTGCACGAGCAAGGTTTCCCCAGGCTCAAGGTTCGACTTGGTGAACAGGGCCCGATAAGCCGTCAGCCAGGCGGTACCAAGCACCGAGGCGTTAAGGGTCGACAGCCCTTCCGGCAGTACGATCGCATTGCGCTTCGGCACCGCGACGTAATCGGCGAAGGTGCCGGGTACGAATTCGCTGAAAATATGCCAATGGGGGTCGAGCGTTTCGTCGTCGCGCCAATCGTCGCTCCCCATCACCGGATAGATGACGACCGGCGTTCCATCATCGAGCGTGCCCGCACCGTCATTGCCCATGATGATCGGGAACGGAATCCCTTCCCGATGCGACGTGATCCCGCGCAGCGTAAACAGGTCATGGCGGTTGAGGGTGGCGTGCGAGAGCTTTACCCGCACCCATCCCTCCCGCACCTCAGGCTCGGGCTGCTCCCCGAGGCGCAACGCGGAGAGTGGATCGTCCTTGTCCGCGTGCAAGGCATAGACTGCAAACATCACCATACCTCCTGGTTTCAGACCGTCGGCACGGTGCCGCCGTCGATGACATACTCGCTTCCCGTGATGGAACCGGCGCGGGGCGAAACGAGGAACGCCACGAGATCTGCCACTTCCTTCGGTTTGGCCGGACGGCCGATCGGGATGCCGCCGAGGGAATTCATCACGATTTGCTTGGCCCCTTCGTAGTCGGTGCCGTTTTGCCGCGCGATTTTGGTGACCAGGCCGACCGCGCCATCCGTTTCGACCCAACCCGGTGACACCCGCACCACGCGCACGCCTTTGGGGCTGACTTCCTTGGACAGACCCTTGCTGTAGTTGCCGAGCGCCGCCTTGGCGGCGGCATAGGCTATCGTCGCTTCGGGCAGAGGTAAGACCCGCTGGATCGACGTGATATGGACGATGACGCCGGAGCCCTGTTCGACCATCGCGGGCAAGAGCGCTCGATCGAGGCGAACAGCCGCGAAGAGGTTTTGGCCGAGCGCCTTGTCCCATTCACCGTCGTTCAGTACGGCATAGCCGCCCGCCGGCGCTGACGAACCGCCGACGACGTGGACGATGATATCGACCCCGCCAAGGCGCTCCTTCACGGCCTGAGTGACGGTCGCGCAGCCGTCGGGGGTTGATACGTCCGCAATCACAAACAGGTCAGGGTCGGCAATCTGCTCGGGCTTGAAGCGAGCCGTCGTCAAAACCTTGGCACCCGCATCGCGTAGTGCAATGACGACGGCTTCGCCGACGCCCTTGGTGCCGCCCGTGACGAGCGCGCGGCGGCCATCCAGTTCGAGGCTGTCGCTCACGGGATGATTTCCAGCGCCGCGATCTTGTCGCCTTCGAGCTCGAAGAAGAAGCGAAGGTTGACGGGGCTGCCGGGGAAATTGCCGGTGAGCCGACTGGTGACGACAGTCTTTCCGTCCTCCCGTTCGGACGCGAAAGGCTCACTCGTATATGTGTATTTGCCCTCGGCTTTCCATTTCTTAATGGCGGCCAAGCCGTTGTACGTGTGGCCCTCGTCCTTCACGATGGCGCTTTCAGTGAAACACCGAGCAAGGGCCGTGCTGTCACCTTTGTCAGCAGCGAAATAGGCGGCGATGGGTTTTGCTAGATCAATAGCCATTGTGGTTCCTTGCCTTGAAGGTCTCGTAATCATCTGACGTGGTTACGAGTCCGGTTGCGATGAGTAGACGATAGCTATAGGCTTACCAAATGGCAAGAACCCACAAAAAAGTAAGGTACTCACCGAAAAGTAAGGTGAAATACACGGCGACTACCGCTGCAACCGGCGTCGAGCAGGCGTTTAAGCTCTTGGAAGGCCGGTGGAAGCTTGTAATTCTCTTCCATCTCTTCGGTGGCAAGCTGCTCCGATTTTCCGAACTTGAGCGCGCAATCCCGGGCATTTCGCAGAAAATGTTGATCCAGCAACTCCGACAGATGGAAGGCGCCGGGATTGTGCGGCGAATTGTGCATCACCAAGTGCCGCCCAAGGTTGAGTATGGCCTGACCGAATGGGGCCAGGCGTTATGTCCAGCCCTCGACGCATTGCTAACATGGGCCGAGCAGCGCGACTCAACATGTAACTTATAGGCCAAGGCTCCATCGCCCTGATCCTGCCGCCGAGCCAGCGATTGACGGACTCGAGACCGGATATCCACACGCGCGCCACCTCGAGATTCTTCTCCGTCTCGTTGCGATCGTCTCCCTTCAGTTCTTCATCGTCTGCTTCGGGTGACCTGCCTGGCGTTCGCCGTACCAGTTGTAACCTAGGAAGATGGCTGTCAACAGGATTGGTCAGATCCGCTTCGAGGTCTAGCTGACTGCGGCTGCTGCTAAGGAGCGGAAGCAAGCGTGGCTGGCCAACGCTGCGGCCAAATGACGCGACACCGTTGAATCGCGGGCGAGCGCTGCGGTAATTCGGGCAGAGCCATAGCGTCATATAGACAGGCCTGTAACTCCAACCGCTCGTACACGGCCTCTCCGTCCTGGCCAGCTCTGCAAGCAGACTGAACAGCTTTGGTTATCGCTCGTTCTCGATTGGCGAGGTACTGTTCATGAGTCATCGGCTTAGGTGACGGGCCAGCGCAGCCCGAAACAATCAGACACGCGATGCCGAATGCAGCGATCGATGATTTCCGCATGACTTCCATTGCGCCAACCTCCTGGAAACTGCTTGCGGTAGAGCATAGCTGTGGGAGGTTTCACGCCGCTGCGACCGAGTCGGCTATTCACGAAACAGGTGCAGGACCGATGCTACCGGTGTGTGTTACGCGATGTGACATAGGGCCCAAACCATCATGTACGAGGACCACGGCCCCCGATCTTATGCGCGTAGCTTCATTTTCTTGAACATAACGCCAAAGCGCGAATCGCCTCGCAGGTTGGAAGGCAGCGCGTCGATCTTGATGTTGCTGCGCGTTTTCTAAGTCAGCCCGCGCGCCGACCCAGTCTATGGGCGCGCTTCAAGCACCAGATTGAACGGAGTCTCGGTAGCGCGCCTAAACCGGCCGAAGCCACCACCGGTCACGACTACCTCACGCAATCGACGCTCGCCCGCCTGCGCGCCTAGTGCGGGGCCATTGCGCGCAAGCGACACCGGCACGCAGATCTGCGACGATGCTCCGTACATAACTCGACCGACGGGATTCAGATTGTCTTGAACATTGTCGTTCGCGAACGGCTCGACGATCATTACCGTCCCGTCGTCCTTCAGCGCGCGTCGCGCATGCCGCGACACTCCAACGGGATCTCCCATGTCGTGAAGGCAATCGAAGAATGCAATGAGATCAAATGACTCGCCGCGGTAGCTCACTGCGTCCGCCTCCTCAAACTGCACGTTCGTAACGCCTGCGGCAGCGGCTCTTTCGCGGGCTGTTCGAATGGAATCGGCATGGTAGTCGTATCCGGTAATTTTCGAGTTGGGATACGTTTTGGCCATCAGAACCGCGCTGGCTCCATGACCGCAGCCGACATCGGCTACCTTTGCTCCCGCCTTGAGTTTTTCAACGACCCCGTCTAGAGCTGGCAGCCACGATGTGATGAGATTGGCGTTATAGCCGGCGCGGAAGAACCGCTCTGTTCCACTAAAGAGACAAGGATGGTGCTCACCCCATTCCATGCCCTTTCCACTCCGGAAATTGTCGAGGGTACGGTCTAAGGCGTGAAAAGTGGCTTCGACAATGTTGTAGGCGCCTGGCATGTCGACCGGCCCATTGGGGTCCGCGAGGCAAAGAGCCTGTTCTGGGCTCAGCGACCATTTATTCTTCGCCGCGTCGAACTGCACATATCCGCCGGCTCCCTGATTGCCGAGCCACTCGCGAACGTACCGCTCGCTCGTGTCGGTTTTCTCTGCCAGGTCGGAGGATGTAATGGGGCCCTTGGCGAGTTCCTTATATAAGCCGAGCCGATCTCCGACCAGCATCAGTGCAGCGCTCATCGCTGCGCCAAGATCACCCACTGCCTTGCCGAGAAACTCATTGAGTTTCGATTCGTCGATAGCCATGTGAGATTCCTCCCCGGTATGTCGCGTTCGGTGAAGCGATCTAGCGCCGCTGGGCTTTTGCGCGGAGCATACGCCTGCAAAATCCTAGAGTCCAACTTGTTGCGGCAGAGCTTGTGTGCGTCGCACCAACGTTTGTCCCACGTTTTACACCCCACCCGATCTCACTCGGGTAGCTGCACTTTCTTCTACATGGCGCCGAAGCTGCGCGAGTCTCGGCGGTTGTTTCTCGAGCTGTATTCCGCCATGGATGGTGAACAACGCGCGCCCCGCTCTTGAAAACCTGCCGGGGAACCGTCGACAAACCGTTGATTCAGAATGATCCACGGTCAGTCGACGATCCGTCCAGTGTGTTACGCGTTTGCACCCTGCATGAATTTCTCGGCGCGGCGGCGCATCTCGTCAGGTGGTATATCCTCGATGTGCGTTGCGACGGTCCATGTGTGTCCGAACGGATCTTGCAACGTCCCCGATCGATCTCCATAAAACTGGTCTTTGATGGGTTGCAGTTCCTTTGCTCCGCTTGCGACCGCTCGTTTGAAGACTTCGTCCACCCGCTCGACGTATATCATCAGGCCCACACCGGCTCCGCCCAGCGATTGTGGACTGCGGTGGCCCATTTCAGGATGTTCGTCTGCGAGCATGATTGCCGAATCGCCAATCCGGATTTCGGCGTGGCCGAGTTTGCCGTCCGGGCCCGGCATGCGCATCAGTTCGGTGGCGCCGAATGCACGTTTGTAGAAATCGATCGCGGCGGCAGCGCCTTTGATAATGAGATAGGGAGTGACCGAGTGATAACCGTCTGGAATCGATTTGGTCGCCATGATTACCTCTCCTTTCTAGCGGTTGATCGAGGGAAAGCATTGCCATTCTAGGACTCTATTATGTCAATTCAAGGAACCGGGCATGGGTAAAGATCTACGCCGACGCGGGTAGCTTCATTTTCTTCAGCAGGGCGCCGAAGCGCGCATCGCCGCGCAGGTTGAACAGCAGCGCGTCGATCTTGATGTTGCTGAGACCGCCGTCGTGGCGATCGTATCCTCGCTGCAGCCATTCGAAGGCCTTGTCCTTGTCGCCGCGCCACGCGTAGACCTCAGCGATTTGGTAGGCCCAGGCTGGACCGTTGGCGATCAACTGGTCGAGCGCCTCTTGGGACTTGCCGGCATGACCCAGGCTGTGCTCCGTCATCGCGATACCCATCAGGCGAACCCCCTCCTGGCGAACGTGACCAAACGTGGCCGAGGCGGCTTGAAGATTACCTTCGAGCAACTGGAGCGTACCGAGATCGTGCAATACGAAGGAGTCCTCGGGTTGGATCTCCAGCGCACGGCGAATCGCCTCGTGGGCGGCGGCGAACTGCCGGTCCGCGATGAGGTACCTGCCTAGGGTCAGCCAAGAGGCATCCGACAGTGGGTCGAGTTCGGTTGACTTCTTCGCCGCCGCAATCGCCTCGGGCAGTCGGCCCAGGCATCCCAGCAATTGACCGTAGTGGCGCTGGACCGTCGCGTCGCCGCGGTCCAGCGCGAGAGCGTTTTCGAAATCAGCCTGCGCGCCGGCCCAGTCCCACAGCCAGACGAACCGCAGATAACCGCGTGCGGCGTATCCGTCGGCGCTGTCGGGAGCCAGCGCGACCGCTCTGTCCGCGTCCGCTTCGGCCCGCTTCAACCCGGGCGCGTCGTCGGTCTGATCCGCGATCATGGCCTCGGCGTACATGAGGCCGGCGTAGGGCGCGGCAAAGGTGGCATCGGATTGGACGGCCTTTTGAAATGCGTCGGCGGCGCGACGATAGCCCACGGGATCGTTGGCGCGATTCAGAAGCTGCTGTCCCAGGAGATATTCATTGTAGGAGTCCGCGTCGACCGTGCCGCGCGGGATGAAGGAGTGCTGCGACGGGGCGAGCTTGAGCTTCAACGCGCGCACCACTGCGGTGGCGATCTCGTCCTGCATCTTGAAAACATCCTTGAGCTCGCGGTCGTAGACGTCGGACCAGAGAACACTGCTGTCGGCACGCACGAGTTGTGCGGTGACGCGTAGCCGGTTGTCGGACTTCCGGACGCTGCCCTCCAGGACATTGGCCACACGCAGCTTCTTCGCAATGGTCGGGACGTCGTCGGTCCTGCCCTTGAAGGAAAAGGACGACGTTCGCGCGATGACCTCGAGCCCGGGAGTTTTGGCGAGCAGTTTGAGCATTTCCTCCGCTAACCCATCCGCGAAGTATTCCTGATCCTTTTTCTCGCTCATATCGCTGAACGGCAGCACGGCAATGGACTTGTCGCTGATCAGCGGCTCGATGGGTGCGGCGGCGATCCGTCCATTGGCAGCGACATCCGTGCGCCCGGCCATCCGCATGTAGAGAGGGTATCCCACCGCGACCAGAATGGCGGCGGTGGCGATCGTGATGACCACCACCTCCCAGCGACGGCGCAAGACGAACTTTTTCAATCGATAGGAGAGTCGAGGAGGCTGGGCTTCGACAGGTTCCCGACGCAAATAGCGCTGTAGATCCTCTGCCATCCCGGAAGCACTTGCGTAGCGCTCTGATGGCTCCTTGGCGAGCGCCTTGAGCGTCACTGCATCCAGATCGCCCCGCAATAGTCGGGTCAGCTGCTCCTGTGTCGCATCGCGCGCCGCGCAGAGCTCCCGTTCGATCCGCAAGCTCGGCCTCTTGACGTCGATATTGTCCATGGACTGTTGCAGCGTTCCGAGCGACGCGGAGGCGTTGAAGGTGTACGGGCGGGTGCCCGTCAACATCTCGTACAGCAAGACTCCGAGCGAGTAAATGTCGCTTCTGGCATCGACCGTGTCGCCGCGCAACAGCTCGGGGCTCGAATAGCTCGGCGTGAGCGCGCGGCCGTAGACGCTGGTGAGCTGCGTTCGATCCTCGGTTTGCACATCCTCCAGCAGCTTGGCCACTCCGAAGTCGAGCAGCCTCGCCTGACCCGACTCGGTTACCAAGATATTCGACGGCTTGAGATCCCGGTGCACGACTCGCTTGTCGTGCGCGTACTGTACGGCGTCGAGAACCTGCAACAAGAGCGCAAGGCGCTCGCGTATCCCAAGACGCCGCTTATCGCACCAGACGGTCAGCTGCTCGCCTTGCACGTACTCCATCGACAGGTACGGCAACCCATCGGAATCGATCCCCGCATCGTACAAGCGTGCGATATGCGCGTGCTCGAGACTCGCCAAGATGTCGCGCTCGCGGGCAAAGCGCTGTTCGAGATCCTTGCGCATCCTGGTCAGCATCGGGAGCTTGAGCGCCACCTCGCGCTTGAACGCTCCGTCCGCGCGTTGCGCCAGCCACACTTCCGCCATGCCGCCGGCGCCGAGCAATCGAATCAACCGATAGGGACCCACCTCGGCGCCCGGCTTCATGCTGCTGTTCGCATAGCCGCCGGCAAATTCGGCTAGGCTGAAACCGGGAAGAGTTTCAAGGTGCGCCACATCCGAGAGCTGTTCACCGTCGGGCAAGAGCGCCTGGCGCAATGCCAGAGCAATCTCAGCGTATTCGGGGGACAGCTTTTCCAGCCAATTGCGGCGCGCGGACTCATCGAGCGGCAGTGCTTCGTCGAGCAGTCGGCTCATCAGCGTCATCTGAGAGATCGTCAGCGACATGCATGTCTCGTTAAGGATCGTGAGGCTGCTGCCCACCTCGAATGAGACTCATCGTAGCGCTGCCGCCAGGATCAAACGCGCTTTTTCCCAATCGCGCTGCACGGTTCGTTCGGAAACGCCCATCGTTTCGGCTATCTCCTCACGACTATAGCCGCCGAAGTACCGCATCTGAGCCACTTCCGCCAAGCGAGGGTCGGCTTTCTCCAGCATGTCGAGCGCTTCATGCACTTTTACCACTGTTTCCTCGTCGCTGGGAATGTTGGCCGCAAGCCCGGTCGATAGGGTCAACGGCATCCAATCGCCGCCGCGCTTTTTCGCGAGCCGGTCGCGAACCGCATCAACGATGACGGAGCGCATCACGCGCGAGGCGTAGCCGAAAAAAGCCCGGCGGTCTTCGGGACAAAGTTCGCCCGCATCCACAAAACGCAGGTAGGACTCGTGCACGAGACAGGTCGTGTCGAGCACGGAGTTGCGTCCTCCGGCGCGCAGTCGCGCCTGTGCGAGCCGATGGAGTTCCGCATATGCGGCAGCGAACAATGCATCGCGCGCCGTACTGTCGCCGGCGTGTATCCGCTCTAGAAGCACCGTAAGCTGACCCATGGATTGCCCCGGCAGTGCGCGCTTGCACCGGCAATCTAACGCATCCGGTGGGTGGCGGCACCCATCCCGAGCGCACTACATGGGTGCGCACGATCGGGCCGATGCGGGCAGCGCTCGCGGCTTCGAGGGATGTCCAGCCGAGGGGTGTCCCCTTTTGACGAGCAAATACGTTCTCCTCAATAGAAGGACACTGATGGGGTCGACATTCCTATGGGCAGTTTTTCGCGTCAATCACCGGCTCCTACCCCCAACCGGTGGATGATCGCCATCGCCGCAGCGCGCCATCGTCAGCCTGACGGCCGGGGCAGAAACCCCGTCTTGGTTAACAACACGGGGGGCGTGGAAGCTCGCACCCCGAGAATCAAAACGGTACCACTACGGTCCCCGCCGGTGGGCAGGCAGGTCAGGTAGACGTTGATCGGAACCTGCAGAGGCATTCAAACCAACCAAAGGAATTGAACATGCTGGCCGAAGACCACGTAGCGTCGGAAGATGGAGTCACACAGAAGGTTTTGTGCGCCGAGCGCGTGCTCCATGGGATACAGATGCCCATTGAAGTCCGCGAGCACGACGGCGTGCTCACGCTGACTTTCGACACGCCGGGGAGCCTGGTCAACATCTTCACTCGACCGACCGCTCTGCAGCTTTGCCGCATCATGGCGGAAGTGGACCCCGCCCGCACTCGCTCGATCGTTTTTCGCACGGCGAAGCGCCATAGTTTCATCAACGGCGTCAGTGTTTCGCCTGCGCGTCTAGCGCGCGGCGAGGACGACGTCGCAGCGGCGAGCGCCCCCGCGCGCGCCGCCTATCGAGCCGTCCGCGAGTCGAAGGTCCCCACGGTCGCCGCCATAGAAGGGAGCTGCTGCGGCTGCGGCGTCGCGTTCGCCCTGCAGTGCGACTACCGCATCGCCTCTGACGCGGATAACACGCAGATCTACATGACCGAAGTGAATGATTATCTTGGTCTGCCGCTCTTCGGATCGACGTGGGAACTGCCCGCCACCATCGGATTGGAACGGGCGATCGACCTGGTCCTGTTCGGCGAGCGCTGGTCGGCGCCAAGCGCACTGGCTGCGGGGCTGCTCGATGCAGTGGTCCCGGCCTGCGACTTGGACGAGCGCGTCGATGCCTTCGCGCGCAGCGTGGCGCCTGGCCCCCGACCCGAGCGCCGCGTTCACTTCGGTGCCGCAGAAGAGGCGATCGTGGCGCGCGCCCAGGCCCGGCTCCATGACCTGCCGCCCGCATACCGGGTCGTGTACGACGGCGCGCTGGCGCTGCTCGTCCGAGGAGCACAGCGCAGCACGTCGCTCGACGAGCATCTGGCGCTGGAACTGGCACTCTGGGCGGACTCCGCTGCCTTTGCTCTCGGGAAGGCGGCGTTCGGGTACTCCTGTCTGCTCCAGATGGCCGCGCAACTCTCGGGCAGCGCGCGCCTGGACGCGCCGGTACGCCTGGACATGCTGGAAGGGTGCGCAACCGCACCCCTGCTATCGGAGCTCGGCCGCGGATCCTACGTCGCGCGGGAGTCAGGGAAGCAGGAACGCGTCAAGGCGTGCGATATATCGAGCGCACCGCTCGCGGGCGTCGTTGCGATAGCGGATGGTCCTCGCGCCGCGGTGGTCGATGGGTGGGATGCCGTGGCCTATGCGCCGATATGGGGCTATGGTGTTCGCTTCGTCGAAATCTCGGCGAATCAACCGGGAGGACGGCCGATCGCCCAGGGCTTCGCTGCATACCTCGGGCGTGCACACGTCTCAGTCGCGTTGTCGCATGCGCACGGAGAGTTTGCGTCGGACCGATTGATTCGAGCATTCCTGTCGCCGCTGGCCGAGTTCATACGGTGCGGCGGTGATCCCGCAGTCATCGACGCCACCTTGCGCGATATGGGCTTTACACATCGGCCGCGCTCCTGGGCCGCCGGCCTGGCCCCTGGGGCACTCAGTGCGATTCTTCGCGTGGCCTACGGGGATGCCAGTGCGCTATGCCGTGCTTTTGCGGCCAGCCACCGGCGTGGCGCTCCCTCGCGAGCCTTGTGGGCCGGCGTCGCCCTATCGCTGCTCGCCGCAGTCGACGATGACCTTGCGGGATTCGAGCATGTGGTGATGGTCGATCTCGCGGCGCGCGAATTGCTGGGCTTTCCGCTGCGCGAGACCAGTCTCTGCTCATACCTCAAGACGGCGCGCGTGCTGGCCTTGCTTCAGGATGCCGACTACCTCGTCGGCGAGCGGGAGCACCGGCGGGCCTGGGACTTCGCCGTTCGGAAAAAAGAATTTTACCGTTGAGCAGCGCGCCTATTGGAACTGCATCGCTGCGGGCGGGTCTTTGAGTGCGGCGATGAGTCGCTTGAACGGGAAATTCGAGCCGGCGTTCACTCCCCGACCGCCCAATGAACGCAGGCCCCTTCGATCCCATCATTGAAACGATGATCCACACGAAGTCAATACTTCGATACGGCGTGCAGGTGAGATAACATGCCGCCGATCCGTTGCGCCGCGATCGCCGATGGACTGAGCGACACCCTGTATCTTCAGAAAGGAGTTCGGATGCCCACCTTAATTCGTGTGTCATTGCTGCTTGCCGCCGCGGGCATCGCTGCCCCTGCCCTTGCCGACGAGGGAATGTGGACCTACGACAATTTCCCCGCCGCCAAAATGCGCGCGAAATACGGCTGGGCGCCGGATGCCGCATGGCTCGAGCATGCAAGGCTGGGCAGCATCAGGCTGACCCTTGGCTGCTCCGCCAGCCTGGTGTCGTCCGACGGCCTGGTGATGACGAACCATCACTGTGTGCGCGAGTGCGTCAGCGATCTGGCGGACGCGCAGCATGACTACATTGCCAACGGATTCTATGCCGCGACGGGTGCGGAGGAGAAGAAATGCCCCGCGATGGAGGCAAACCAGCTGATCAAGATCACCGACGTCACCCAGCAAGTCGAGGCGGCCACGGCAGGTAAATCGGACCGCGCGTTCCACGAAGCGGAGCGGGCGACGAAGGCGCAGATCGAAAGCGCCTGTGGTACGGCGGCGGACGTGCGTTGCGAAGTGGTGACGCTGTATCAGGGCGGCGTGTACGATTTGTACAAATACAAGCGCTACCAGGATGTTCGCGTGGTGTTCGCGCCGGAGGAAACCGCGGCTTTCTTCGGCGGCGACCCCGACAATTTCACCTTCCCCCGCTACGACTTGGACGCGGCATTCGTGCGCATTTACGACGGCGGTGCGCCGCTGTACACGGATACTTTCTTGAAATTTGCGGCCAAGGGCGTCAAACAGGGCGATATTGCGTTCACGAGCGGCAACCCCGGTTCCACCGAGCGCGACGATACGCTGGCGGAGCTTGAATTCCAGCGCGACGCGGCACAGCCGTTCATTTTGAACCTGTATTCGGAATTGCGCGGTGTGCTGACCGAATTCGCCACGAAGGGACCCGAGCAGGCGCGCACGTCCAGGACCTTGCTCTTCGGGGTTGAAAATTCGCTGAAAGCCATCAAGGGCCGACAGCTCGCACTGGTGGAAGGGCCGCTGGTGGCGGACAAGGGTCGCGCCGAAAAGGATTTCCGCCGGCGTGTGGCGGCTAACCCCAAGCTTGCGAAACAATATGGCGGCGCCTGGGATGCGGTGGCGGCGGCGGTGGCGCATGAACGGAATATCTATGTGCGCGGCTTCCTGCTGGAGCGAGTCCCGCATCGGATGTCTGATCTCTTGGGCCATGCGGTGGCCCTGAACCGTTACTCGGCCGAAATCGGCAAACCGGACGGACAGCGTTTGGAAGAATTCGCGGACGCCAACTTCCCGGCGCTGCGGCAGGAGATTGTCTCCCCCGCACCGATTCACGGCGATCTGGAGAAAACCGTGCTGACCTGGTGGCTCACCAAGGTACGCGAATACCTCGGTACTTCAGACCCCGATGTGCGCGCGCTTCTCGGCAACAATAGCCCGGAAGAGGTCGCAGACATGCTCGTGGCCGGCACGAAGCTGGCCGACGCGCCGCTGCGCGCCAAGTTGCTCGAGGGCGGCGCGAACGCCATCAACGCCTATCACGATTCCTTGATCGATTTCGCCCGTACGCTGGACGTTCCCGCCCGTACGGTTCGAACCGACAGCGAGAACCATGTGAAGGCGGTAATTACCAAGAACGCCTCGCTGATCGCCAAAGCGCGTTTCGCGCTGGAAGGCAAGGCCACCTACCCGGACGCCACTTTCACTCTGCGGCTATCGTACGGCGCAGTGGCCGGCTACGAAGAGAACGGACGCACCGTCACACCGACGACGAATTTCGCGGGCGCCTATGCGCACGCGACCGGGCGAGATCCGTTCAAGCTGCCGGACAGCTGGGTAAAAGCGCAAAAGTCAGTGGATCCAAACGCGCAGCTCAATTTCGCCTCGACCAACGACATCATCGGCGGCAATTCAGGCTCACCCGTGATAGGACGCAACGGAGAGGCGATTGGCCTGATTTTCGACGGCAACATCCAGTCGCTCGGCGGGGATTTCGGCTACGACGGCAGCCAGAACCGGGCGATCGCCGTCGACGTGACCGGCATCACCGAGGCGCTGAAGAACATCTATCACGCCGATCGCCTGGTTAGGGAACTGACGCGTTAGTCACCGATCATCAAAGGACTTTATAGCCGAAGGATACTCCGAGCACGCGCGGCCGAAGCGGCGTCTGTTCCACGATGAATTGGTCGGTGCTGGTGAAGGTGGATGCGTGCGAGTTGGCCAGATTCTCACCGTACAGCATCACGTTCCAGGCATCCTTGGCGATGCCGACCGAAGCGGAAAAGGTCGAATACGCGGGATTCTCGAATCGCAGCCGCGACGTGCCGATGTTGCTCGAGCCCGCGAAGCTCGGGTTGGAGCCCGCCTGCGTGAATGAATGCCCGCTGTGCGAGGCGCCGAATTGTGCGAAGGAACTGTAGTCCCCAAACGACCAGTCGTAACGGGCCCGCAGACTGAATTGCAGCGGCGGCGCATTCGCCGTGGGCGATCCGATCGGGCCGAACGGATTCGTGATGGCCGTACAGTTGGCGCCGGTTTTGTCGCACGCCTGCGTGATGGCATGACCGAAATTGGCACTTAAGGGGTTGTTGTCGATCAGCGCCGGCGAATTCGTCTGTCGAGTTTGATTCCAGGAGGCGGCCCCTTGAACGGTGAATCCACCGACCACGCGCGCGACCATCGAGGTTTCGATGCCCTTGACCAGGAAGTTCTGCCCGTTCTCGTTGAAGAACAAGTTGCCCAGCAAGCCGGGATCGAAGAAGGAGATCTGCACATTGTCCCAGTTCTCACGGTAGATGGCGCCATTCCACTGAAAGCGATGGTCGAGAAACTCCGTTTTCCAGCCGACCTCATTGTTCGTGAGCTTGTCGGACGCCCATGAGCGCCCAAGCACGTATTGATACTTTCCGTCGGTGCCGTAGATATGCTGGGTGCCCCCGTTCTCGTCGAAACCACCCGGCCGAAACCCTTGGGACCAGGTGTAATACACCATGACGTCCGGTGCGATGTGCCATGTGAGATTGGCGCGGTGCTTGAAGCCCGTTTCCGTGCCCCGCAGGTTTTGCGCATCGAGATTGTACGAGGACGACGACGTGCAGCCGCCCGGCGGTGTGCCCGCCTCGTAGCACCCGAAACTCGACATGACGCTCCCTTTGTACGAATTCTCGAACAGGAAATGGCGCGTGCCCGCGGTGAGTGTCAGCACCTTGGGTATCAAGTCGAAGTCGACCGAGGCGAAGAACGCGGTCTGCTTCGTTTCACGCGGGGTGTCTTGATAAAACGATTCATGCGCAGGCCGGATCCCGGCAGGGTTGACCGTGGTCCCCGGGAAAGTGCCTAAGTCGGTGAAGCAGCCCGTGGCGAGGGTTGCGGTACATTCCGGTATCCCCTTGTAGCTCCACGCGGTCCGATCGAATAGTTTGTTGTCCTCGTAGAACGCGCCCGCGATGCCGCGCACGCGCCACTCATCGGGCGTGCTCACCCGAAACTCGTGCTGCATGTGCTTGTTCTGCTCGCTGGTGTGCCAGGAAGCGCTCGGGGAGAAGCACTTCGGGGTCAGATCGAATTTGCCGTAGCACTGATAGTATTCGGCGTAGACGGCGCGGGAATAGTTGGTGTAATCACCGGACTGCTCGACGTTGCGCACCAAGTAGCCGGCCGTATAGACGCCCTTTAAGAAGCCGAGCTTTCCGTCGACCGTCAAGGACGTCATCTCGAACTTGTCCTTGTCGTAGGCCGGGTTGAACAGTGTGACCTCGAGCGGCTGCAACGGGGCGCCATCGGAGGCGTTCGGCTGTTGGTAGAACACGCCCTGCGAATGCATGTCTTGGTAGCTCTGCGCCAGAAGCACGTCCCAATCGTCGTTGAACTTGTACAGCAACTGTGCCCGAATGCCTTGGTAGGTCACCGGATTGATGGCTCGTCCCACGAGATTCGAATTATTGAGCGTCGGACTTCCGGGCGGCACGCAAAAGCCAGTGGTGGGCAGTCCGTCCGGACATTGGCCGTTGACGGCCGGGTAGTTCGCGTACCCGATGCCGAGATCGGTGTTTTTGCGCGTGAAAGTCGCCGGTACGTTGTCGATGTAGCCGCCGCGCTGATCGTTGTAGATGACGACGCGCACCGCCATGTGCTCAGGCATCAGGGGCAGGTTCAGGACCGCAGTGACATCGGAATTATTATCCCCATGGGCGGTCGTCCCGTAGCCCGCCTTGACGTTGGCTTCGGTCACGTCAATCTTGGGTTCATTCGTGATGTAGCGAATCACGCCCGCTTCGGCGCCTGCGCCAAACAAGGTGCCCTGCGGGCCTTCAAGAACTTCAATGCGGTTCAAATCGGCGGCATAGATGTCGAGATTGCGGTTCGGCAGCTGGCCCGATTGATTGTCGAGATAGATTGCGACGTTGGGAAACAGCCCGGTCGAGGAGCTGCCTTGGCTCGCCTGGGAACCCGCACTCAAGCCGCGCATGAAGACTTCGTTCTGCCCGGGCCCGTTGTTGGCGCTCGTGACATTCGGCAGATACTTGATGTAGTCGTCAAAGGTCTGGATGTTGAGCTGCTGCAGGGCTTGGCCCGTAAAGGCCTGCATCGAGATCGGGACGTCTTGCATGCTTTGCGAGCGCCGCTGTGCCGTCACAGTGATTTCCTCGAGGGCGTCGCTCCCCCCCTCCACGGTCGCGGCCAGGGATCTCGCACCCGACAGGGCACCCAGGACAGCCGCGATCGATATGGAAAGCTTGGAATTCATTATTCATCCCCTCGGTATGCGTATTGTCGGTCCCGCGCAGGCTCTTTGGCCGCGGCGTGGTTTGTTTCTAGCACCAAATAGACCGTGGAGCAATTTAAGGCTCCCGTACACGGTCGTTCTGCACCCCGATGTACGCGGAAGCCCTTGCGATGCTTCTTGGCGTACGGATTGCGCTCGGTTCGGCGTACCGATTGCGCTCGGGTCGAAGTCGGGATTGCAAAAACCCGGCGAGCCCTCGCCCGCCGGGTCGTTCATCAGTGCAGCTCAGGCCGCCGGCACCCGAATCCGCACCACGTCCTTCAACACTCCGTCGAGACCACCGAAGACCGTCAACTTATCGATCTTCTCCGTCACCTTCTCCAGCGTCTCGAGTTCCTTCAGCCGCAGAAGCGTCGGGTTCTCATCCATGAGTCGCGCGGTGTTGAGCAGCGACCGGGTCGCTGCCGTCTCCTCGCGGCGCTTGATCAGGTTCGCTTGAGCGACCTTCTCCGCCTCCACCACCTGGTTGAGAATCGTCTTCATCTCACCCGGCAGAATGACGTCCTTCACGCCCACCGACCGCATGCCAAGGCCGTGTTCCTCGACCTTCGAGCGCACGACGTCCGCGATCTCACGATCGAGAGCGCCCTTTTGCCCCAGCAGTTCGTCGAGAGTTCGTGTCCCCACGGCCTCGCGCAGCGCGAACTGCAGCTCCTTGTAGACGTAATCCACGAAGTTGGTCAGCGCGGTTCGAGCCTTCACGACATCCAGCACCTGCCAGAGGGCCGTGAGGTTCACCCGCAGACTTACCTTGTCGCGAGTCAGGATCTCCTGTCCCGCAACCTCCATGGCCTGAACGCGCCGATCGACGAGTTCGGTCTTCAATGCGCGGTGAAACTTCCAGAAGGCGTGCAGACCCGGCTCGAGCACCCTCATGAATTCACCGTCCACGATCAGCAGGCCGACCGCCGTATCCGGAACCTCGACCGCACTCACCGCTTCCGTCACCTGAGCGGCGAGCGGCTGCTTGGCGCGCACGAGAATCTTCGCGAGATTCTTCGCTACCTCGAATTCCTTCCCGATGTCCTGCTTCTCGACACGCACCTCGACCGGACCACGCCAATACAGCTGGCGCTTGCCCGGCGCGAGCACGCCGGAGATCTTGCCGTTCTTGAACACCAGACCCACCTCTCGATCGCAGAGCTCGACGATGGTGAAGTACTTCTCCATGGTGGCGCGAGCCTCCTTCACGAGGAAGTCGACGCGCGCGTGCTCGAACTCCGGCACGGTCAGGTCATAGACCTGGACCTCGGTCCTGTTGGCCGGATCGAAAATCCGGTACACGCCCGGCTCGAGAACGGTCTTGAAGCTCCGGTTGCGGAACACAAGACCACGCTCGTGCTGGGCGATGGTGATCCTCTTTACTCCTAACATTTTACTCTCCTTTTCCCTGTTTCTTCCCATCGTCCAGACACCCAATAGGTCGAGGTGTGACCCACGCTCATACCGCGGACTGCCGCGGTCGCAACGCCTCCGCACCGACGAGCTTCACTGTCACTCACCGCCCTCATCGGCGCTGGGCTCTTCGTGAAGCGCGTTCAGCGCTTACAACGCCGCGTACCCCGACCGCTCGAAGCGGTACGCGCGCTGTGACCCGCCGCTTCCTGCCGCCAGGCTCCTTAAGAGCCC
>Ga0073928_10002899_pt1 | contig 28259 bp, 22 predicted proteins | sample PaiPotPPA55metaG_FD_76969 | JGI IMG/M metagenome (GOLD analysis project Ga0073928, IMG submission 76969) | Iron sulfur acid spring bacterial and archeal communities from Banff, Canada, to study Microbial Dark Matter (Phase II) - Paint Pots PPA... ...
CTACGCCGATGACCTGGCGCTGGTACAGGACCGGCGCGACATCGAGCTCAAGGGAGGCCGGCAACGCATCGAATTCCAGGACGTCTCGGCGCAGATTCGGCCGGAAACCGCATCGCTCACGGCGGGCGACATCAGCATCGTCGAACAGAATTTTGATTTCGATCTGCTGACCCCCGCCAAGTTGATGGAAAAAGCGGTGGGCCACGAGGTCACCATCGTCCGCGTCAATCCGGCCACCGGCGCCGAGACGCGGGAGGAAGCGCTGGTCCTTGCCACCAACGGCGGCGTGGTGCTGAAGATCGGGCAGCGCATCGAGGTGTTGCGCGATGATGGCCTGCCGGTGCGAGTAATCTTCGACAAGGTGCCGGAAAACCTGCGCGCGCGCCCCACCTTGTCGGTCACGGTCATCGGCGGCCGCGCCGGCACGCGCCCGGCCACCTTGAGTTACCTCACGCCCGGCCTCGGCTGGAGGGCGGACTACGTGGCGCTCTACAACGAGGCCGACAGCAAGATCGATGTGCAGGGATGGGTGACGCTCACCAACTCCAGCGGCGTGACCTATGACAATGCGCAAACGCTGCTGGTCGCGGGCTCGCCCACCCAAGTGGATGGAGGCGGGAGGCAGCCGAATTATTATCGCGGCCAGCAGCCGCGCCCGACTTTGCAGCAGGCAGGTACCGAAAGCGGCAGCCGCGAGCGGCTGGGGGATTACTACCTCTATCCGCTGGCCGAACGCACCACCATCGCCAACTTGCAAACCAAGCAAGTGAGTTTCCTCGACGTTCACGGCGTACCCGCCGAGCATGGCTATGAATTTCGCAATCGCTGGCTGGGAACCGCGGAGACGCCGCAAAGCGCCAAAAGCGTCTACAGCTTTTCGACCAGTGCGCACGCCGGTCTCGGCGATCAATTGCCGGCGGGGGTGCTGCGCTTCTACATGCGCGACAAGCGCGGCGATCCGCAGTTCATCGGCGAGAGCCGCATCGATCACACTCCGATGGGGTCGACGCTATCGCTCGCCACCGGGGACGCCTTCGACGTGAAAGTGCGTGCCGTCGTCGACAAGCGCACGCGGTTGAGCACCTTCAATTGGCAGTCCGACATGCGCTACGAGCTCAGCAATGCTCTGCCGCGGCCGGTCACCGTCAAGCTGCTGCAAGAGGGTCTGTGGGGCGATTCGCGCATCACCGCCGAGAGTCAGAAGAGCACGCGGCGCAGCGCCGAAACGGCTGAATGGGCCGTGACCGTGCCCGCCAACGGCAAGGCCAGTCTCACGGCCACCTTCGACACGAGATATTAGGCGGCGTATGCGCGGGGCGACCAATCGCGGCCGGCACTCGATGCGGCTGCTTCCCGCGGCGAGGTTCGCGCTGACCTGGGCGCTGGCCACGCCGGCCTGGGTCCTGGCAGTCACGGCGGTCTGGGCCCTGGCAGTCACGCCGGCCGCGGCCGCCGACACCCTGGCTTCGATGCCATCCGATCTCTCGGTGACCGTGTACCGCGCGCCCACACGCAGCTCGGGATCGATTACTCTCAACGCCCTGGGAGGCTTCGCCCTGATCAGCGAAACCCGTACCGTGCGATTGCCTGCGGGATTGAGCCGGCTGCGCTTCGAGGGTGTGGCTGATGGCATCGAACCGTCGAGCGCCATCGTCACGGGCCTGCCCGCGGGTGTCATCGAGAAAAATCGAGAAGGTAAATTGCTGAGCCCGTCGGCTCTGGTTGCGGCTGCGGCCGGCAAACCCGTGACACTGCTGCGGGCCGATAAGAAGACTGGCAAGTCCGCACGATTGGCCGGCACGATTCGGTCGGACGCTGGAGGCGGCGTGGTGTTCGAAACCTCCGAGGGGGTCGAGGCGCTGCGCTGTTCGGGATTACCCGAAAGTTTGAGCTTCATGGGCGTCGCGGATCTCGCGGCGACACCGACCTTGTCAGTGCTGGTGCGGAGCCCCGAGCCGGTGACGCGGACGGTGACGCTGTCGTATCTGGCGCGGGACTTCGATTGGGGGGCCGACTACGTCGCAACGGTGGCGGCCGACGCCAAGACCATGGACCTGGGGGCCTGGGTCACGCTGGCCAATGGCAACGGAGTCGGATTTCCTTCAGCGCAACTCCAGGTCGTTGCGGGGCGGGTGAACCGTGAGAGCGGCGAGGTGGAACCGCTCGATGTGGGCGGCCCCATCCTCGCGCAATGCTGGCCGCGAGGCTCGACCAGCGATCTGCCCCAATACCTTCAGATCGACCGCGCGTTGGCGTTGGGAGCCGCGCGGGACGGTGCGAACGCAAAGACCCAAATGTATCCGATGGCGGCGGCCCGCCTCATGGACGTCACGGTCACCGCGAAGAAAGTGGAGCAGGAGCAGCTTGGCGACCTGAAGCTCTACCGGGTGCCCGATCGCACCACGGTCGCCAGCCGTCAATCAAAGCAGGTGCGGTTGTTGGACCGCTCGAGCATTCCGATCAAGCCTGTGTATGGCGCGGACCTGGCGGCCGATGACAATGCCGCGTCGGCTCCGGCGCACTTGCTGCTGCGGACCGTCAATGACGCGACCCACCATCTCGGCCTGCCGCTGCCGTCGGGGCGGATCGCAGTGTTTGCCGCGAGGGACGGCGCGACCTTGCTCGAGCACGAATCCAATCTGCGCGATCTGGCCGTCGATGAGGAAGTGGAAGTCGACATGGGCGACAGTCCCGACGTTCAGGTGACGGCGGCCAAGGAAAAGACCACCATCGACTCCGATCGCACTCGCGAATTGCCCCTGGTACCCGGCGCTCCGCATCTGCGGTCGGCGCAAGTCGAGGCGATCAATCACGTCGACATCAGCAACGCGCGCGGGACGCAGATTCAATTCGAACTGCGGTTGCGTTTGCCGGAGGGCGGGCGCGTCGTCCGTGCCGACCATCCCTTGGGCAGCAAGAACGGACGGCCGATTTTCCGGCTCACGATTCCCGCCAATGAGACCGTGACCTTGCGGTATCAGTGGCAGCATAGTACCGGCTGATCGTTTCCTTGGTGAGGCCGGACTTGAACCACGACATCATCCACAGAGTGGACGCTCGACGTTTCCGCGGAAACGCCAGAGGGTGGCCGCGCTTGCCGGCGGTTGCGCCATGATGAGGGGTCGCCCAGCGCGGATCAAAAATTATTTTGCCGAAAACCGACTGTTTGCGGTCCGCAGTATCGTCGCCGGGGTGGTCGCCGGTGTCCTGCTCTTGGCGGTCGCCGGACGCCTCTTCTATCTACAAGTATGGAGGCATGACTATTACTCGACCCTTTCGCAAGGCAATCGCATTCGTACCGAGCCGATCCCGCCCAGCCGCGGCTTGATCCTGGATCGCCACGGCGTGGTGCTGGCCGACAATTTGCCCGCCTATCAGATCGAGCTCGTGCGTGAACAGGTCGGAGACAACAAAGCCCTCGACGCCACGCTGTCCTTGCTGGTCAACATCGGATTGCTGCGCGGGGAAGAGCTTGCCAATACCCGGCGCACCATCCTGCTGCACAAGGTGTATGAGAGCGTGCCGATCAAGCTGGCGCTGAACGATCAGGAAATGGCGCTGTTCGCCGTCCACCGCTACCAGTTCTCGGGTGTCGACATCCGCACGCGCCTGGCCAGGCATTACCCGCTCGGCGAAACGGCGGTGCATGCCATCGGCTACGTCAGCGCCATCAACGAACAGGACATGAAACAAATCGACACCGACGAGTATGCCGGTACCAGTCTCATCGGAAAGCTCGGCGTCGAAGCCGCGTACGAACAGCAGCTCCACGGCAAGCGTGGGTCCAGAGAAGTTCTCGTGAATGCCGCGGGCAGACCGGTGGGGAAACAGGGCGAGTACACGCCGCAACTCAATGTTCATCCGCCCGTGGCCGGAGAGGATCTGATCCTGGGATTGGATGTGCGCGTGCAGAAAGTCGCAGAAGACGCGCTGGCTGCCAGGCGAGGATCGGTCGTGGCGCTCGATCCGCGAACCGGCGATGTCATCGTGCTCGCGAGTACTCCGGGCTTTGACCCCAATAATTTTGTGCGTGGTCTTTCGGTCGCAGAGTACGATGCACTCCAAAACGACATCGACAAGCCGCTGCTGAATCGTGCGTTGCGGGGCGCCTACCCGCCCGGATCCACGGTCAAACCGCTGTATGCGTTGGCTGCGCAGAAATACGGAATTATTTCACCGCTCCAGACCCAGTACTGCAACGGCGTCTTTACCTTGCCTGGCAGCAGTCATCAATACCGGGACGACAAGAAGCATGGAGCCATCGACATGCGCCATGCCATAGCGGAATCCTGCGACGTGTATTTCTACAGGGTCGCCGAGAAACTCGGCATCGACCGCATGTATGAGTTCATGAGCGCCTTTGGCTACGGCTCGCTGACCGGCGTCGATATCCCCGGTGAGAAGTCTGGGCTCATGGCGTCGCCGGAATGGAAGCGACGCGTATTCAAGCGACCGGGCGATCAAGTGTGGTTCCCCGGCGAAACGATCAGCATGGGAATCGGTCAGGGGGCGATGACGGTGACACCTCTGCAGCAGTCGCATTTCGCCGCCGAAATTGCCGAGAGGGGTCAGTTGATCGCGATGCCGCGGTTGGTATCGGCGATTCGCCGCGCAGGATCAGACGTGGTCGCGCCGCGTAATCCCGCGTTTATGAAGCCCGTCAATATGGCGACGCCCGAACAGTGGCAGGTGGTCTACGACGGTATGGTGGGCGCCGTGTCTCCGGGCGGCACCGCCTATGCATCCGGCCTCGGAGCCAAGTACAAATTTGCCGGCAAAACGGGAACGGCTCAGGTGTTCACCATCAAACAGAACGTCAGTACCCGCGCGAAGATCGCAGATGAACGAAAGCGCGATCATGCGTGGTTCATCGCCTATGCACCGGCCGACGACCCGAAAATTGCGATTTCCGTGCTGGTGGAGAATGCGGGCTTTGGAGCCTCGGCGGCGGCTCCGATCGCGCGCAAGGTTCTCGATGCCTATTTGCTGGGGAATGACGCGCCTTCGGATTCGCGAAAACCCGTCCCACCGAGCATGCCGAAAACAGGCAGCCCCACTACCTAGTACATGCGACGAAAGTTACCGCCCTCTCTGGCAAGCAGCGGCAGGTTCGCATAGAACGGTTCGCCTCGTTATTTGGCGCTGCGATGCAGCTCGTAATTGACGGTGATACCCACTTGTCGCGGATCGCCCTGTTGCAGAAAGGATTGATACGGGAAGTTCGGGGGAATCAGCTGGAAAAAGAAACCTTGCTGCGCGTAGCGAGCATCGAAGAGGTTGCGGACCCACAGGCTCGTGGTCCACGACCCTCGTTTGTAGCCGACCCGGGCGTTTTCCAAGTTATAGGCGCTCGAGGCCTGCGCATCGCTCGTATAATAGTAGAAGCTGCTGATCGCGGAGGCATCCAGACGCGCGAACCAGCCGGTCGGGTGGTGATATTCCACCGCCGCCGATAGCTTATAGCTGGGTGCGAACGGTTGCGCGCGACCGTCTATCCCCAAGCTCGCGAATGAACCGCTGACGCCGACGTAACGCGTGTGCAGCAGCGAAGCACTGGCTGAGATCTGCCAACGGCTGTTGAGACGGTAAGCGGCCTCTCCCTCCAATCCGTAGTTTTCACCGTTGCTGGCATTCTGCGTGTAGAACACGTAGTCCAGCGGATTGTTCGTTTGCAGCTGCTGGGACAAATAGACCTGCATGCTTTGACGGCGCATGTAGAACACGTCGGTTTGCAGCTGCAACGGGCTGTCGGCTCGCGCATACTTGAAGCCCGTCTCGAGGCTCCAAAGCGACTCGGGACCGAAGCTGCGCTGTTCGGACAAGATCTGCGAGCCGATGTTGAAGCCGCCGCCTTTGTAACCGCGGGCGAGCGTGATGTAGACATGCTCACCGTCTCCGGTGCGGAGTTGCCAGGAAAGATTGCCGCCGATCATGTGATTCGTCTGGTCCGGAAACGGCGTCTGTACATCGGCGGTATCGGCGTAATGGGCCTGGCGCTGCTCCACACGCAGGCCGCCCGACACCGTTGCGCGCGGACCGAGATCCGCATCCAGGGAGCCGTAAAGCGCCACGTTCGTCGCGCGGTATTTGCTGTTGAGACTGCTGCTGCCCGCACCGGGAATGCCGCCCGGGCCGGCGTCGAAGGCGTTCCATATGAACGCCTGGCTGTCCGACTCGGTCAAGCGCAGAAAATACACGCCGGCCAACCAATGCACCCGGCCGAACAGCGCACGCGATGGATCACCGGTCAGGCGCAGATCCTCGGCCAGGGTGCGCCGGTTACGATTGTCGCTTTGAAAATAATCGTAAGGCGCGTAGCCCGTGGTGGCGGCCCAATAGGGATCGTTGCCCCAATCGCCGTCGAACGAATACGTGATCTTGGAATTGGCGGCGCTCGTGACGCTGCGTAGTTCTCCAACGCCGTCAATGGTATCGACTAGACGCAGCGCCGCGCCGTTGGAAAGTTGGGCATCACGGCCGGGCTGGTTCGAGTAAGTCGTGTAAGTGTTGTAGATCGACCAGGCATCATAGCGGTTGTTGATATTGACGTGCATCAGGGTCAAATCCGCCCGCAGCGCATCCGTGATTTGCCAGCGCAGCTTGCCGCGCAGCGTGCCCTCGTCGAATCCGTTGGTGGAGTTTTCGTTCAAGTACGCGTTGTGGCGGAATCCGTCGCTCAAGTACTGTTGTGCGACCAGACGCCAGCCGGCGCTGCCTCCGCCGAAGCCATCGCCGACGGCAAGGCTCGCGGCACGCGTATCGTAGTCGGCACCCGTGACTTCGCTCAACAGCTCGAAATCGTTCCCGGGATCGGCCGTTCGCACACTGATCAGTCCCGCCAGTGCGTTGGCGCCGTAAGCCGTGCCTTGCGGACCGCGCAGGACTTCGATCTGCTGTGTGTCGAACAACGTCGCCGGCATGCCGACGCCGGAGAAATCGATGTCGTCGATCAGAAAGCCCACCGATGGATTGGGCGCGCCCTGGTACTGTTCGACCTCGCCGATGCCGCGGAGCTGGAAAAAGCGCGGCCGCGACGTTCCCGCGGCCCAGTTGAGGTCAGGGATCAATCCTAGTACGTCCTCAAAATGCTGGACGCCGGCGGCCCGCAGCGTGTCGCGATCGATCACCGTCACGCTCTGCGGCAGCTCGGCAACGCTGGTTGAGCGCAGACCGGCCGTGACCACGATCTCGTCGAGGGTGTCCTCGGCCGAAACAGACGGCTGCGTCAAAAGAATCGAGACCGACAGCGGCCCGCACCAAAGCCATTGAAATTTCATTCACCTGCTCCCTACGCCGGTACTAACCGGATCAGGTTCAACGGGTTCGTCGGTTCACCGACGTCTCAGGCCGTAAGGCCACCCCAAGGTTCGAGTGTCAAACTATAAGCGATTTATGTTGAATTTCAATGGCCGATGAGTTGACGAACCGCGCCGAACACACCGCCAAGGACCAGAATAACGGTGGGCAAAAAGGTCAGCCCGTAGCCGATTTCGCGTTTTGACGGCTCCTTCACGTAACTGGCGGCGTAGACCTCCCGGCCGATCAAATAGATCACACCCAGCCCGGCTGCGACGAGAGGATTCAGGTAACGGCTGAAGAGATACAGCCCCGGCAAAAATACGATTAGCTGCTCCAGGGTATTTTGCTGGACGCGGAAATATCGTTCAAACGTTTCGTTGCCGGTGATCGCCGGCGCCTTCACCCCATAGCGCCCGCGCGCTTTGCCGACTCTGAAGCCGAACACAATGAATTGCAGAACTGCGAGCGCAGTCACAATGTCTACATAAGCCATGGATGTTCCTCCCGGGTTGAGGGATTCTACACGCCACTGCCGGTGGATTTACGACAGGCTATTCACATCGCTATGCAAGAGACTCGACATCCGAAATGAGCTTACCCCGCAAAACCACCCGAAATGGTACCCGCGGCTACGCCCACTTGGTCGAGATCGACGTGCCCGTCGCCCGGGTCTGGCGCGCGCTGACGGATCCCGGCCTGATTCGCATATGGTCCGGTCAGGAAGCGCAGATCGACCCTCGTAAAGGGGGCTCGTACCAATTGGGCGACCGCAACGCAGGCGGCCGTGAAGCGCACATCGATATATTCGACGTGAACCGGCGTCTGCGGCTGATTTATCTGAACGGCGCCGATTGGCCGCCCAGCAACAGCGCCGTGGTCGACGATTTCCTGCTGGATGTGCGCAAGGGTGCGGGCACGACGTCACTGCGCTTGCTCGGGTCGGGAGTCCCGGAATCCCCCACATGGGACAAAAGCTACATGCGCATACGCATGGGCTGGGAACGCCTCATGGCGCGCATCAAAGTGACGCTGGAGAGCCCGCCGGTTCCCAAAAAACCAAAAGCCGCACCTCCCAAGGACCCCCCGCTGCCCGGCCTCGATTATTGACGCCGCAGTGGTATCGTAGAGCCTATGATCGGATTTCTGATACGCGCAAGCATCGTTGCGCTCGGTTTATGGTTGGCGACCGTTTGGGTCAGCGGCGTCTCGATAGACACCCCGGCCACCTTGATTCTTGCGGGCATGCTGTTGGGAATCGTCAATTCCATCGTACGGCCCATCGCCATATTGCTGACGCTGCCGATGACCATCGTCACTCTCGGGCTGTTCCTGCTGGTGATCAACGCCGGCATGGTGGCCCTGGTGGCGTGGATGCTGCCCGGCATGCACGTGGCGGACTTCTGGTCCGCGTTCTGGACCTCGGTGCTCGTGAGCGTGGTGAGCTTCGTGGGCTCATGGTTCGTGGGCGGCAAGGGCAAGGTCGAAGTCATCGTGAGACGCCGCTGATCGCGCGCGATGGTGTTGCGCCGATTCGGCTCGGGCCGGCTACTGAGTCTTTGGCTCCGCGAGAGTCTTGGGATCGGTGAGACTGCCGCCCGGCAGCGTCAAGATGCTGACGCCGACGATGATGACCACCATCCCGACGAGCTGCGTTCCGGACAAATGCTCATGCAGAAATTGCCAGCCGAGGAATGAAGCGATCGCGGGATTCACGTAGCCGTAGGTGCCGATCAAGGCAGGAGCGGCATTCAGACTCAGCCAGCCGTAGGCGGTATACGCCAGGCAGGAACTGAAGAAGGTCAGGTAAAGGAGAGCCATCAAGCCGGAGGTGTTCGGCGCCCAGTGCGCCGCGTCGCCGTGGACCAGCCCTAAGCTGAGCAGCATCAATCCGCCCATGAGCATCTGCAAGCCCATGAACATGAGCGAACTCAATTCGGTATCGATGCTGCGGTAGTACAAGGTACCCAACGACCACGAGAAGCAGGCGGTCAGCACGCCCGCCTGCGCCAGCAGGCTCTTGGCGCTCAAGGGTTCCTTAGGTAAGAGCATCAGCGCGGCGCCCAGGAATCCGATGACCAATCCCAGGATCGCCGAACGCGTCAGTGGGTGGCCGCGGCGCCCAAAAGTGCCGAGACCGGCGATCCAGAACGCCGACGTGCCGTTGAGCAGCGCCGATTGATTCGACGGAAGATACCGCATGGCCCAGGTATTCAAGCCGTTGCTGACGAACACCATGAAAAAACCCGCGATGATGACGTGGCGCCAATCGATCAGGCGCGAAGGCCACGAGCTGCCGCTCCAGACCCTGGCGATGAGCGCGAGCAGCGTGCCCGCCGTCACGAAACGAATCCCGGAGAAGAGCGCGGGGGGGAGATTCATGACCGCGAGCTTGGTGAAGAGAAAGCTCGAGCCCCACACCAGATAGCTGGTGCTCAAGGCCAGCGTGAGCTTCGCGGAGTGACGTGGATCGCGCAAAACGTCGAGGGGTCCAGGCCTTCCTCAAGCGGCGCGGCGCGGCGTACCGGCGCGGAAAATCCAATAGCAGATTCCGAGCAGAAGCATCGCCGCCCACCATTTCCCGCCGGGGATTTCAGAGGCCATGGCGAGGACGTCCGGGTTCTTGCTGATCCAGATGCAGAGGGCAATGAAAATACCCACCAGCGCCTCTCCGGTGATGAGACCCGCGGCGAACAACATGCCGTTCTGCGCGAGTTTCTCAACATCGCCGTTCGGGCTTCGCTTGCTATGCCAGCGGGCGACCAGCTCCGCAACGAGGCCGCCGGCCAGGATGGGCGTCGATACATCCAAGGGGAGATAGACGCCCACGGCCACGGCCAGCACCGGCGCGCTCCAGCGCGATCCGCGCCGTTTGAGGTAGAGATCAAAAACGATGATCAACGCGCCTAACACTGCGCCGATTGCGATCATGCCGACCGGCAAGGTGCCGCCGAACATGCCTTCCGCGACCGACCTGACCAGGTTGGCCTGCGGTGCCGGCAGGGCCTTGACGCCGGGATGCGAAGGTTCGCCGATGCCGTACGCGAAGAGCAGCACGTTCATCACGGGCGCCATGACCGACGCGCTCACGACGACTCCGACGCAGAGCATCACCTGTTGACGCCAGGGAGTGGCCCCGACAATCTGGCCGGCCTTGAGATCCTGCAGGTTGTCGCCGGCCACGGCCGCCGCGTTGCAGACTACGGCGCCGATGAACACCACCGCCACCGCGCCGATCGCGGATTTACCGCCCACCATCAACATGAGAACCAGCGAGGCGAAGAGAATGGTGCAAATCGTAATGCCGGAGACAGGATTGTTGGACGATCCGACCAGACCTGCCATGTAGCCGCTGACCGATGAAAACAAGAAGCCCGCGATGATCATGATCACGGCCATCGCCAAGGCGACGCCGAGGCTACCCACCACCAGGTAATACAACACGAACAGCGGCACGACGAACAGGGCGATGCAGACGAGCACTGCGCTCATCGGTAGATCGCGCTCGGTGTGGGGGATTTCGGCGGCCCCGTGCACACCGACCTTCAGCCCGCTGCGCACGGCGGACCACAGCGACTTGCGCAGGGACCAGAGCGCCCAGAGCGCGCCCGTCAGCATGCATCCGACGCCGATGTAGCGTACTTGAGCCCGCCATATCGCGAATGCCGCGTCTTCCGCGTCGAGTCCGATCAGCTTGTGCATCAACACCGGGTCGTGCTCGAAGAAAAAACTGTTGTACAAGGGAATGGCGAGCCACCAGGAAAACAGGCCGCCGGCCGCTATCAGGATCGCGACGTTCAACCCGACGATGTAGCCGACTCCGAGCAGCGCCGGGGAGAAGCTATAGCCGAAAAATGCGATGCCGCGCTCGCCGAAGAAACCCTTGACGGTGAACGCCTCGGGTAAGGCGCGCAGACCCGAGGTGATCAGCTTGAACAGGCCGCCGACAATACCCGCCAACGCCAGATACTTCGCGCCGATACCGGGGTTCGCGCCGACCTTGAGCACCTCCGCCGCCGCGATCCCTTCGGGAAACCGCAGCTTCTGTTCGATGATCAGCGTTCGGCGCAGCGGCACCGAAAACAGCACGCCGAGCAGGCCGCCGAGTCCGACTATCGCGAGCGTCCACCAATAATCGAAACTCGTCCAGTGGTGCAGGAGAATGAGCGCCGGCAGAGTAAAGATGGCGCCCGCGGAAATCGAGGTGCCGGCGGAGGCACCGGTCGCCACGATGTTGTTCTCGAGAATATTCGAGCGCCCGAACAGCGGCAGCACCGCCATCGAGATGACGGCGGCCGGAATGGCCGTCGCGACCGTGATTCCGGCGAACAAGCCCACGTACGCATTGGCGGAGGCGAGGATGACGGTGAGAATGATGGAAAGAAGGATGGCCTACAGCGTGAGCTGAGGAGCCGGAGCCGTGCTCGGAACCGTGGCCGTGGCTGTGGCTGTTTTCATTGCACGTCACCCATCAGTTTCTTCACGGGCCGGCTGAGGATCAGAAGCACGGCGCCCAAACCCACCGAGAAATAAACGATATGCATGTATTGCCCCGGCATTGCAGCCACGTTGTTCACGTCGAATTCGCCGGCGATCAGTCCGGCAAGCAGATTACCAAGCGACAGCGACAGGAACCACATCCCCATCATTTGTCCGACGAAGCGCTTGGGACTCAATTTCGTGTAGTAGCTCAAGCCCACGGGACTCAAGCAAAGCTCGCCGAAGGTGTGCAGCAGGTATGTCATGATCAGCCAGTACGGCAATACCTTCGATCCGGACGCGACGATGGCGGCCGCCGCCGCCATGACCAGAAATCCTGAACCCATCAACATGACGCCGAGGGCGAACTTCGCCGGCGCCGATGGATTGAGATTGTGCCTGGCCAATGCGATCCAAGCCCACGCAAAGAACGGCGCGAAAATGAAGATGAATGCCGAGTTCAGCGATTGATACCAGCCCGTTGGAACGACGAAGTGCAGCCACCCCAGCGTCCGGTCCGTGTAGCGCTCCGCAAACAGATTCAAGCTGGAGCCGGCCTGCTCGTAGCCCGACCAGAACAGCGCGCTGCCGAGGAACAGCACCACGAGCACGACGCCGCGCCGGCGTTCTTCGGCGCTGAGGTCCGCGGCGATGAAGAAATACAAAAAATAGAGGATCGCCATGCCGACGATCACATAGGTCGCGGCTTGCGCCAAATTGACGGCGTTCACGGGAATCCAGCCGAGGCTCACCGCCGCCAGCGCCAGGGCGGACAAGCCGATTCCCACCCAAAGGTAAAGCCAGTGCTGCGCCCTGTCCGCGCCGCGCCCGGGCGCAGGTGCGATGTACGCACCGGCGGTGCCCAGATGCCGCCGCGTCAAGTAAAACTGCACCACGCCAATGGCCATGAACACCGCCGCCGCTGCGAATCCGGCGCGAAGACCGAAGTACACTTGAGCCCAGCCGGTGATCAGAGGTCCCAAGAACCCGCCGACATTGATTCCGAGGTAGAACACCGTAAAGCCGGAGTCGAGCCGCGCACCGCCTTCCGGATAGAGGTCCGCGACGATGGCACTCACGTTGGGTTTCAGCAGCCCGACGCCGATCACGATCACGACCAGGCCGATATAGAAACCGCGCGGACTCGTGGACATCGCCAGCAGCGCATTGCCCAAGGTAATGGCCAATCCGCCCACGAACACCGCGCGCTGCGCACCGATCAGCCGATCCGCGATCCAGCCGCCCGGCAAGGCGGCGAGATACGCCCCCGCGGTGTACAGCCCGTAGACCGCCGTGGCCGTCCTGTCGTCGATGCCGAACCCGCCCTTCGACACCGCGGCGACCAGGAACAGGACCAGCACCGCGCGCATGCCGTAGTAGGTGAATCGCTCCCACATCTCCGTGAAGAACAGCGTGGCGAGGCCGCGCGGATGCCCGAAAAAGGTGGGGCTCAACTCAGGCCCTTAGCTTGGCGCTCAGCCTGTTCCGCTTCTTCTTTGGCGCGAGCCGCTATTTTGTCCTTGAGCAATAGTCCGGCCATGATGATCCCTATTTCGTACAGTAAATACATCGGTACCGCCATCGCACTCTGCGACACGGCATCAGGCGGCGTCACGAAGGCGGCAAAGATGAATATCCCCAGTAACACGAAGCCGCGATTCTTCTTGAGCGTCGCGATCCTTACAAATCCCGTCCACACCAATAATACAGTAGCCACCGGAACTTCGAAGGCTGCACCGAAGGCCAGTAGCAGGATCATCACAAAATCGAGATAACTGCCCATGTCGGTCATCATCTGCACGCCGTGGGGAGTGGTGGCGACGAAGAAGCTCAGCATCACGGGGAACACCGCGTAGTAGGCGAAGGCGGCGCCCAGATAAAACAGCAGCACGCTGGAGATGAGCAGCGGAATGGCAAGCTTTTTTTCGTGCTTGTACAGCCCGGGCGCCACGAACGCCCAGGCCTGGTACAGCACGAAGGGCATGGCGATCCCGACGGCGAGCAGCAGCGCCAGCTTGAAGGGCACCGTGAACGGAGCCACCACGCTGGTCGCGATGATCGTGGCGCCCGGGGGCAATTTGTGGATCAAGGGATCCGCCACGAAGGTGAACAACTGGTTCATGTAGATGGCACAGGGAATGAAGCAAATGCCGACCGCCAACATGGCTTTGAGCAAGCGATCGCGAAGCTCCAGCAAGTGCGAGATCAGAGTACCTTCGGCGAGCTCGCCGGGTTCACCTGCCTCACTCATGGGGGCGATTTGGCGTCGGTCGCGGCGGCGTGTGAATCGGCTAGGTGCGGATCGGCGGCGGGCGGATCGGATGCATGCATGGCCGCGGCAGTGGTTAAAGAGGCGTCCCGCGCGTAGACCGGCTCAGGCGTAGTGGTGGGCGGGGGTGCCGCAGCCGGCGGTGCGATGGTATAGGCGTGATCGGGGGTGGCGCCGTTCGAGCTGCCGGCCGCCGAGTTTGTGACGCCGCCGGGCAACTCCGTACCACTGCCCGGCAGGTTCGCGCCGGGACTCGGTTTGCTTTGCGTCTTCAGCAATTCTTCGGCGCTGACTTCGCGTTCCAATTGCTCGCTCAGTTGGCGCGCCATGGCGCGCGCGCGCCCCATCCAGTGACCGACCTGGCGCGCAACTTTGGGCAGTCGCTCCGGGCCCAACACGATGAGTGCTATGGCCGAGGTGAGCAGTATCTCCGAGAACCCGACATCAAGCATGCGGCATCAAGCGTTGGTCTTCGGGGGGGCCTTGGCTTCGGCTTCGCGCGGCTGCGCAGCGCCGGCATCGAAGTCCGCATCCTTCTCTTGCTTGAGCTGCTTCACTTTTTCTTCCGCTTCGCCGTCGTTCATGGCGTTCTTGAAGCCCTTGACCGCCGCGCCTAGATCCGACCCGATCGTGCGCAAACGCTTGGTGCCGAATATCACCAAGGCGATGGCCAAAATGACCAGTAGCATTTTTGAATCGAACATGTCGCTTCTCCGATCCGAGGTAAACCTAAGTAGGTCGTCAATGATACGCCAAAGAGATTATGACATTGGACCGCGCGGCATCGATGCGTGTTCGGTCGCATTTGAGATTTCACGTGAAATCAGCTCTCCAGCCAGAAGGTGACGGGCCCGTCGTTGGTGAGCGAAACCCGCATATGTGCGCCGAAAACGCCGGTCTCGACGCGTCCGTGGCGGGCGCGGGCCTCCTGCACCAAAGTATCGAACAATTGCCGCCCCTGGGCCGGAGGAGCGGCGGTCGAGAAGCCGGGGCGCAAGCCCTTGTGGGTATCCGCGGCCAGGGTGAATTGGGGCACCAGCAGCAAATCACCCTGGGTTTGCCCCAGGCTCAAGTTCATTTTACCGTTCTCGTCCCCGAATACCCGGTATTGCAGCAAGCGGTCGATCAGCCGCAGGGCGGATGCTTCGTCGTCGGTTGGGCGCACTCCGACCAGAACCAGGAGTCCGGCGCCTATGGTTGCGACGCGCTCGGTGCCGATGTCCACGCTGGCCTCGATAACGCGTTGCAACAATCCTATCACGATGTCTTCAACCCACTTTATCGCCAATACAGGCTCAAACGCCGGTCAGCCACTCCACCGGATCAGCCATTCGCGCGGGCGCAAAGTACGCGAAAACCCGCGGCGACATAGAGCGCCAATCGCTTGCGGCGCACAACGACCATCGGCCTCATTCTCCCGTGTTGGCCCGCACGCAGCAACGCCGCGGGCTCTTGACTATTTTTCAACGATCGTTGAATACTCTGCTTAGCGGCCGTTGAGGGCGTTGCGGCGAAAAACAATATGAAGGCGAGCGCAGCAGCACCGATGCGCCGCTCGCCCGGCAATCACTCATATTGAGCCGCGGCCCAACCTACGGAGAAGCGATTGTCCCAGCCATACGCGGAGATTCACTGGCAGAGCCATGATGGTCTGCGACTGTATGCGCGCGTCTACGAGGGCCCGGCCGGCATTGCGCCGACGGTGCTCTGCCTGCATGGTTTGACGCGCAACAGCCGTGATTTCGAGGATCTGGCGCCGCACCTTCAACACAGCTATCGCGTCATCGTTCCCGATTTGCGGGGCCGAGGCTTCTCGGCGCGCGATCCCAACCCGCAGCATTACCAGCCTGCGGTCTATGTTCAGGACATCCTGGCGTTGCTGGGGTCTGTCGACGCGCCGCGTGTGGCCGTCGTCGGCACGTCGCTCGGCGGCATGCTCGCCATGATGCTGGGATCCAGCCATCCCACGCGCATCGCCGGAATCGTATTGAACGACATCGGTCCCGAAATCGACCCGGCGGGGATCGAGCGCATCAAACAATATGCGGGCCGCCTTCCGCCGGCGCGCACCTGGAAGGTAGCGGTCGCACAGACCATAGCCGTGTATGGCGATGCCTGGCCGGGTCTCGCCGGGGATCGCTGGACCGCGCTCGCACGGCGCGGCTATCGCGAGGATGCTGCCGGTGTGGTCGAGCTCGACGCCGATCCCAATATCGGCGAAGCGCTGCGCGCCGCGCCCGCGGCGACTCTCGATCTATGGCCCCTCTGGGGCGCGCTGCGCAAGGTGCCGACGCTGGCCATCCGCGGAGCTCGCTCGGACATTTTGAGTGCGGCCACTTTCGCGCGCATGAAGCGCGACAATCCCGACTTGCAGCAATTGGAGGTGGCCAATCGAGGTCATGTGCCGCTGCTGGACGAGCCCGAGTGCATTGCGGCCCTGGATGCCTTTCTGCCGCGAATACTAGGATCTCTGCCTGCGTGAGCGCCGCTAACGTTACTCGCGCAGTGGGCGCGCCCGGCATCTCGAGCAGCGCGGAGCAAGCGGCGTCCCTCGCTTACCGCTCCTATGTGCTGGTGATCCTCGTCATCGTCTATACCTTCAACTTCATCGACCGCCAGATCGTCGGCATCCTCGCCGTCCCGATCAAGGCGAGCTCGGGTTGAGCGATTCCCAGCTGGGACTGATGGGCGGGCTGGCCTTCGCACTCTTTTACACGCTTCTCGGAATACCCATCGCCCGTCTCGCCGACAGGGTCAGCCGCATCGGGATCATGACCGCGGCGCTGGCGCTGTGGAGCCTGATGACCGCAATGTGCGGACTGACCCACAGCTTTGCACAGCTCTTCTTGGCTCGTGTAGGAGTGGGTGTCGGCGAGGCGGGCGGCGTTGCTCCAGCCTATTCCCTCATCTGTGATTATTTTCCGACGAAGGAGCGCGCCAGGGCATTGAGCGTGTATTCGTTCGGCATACCCATCGGCGCCGCCGTCGGCATCGTGCTGGGCGGTTACATCACCAGTCTCATGAGCTGGCGCATGGCGTTCTTCATCGTCGGGTTCGCGGGCCTATTGATCACGCCGCTGCTGAAATTCACGGTGCGCGAACCGAAGCGCGGCGCGCTCGATCTTCAGCGCGTCGACGCTGATCGCGCGGCCGGGGGCGCCGAGGTCGTGGGCGCCGCGGCCATGGGCACCGCCGTGCGCATCGACAGGGTGGTCGCCCCCTCCTTGCTCCAGGTCATCGCAGTGCTCGCGCACAAGCCAAGTTTCTGGGGATTGTCGCTGGGCGCCGCTTCGGCCTCCATGATGGGATATGGATTGTTTTTCTGGGCTCCATCGCTCCTGGTGCGCAGCTTCCATTTGAGCTTGCTGCAGGCGTCGCTGAGTTTCGGCTCGCTGGTACTCGTCGGCGGGCTCATCGGCATCTGGTGCGGCGGCGCGCTCACCGACCGTTACGGCGAAAAGCGCCGCGCCATGTATGCCTTTATTCCCGCCATCGCCTTCGTGGCGACCGTGCCCTTTTATGTCGCCGGCGTGATGTCCACCACGCTGTGGCTGAGCTTCGCCGTGTTGCTCGTGCCCACTGCGCTCGGTCTGGTCTGGCTGGGCCCGGTGCTGGCCGCCGTCCAGCACCTCGTCCCGGGCAATATGCGCGCCACTGCCTCGGCGCTCTTCTTGTTCATCAACAATCTCATCGGCATCGGGCTCGGCACCGCGCTGATCGGCGCGGTATCGGACTCGATGCGCCTGCGCTTCGGCGCGGAATCCCTGCGCTACGCCATCTTGGCCGGCACGGGCTTTTACTTGGTTGCGGCGGCATTATTGTTCTTTGCCGGGAGCAGATTGGCTAAAGATTGGGTGGAAAGCTAAGTAATCCGCAGGGTAGGGGCAATTCTTTCCACTTCACGCCAGATATTGCCCTTACGGGTAACACTCATATCCACAATGTGATGATAATTCCCGGAGTGGATTCAATGACCCATTAAATTGTAATTTTAGCAAGAGTAACGCGCTCAGTGATCCGAGGATTCTCTATTTGCGCCATAAGGTGGGAGTGAACAGCACCAGAAGGGTGAAAACCTCCAGGCGACCAAGCAGCATGGCGGCCGAGCACACCCAAGTCTGGAAATCGCTCAAGACCCCATAGTTGCTTCCCGGACCCACCAACCCCAAGCCGGGTCCCGCATTGTTGATGCAGGCGATGATGGCCGACAAAGACGTCATGAAATCCAAGCCGCTGGCCAGTTGCACGAAGATGAGCGTCACGATGCTCATGAAGTAGAGAAACACGAAGGCCAGCACCGCAAACACCACGCGGTTGGCGATCACGGTTCCGCCGACTTTGAGCGGGCGCACCATGTTCGGATGCACCAGCTGATTCAGCTCGCGGTTCGCCTGCTTGGCGAGCACCAAAGTCCGGATCATTTTGATGCCGCCTCCGGTCGATCCCGAGCTCGCGACGATGCAGCTCAAGAACATCATCCACATGGGCGCAAAGATCGGCCAGCGCGAATAATCCTGGGTGTGCAAACCGCTGTCCACTGCGATCGACACCAGATTGAACGTGGCGTGGCGCAAGGCGGTGGGATAGTCGGCGTAGCTGCCCTTGAAGTACAAGAACAGGGAGATGCCGATGCAGCTCGCCACGAGCACACTCAAGATCGCCTTCGCCTCCGCGTCCCGAAAATAGGCCAAGACTCCCCGCTGGCTCCAGGCGAGAAAGTGAGTCGCGAAATTCAAGGCTGCCAAGATCTGAAACACTGTCAGCACCATCTCGATGGGCAGCGAATTGAAGTGCCCGATGCTGGCGTCGTAAGTCGAGAACCCGCCGAGAGCGAGCGCCGAGAATCCGTGACACACGGCGTCGAACCAATTCATTCCTGCGAATCGCAAACATCCGATACACACGAGCGTCAGTCCGGCATACACCGCCCAGAGCAGCTTCGCGGTCTGTCCGATGCGGGGGGTGAGCTTGCTGTCCTTCATCGGGCCCGGCATCTCAGCGCGATAAATCTGCATGCCGCCGACCCCCAGCATGGGAAGGATCGCAACGGCCAGTACGATGATGCCCATGCCCCCCAGCCAGCTGAGCAAATGACGCCACAAGTTGATCGAGCGGGGAAGGTATTCGAGGCCGGAGAGCACCGTGCCGCCGGTGGTGGTCAAGCCCGACGCGGCCTCGAAATACGCCTTGGTGAAATCGATCGGCAGGAAATGCCAGAGCGGAAACCCGGCGACCGCAGGCAGCGCCACCCAGGTGAGCGCGACCAACATCAAACCGTCTCGAGTCTTGAGCTCGCGCTTGAAGCGCCGGGTGGCAAGCCACAGCAGCGCGCCGAGAACGAATGTCGCCAGTGCGGAAATGACGAACGACGAGAGTGCCGGGTCGAGTTCCCACACGGCCATACCCGCCGGCGCAAGCATGGTCACGGAGAACACCATCATGACGAGGGCGAAGACGTGAGCGACCGGCAGTAAAGTGTCTTTCACAAGAAAGAGGCAGAGCCTTGGAACAGCTTTTCGACGGCTTCGATATGGCGGCGATCCGTCAAGAACAAAATCAAATGATCGTCCGGCTGCACCGTGGTGTCGTGATGCGCAATGATGACGTCCTCGCCTCGGACCACGGCGCCCAAAGTCGTTCCCTCCGGGAGGGCAATGTCTTCGATGCGGCGCCCGATGACTTTCGAGCTATCGGCGTCGCCGTGCACCACGACTTCGAGCGCTTCAGCCGCGCCGCGCCGCAGCGAGTGCACACGCACCACGTCGCCGCGCCGCACATGCGCAAGCAGCGAGCCGATCGTGACGGTTTGCGGCGATATCGCCACATCGATAGAACCGCTTTCGATCAACTCAGCGTAGGAGGGCTTGTTGATCAGCGCCATCACCTTGTGCGCGCCCAAGCGCTTAGCCAGCATCGCCGAGAGAATATTCGCCTCCTCCGAGTTCGTCAGCGCGGCAAAAACGTCCGCGCTGTCGATGTTCTCTTCGAGCAGCAATTCTTCATCCGCCGCATCGCCGTGCAGCACGGTGGTGCTCTTCAATTGCTCGGACACCCGCCGCGCGCGCTTGCTGTCGCGTTCGATGAGCTTGACCTGATTTTTGTCTTCGAGTTCGCTCGCCAATCGAAAGCCGATATTGCCGCCGCCGGCGATGACCACCCGGCGCGCCGGGGCCTCTTCGCGGCGCATCTCCTTCATGACCACGCGAATATCCTCCCGTGCGGCGAGAAAAAATACCTCATCGCCGTCCTCGATCACGGTATCGCCCTCCGGCTTGATGCTCTTGCCGGCCCGATAAATGGCGGCGACCCGGGCGTCCGCCGTGGGGATGTGCTCGCGCAAGGTGCGCAGCGCCTGGCCCACCAGGGGGCCGCCCTGCAGCGCGCGAATGCCGACCAAGCGCACTCGGCCGTCCGCGAAATCCAGCACCTGCAATGCACCGGGATAGCGGATCAAACGCGCGATGTACTCGGTGACCAGTTGTTCGGGGCTGATCCACACATCCACTGCGACCGCATTCTCGCCGAACAGCTTGTCCCGCTCGGTGAAGTCGGCGGAGCGCACGCGCGCAATTTTCTTCGGCGTGCGGTACAGCGTCCACGCAATCTGGCAGGCCAGCATGTTGACCTCGTCGCTGTTGGTCAGGGCAACGAGAATATCGGTGGCGGCAATTCCCGCCGCCTCGAGGATTCGCGGGCTCGCCGCGTTGCCGCTCACCGTCCGAATGTCGAGCCGGTCCTGCAGGTCCCGCAATATCTCCTCGTCGGTATCGATGACGGTCACGTCATTCGCTTCCTCGCGAGAGAGGTGATACGCCGCCGTGCGGCCGACTTGTCCTGCGCCCAGAATGATGATTTTCACGCGTTGGTTACTCTACACGAACAAGATTGGCGTAAGACAGCATCAACCACTTCGTGCCCTGCCCCTCAAAATTGACCTGGATTCGGGCGTGCGGTCCATTGCCCTCGAAATTGAGCACCACTCCGTCGCCGAACTTCGAATGCCGGACCCGGCTGCCCATGCGCATGCCGGGGCTCGGCGCCTCCTCGAGGCTGCTGCTGCGCCTGACGAATACCGGCCTCGACACCTGCAGGCGCGGCCGAATTTCCTCGACCAGATCGGCCGGCAATTCGTTGATGAAGCGGGAAGGCTGCCCATACGTATCCACCCCATAGAGACGGCGCTGCTCGGCATACGTGAGGTAAAGCTGGCGCATCGCCCGAGTCATGCCGACGTAGGCGAGACGGCGCTCCTCCTCGAGACCCGCCAAATCGGCGACCGAGCGCTGATGCGGAAACAGGCCGTCCTCCATGCCGGCGAGAAACACGACAGGAAATTCGAGACCCTTCGCGGAATGCAGAGTCATCATCTGTACGCAGTCGTCATAGGGGTCCGCTTGACCCTCGCCGGATTCCAGAACCGCATGCGCGAGAAAGGACTCGAGCGGCGACAGTTCGGCCTCGGCCTCGGTCTCCGGCGAAAACCCCCGCGCCGCGCTGACGAGCTCCAGCAAATTCTCGATTCGCCCCTCGCCCCGCTCGCCTTTTTCCTTCTTGAAGTGTTCGATGAGCCCGCCCATTTGAATGACGTGATCGACTTGGTGCTGGAGTTCCAACCCCTGGACTTCACGCGCGAGTTTGTCGATCAGCGCCATGAAAGCCTGCAGCGCCTGAGCGGCTCTTTGAGGGAGGACGCCCTGCACGCAGCCGAGCGCACCGTTCCAGAGCGAGGTTGCGTGGCTCTTCGCGAAATCGCGCACCGTGTCCATGGTCTTCGCGCCGATGCCTCGCACCGGCAAATTCACCACCCGCTCGAAGGACGTGTCGTCCGCGCGGCTGGCGATGAGGCGCAGGTAGGCGAGTGCGTCCTTGATTTCAGCGCGCTCGAAGAAGCGCAGGCCCCCGTACACACGATATGGCATGCGCGCGTTCAGGAACGCCTCTTCAAAAACCCGCGACTGCGCATTCGAGCGATACAGCACGGCTGCCTCGCGCCGTGCACCGCCGTGAGCGACCCACTCGCGGATCCGATTCACCACGAAGTCCGCTTCGTCGCGCTCGTTGAAGGCTGCGTAGAGTTTGACGCGATCTCCGTCCGCGCCGCTGGTCCACAAAGTCTTGCCCAGGCGGCCGGCGTTGTTCGAGATCAGCGCATTCGCCGCCTTCAAGATGGTGCCGGTGGAACGATAGTTCTGCTCCAGCTTGTATAGAACCGCCTGCGGGAAATCCCGGCGAAACTGCTGCAGGTTCTCCACCCGCGCGCCGCGCCAGCGATAGATGGAATTGTGCGTGACGACACCGTTCGCGATGAAGTTATGGGTGCGCTCGACGTTGATGTCGTAGACCTCGGCATCGTAGGTCTCGTACGCGATGCGCTCCACCACGTCGAACCGGCCGGAATCAACCACCATGACCATGCCGCTGCGGATGCCGGCCGCCGTAATGAAGGGCAATGACTTCTCGAGCATGTGCCCCTGAAGGACGTAGCGGCCGTCGAGCCGCTCGCGGATGGCGCGTGCAATTGACATGAGTTCGCAGAAGTCTGCGCGCGCAGTCTCGAAGCGCCAACTCCGAGCATGCGCCTTGGCGGCACGGACACTAAGACCCATCGCTTCCAGAACGCCGCGATCCGTGGGCGAAACGCCTACCACGGAAATACGATGCATGGGCGCGTCGCCGCGCCGGTCGCCGCACAGTGTGATGACGATGTTGCGACGATTGGAATTGCGGCCCTGTGCCCGGTGATGCGGCCGGTCGATGTCCAGACCCACTTCCTCCAGCAGCCGTTCTGCGGATACCAGCGTATCGAGCGAGCTGAATATCCGCTTCAGATGGCCGGCATCGTGTACGAGACCGTTTTTGGCCTTGCCTTTGCGTGGAACGAACGGGCAGGTCGGCAGGCCGAAGCGCAGCGAGGTTACCACCTCGTCAATGCGCGCTTCGTTCTCGGCGGCGTGGGTGCGGACGATCCACAGCGCGTCGGCATGCTCCTGGAGGCAGCGCTGCTTGAAGCCCACCATGGGTCTCGCCTGACCTTCGGTGTAAACCTGCGACGTGCCGAGCCGGTAGCCCGCACCTTCCTTGTGCATTAGGTACAAGAAATAGGTCTGGGGCGTCTCGCCCAGCACGTAGCCGGCGAAGTGTACGTGCTCGGGCGTGCTCTTGACGACGGCGCCGGAGCGCAGATGCACGCACACGAGCTGTCCCTGGCGTTGCTTCGCGAAGCACTCGGTCACGCGGGCCGGGCGCAGATCACCGCCGCCGTAGTTCGACAGCACGGAATCGCCGGGGACGATCGACTCGATGGCACGCTTCGCGCCGTCGCCCATGGTCACCTGAGTCCCAGCTGCGAGACACTGATCGTCGTCGCCCACGACGAAAGGCAGGCCGTTGGGCTTGGCAAGCAGCATCAGCCACTGGTACTGGATCGCATTGGTATCCTGGAACTCATCCACCAGCACGTGCCGAAAGCGCGTGCGGTAGTGTTCCAGAAGAGACGGGTTGTCCCGCCACAATTCATAGGCACGCAGCAAGAGCTCGGCAAAATCCACGACACCGGCCCGCTGACAGGCGTCCTCGTAGGCCTGATAGATTTTGATCAGCTGGCGGCGGGTCGGATCACCGTCGTCCTTGATGTGCTTGGGCCGGTGACCCTCGTCCTTCTGAGCATTGATGAACCACAGAATCTCGCGCGGTATCCAGCGGGTCTCGTCGAGATCCAGCGCCTTCAATACCTTGCGCAGCACCCTCGCCTGGTCCTCGGAGTCCAAGATCTGGAAGCTTTGCGGCAGGCCTGCTTCGCGCCAATGGATGCGCAGCAGCCGATGGGCCAAACCATGGAAAGTCCCCAGCCACATGGCGCCGCTCGGCAGCCCCAAGAGGGTTTCGATGCGGCTGCGCATTTCAGCGGCGGCTTTATTGGTGAATGTAACCGCGAGGATGCTGTTCGGCGACGAGCCCTCGACCTGGATCAGCCACGCAACCCGATGCACCAATACCCGGGTCTTACCGCTGCCGGCGCCGGCCAATACCAGGGCGGCCCCCAGCGGCGAGGCAACGGCCTGCCGTTGATCGTCGTTGAGACCGTCGAGAAGATGAGATACGTCCATAAGGGCGCGGATTGTACTTTAGCCTGCGCCCTGCGCAGCCCTTGAGTTGCTCACAGGGCCGCTCAAGCGGTTCGCGAGCGGCTTTCCTCGGCGAATTCGATCAGGGCGAGCACCAGGGAAAGCACTACGGGGCCGGCAATGATGCCGATCGCGCCGAACGCCGGAATGCCGCCCAGAACGCCGATGAACACGGCCAGCGCCGAAATCCTCGCCCAACCGGAAATGAGCATTGGGCGCAGCACGTTATCCAGGCCGGCCGACAGCAATCCCCACGCGAGCATGAATATGCCGAAGCCCCAGCGGCCGTCGACGAACAGCCAAATTGCGGCCGGACCCCAGACGAACGCCGCCCCGCCCACCGGCAGCATCGAAAGCAAGGCCGCCAGAACCCCGAAGACGACGGGTGAGGGCAGGCTGGCTATGGTGAAACCGATGCCTATCAACACACCCTGCAATAGAGCCGTGACGCTGGTTCCTACGACGATCGCGCGAGTGACGCCGCTCAATTGCCGGAACAGGCGCTCTTTGCGCTCTTCATTGAGCGGAATGAGCCGTCGCGCCCGGGCCAGCATGGCATCGCCGTCGCGCAGGAAAAAGAACAGCAAAAACAACATGATTGCAAATCCCAACAACGAACCCAAGGCGCCCAGAAAAAATCCGCCGCCCATGCTGGCCGCGCGTCTCAGGACTTCGCGCGTGGTGGAGACCAGCCCCGATTGAATTTGCTCTGCAGAAATACCCGCGTGCGCCTCCAGCCAAACGTTGACCCGGGCAATCCACGGGAATTGCTGCAGATCCGACAGCGACTTGATATCGAGTTCCGCCGCGGATTTCTGCAGCTTCTGCATCAGCGCCGAAATTTGCGCGACGAAGTCGATCGATAGCGCGCTTAAGGGGAGAAGTATCACGATCGGCGCCAGCAGCGTCAGCACACCGGCCGCGATTCCCCCGCCCGAGAATCGGCGACGCAAACGCTGGTTCAGGGGATACAACAGGAATGCGAGAAAAGCCGCCCAGGTCATCGGTCCGATAAACGGCGCGAAAATCAGGATCAGCGCATAGCCTAAAGCGGCCGCGACGACGAGCGTGAAGACACGCGGATAAAAGCTCGATGGAGTTGGCATCGGCCGCATCCTAGCATCCGGCCTCCCCGCGGGCCTTTGGCTGTTCGGCCGTCTCCTAAAAATTCCCGGATACGCGTACGATGGCGGGTCCGGGAGACTCCTCAACGGGAACGCGATGATAACAATTACCGTCAACAATCAAGTGGTTAACGTCGACGCCGAATCGGATACGCCGCTGCTATGGGTGCTGCGCGATCACCTCGGCATGACCGGCACCAAATTTGGTTGCGGCATGGCGCTGTGCGGGGCGTGCACGGTACACATCGACGGTGCCGCGACGCGTTCCTGTGTGCTGCCTCTCGGTGCCGTCAAGGCCAAGTCCATTACGACCATCGAGGGGCTTTCTTCGGATCGCAGTCATGCGGTGCAAAAGGCCTGGCTCGAGATTGACGTGCCTCAATGCGGCTACTGCCAATCCGGACAGATCATGTCCGCGGCGGCGCTTCTGAAGACCAATCCAAAACCCAGCGATGCCGATATCGATGCGGCTATGTCCGGCAATATCTGCCGATGCGGTACCTACCCAAGAATCCGCAAGGCCATTCACCGCGCCGCGGAGCTGCTAGAGACGGGTGCAGCCAAGTGAGGGCGGTTTCCGATTTCAGCCGCCGCGATTTTCTGAACGCGACTGCCACGTTAAGCGGCGGCTTGATCTTGGCGATGACGTTGCCGGGGCGTGGGGGCAAGCCGAACTCGGCGGCGGCGGCCGGTGCGGCATCGGGCGCCGCAGGAACCGCCCATCGATCGGTCAGTCAATTGAATGCGTGGTTGAAAATAGCCCGCGACAATTCCATCACGGTGATCGTCGATCGTTCAGAGATGGGCCAGGGTGTCTACACGGCGCTGCCGATGTTGCTCGCCGAGGAACTCAACATCAGTCTCGATGCGATCCAGATCGTCGCGGCGCCGGTGGGCGATGCGTACATCAATCCCGGGAATGGCGGCCAGGTGACCGGCACCAGCAACAGCGTGCAGGACGCCTGGGACAAGCTGCGCATGGCGGGTGCGACTGCGCGCACGATGCTGATCTCGGCTGCCGCCCAGCGTTGGCAGGTCGATCCCGCGAGCTGTCATGCCGAACGCGGTACGGTCGTCAACGCGCACGGGAAGGCGCTGACCTACGGCGAGCTGGCCGATTCGGCCGCAAAGCAGCCCATCCCCAAGGATGTGAAGTTAAAGCCCAAAATTGATTTCCAACTCATCGGCAAGTCGCGGCTGCGCACCGATACGCCCGGCAAGATCGACGGCAGCGCAGAGTTCGGCCTCGACGTCAAACTGCCCGGAATGCTCTATGCCGCGCTCGCCCAGAGTCCGGTGCTGGGCGGAAAGCTGCAGTCGCTCGACTCAGGCGCGGCCGAGAAGATGCCGGGCGTGCGCAAAGTAATGACCACGCAGAGCGGGGTCGTGGTTGTCGCGGATCATTTCTGGCAGGCCTTGAAGGCTCGCAACGCATTGGGCGTAACCTGGGACCCCGGCCCCAATGTGCGGCTCGATAACGCCGCCATTCACGCCCTGCTGAAGAAAACCGCCGCGGCCGGCGACGGCCTGTCGGCGCGAGCCGATGGCGATGCGGCGGCGGCACTTAAGTCCGCGAAGCAGCGCCTGAGCGCCGCGTACTATCTACCACTCCTCGCCCACGCGACCATGGAGCCGATGAATTGCACGGCCGACGTCAAAGCCGACGGCTGCGACTTGTACGTGGGCACGCAAGTGCAGCAGGTCGCTCAAACCACGGCGGCGACGGCGGCGGGTTTGGCGCCCGCCCAAGTGCGGGTCTTCACCACCCTGATCGGCGGCGGCTTCGGGCGGCGCTTGGATATCGATTTCATCCCCGCGGCGGTCGAGGCATCAAAGGCCGTTGGGAAGCCGGTCAAAGTGATCTGGACGCGCGAAGACGACATGACCCACGACACCTACCGTCCACCCGCCTACGAAGAGGTCAGCGGCGGCCTCGACGCGGCGGGAAAGCTCATTGCCTGGAAATTGCACATCACCAGCCCCTCGATCACCGAGCGCATGTTTCCGCCCGTCAAAGGCGTCGACGACTCGGTGATCGAGGCGGCGGTCAATAATCTTTACGATGTCCCCAATCTGGCGGTGAGCTACTCGCGCCAGGAAATCGGCATCGACGTGGGCTACCTGCGTTCGGTGAGTCACGCGCCGAATTGCTTCGTGATCGAAAGCTTCATGGACGAACTTGCGGCCGCCGCAGGCATGAACCCATTCGATTTTCGCATGCAGCACCTAGCCAAGAAGCCGCGCCAACGGCGAGTACTGCAGCTCGCCGCAGAACGGGCCGGTTGGGGCAAGGCCCCCTCGGGCCGATACCAAGGCATGGCGCTGATGGAGGGATATACGACTCACTTGGCCCAGGTGGCGGAGATTTCCATCGTCGGCGGCGAGCTCAGAGTGCACAAAATCGTTTGTGTGGTCGACTGCGGTCAGATGGTCAACCCGCGCATCGTCGAATCGCAAATCGAAAGCGGCATCGTCTTCGGTCTCACCGCCGCTCTGTGGGGCGACGTGACGATCGTGGGCGGCCGAGTGCAGCAGACCAACTTCAATAACTATCGGCTGCTGCGCAACAACGAATTGCCCGAACTCGACGTGCATCTCGTGGACAGCGACGAGGCGCCCGGCGGCATCGGCGAAGCTGCCGTGCCATTGGTTGCCCCCGCCCTCTGCAACGCGATATTCACCGCCACGGGCAAGCGCCTGCGGGCCTTGCCGATCGGTACGCAGAAGCTACAGAAGGCATGATCTCGCCGCGGGCGGACGTTCCCGCGGAAACGTCACTCGGGATCGGGCTCGCCTAGCGCGTCTTTGCGTCTTCCGGGGATTGGCGGGCATCGCGCAATGAGCGTACAACGATCGCGGACGCTTTAGCGCGAGGCGCAAATGGGCAATCAGAACGCCCGGTGGAGCGAGGCATCGGATGTAATTCCGATGTTCCCCACGCTCGTGTGGAAGATCGAGCTCGAGGCA
>Ga0073928_10002901_pt1 | contig 28252 bp, 25 predicted proteins | sample PaiPotPPA55metaG_FD_76969 | JGI IMG/M metagenome (GOLD analysis project Ga0073928, IMG submission 76969) | Iron sulfur acid spring bacterial and archeal communities from Banff, Canada, to study Microbial Dark Matter (Phase II) - Paint Pots PPA... ...
ACCGGGTGGCGACCGGCGCCGTCCCCGAGCCGACCTCCGACGTCGCGCCGGGAACCGGCCCCTGAATGTCGCCCGGCGTCATCTAGGGTGCGCGGAGCCGCCAGGCAGGGAACGCAGGGAGACGCGGTGACCACGACCCGCCCGCCGACGCAGGTCGCCTACGCGGCACGCGCCGTGGACGCCTCGAAGGTGTACGGCTCCGGCGAGGCCGCGGTGCGCGCGCTCGACCACGTCAGCGTCGACTTCGAGCGCCGCCGGTACACCGCGATCATGGGGCCGTCGGGATCGGGCAAGTCGACGCTGCTGCACTGCCTCGCCGGCCTCGACCGGGTCACATCGGGACGGATCTTCCTCGGCGACTTCGAGATCAGCGCCGCCTCCGAGAAGCAGCTCACGTTGGTCCGCCGCAACGACATCGGGTTCGTCTTCCAGTCCTACAACCTGATCCCGACCCTGAACGCGCTGGAGAACATCACGCTCCCGATGGAGCTGGCCCGCCACAAGCCCGACCCGGCCTGGCTCGACACGATCATCGACACCGTCCGGCTGCGCGACCGCCTGTCGCACCGACCCAACCAGCTGTCGGGCGGCCAGCAGCAACGGGTGGCGGTGGCCCGAGCGCTGCTCAGCCGGCCCGAGGTCATCTTCGCCGACGAGCCCACCGGCAACCTGGACTCGAAGGCCAGCACCGAGATCCTCCAGTTCATGCGCCACGCCGTCAACGAGTTCGGCCAGACGATCGTCATGGTCACCCACGACCCCAACGCGGCCGCGTACGCGGACCGGGTCGTGTTCCTCGCCGACGGGAGGACGGTGGACGAGCTGGTCGGCCCGACCGAGGCGACCGTGCTCGACCGCATGAAGCGGCTCGGCGCGTGACAGGCGCGCCGTGGGCCGGGTCACGCTCGAGCAGATCCTGGGGAAGAAGCTCCGGCTCCTCCTGACGTCGGTCGCGGTGGTGCTCGGCGTCGCGTTCATTGCCGGCACCCTCGTCCTCACCGACACCCTCGGCAGCGTCTTCGACAACGTCTTCACGACCGCGAACAACGGCGTCGACGCGGTGGTCCGGGCCGTGCAGCCGTTCAAGGCCAGTGGGCGCAACCAGAGCTCGAACGACACCCGGCCCCCGATCCCGGACTCGGTCCTGCCGGTCGTGCGCGGCACGCCCGGCGTCGCACGAGCCAACGGGTCGCTGCTGCGCTTCGCGCTCGTCCAGGACCGCAACGGCCAGGCCATCCAGAACCAGGCCCCGGCGTTCGGCCTCGCCTGGTACCCGCGGGGCGACAACGTGGGGGATGCGCTCCAGCTGGTCTCGACCTACAAGGGCGCCCGAGCCGCCCAGCCGTCCGGCGCCGACGACGTCGCCCTGGACGTGACGACCGCGGACTCGGGCGGGTTCCGGATCGGGGACCGGGTCCAGATCTCCTTCGCGAACACCCCGCCGCGCAGGTTCCGGCTCACCGGCGTGTTCCGCTTCGGCGGCAGCGACAACGCCCTCGCCGGCGCCACCCTCGCCGCGTTCACACCCGCCACCGCCCAGGCGGTGCTGAACGCGCCGAACCAGCAGGGGACGTGGGACGAGCTCCATGTGCGAGCGACGGCCGGCGTCTCGGAGACCCAGCTGCGTGACCGCCTGAACGCGTCGCTGCGACGGGCGGGGCTCCGCGCCCAGTACGAGGCGATCACCGGCACCCAGGCGGCCAACGAGCAGTCGAACAACATCAAGTCCAACCTGTCCTTCTTCAACACCTTCCTGCTCGTCTTCGCGCTCGTGGCGCTGTTCGTCGGCGCGTTCATCATCTACAACACCTTCTCGATCACCGTCGCCCAGCGGGTCCAGGAGCTCGGGCTCCTGCGCGCGCTCGGAGCCTCCGAGCGCCAGGTCGTCGGGTCGGTCGCCCTCGAGGCGCTCGTCACCGGCATCGTGGCGTCGCTGCTCGGGCTCGGGCTCGGCATCCTGCTCGTGACCCCGCTGCGGGGACTGCTCGGCGCGTTCGGCGTCAAGCTCCCGAGCGGGCCGCTGCAGGTTCAGGCCCGCACCATCATCGTCGCCTTCGTCGCCGGCACCCTCGTGACCCTCGTCGCCGCGCTGGCGCCCGCCCGACGCGCGTCGCGCGTCTCGCCCATCTCCGCGATCCGGGACCAGGCCGTCGCGCCCACCTCCGGTCGCCGTCGCTACATCTGGGGCCTCGGCTTCACGGTCGTCGGCGTGGCGCTGCTCGCGGTCGGCCTCATCGGCCAGGGGTCCAACGCCGCCCTCACGGTCGGCGCGGCGGCGGCCGTCGTGTTCGTCGGCGTGGCGATGCTCAGCCCGCTCATCGCCCGGCCGGTCGCGGAGGTCCTCACCCTGCCGGCGTCGTGGCTCCATTCCGTCACCGGGCTGCTGGCGCGCGAGAACGCCACGCGCAACCCGCGGCGCACCGCCTCGACCGCGGCCGCGCTCATGATCGGGCTCGCCCTCGTGAGCCTGATCGCCATCTTCGGCGCGTCCGCGAAGGCGTCGTTCGCCAGCGCCATCGACAACCAGACGAGGGCCGACTTCATCCTGTCCCCGAAGCAGTTCTCGCCCTTCAGCCCCGGTGTCGCGCAGGCGGTTCGGGACGGCTTCGCCCGGATCAGCCGGAAGCCGGCGACTGTGGTCGAGGTCCGGCAGGGCACCGGCGAGGTGGCCGGCACGGTGCCCGCAGTGTCGGGGCTGTCCCCGGACTTCCAGGCCGTGGTGGACGTCCCGGTCCGGGGCTTCGACCACGCCGCGTTCGCCCGCGGCGGCGTCCTGGTCTGGAAGGACGCCTCGCCGCTGTGCGGCCCGAGCGGCCACGCCGCCTGCACGACGGGCACGACGCTGGCGATGCGGTTCCCGATCGGGGGCACGGTGCAGCTCCCGGTCGCGGGCGTGGTCACCGACCGCAAGGCGCTGCCGGCACAGGTGGACTACATGGTCTCGCTCACCGGCTGGGAGCGGCACTTCACCCAGACGCTCGACTTGTTCGTCGTCGTGCTGAAGCCCGCCGACGTCTCGACGCACCAGGCGGCCGCGGTCGTCAGCTCGGCGGCTCGCCAGTTCGGAGGCGTCAACGCCCAGAACAAGGCGGACTTCAAGAACAGCCAGCTGGCGCAGTTCGACCAGATCCTGGGCCTCGTCTACGTGCTGCTGGCCTTCGCGGTGTTCATCGCCCTCATCGGGATCGTGAACACCCTCGCCCTGTCGATCTACGAGCGGACCCGCGAGATCGGCCTGCTGCGAGCCGTCGGGATGACGCGCGTCCAGCTGCGGCGGATGGTCCGCGGCGAGGCGGTGGTCGTGGCCGTGTTCGGGTCGCTGCTCGGCCTCGTGATCGGCGTCGGCTTCGGCGGCGCGATCGTGCAGGCCGCGCACAGCCAAGGGATCGGGCTCACGATCCCGGTCGGCCAGCTGGCCGTCTTCGTAATCCTCGCCGGCGTTGCCGGGCTGCTCGCCGGGTGGCTCCCCGCCCGGCGGGCCGCGCACCTCGACGTGCTCCAGGCCATCGGCACCGAGTGAGCGGCCTCGAAGGCGCGGTCGCGCTGGTGACCGGCGCCGCGCGCGGCGTCGGCGAGGCCACCGCCCGCCGGCTCACCGACCAGGGGGCGCGGGTCGTGCTCGCCGACGTCCGGGACGAGCTCGGGACCGCCGTCGCGGCCGAGCTCGGGGCCGCCGCCCGGTACGAGCACCTCGACGTCACCGCGGCCGAGGACTGGCAGCGCGTGATCGACGGCATCGGGGCGACCGAGGGCCGACTCGACGTCCTCGTCAACAACGCCGCCATCCTGCGCGTCGGCGGCCTGCTCGACACCAGCCCCGAGACGTTCCTCGAGGTCGTCGGGGTGAACCAGCTCGGCCCGTTCCTCGGCATGCGGACGGCGGCGCCGCTGCTCATCGCGTCGGGGCGGGGCTCGATCGTGAACCTGTCGTCCACCCAGGGCCTCGAGGGCTTCGGCGGGCTCATCGCCTATGTGGCGAGCAAGTTCGCCGTGCGCGGGATGACGAAGGCCGCCGCGCTCGAGCTCGCGCCGCACGGCGTCCGCGTCAACTCGGTGCACCCGACCGGCATCGACACCCCGATGCTGGCCGAGACCTTCCCCGGCTCCGTGACCGCGGGGGTCGGCGCCGGGGTCCCGCTCGGGCGGCTCGCCCGCCCCGAGGAGGTGGCGGCGCTGGTGTGTTTCCTCGCGTCCGACGACTCGTCGTTCAGCACCGGCGCCGAGTTCCTCGTGGACGGTGGCGCGACCGCCGGACCGTGGCAGCCGCGCCGCCGCCCCGAATGACCGCGACCGTTGCTATTCCTAGGAGGATCGCGGCGTGAGTGACGACGCGCTCCGGGGCGAGGCCCGGGCCGCGTTCGATGCCGTTCTCGCCCGTCGCCGACCCGACCGGCCGGCGACCGTGCTCGGAGCGGGCAACGACGACGTCGAGCCGGGCCGGCGCTTCCTCGCCGCGCTCGCGCCGGGCGGCTGGGCGGTACCGACCTGGCCCGTCGAGGCGGGGGGCCGGGCCGCCAGCGTCGAGGAGGCTGCCGTCATCGGCGGGGTCCTGACCGACTACGACATCCCCGACCTCTATCCCTACCTCGTCGGCTTGCACGTCGTCGGGCCCACCCTGCTCGCGATCGCGACGCCCGAGCAGCGCCAGCGGTGGCTCCCCGCCATCGCAGACGGCTCGGTGATCTGGTGCCAGCTGTTCTCCGAGCCCGGTGCCGGCTCCGACCTGGCCACCCTCGGGGCGCGCGCGGAGCGCGACGGCGACTCGTGGCGGGTCACGGGTCAGAAGGTCTGGAGCAGCCGCGCCGTCTACGCCGAGCTCGGCTTCCTGCTCGCGCGCACCGACCCCGACGTCCCGAAGCACTCGGGCGTCACCGCCTTCGCGCTCGACATGCACGCGCCCGGCGTCGAGGTGCGGCCGCTGCGGCAGATGAACGGCGACGCCCACTTCAGCGAGGTGTTCCTCGACGGGGCCCCGGTCGCGGACGCCGACCGCATCGGCGCCACCGGGGACGGCTGGCGGGTGGCCCGGACCGCGCTCGCGAACGAGCGGGGCGCGCTCGGGGCCGTCGGCGGTGGCACCGGGGTGTCGACGGCGCGGTTGGCCGCGCTGGCCCGTGCGCGCGGGCGGGGTGACGACGCCACCGCGCGCGACCGTGTGGTCAGGGCCCACGTGATGGCCGAGGCGGCCCGGTTGACGCGGGCCCGCGCCCGGGCCCGCGCCGAGGCCGGCCGCACGCCGGGGCCCGAGGGGTCGGGCGGCAAGCTGGCCGGCAGCGCCACCTTCAAGGCCGCCGCCGACACGGCGATGGCGCTGCTCGGACCGGGCGGCGTGGCGGGCGACGACCCGACGGCCGACGAGTGGCGCACCCTGTTCCTGACGGCGCCGTCGGTGTCGATCCGGGGCGGGACGGACGAGATCCAGCGCAACATCGTCGGCGAGCGGGTGCTCGGCCTCCCCGCCGAGCCGCGCGTCGACACCGACGTGCCGTGGAAGGACGTGCCCCGCTGACGCTCAGCCCGGGCGAGGCGGCCGGTGGTCGGTGGCCGGACCCGCGAACGCCTGGGCGATGCCGATCCACTCGGCGGCCGCCGCGCCTGTGACCTCCAGCGCGGTGTCGGCCGGGTTCCGACGCTGGGTGACGACGAGGCAGAAGTCGAGCGCGGGGCCGGCGACGACGTCGACGGTGGCGTCGCCCCAGGTCCAGGCGTCGCCGTCGGGACCGGTCAGCTCGACGCGCACGGGCGCGTCGGGAGCCGGCCGCCCGCGCGCCAGGTAGGCGAAGGGACGGGACCGCACGCCCAGGTCGGCAACGTGTCGCAGCCGGCCGGACACGGACGGCGGGCGATCGAGGGCGTCGCGCACGTCCTGGCCGTGGGCCCACGTCTCCATCAGCCGCGCGGTGGCGAAGGACATGGCCGACATCGGGCCCGCGAACCAGAGCAGGCGGTCACGCCCGTCGAGCTCCCGGAGCCCGTCCAGGACCGCCGCGCGCGAGCCCCGCCACCAGTCGAGCACCGAGGGCCCGGGCATCGTGCGGCCCGCGCCGACGAGCGCCGCCGCACCGGCTTCGACCAGCGCGTCCCGGGCCTTCCCGAACTCGTCGGGGTCGTCGAGCGTCGCCCGCGCCAGGTCCTCGCTGAAGGCGAGGTGGGCGATCGAATCGCGCACGTCCCAGCCCGCGGCCGGCGTGGCAGCCGTCCAGTCGGCATCGGCGAGGTCGGCGACGACGCGGTCGAGTGCCGCCTCCTCGGCCTCGAGGTCAGCGAGGAGGCCGCCGTAGAGCGTGGCCGTCACGGGTGATCGAGGGTGGCTGCGGCTCCGAGGTCAGCGCGCCGTCCGAGCCGCGCGGGCTCGGGCCGAGTCAACCCGTGAAGCGAGGCGCGACGACGAGCGGGCAGGAGTCGGTGGCCGGGTCGTAGGCGATCGTCACCGAGCCGGTGCCGGTGTGGTTCGCCGCCGCCGAGAGGAGGGTGGCGCTGCTGGTGAGGAACGAGGAACCGCCCCCGCCGCCGTCCGTGAAGGCGCCGCCGCCGCCGCCGCCGTAGCCGCCGCCGCCGCCGCCGCCGCCGTCCACGCCGCCGCCGCCGCCCCCGAAGCCGAGGCCGCCGCCGCCGCCGCCCGCGCTGACGGTGTTCGTGGCGACGGCGCTCCCGCCCGTCCCACCGGTGGCGTTGCCGGTCCCGCCGGGACCCGAGGTCAAGTTGACGCCGCTGGCGCCCGCCGTGCCCGGCTGGCCGGAGCCGGCGCCGCCCTGGCCGCCGGTGCCGCCGACGTCGGTGCTCTCTCCTCCTGCCCCGCCGCCGCCGCCGACGCCGTTCGATCCGGCTCCGCCGCTTCCTCCGGGGCTCGCGGCCGCGCCTCCGGTGGTGACGCCGCCGCCGGCGCCCGCCGCCTCCGTGAAGTTGGCCGTGGTCGCACCACCCCCACCGGTCGCGGTGCCGCCGCCCCCGCCGTGGGCACCCGCCCCGGGGCTTCCCGCGTTGCCAGGAGTGCCGGCGCTTCCACCACCGTTGTCGTCGCCGGCCGCGCCGCCGCCGCCGGCGACCACCAGGGCGGTGCCGCCCGCCGCGATCGTCGTCGCGCCGCCGCCCCCACCCGCGGCGTCACCCTTCGTGATCGAGCCGCCCCCACCCCCGCCGAGGCCGCCCGCGCCCGCGTGCTCGGAGCTCACACCGACGGAGCCGTCCACGCCAGCCCCGCCGACGAAGAGGCTGAGCGTCTGTCCCGGGGTCACCGCTAGGCGCGCCGTGACGGTGGCGCCGTCGGCGCCGGGGGTGGGCGCCCCCTCGAAGAAGGCGGTGGCGCCCGCCTGCCCGCCGGCGGCCGTGACGGTGACGAAGCAGATCCCGGCCGGGACGGAGAACGACGCCGGGCCCGGCGTCGCGAAGGGCTGGCTGACCGGTGCCGCCCCCGCACTCCCGCCCTGGCCGGAGAAGGCCGCCGCCAGCACGGCGGCGAGCGCGAGGCCTCGCGCGGCCCTGCCGGCCCCGACGCGCCTGCTCACCGTTGCTTCCTCGTCGACCGAATGGCTCGGGACGGTAGCACTCGCACCACCGGCGGGCCGGGTTCGTCTCGTCCGCGCCGTCATCGCGGCGGGGGCGGGATGCCGACCGCGGCCGGGTCGACAGGGGTCGACGGCTCTGCGGTCGCGGGATGGGCCGCGGCGCGGGCCGCATCGGGCAGGCCCGGCTCCCGCGGCGCCGGGGGGGTCTGCCGAGACGAAAGGCCCCGCGGAACGGCGCGACGCCCGAACAGCCCGGTGCCGGAGAGTGCCCCCTCGCCGACGGTGGCGGAGGCGCGGCCCTCACACGGTGCCGCGTGCTCGAGGTCGGCCGGTTCGCTGGTGCCGAACTGGTTCCGGGCGAAGCAGTTGCCCGAGTCGGGGCTTGCCGCGGCGAGCACGAGGTCGGCGGCGCCGGAGCGCCGGACCGCGTTCGCCTGCACGCGGTTGCGCAACGACGGCCGCTGCCGCCCGTCGAGGCTCGGGCTGGACGTGACGATGATTCCGTACCGCGCGGCACCATCGACCCGGTTACGTGTCACGACGTCGTCCAGCGTGCCGACGACCGCGACGCCGGCTCCGTCCAGCGGATCCAGCTCGGCGGGGCGCGGCGCGTCGGCGGGGCGGCCGCCGGTCACCTCGTTCCCGGCGATCACCAGGCCGTCTTGGGGCGGCATCGGCTCGAGGTCGGAGCTGGTGGCGGCGATCCCGATCCGGTTGCGCCGCCACCGGGAGCGAGCGACCAGCACATCACCGCTGGCGTTGGTGGCGAGGAAGCCCACCGCGTTGTGCTCGGCGACGTCGTCGGTGACGAGCGCGTGGCACGGGTTGCAGGCGCCGACGTACACGCCGGCCTCGACGGCGCCGGAGGCGTAGGAATGGTCGAGCTGGCCGTGCTGCGAACGCGACGCGAACAGGCCGTACTGACCCATGCGGGAGGCGGTGAGGTACGAGCCCCGGTAGCCGTCGACGCCCCGCCAGACGAAGCCGTTGCCGAGGTAGTCGCGGGCGGTGAGGTTCTCCACCGCGACCCCGTCGGCGACGACCGCGATGCCGTCACGGAGGCGGAAGCCGCCGTCGAGGATGGTGCGGTTCCGGTCGAGGCCTCGGATCACGACGTCAGGGTGCGTGACGAGCACCGTCTGGCGGTAGACGCCGGGGGCGACGAGCACGAGCGTCCCGGGGGAGGCGCGATCGACCGCGGCCTGGATGCTCGGCGCATCGTCGGGCACGCGGATCGTGGACGGGGCCGCCGATGGCCCCGCGGCCCTGCTGCTCGCCGCCGCGCCGGGGGGCGAAGCGGCGACGATCAACGCCGCGGTCAGGCCGAGTGCCGTCGCCAGGGCCCGTCGGGGGCGACGGCTCACACGATGCGGCTCTGCTTGGCGCCCCAGTAGCGGTCGCGCAAGAGCCGCTTGTAGAGCTTCCCGGTCGGCTGGCGGGGCAGCTCGGCGTCGAAGTCGATGGCCTGCGGGCACTTGTAGTGGGCGAGGTGCTCGCGACAGAAGCCGAGCAGCTCCCGCTCGAGGTCGCCGTCGGCGGCCGCGAAGTCGACCGGCTGCACGACCGCGTGCACCCGCTCGCCCATCTCGGTGTCGGGGATCCCGAACACCGCCGCGTCGAGCACCTTCGGGTGGGTGACGAGGAGGTTCTCCGCCTCCTGGGGATAGATGTTCACCCCGCCGGACACGATCATGAAGTCGCGCCGGTCGGTCAGGTAGAGGTAGCCGTCCTCGTCGAGGTAGCCGATATCACCGACCGACGCCCATCCCCGCTCGTCGCGCGTGCGGGCCGTCTTCGCGGGATCCTTGTGGTACTCGAAGTGGAGCGTGCGCTGGCTGGGCTCGAACCAGACGACGCCGGGGACACCGACCGGGCACTCCTCGCCCTCCTCGTCGAGGATGTGCACGGTGGAGAAGAACGGCTTGCCGACCGACCCGGGATGCGCGAGCCACGCCTCGCTCGTGATCATGGTGGAGCCCATGCCCTCGGTGGCGCTGTAGTACTCGATGATGATCGGGCCCCACCACTCGATCATCTGGCGCTTGATCTCGACCGGGCACGGCGCGGCGGCGTGGATGGCGAGCCGCAGCGACGACACGTCGGCGCTCTGGCGCGCCTCCTCGGGCAGCTTCAGCATCCGCACGAACATCGTGGGCACGAACTGGGCGTGCGTCACGTGGTAGCGCTCGATGGCGCGCAGGCAGGCGGCGGCGTCGAAGTGCTCGAGCACGACGACGGTGGCGCCGATGCGCGTCACCGCGATGCAGAACTGCAGCGGCGCCGAGTGGTACAGGGGCGCCGGCGACAGGTACACGCTGTCCTCGTCGAGCCCGTAGGTCTTCGTGACGCCGCTCAGCATCGGGGCCGCGTTGCCGACCGGGGCCCGCTCGAGCGTGTACCGGATCCCCTTCGGCCGGCCGGTGGTGCCGGACGAGTAGAGCATGGCGTGGCCCTCGAGCTCCTCGGCGAGGGGCGCGGCCGGGTAGGCGGCCACCGCCTCGGCGTAGCCCTCCCAGCCGTCGGGCACGGGCCCGCCGACGACGAGACGGGTGGTGACCGCGGCCGGGAGCTGGGTCGCGAGCTCCGGGCTCGCCAGCGAGCCCGAGACGACGAGGGCGACGGCGTCGCAGTCGTCGAGGATGTAGCCGACCTCCTCGGCGTTGAAGTGGTAGTTGATCGGCGTGAAGTAGAGGCCCGATCGCTGCGCGGCCCAGCACACCTCCAGGTAGCGGGGGTGGTTCTCCATGAGGATCGCGACGTGGTCGCCGAACCGCAGCCCGCGGTCGTAGAAGAGCTGCGCGAGACGGTTCGAGCTGTCGTCGAGCTCCCGGTACGTGACGGTCTCGCCCGACTCGGCCATCACGACCGCCGGGTGGTCAGGGCGGCGCTCGGCGTGCGGCCCCGGCCACATCAGGCGTTCCCCTCGCCGTCCATGCCTCGGCGACGCTACTCAGGCGCCCGTCGGCCCGCGGTCGAGCCGTCGCCGTGAAGGAGGTCGGCTCGGGTTCTTACGTGTTCACGGCCGGTCCGTCGACCCGCCGCGGACCGTCTCGTCCTTCTTCCGCACCTTCGCCGCCAGGTCGGCGTGGAATCGCTCGAGGCGCGCCCGCAGCGCGTCGTCGCCGACGGCGAGGATCCGCACCGCCAGCAGCCCCGCGTTGGCGGCGTTGCCGATGGCCACCGTCGCCACCGGCACACCCTTCGGCATCTGCACGATCGAGAGCAGCGAGTCGAGGCCGTCGAGCCGCTCCAGCGGCACCGGGACGCCGATGACCGGCAGCGTGGTCATCGACGCCGTCATCCCCGGCAGGTGGGCGGCGCCGCCCGCGCCGGCGATGATCACCCGCAGCCCGCGACCGGTCGCGCCCTGCGCGTACTCGGTGAGCCAGTCGGGGGTGCGGTGCGCCGAGACGACGCGCACCTCGTGCGCGACGTCGAACTCGGCGAGCACGTCGACCGCGTCCTGCATGACGCGCAAGTCGGAGTCGCTACCCATGATGACGCCGACCAGCGGCGGGGAAGCCGCCATCGGCTGCACGTTACCCTGCCGGTATGCGAACTCGACTGACCGATCTGCTGCAGATCGAGCACCCGGTGATGCTCGCCGGCATGGGCGGCGTCTCGTACCACCGCCTCGTCGCCGCGGTGTCCGAAGCGGGCGGGTTCGGCACCCTCGGCGCGGGGGCCATGACGCCGTCCCAGCTCCAGGACGAGATCCGGGCCACGAAGGCCCTGACGTCGAAGCCGTTCGGCGTCGACCTGCTCACCGCGCTGCCGGCCCAGATGCTCGAGAGCATCGACATCATGCTGGCCGAGGACGTGCCGGTGTTCGTGGCAGCGCTCGGCGTGCCGCGCGAGGTGATCGAGCGCTGCCACGCCAACAACGTCGTGGTCGTGAACATGTGCGGCAAGGTGCGGCACGCGATCGCGGCCGTCGAGGCGGGCTGCGACCTCGTGGTGGCGCAGGGCACCGAGGCCGGCGGCCACACCGGGACCGTGGCCACGTTCCCCCTCGTCCCCCAGATCGTCGACGCGGTCGGCGACCGGGTCCCGGTCGTCGCCGCGGGCGGGATCTTCGACGGCCGCGGGCTGGCGGCGGCGCTGACGCTCGGCGCCGACGGGGTGTGGATCGGCACCCGCTTCATCGCCACGCCGGAGGCCCGCGCCGTCCCCGGCTACAAGGACGCGCTCGTCCGCACCCCCGAGGACGGCACCGTCGTGAGCCGCGCCTTCACCGGCAAGACGCTGCGGGCGGTGCGCAACCAGGTGACCCAGCACTACGAGGAGCATCCCGAGGAGCTGAAGCCGTTCCCCGACCAAATGATCGTCTCGACCAGCGGCGGGTTCCTGCACCTGCCCCAGGGTGACGAGGCCACCGACGTCGACCCCGACCGGGAGTGCTACCCGGCCGGGCAGGGGATCGGCGCCATCCACGACCTGGTGCCGGCGGCCGAGCTGGTCCGGCGCTTCGTCGACGAGGCCGAGCGCGCCCTCGACGCCGCGATGGCGACCGTGACCGACGCGGCCGCCCCGACGCCGAGCCGTCGGTGACCGAGCGGCTGGTCGTCGTCGGCGGCGACGCCGCCGGCATGACGGCCGCCGCCACCGCCCGCCGACGCCGGAGCCGCGACGAGCTGGACGTGGTCGCGTTCGAGCGCGGCGAGTACACCTCCTACTCCGCGTGCGGCATCCCCTACCTGGTGGGCGGGACCGTCGACGACCCCGACCGGCTCGTCGCCCGGTCGCCGCAGGAGCACCGCCAGCGGGGCATCGACGCCCGCACCGGCCATGACGTCGTCGCCGTCGATCTCGACCGGCGCGCGGTGCGGGTGCGCCGGCTCGTTGACGGGACCGAGACGTGGGAGGCCTTCGACCAGCTGGTGCTCGGGACCGGCTCCACGCCCCGACGCCCGCCCCTGCCGGGAGTCGACGCCGACAGCATCTTCGGCGTCCAGACCCTCGGCGACGGGCTGGCGCTGCGGGCCGCGCTCGCCCGCCAGCCGCGGCACGCGGTCGTCGTGGGCGGCGGGTACGTCGGCCTCGAGCTCGCCGAGGCGCTGCGCCAGCGCGACCTCGAGGTGACGCTCGTCGAATCGGCGCCCCAGCCGATGACGACGCTCGATCCCGAGATGGGCGCCCTCGTCGCCGACGCGCTCCGGGACGTCGGCATCACCGTCCACAGCGGGGAGGCGGTCGAGCGCTTCGACGTCGAGGCCGGCTCGGTCCGGGCGGTGCACACCGCGCACCGGACGCTGCCCGCCGACGTCGTGATCCTCGGGCTCGGCGTGGTCCCGAACGTCGACTTGGCGTCGGACGCCGGCATCGCCATCGGCCCGAGCGGCGGCATCGCGGTCGACGACCACGCCCGGACGTCGGCGCCGGGCGTCTTCGCGGCCGGCGACTGCTCCGAGACGTTCCACCGGGTGTCACGCCGCCCGGTCGTCGTCGCCCTCGGCACCCACGCCAACAAGCAGGGCCTGGTGGCGGGGATCAACGCCACCGGTGGCGACGCCGCCTTCCCCGGCGTCGTCGGCACCGCGGTGGTGAAGGTCTGCAAGTACGAGGTGGCCCGCACCGGGCTCAACGAGCGCGAGGCCGCCGCGGTCGGCCTCGAGGCCGACGCGGTCACGATCGAGGCGACGAGCCGGGCCGGCTACTTCCCGGGCGCGGCGCCGATGCGGGTCCGGGTCGTCGCCGAGCGGGGGACGGGGCGGCTGCTCGGCGCCCAGATCGTCGGCGAGGAGGGGGCGGCGAAGCGCATCGACGCCCTCGCCACCGCGATCTGGAACGAGATGACGGTCGGCGAGGTGGCGATGCTCGACCTGTCGTACGCGCCGCCGTTCGGGCCGGTGTGGGACCCGTCGCTCGTCGCGGCCCGCGCCGCCCAGCGGCTGTAGCTCAGCGGTCGAGCTCGGCCCGGGCCGCTTCCTCGGCCAGGTCCGACTCGTACATGATCCGGACCAGGTCCGCGAACGTGACCTGGGGCTTCCAGCCCAGCTTCTCGCGGGCCTTGGTGGCGTCGCCGCAGAGCAGGTCCACCTCGGCCGGTCGCTCGAAGCGAGGATCGGTGTGCACGTAGCGCTGCCAGTCGTCGATCTCCGCGCACTGGAACGCGAGGTCGAGGAACTCGCGGATGGTGTGCGTCTCGCCGGTCGCGATCACGTAGTTGTCCGGCTCCTCCTGCTGGAGCATCAGCCACATCGCCTCGACGTAGTCGCCGGCGTAGCCCCAGTCGCGCGCCGCGTCGAGGTTGCCGAGCGTGATCGACTCCTGGAGCCCCAGCTTGATGCGGGCCAGCCCGTTCGTGATCTTGCGGGTCACGAACTCGAGGCCCCGACGGGGTGACTCGTGGTTGAAGCAGATGCCCGAGCAGGCGTGCATCCCGTAGGACTCGCGGTAGTTCACGGTGATCGAGTGGCCGAACACCTTCGCCACCCCGTACGGGGACCGGGGGTGCAGCGGCGTGTTCTCGGTCTGCGGGGTCTCGCGCACCTTCCCGAAGATCTCCGACGAGGACGCCTGGTAGAACCGGATCGGGTTGCGCTGAGCGCCGCCGACGATCCGGATCGCCTCCAGCATCCGCAGCACCCCGAGGCCGGTGGTGTCGGCGGTGAGCTCGGGCTGGCGGAAGGACAGCGCCACGAAGCTCATGGCGCCGAGGTTGTAGACCTCGTCGGGCTGGACGTGCTCGAGCGCGGCGATGAGCGACGAGAGGTCGCGCAGGTCGCCCTCGACCAGCTCGAGGGACGGGTTCTCGTCCTGGACCAGCTGGATCTTGGGGTTGTTCTGGCCCCGGACCAGCCCGAACACCTGGTAGCCCTTGCCGGTCAGGAACTCCGACATGTAGCGGCCGTCCTGGCCGGTGATCCCGGTAACGAGGGCTCGGCGCATCGGGAAGAGGCTAGTTGGGCACGGCTTCGGCGTTCCCATCCCAGTCGGGGTCGAGCTGGTGGCGGAACTCCCGGACCCGCTCGGCCTCCTCGGTCTCGCCGAGGGCGGCCGCGGCCCGGCCCAGCCCGGCCAGGCCGAGGAGGAAGCCCCGGTTCTCGGGGTGGGCCCAGCGCACGTAGCCCGACCCGCGCCACCCCGCTCGACGCAGCCGGTCGAGTCCCCGGTGGTAGGCGACCCGGTAGCAGGCGTAGGCGGTCACGTCGTCGTCGGTGGCGTCGCCGAGCCGGGCCCACGCCTCCAGGCAGGCCGGCCAGCGGGCCGCCACCGCGCGCAGCGCGGCCCGGCGGTCCGGGGCGGGGCCGGCCAACGCGGCGGCGATGGCATCGAGGGCGGCGTCGGGCTCGGCGTCGAGGACGGTCTCGTCGAGGCCGCCCGGCCGCAGGTTCACGGGCAGCTCGGGACCGGTCACCGGCGGGACGGTAGCCCTTGTCCCGCAGGCGTCCGAACGGGCCGCCGGTACGATCGGCCGGCGATGCCCGAGGCGACGACCGCTCCCCCGCCTGTCGACGCGCCCGCCCCCGACGGCGACGCGCCGCCGCCCCCGCCCGCCGTCACCCGGCTGGTGCTGGCCCGCCACGCCGTGACCGCCGAGACGGGCCCGAAGCTGTCCGGCCGCAAGCCCGGCATCGACCTGTCGGAGGAGGGCCAGCGCCAGGCCGCCGCCCTCGGCGAGCGGCTGGCCGCGCTGCCGGTGGCGGCGGTGTACGCGAGCCCGATCGAGCGGACGACCCAGACCGCCCAGGCCGTCGCCGACCGGCACCGCCTGGCCGTGCTGCCGCTCGAGGGCGTGCTCGAGGCCGACTACGGCGACTGGACCGGCCAGCAGCTGTCGGAGCTGGCCAAGACCGACCTCTGGAAGGTGGTGCAGCGCGCACCCTCCCGGGCCGCGTTCCCGGGCGGCGAGTCGCTGGCCGCCATGCAGGCCCGGATCGTCGCCGCGCTCGACGCGGTCGTCCTCGCCCACCCCGGGGAGCTCGTGGTCGTGGTGTCGCACGCCGACCCGATCAAGGCCGCGATCGCGCACTACACCGGTGTGCACCTCGACCTCTTCCAGCGCATCATGGTGGCGCCGGCGTCGGTGACGGCCTTCGCGTTCTCCAACGCGGGCGTCGCGCTGCTGAAATGCAACGACACCGGCTCGCTCGACGACCTCAAGCCGCCGCCCCACCAGAAGCCAGGCGAGGAGCAGGAGCAGCAGTGATGCCCGACCCCATCGAGCTCGACCCGGTCGACGGGCTCGGCGCCGGCGCCGTGGGCGAGCCCGGCGACCGCGCCTTCTACCTGCAGGCCCGCAAGGAGCGGGCCCAGCTCACGGTGCTGGTGGAGAAGGAGCAGGTGGCGCTGCTCGCCACCGAGGCGGTCGCCTTCTTGGACCGGATCGCCGACGAGTACCCCGAGGACGCGATCTCGCTGCCGTCCGAGGAGGCCGACCTGCGGGAGCCGACCGTCCCGCTGTTCCGGGCCCGGCTCATCGGGCTCGGCTTCGACCCCGAGCGGGAGCTGGTGCTCATCGAGCTGCGGGAGCGCTCCTCCGACGACGACGACGAGGCGGCCGAGCCGCCCCCGGTGATCGAGCCCGAGCCCGACGAGGAGGAGGGGTTCGTCGCCCGCCTCTACGCCACCCGGCCCCAGGTCCGGGCCATGGCCGCGCGCGGCGCGGCCGCCGTCGCGGCGGGCCGCCCGCCGTGCCCGCTCTGCGACCAGCCGATGGACCCGGCCGGCCACCGGTGCCCCCGCTGGAACTGAGCGCCGGCGAGGTCGCCGAGGTCCTGGCCCACGGGGAGCTCGAGGTCCTCGGGCGGCTCCGGTACTCGTCGAACGGGGCCTTCCTCGTGCAGGCGCGCTCGGACGGCGTCGAGGTGCCGGCGGTCTACAAGCCCCGCCGCGGCGAGCGGCCGCTGTGGGACTTCCCCGACGGGACGCTCGGCCAGCGCGAGGTCGCGGCCTACGAGGTGTCGCGCGCCCTGGGCTGGGACGTCGTGCCGGTGACGGTGTGGCGGGGCGACGGGCCGGCCGGCGAGGGCGCGCTGCAGCGGTTCGTCGAGCACGACCCCGAGGAGCACTACTTCACGCTGCTGCCCGACCACGAGGACCGGTTCCGGCAGTTCGCCGCCTTCGACGTGCTCGTCAACAACGCCGACCGCAAGGGCGGCCACTGCCTGCACGACCTCGCCAACGGCGTGATCCTCGGCATCGACCACGGCCTCACGTTCCACCGGGCCTGGAAGCTCCGCACCGTCATCTGGGACTTCGCCGACGAGCCGGTGCCGCCCGCGCTCACCGAGGACGTGTGCCGGGTCAGCGCCGAGGCCCTCGCCGGCCCGCTCGCCGACCGCCTCGACACCCTCCTGTCACCGCCCGAGCTGGCGGCCCTGAGCGTGCGGGCCGGCGACCTCGGGCGGGAGGCGACGTTCCCGGCGCCCGACCCCGGCTACCACTCGGTGCCCTGGCCGCTCGTTTAGGGCGTGGTGGGCGAGCCGACCTCAGGCCGGCGCTCGTAGACGGCGAGGCCGTCGATGCTGCCGTCGAAGCGGTACTGGGTGTCGATGATCGCCTCGAGGCGCGGGAACCGCCCGATCGGCGTGTACTGGGCACCCCGGATGGCGGCCGGCGCGGTGTCGACGATGAACTTCGGCGTGTTCGCGGCCAGGTCCTCGTAGAACCAGTCCCACTCCCGCAAGCTCGACTTCTCCGGGGCGGCGTCGCGTGCCGGGCGGCCCGGGAAGTTGTTGGTGATGTTCCCGATCGTGAGCAGCCGGGTGGCGGGCCGCCGGTTCGACGCCCAGTAGATCTCGGGGACGTTGCCCCACACGAGCACGGTGTCGTGCTTGGTGGTGTGGGCGGCGAGGAAGTGGCTGACCGTCCGGTACTTCGGCTCCTTGCCGTAGGGGCTCATGAAGTAGCCGGCGGCCGAGAAGGCCAGTCCCGCGATCGCGGCGAAGGCGACCGTGTAGGTGGCGAACCGGCGCGGGTAGCGGGCCAGCGCCCCCGCGGTGAGCAGGCACAGCGGCGGGACGAGCTGCATGTAGTAGTGCCCGAAGAACCGCAAGCCGATCGCGACCGAGATCACGGCCGAGAGCAGCCACAGCCACAGGTCGGTGTCGGGGCCGCCGTCGGCGCTGCGGCGACGCCGGATCCGCCACGCGTGCGGGAGCGTCCAGACGATCGGCAGGTTGCAGGCCGCGAAGGCGAGCGTCATCAGGAACAGCGTCGACAGCACGTACAGCGAGAAGGCGTGCACGCTGATGTAGGAGCCGTTGCCGGTGACCGTCCAGTAGAAGAGCTGGCCCGGGCCGAGCGCGAGCGAGACGAGGCCGATCGGCAACGCGAAGCCGAGGGTGGCGAGCCCGGCCCCCTGGCGCCCGCGTCGCTTCCACACCAGGTAGAGGACCGGCAGGAGGGTGGCGACGCCGGTCTGCTTGGCGAGGGTCGCCACCGCCACCGCGGCGCCCGACGAGGTGGCCCGCCCGCGGCGGGCCAGCAGCACCGCGGCCGTCATCGCCGGGAGCATGAACACCTCGAAGTTGGCGGCCTGCCCGTCCTGGGGCGCGAAGGCGACCATCGCGAAGACGCAGAGCAGCCCCGCGATCCACCCCGCTCGTCGGCCCCATCGTCGGGTCGCCTCGACGGCCAGCATCCAGGCCGTGAACGCGATGGCGAGCATCGCCACCACCCGCACCGTCCACAGCGAGGTCGAGCCGAAGAGCTCGAACGAGGCCGCGTAGACGTACGGGACGAGCGGCGGCTTGCGGTCGGCGGCCTCCTTGTAGAGGTTGCCGCCGTCGCGGATCACGTGGGCCTGGGTGGCGAGGAAGGTCTCGTCGGAGTTGAAGACGTCGACGAAGAAGGCCGGGAGGCGCAGCGCGACGGTCAGCAGCAGCAGGACCGCGAACACCCGCCACCAGCGCCGGCGGGCCGGCGCCGTGGACGGGGTGCGGGGCTCCGGCGCCGGCTCGGGGGGGAGGGCCGTCCGCTCGGGAGCGACCACCGGGACCGGGGTCGACATCCGGTCATTGTGGCCGGTTCGGGGCGGTAGCGCCGATCGGCGTGCGGCGCGCGTAAAGCGAGCCCGGCCGGTCCGAGCGGGCGTTCGGCTCAGGCGGGGGCGAGGTCGTCGTCGAGGTACTGCGAGCGGCAGCGGGAGCGCTGCAGCTTGCCCGACGACGTCTTCGGGAGGCTGCCGGCCCGGACGAGGACCACCTCGAGGGGCGGCACGCCGACCGCGTCGCAGACCCGGTCGACGACGGCGTCGTGGAGCCGTTCGGGCTCGTCGAGCTTCGTCTCGGCGACCACGACGATGCCCTCCTTGCCCCGCCGGCCCGGCATCCCGAAGGCGACCACGTTGCCGTCCCGGATCCCCTCGACGGTCGAGGCGGCCCGCTCGATCTCCTCGGGGAACACGTTGCGGCCCCCGATGATGATCACGTCCTTGATGCGCCCGCAGACGACGACCTCGCCGTCGACGAGGTAGCCGAGGTCACCGGTGCGCAGCCAGCCGTCGTGGAGGGAGGCGGCGGTCACGTCGTCGCGACGGAAGTAGCCGGGCGTGACCGACGCCCCCCGCAGCTCCAGCTCCCCGACCTGGCGCTCGACGCACGGCGCCCCCGTCTCGGGGTGGCAGACCCGCACCTCGAGGCCCCGCAGCGGCCGGCCGAGCCGGGCCAGCCGCCGGGCCTGGAGGCCGCCGGCCGGCGTCGCGAACCCCTCGAGCTCGAGGCCGTCGCGGTCGACGGTGTCGATGGTCATGCCCGTCCCGGGGTCCGGGAACGACACGGCGAGGGTCGCCTCCGCCATCCCGTACACGCAGAAGGCGGTCTTGGCGTCGAGACCGTGCTGGGCGCCGGCGTCGAGGAACCGCTCCACCGACGCGGGGTCGATCGGCTCGGCGCCGTTCAGGCCCAGCCGCCAGCTGGTGAGGTCGAGGCCGTGCAGGCGGCGCATGGCGCGGGCCGCCAGCGCGTACCCGAAGTTCGGCGCGCAGGTGACGGTGCCGCGGTAGTCGGACATCCAGCGCATCCAGTCGCCGGGCGCGGCGAGGAAGTCGGTCGGCGCGGCGAGCACGAGATCGAAGCCGGTGAGCATCGGCGTCATGAGCAGCCCGATCAGGCCCATGTCGTGGTACAGGGGCAGCCACGAGACGCCCCGGTCCTCGGGTCCGAGCGACGCGCCCTCGACGATGGCGTCGATGTTCTCCACCACGCAGCGGTGGGGGAGCATCACGCCCTTCGGGTCCGCGGTCGAGCCGCTGGTGAACTGGAGGAGCGCCAGCGCCTCCGGATCGTCGGCCGGCCGCTCCCAGTCGCGCGCGCGACCCCGGAGCTCGTCGAGGCCGACCAGCGGCGGGTCGCCCGGCTCGAGGGTGACGAACGGCGCCAGCGCGGGGTCGACCACGACCACGCTCGCCTCGGCGTGGCGGATCCGACGCCGGGTCTGGAGGGTGAACTCCTCGATCGAGCCGAGCCGCAGCGGCAGCGGCAGGCACACCACGGTGGCGCCGGCCAGCCACACGGCCTGAACGGCGGTGACGAGCGGCCGCGACGTCGGCGCGAGCAGCGCCACGTGGTCGCCGGGTCCGACGCCGCGGGCCTGCAGCGCGGCCGCCACGCCCTGGGCGTCCTCGTGGAGCCGACCCCAGGCCACTGGCTCGTGGCCACCGTCGCCCACCGATCCGACGAAGGTGAGGGTGCCCGGTGACCCCGCGCCCGCCTCGAGGCGCGACAGGACGGTGTGCACGGACGGTCTGACCTGCGGCGACGCGCCGACGTTACGGCGCGGCGTCGCGCCCGCTTCCCCCACGCCCAGAGGGTGGCACGGCCCCCGGACCCGCCGCCACCGCCGCCGCCGGGTCCCGGAAGAAGGCCGAGCGGGGAAGGACCCGATCCGCCCCGGCCGCCCGAGCCGCCGCCAGCGCCTCGGTGTCGGTGTGGCGGCCGTAGGCCACGATCCAGGCCGCGGGCTGCCGAGCCCGGAGCGTCGTGAGGTCGCCGCCGTGGGCGGCCAGATCGACGACGATGACGTCGGCGGGGCCGACGGCGCCCGGCTCGCGGGCGAAGGTGGCGGCCGGGACCGCGGCGGCGAGCTTGGACCGGTCGAGGAGGTCGTCGACGAGCGCGACGACGCGCACGCGTCGGTCGCCTACGCGCCGACGAGGCGGGGCGCGTCGATGAACGCGGTCTCGGGCCACCGGGCCCGCTGCTTGCGGGCCAGCTTGTGCATGAGCTCGATGGCGCCCGGGTCGTCGTCGCCGGGCCGGACGTCGATCCAGCCCTCGGCGAGCATCCCGTCCATGACCTCGCGGCCGGCCTCGGTGCGCACGATGGTCAGGGTCCAGTCGTTGAACGCGCCGATCCCGCCGGTGGAGATGTCGGCGTGCTCAGCCGCGAAGTCGGGGCACTGCTTGCAGCCCTCCCGAGTCCACGCGTGGCACTCCTTCAGCGGCACCTCGTGGTACCCGCCGTCGTGCATCCAGATCTGCAGCCGCCCCTTGATGTTCATCTTCTTGATGTCGGCTCGCTTCAGCCCGTACTTGGCGTCGAGGAGCTCGTCGAAGATGGCGTCGTCGAAGGTCTTCGAGCAGAGCAGGCCGATGTTCAGGCTGAGGCGGCGGGCGACCTTGCCGGCCCGACGCTGCTTCATCACCGGCGGGACCGAGCTCTGACAGGACATGCCGACCAGCGCGATGCGCTCGGCGCCGCCCTCGACCGCGTCGTTGTAGGCGAGCGTGTTGGCCGAGTACGTGTAGCGGCTGCCGGCGGAGGCGATGATCTCCTCCTTGGTGCGGGCGACGCCCGGCACCGCCTTCCAGGTCGAGCCGTCCCCCTCGAGGTACGAGACCAGCGCGGCGTCGATGACGTCCTTCTCGAGGCAGTAGAGGAGGATGGCCGACACGAGCCCGCCGTCCTGGCCGACCTCGGCCAGCACCGGGTCGGTGGCCCGGGCCAGGCAGATGTCGGTGCTGACCCCCGAGACCTCGTCGGCGGCCCGGACCCGGCCGAACAGGAACTCGTCGATCTCGGGCTCCCAGGCCCGGAAGCGAGGGCAGGCCCGCGTGCAGCTGGTGCAGCCCTTCTGGCCGTGGGAGCAGTCCTCGGGCCCGAAGCCCTCCTCGGTCTGGAAGGGCCGGTACACGCCGGCGTCGTCGCGGTAGCCGAGCACGTCGTGGGGGCAGACGATCACGCAGCCGGCGCAGCCCGTGCAGAGCCCGCTCGTCACCACCTCTTCATAGAGTTCCTTCCACTGCAGCTTTTCGGGCGGCATGGCCGAAGAGTCTGCCACGATGCTCGACGCCGGCCCGAGGCCGAAGAGACCGGTTGACGTCCTCGCCTACGCTGGAGCGCTCTTCTCGACATCGGGCAGGTCGGTGGTGGCCAAGATCAGCGACATCGTGGCCGGCGGCCGGACGCTGTCGTTCGAGTTCTTCCCGCCCCGCACCCCCGAGGCCGAGGCCCAGCTCGAGCGGACGCTGGTCGAGCTCGAGCCGCTCGGGCCCTCCTACGTCTCGGTGACGTACGGCGCCGGCGGCTCGACCCGCGATCGCACCCACGAGCTGGTGGTGCGCATCAACCGAGACACGTCGATGACCGCCATGGCGCACCTCACCTGCGCCGCCCACACCCGCGCCGAGCTGGCCGACGTCGTGACGCGCTACCGCGACGCCGGCGTCGAGAACATCCTCGCCCTCGGGGGCGACCCGCCGAAGGAGCTCGAGCTCCCGCCCGGCGAGCTCGAGCACGCCATCGAGCTGGTCCGGCTCGCTCGCGGCATTGGCGACTTCTCGATCGGGGTGGCGGTGCATCCCGAGCCGCACCCGCGCTCGCCGTCGCTGGAGAGCGACCGGCGCTTCACCGCCGAGAAGCTGGCCGAGGCCGACTTCGGGATCACCCAGTTCTTCTTCGAGCCTCAGCACTACTTCGAGCTGCTCGAGGCGCTGGCGGCGCGCGGCGTCGAGCGGCCGGTGATCCCGGGGATCATGCCGGTGCTGAGCCTGGCCGGCATCAAGCGGATGGCGGAGCTGCAGGGCTCCGCGTTCCCGGACTGGCTCGCGGAGCGGCTGCACGCAGTGGGCGACGACGCGGACGCGGTCCGCCGGGTCGGGATCGAGGAGGCGACCCGGCTCTGTGCGTCGCTGTTGGAGGGCGGCGCGCCGGGCCTGCACTTCTACACGCTGAACCGCTCCCCGGCGACGCGCGAGATCGCGGCGAACCTCGGCCTGGCGCCGACCGCCTGAGCACGCGACGCGGGGATCGAGCGATGGCCGACCGAGCGACGATCGGGCGCACCATCGCCGAGTCGACGCCCGCGTTCCCGCCCGTCCCCCGCCCGCCGGCGGGGGCGCCGAACGTCGTGCTCGTCGTCCTCGACGACCTCGGGTTCGCGCAGCTGGGCTGCTTCGGCTCCGACCTGGCCACGCCGACCATCGACCGGCTGGCCACCGAGGGCCTCCGCTACCAGCGGTTCCACGTCACGTCGCTGTGCTCGCCGACTCGAGCCTGCCTGCTCACCGGGCGCAACCACCACGCGGTCGGGATGGGGTTCCTCACCGACGTGCCGACCGGATTCCCGGGCTACGACGGCCGGATCCCGGCGTCGGCGGCGGCGCTCCCGCGGATCCTGCGCGACGCCGGCTACAGCACGTTCGCCGTCGGCAAGTGGCACCTGACGCCCCGCTGGGAGCAGAGCGCGGCCGGTCCGTTCACCCGCTGGCCGCTCGGGCTCGGCTTCGAGCGCTACTACGGCTTCCTGGCCGGCGACACGAACCAGTGGGCGCCCGAGCTGGCGCGCGACAACGGGTTCGTCGACGCGCCGCGCTCGCCCGCCGACGGCTACCACCTCACCGCCGACCTCGTCGACCAGGCCATTCGCCTGGTGCAGGACCAGCAGCAGGCGACGCCGGTCAAGCCGTTCTTCCTCTACTTCGCGACCGGTGCCACGCACGCGCCCCATCACGCGCCGCGAGAGCACATCGACCGGTACCGAGGCCGGTTCGACCGGGGTTGGGACGCGTGGCGGGCCGAGGTCTTCGACCGCCAGCTCGCGGTGGGCGTGGTGCCCCCCGGCACGACGCTGACGCCACGACCGTCGTGGGTCGACGCGTGGGATGACCTGTCGAGCGACGAGCGGCGCCTCTTCGCGCGCCTCATGGAGTGCTTCGCCGGGTTTCTCAGCCACACCGACGAGCAGCTCGGCCGGCTCTTCGGCTTCCTCGAGCAGCTCGGCGTGCTCGACGACACGCTGGTGCTGCTCTGCTCGGACAACGGCACCAGCGCCGAGGGCGGTCCCTACGGCTCGCTGAACGAGCACCGGTTCACCCATGACCGCCTCGACGACCCCGCCGACACGCTGGCCCGCATCGACGACCTCGGCGGGCCGCGCGCCTACAACCACTACCCGTGGGGCTGGGCGTGGGCCGGCAACACGCCGCTGCGGCTCTGGAAGCGGTACACGTGGCTGGGCGGCGTCCGCACGCCGCTGCTGGCGCGCTGGCCGGGCCGGATCGCCGACCCCGGCGCCGTCCGCACCCAGTTCTGCCACGCCGTCGACGTCCTGCCGACCGTTCTCGAGGCGGCCGGGCTCGACGCTCCGTCGGTCGTCGACGGGGTCAGCCAGCAGCCGATCGACGGCGCGAGCCTGCGCGGCACGTTCTCGGACGCCGCGGCGCCGAGCCCGCGGAACACGCAGTACTTCGAGATGATCGGCTCGCGCGCGCTGTACCACGACGGCTGGAAGGTGACCACCGACCACGTCGGCAACCAGCTCAGCGTCGAGCGGGACCGCATGGAGGGCAGCCGCGACTTCGACGCCGACCGGTGGGAGCTGTTCCACCTCGACGAGGACTTCTCGGAGGCGCACGACCGCTCCGACGAGCGACCGGAGCTGGTTCGGGCGTTGGCCGAGCGCTGGTGGAGCGAGGCGGGCCGCAACCAGGTGCTGCCGCTCGAGGACAGCCTCCTCATGCGTGTCACCGCGTTCGTCCCGCCCCCGTACGGGCGCCGCGACCGGGCCGTGCTCCGACCCGGTGGCGGACCGGTGAGCGAGGACGCGCTGCCCTCGCTCCTGGGCGGCTTCCGGCTCGAGGCCCGGCTCAACGTGCCCGACGGCGGCGCGGAGGGCGTCCTCTGCGCGGTCGGCGACTGGAACAACGGCTGGGCCTGCTACCTCCTCGACGGACGGCCGGTGGTCGCGTTCAGCCTCCTCGGCGCGCCCAGTCGCGTCGCGGCCACCGAGCCGCTTTCGCCTGGCGCCCGAGTGCTGACGGTCGAGTACGAGCGCACCCGGCCAGCCGGCGGCACCGTGCGGGTGGCCGTCGACGGCGCGGTGGTCGCCGAGGGCCAGCTGCCCGACAACCTTCCCTTCCGGTGGCAGATCGGCGGCGCCGGGATGCTGGTCGGGAGGGACCGCGGCCTGCCGGTGTCCGAGGACTACGAGCCCCCGTTCCCCTGCACCGCGACCCTGGAGTCGCTCGTGCTCGAAGGCGGCGCCCCGCGCCCGGTGGAGACCGCCGACGTCGCCGCCGCGCTTCGACACGAGTAGCCGCGCCGGCGCGCACTCGCCATCGAGCGCGGTCAGGCCGAGATGGGCTCCGCCGGCACGTCGGCTCGCGACTCCACGAGGATCTGACCGGCGAGCGCGGCCGGCACCGTGTGCTCGCCGCCGCCGGTGCGGACGCGCACGCCGTCCGAGACGCGTCCCAGGACCTCGAGCCGCTCACCAGGGATCAGGCCGAGCCTCGCGACGAGGCCGAGGCCCTCGTCGTCGAGCTCGAGCTTCTCGTTGATGCGCGCCACCCGGGTGGGACCGGTCGGCGCACTCGCCAGCGCGACCGCGGGCACCCGACGCCCGGCGTGGGACGAGCCCGGGATCGGGTTGCCGTGCGGACAGCTGGCCGGGTCGTCGAGCAGTTCGACGAGGCGTTCCTCGACGTCGGGGGAGATGACGTGCTCCCACCGGTCGGCCTCGCGGTGCACCTTGTCCCACTCGAGACCGATGACGTCGAGCAGCAGCCGCTCGGCGAGGCGGTGACGGCGGACGACGCTGGTCGCGATGGCGGCGCCGGGCTCGGTCAGCTCCAGGCGGTGACCGGATCGCATGGCCACGTAGCCGTGGTCGATGAGCCGCTGCACGGTCTCGGAGACGGTCGGCGCGCTCAGGCCGAGCCGCTCGACCAGGCGAGCCCGGAGGGGGACCACGCCCTCCTCCTCGAGCTCCAGGATCTGCACCAGGTAGTGCTCGGTCGCGTCGTGCAGATCAGCCACGAAGTAAGGGTATCCAAAGCACCGAGCCGCCAACAGGGCCGCCGTTGACGCATCGGGAAGCCCGTAACTAAGGTTATCCATACCTGAGTTGGGGGGAACCCGAAGTCCCGGGAGGTGGTGTGTCGACACCGGAGGTCCTGGTCCTCGGGGCCATCGCGGGCTTCACCATCTTTCTGGGTCTCCCGGCGGCCCGGGTCCGCAACCCCTCGATGGCGCTCCGGGCGTTCCTGAACGCGGTCGCGATCGGGATCCTCCTCTTCCTGCTCTGGGACGTCCTCTCGAAGGGCTTCGAGCCGGTGACGACCGCGCTGACGGACGCCTCCAAGCATCACGGGTCGTGGTGGCACGTGACCCGCCTCGCGTCCGCGTTCTTCGCCTCCGTGGCGGTCGGCCTGGCGTCGCTCTGCTACTACGACCGGTGGCTGGTGCGCCGGGCCCACCCGACCCGGCGCGGGCCGGGCGCGGCGGTGGCCACCGACCTGCCCACACCTGGCGTCGTCGCCCGGCTGTCGGAGCCGCAGCGGCTGGCCCTGTTCATCGCGATCGGCATCGGGTCTCACAACCTCTCGGAGGGCCTCGCCATCGGCCAGTCGGCAGCGAAGGGCGAGATCAGCCTGGCCGTCCTGCTGATCATCGGGTTCGGGCTGCACAACGCGACCGAGGGCTTCGGCGTCATCGCACCGATGGCCGCCGAGGCGGAGGTGCCGTCGTGGGGGTTCCTCGCCGTCCTCGGCCTCATCGCGGGCGGGCCGACCTTCCTCGGGACGGTGATCGGGCATTCGTTCCAGAACGACACCCTCTTCCTCGCGTTCCTCGCCCTCGCCGCCGGCTCCATCCTCTATGTCGTCATCGAGCTGCTGGCAGTCGCCCGCCGACTCGGCCACAAGGAGCTGCTGACCTGGGGCCTGCTCCTCGGCCTCGTGGCCGGGTTCGTGACCGACATGGTGCTGACGGCCGCGGGCGTGTAGGCCGCTTCCCAGGCCGGTTCGTCCGGCGGCGGCCCCGCTCCGGCCGAGACCGCACCGATAGCGTGCCGGCATTGCTTCCCGGCCGGTCGAACGCGTGGCGCGCCGCCATCGCCTCACGACGCGGGGGTTCAACTTCACCGACGACGCCTCGTGCGGCTTCCCCGCCTCCGAGACCCACGCCGGCGTCGACCCCGCGCTCGGCCCCGTGGCCGCCAACGGCGGCCCGACGCCGACCCGCCTCCCGCGGCCCGGCAGCCCGCTCATCGACGCCATCCCGCTGGCGTCCTGTCGGGCCGACGGGGCCGCGGCCGTGACCACCGACCAGCGCGGCGTCACGCGTCCCCAGGGCCCCGGCTGCGACATCGGCGCGGTCGAGGTCCAGCCGCCCGCCCTGTCCCCGATCGTCGTCGTCCCCCGCTTCACGGGATGAGACCGACGCTGATCCCGCGGGGCCGGCGCGTCGGTCGCGGAGTCGTGGCGCTCCTCGGGACGATCGGCGTCGTCACGTTGGTTGCCGGTGGCGCCGTCGCGGCCCCGTCACGGACCGGGGCCGCAGACGCCGCGCTCGACCGGTCGCTCGAGCAGCTCGTGCGAACGCCGGGCGGCCCGCCCGGCGCCATCTCGGTCGTGCAACGCGGCGCCACGCTGACCGTGCACGCGGCCGGCGTCGCAGACCTGCAGACCGGCGCCGCGCCGACGGCGGACGATCACGTGCGGGTGGCGAGCGTCGCCAAGGCCTTCAGCGGCGCGGCCGCGCTCGCGGTCGTGCGGGATGGTGCGCTCTCGCTCGGCGACACCATCGGGCAGCGGCTCCCGAGTCTCCCGCCGGCGTGGAAGGACGTCACGCTCGCCCAAGCCCTGAACCACACGAGCGGCCTGCCGGACTTCAGTGCGAGCAAGACGTTCGCGGCCGCGGTGACGGCGGACCCGTTCAACCCGCCGCCGCCCGCCCAGCTGCTGTCGTACGTGGCCGACCAGCCGCTCGAGTTCAAGCCCGGCTCGAAGTACCGGTACTCGAACTCCGACAACATCGTGGTCGGGCTCATGATCGAGGCCGCCACCGGGGGACGCTACGAGGACGCGCTGCAGTCGAAGGTCTTCGGTCCGCTCGCCCTGTCCGACACGAGTCTCCCGCGCGGGGCCACGATCCCGGCCCCCTTCATCCACGGCTACTCGCCCGAGCCAGCCGGCCCGCCCCAGGACGGGAGCGAGAACGTCTTCGCGATGGGCTGGGCGTGGGCGTCGGGGGGGATCGTCTCGACGCCGAGCGAGCTGAACCGCTTCGTCCGCGCCTACGCCGCCGGCTCGACGGCGAGCAAGGCGGGTCTCCGCGCTCAGTACCGCTTCGTGCCCGGCAGCTCGGACCCGCCGGGACCCGGCACCAACAGCGCCGGCCTCGCCCTCTTCCGCTACCAGACTCGCTGCGGCACCGTCTACGGGCACACCGGCAACGTCACCGGCGGGTACACGCAGTTTGTCGCCGCGACGCGTGACGGCTCCCGCTCCGCGACGGTGTCGATCAACACGGTCATCACCACCAAGCAGGATCCCGGCCGGTTCCCCGTGCTGCGGAAGA
>Ga0073928_10002902_pt1 | contig 28247 bp, 25 predicted proteins | sample PaiPotPPA55metaG_FD_76969 | JGI IMG/M metagenome (GOLD analysis project Ga0073928, IMG submission 76969) | Iron sulfur acid spring bacterial and archeal communities from Banff, Canada, to study Microbial Dark Matter (Phase II) - Paint Pots PPA... ...
CGTCGTGCGGTTGCGGTTCGACCGCCGGCGGTTGAGCGCTGAGGCCGTCGTCCGGCGCGTGATGGATCGCTACGCGATCAGCGATCTCGCGATCGTGGAACCCGACATCGAGTCGATCGTGCGCCGGCTGTACTTGGAGGGCTATGCCGTCGCTGAGCCCGTGAACCCCGCGTGAGCGCGGCTGCGCCGGCCTTGCGGCGCCGATTTCGCATCGAGCCGTACGTCGAATTCGCCAAACGGGCGATCGCGCGCGAGGCGACCTACCGTTTCGACGTGTTCACCGGGCTCGCGTCGGTCGCTATTCGCGTGTACCTGCTGCGCATGGTGTGGACCGCGCTCTACGCGCACAACGCCGCCCCGCGCGGGCTTCCGCTGCACGCGATCGTGACGTACTCGACGGTCGCGCTCTTGATGGGGCTCGTCCTCGACATCGACCAAACGCGAGCGCTCTACGAGCGGCTGCACGACGGCAGCATCGCAACCGACTTCATGAAGCCGATCAGCGTGCCGCTGTACTTCTTCGCCGACGGGACGGGCGAGGTGCTGTTCCACGCGGCGCTCATCGTGCCCGCGACCCTGCTCGCGCTGCTGATCGTGCACATCGACGTCCCCGCGCCCGCGGTGCTCGCCGCGTTCACCGTCAGCTTTCTGCTCGGTTACCTCGTCGGGTTCTTCCTGAACTTCATCCTGAATTGCACGGCGTTTTGGACGCTCGAGATCTCGGCCGTGCAGCTGATCGTCACGTGGCTGACCGACCTGCTCGGCGGCCAGATCGTGCCGCTCGCGTTCTTTCCGCCGGTGCTCGCGAGATTCGTTGGCGTGCTCCCTTTCGCGGCGATGTTCTCAACGCCGCTGTCGATCTACGTCGGCACGGTCGGGCCCGACCGCTATCTCGAGCTGATGGCCGGCCAGCTCGCCTGGATCGTCGCGCTCGGGCTCGTATCCACCGTGCTCTGGCGCGTGGGGGCGCGCCGGGTGGTCGTGCAGGGTGGCTAGCGCGCGGCTGCGGCGGATGGCCGGCCTCTACCGCGAGTACTGGCGGATCAACGTGCTCACCTCGCTCGAGTACCGCGCCAACTTCCTGTTGTGGAGCGGCTTCACGTTCGTCTATCACGGCAGCGCCGTCGCGGCGCTGGCGATCATGCTGCACCAGTTCCCGTCGATGAACGGCTGGACGTTTCGCGACATGGCGTTTCTCTACGCGCTGTGGATGGTCGCCCACGCGCTGCACAACACATTCTTCTCGAACGTCGACGGCGTACCGGAGCGAATCCGCGAGGGCGATTTCGACCGCGTGCTGATCCGGCCGCTCGACGCGCTCTTCCAAGTGATCGCAACGCCGGGTCAGATCTTTCCGGACGAACTGATCCTCGCGCTCGCGTTTTTCGGTTTCGCGACGCTCTACAGCGGGGTTCACGTCGATGCGGCGTTCGTGGGTCTCGTGCCGCTCGTCGTCGCGGGCGGCGCGCTGATCGACCTCGGCATCAACCTCATGATCGCGACCGCGGCGTTTTGGTTCGTGAAGGTCGACGCGCTGCGCTGGCTCGCGCTCCAGCTCGAGCAGGAGTTCACGCGCTACCCGGTCGCGATCTACTCGCGCGGCGTGCGCCTTCTACTGACCTTCGTCGTGCCGTTCGCGTTCATGAACTACTTTCCGGCGGCGTACTTTCTCCACAAGCCGGACTCGGCGCTCGCGCTTCCGCCTGCGGTCGGCTTGCTGTCGCCCGCGATCGGCGCGCTCTTCGTCGCGGTCGCCTATTCATTCTGGCGCTTCGGCCTCAACCGGTATCAGGGCGTCGGCCACTAGCGCCGCGTCGAAGACGGGGGCGCGCGCTGCTTCGAGCGCAATCGCTCCAAGCGCGATCGATGCGTGGGCGACGACCCGCACGAGCAGCTCGCGCTCTTCCGAATCGAGATCGAGACCGCTCGCGTTCTGGCCGTATACGACGATCGCGTAGATCTTGCGGTCGTGGAACAGCGGGGCGGCAAAGCTCAACCGCTCCTTGGGAAACGCGCGGCGAATGAGCCGCAAGTCGCTGCCCGTGAAGGCGAGTGCGCCGCATTCGCGGGCGATCGCGCGCTCGAAATCGTCGCGCCGCGCGATGTGCGGTTCGCAACCTTCGGGCCAATTGAAGCCGCGCGCGAGCCGGTATTCGCCGTCGGCAGCCGGCATCAGCATGCCCGCGAACACGAGGCCGAGCGCGTGGCTCACGTCCTCGAGCAGCGCGCGGTAAACGTCGTCCTCGTCCTCGGCGTCGAGGATGTAGCCGGCGATGAGGTGCAGGCCGGCCCGCTGCGCATGGCGGCCGCGGAAGATGAAGCGGTCGACTATGTGGTCGAGGATTTCCTTCAACTTGCCGGTCGTCGATCCGACGACGAGCGAGATCAGGATCAGGAAACCATACGCGAGGTCGGTGTTCTGGTAGAAGACGTATGTGCCGATCTCTTCGCCGAGCGTGATTGCGCCGAGCACAGCGCCCGTGAGCGCCGTATAGACGATCGCGCGGCCGACGACGAGATCGACGTTGAAGACGCGGTGGCGCCACACGGCAAACCATACCGCCGCGATCGGAAGGGCGCTCGAAAGGAGGAGCAGATCGTTCCATCCCGGCGTGACGCGGATCGGAAAGAATTCGTCGGAGATCAGCCGCGCGGCACCGGCCAGGCCGAACGTCGCGATCACGAGCGCGATGCGCCGGCGCTCGCTGCCGCGCGCGAACCCGAATGCGAGCGCGAACGCGACGATCGTCATGATCGTGAGCGCGGTCGACGCGTGGTCGTAGGCGAGATCGTAGGTCGCCGCCGGCAGGCCTGCGTAGATGAGCCGCCAGTCGCCGTACGCGTGCAGCGATCCCATCGCGAACGCGACGAGGGCGAGCGCCGCTGCGAACCAGCGTTCCTTGCGCTCGTCGCGCACGAGCAACGAGAGCGCGAACAAGAGGAGCGCCGACCGCCCGATGCCGGCGAGCGTGTCGCCCGTCCACTGCGGTATCTCGCGCCACGGAACGTCGGGCGCGATGCTCGCGTAGGTTCCCGGGAATTCGGCCGCGAGCGAATACGCGAAGATCGCGGCGGTCGCGATGCTCGGGCGCACGAGGAACAGGATGCCGCTCGCGCAGACGATTAGGATGAACAGCGCGATCTTCAGCGCCGTCGTCAGCCGCCCGCTCGGGGGCTCGTCGGTTCCGATGAGATGCAGTGTGAGGAGTTTTCCGCGGCGCTCGACCGGCAGATGACGATCGCGATTGTCGTAGGTGAATGCGCCCGGTCCCGCCAGGCCGGGCTTGCGGTCGTACGCTGGAATGCGGTCGACCCGCACGCGGTCGCCGACCAAGATCCGGTCGGAGCCCTTCGGTTCGCTTTCACGAACGCGGACGACCGTGCCGTTGCCGTCGGTCGCGTAGCCGAACGTCCCGAGCGGCTCGAAGATTCGAATCGCATCCGGAATGACGCGCCCGAGCGCGATCGCTGCGAACGCGCCGACGACGATCAGCCGAACCCACTGCGGCCGGCTGTGCGAAATCTGGGGAAGCGTCTGAGACGACATTACTGTGGTTGTACCCACGCTGCGCAGCGCCTCCGCTGACGCTACGGCGCGAAGGTAGGTTGAAGTTTGTTTCGCCAGCGCTTCGGCGCTGGCGAGTCTCGCCGCGCTCCTTGCAGGAGCACGTCGAGACGTTTAAAGGTCTCGGCTACGTAATCGTGCGACGGTCCATGCCAGCGCGTCAGCCTCCCCGTCTCGCCGCGCGTTTTCGCGCGGTGAGACTCGCCGAAGCGAAGCGTAGGCGAAACAAATTCAACCTACCTTCGCGCCGTAGCGCAGCGGAGGCGCTAGGCGCCGCAGCGAAGCGGAGGCGCCGGAGATGAATAAGGTTGTTGCGAGCGCCGCGGCCGCCGTCGCCGACATTCCCGACGGCGCATCGATTGCCGTCGGCGGGTTCGGGTTGAGCGGCATCCCGCACAACCTCATCGACGCGCTGCTGGCCGGGGGCGCGACGAATCTCGTGACGGTATCGAACAACTGCGGCGTCGACGGATGGGGGCTCGGGCGGCTGCTCGATCATAAGCGGATCCGGCGCACGACCGGTTCCTACGTCGGCGAGAACAAGGAATTCGAACGCCAATATCTCAGCGGCGAACTCGAACTCGAACTCGTACCGCAAGGAACGCTCGCCGAACGGCTGCGCGCGGGCGGCGGCGGCATTCCCGCGTGCTACACGCCCGCCGGCGTCGGCACGCAGGTCGCCGACGGCGGCCTGCCCTGGCGCTATGCCGCCGACGGCAGCGTCGCGGTGCTTTCGCCGCCGAAGCCGACGCGAACGTTCGGCGGCCGCGAGTACGTCCTCGAGGAAGGCATCGTCTGCGATTTCGCGCTCGTTCGTGCGAGCATCGGTGACACGGCCGGCAACCTGATATTCCACAAGGCGACGCGCAACTTCAATCCGCTGTGCGCGATGGCGGGCCGCATCACGATCGCCGAAGTGGAGAAGCTCGTGGAACCTGGCCAGATCGATCCCGAAATCGTGCACACGCCCGGAATCTTCGTTCAGCGCGTCGTTGAAGTCGGCACGGGCGGTAAACGCATCGAGCGTTCGACGATCAGAAAGCGACCGGGGTAGGCGTGGCGCTCACGCGAGACGAGCTTGCGGCCCGAGTCGCCAAGGAACTGCGCGACGGCCAGTACGTCAATCTGGGTATCGGGCTGCCGACGCTCGTGCCGAACTACGTTCCGCCCGGCGTCACCGTCGTGCTGCAGAGTGAGAACGGCATCCTCGGAATGGGGCCCTATCCGTACGAGGACGAAGTCGATCCCGATCTCGTCAACGCCGGTAAGGAAACGGTCACCGTGCTGCCCGGCGCGTCGTTCTTCGATTCGGCGACGTCGTTCGGGATGATTCGCGGCGGCCACATCGACCTCGCGATCCTGGGCGCGATGCAGGTCGCGGCCAACGGCGATCTCGCCAACTGGACGATTCCGGGCAAGATGGTCAAGGGCATGGGTGGTGCGATGGATCTGGTCCACGGCGCAAAGCGCGTGATCGTGATGATGGAGCACGTCGCGAAGGACGGCTCGCACAAGATCGTCGAGCGCTGCTCGCTGCCGCTCACCGGGAAGGCCGTCGTCGATTCGATCATCACCGATCTCGCCGTCATCGACGTCACGCCCGAGGGCCTCGTCCTGCGCGAATGCGCGCCCGGCGTAACCCCGGGCGAAGTCCGCGCCGCAACCGGCGCGGCGCTGCGCTAGCCGTCACAAAGAAAGCGGTTAGGTTGCGCGCGAGAGCGTTGAGAGCGTTGCGCCGAATTCACGGAAGCGGAACGCTGAGAACTCGATGACGAGTACGCCTTCGATGCCGAGCACGAGCACGAAGGCCAGCGCCGCGAAGTACGGCCCGCTTCCGGAGAATCCGGCGAGCGCCGAAACCAGCGCCGCCGGGAAGACATACAACAGCGTCGCCACGAGGCGCAGCATCATGATCGGGCCGCGCGCATCGATCGGGTTCGGGAAGATCGCGTAGAGCCCGACGCCGAGCGCCTGCAGCGACCAGTACATCGTGAGCGTCACCGGAAGCGAGATGAGTGCGAGCGGGATGTCGGCCGAGGCGAGCCCGGCGACCAGCGGCGCGAGGCCGAGCGAGAGCCCGCCGCGCCACGCGCGCCCGAACGTCCACGCGCCCAGCCGCTCGCGCAACGACGAGCGCGACAGCCAGAACAGCGGCTTCGAGAGATCGGCCGCGAGGCCCAGCGACGCGCCGTATGGCGCGAGCAAGAGGACGAGCAGCGTCGTCGTGACGCCGAGGGTGTAGAGCGGCGTCGGGTCGCTCCATTGCATCGCGCCGAACGCGGCGCCCGCTCCGCAGACGGCCCAACACGTGCAGCCGATCAGCCATAACCGGAACATGCCGCGGCCGCGCCGGAACGCGAGCCAGTCCTTCCAAATCAGCGTGAGGGCGCCCGAGGGAATGCGCGCCGCCTCGCCGGGTTTGGTCGGAACGAAGCGCGCCCGCGCGAGCGATCGCCGGCGCTGGCTTGCGAGCGTATTCTGCGATGCGGCGTAGAGTTCGGGGAACGCGTCGCGGCCAAGGAACGCGATCGAGGCGACGAGCCCGGCGACCGCGAGCGCAAGCCCGATCGTTCCGAGCGTATTGCCGCGCAAGAGCCCGATGACGGCCGTCCCCGGATCGACGTGCAGCGTTTGCACGAGCGGGCGCAAGAAGTGCGGCCCGAAGATGCCGGCGATGCCGTAGAGGCCGCCAATGCCGGCGACCGTCCACCCACCGAACCGCAGGGGTTCGCGCCACCGGCCGCGCGACGCGAGGAAAACCGGCAGTTCGATCGTCATTTGTACCGCGAGCGCCAGCGCCGCTGCGACGAACGCGCGCAGGAGGCCGAAGGGCCGCGGATCGTGCGGCGCCGCGATCGCGAAGAGGTAGATGAAACCGCCGAGCCAGCGCGTCCAGCTCGTCGCGAGCTTGCGCAGCTGAAGCCAGACGGCGACCGTGAGCGGCCGCAGGCCGGCGTTCGAAAAGAGCACGGCCTCGGCACTCGTGCGAAACAACGCGACGCGGCCGCCGGCCGCGAATCCGATCGTCGCGCCGAGCATCGCGAAGTACGACCCGCCGATCGTCGTCGCGAGTGAATGCGAGATTTCGAAGCTCACGTACGCGGCGTGATGCTGCATGAGGCGCGAGAAAAGGAAGAAGAGGATCAGCAGTGCGTACGGCACCCACACGGCGACGCGCGCCGGTGACCGTAAGATCGCGGCCGTCTGGTGGTACGTGTAGCGCAGCTCGAGCCACGCGAGCGCGCCCATCACGCGGTGATCTCGAGGAACACGTCCTCGAGGGTTTGGCCTCCGGTCGCTTTGGCTTGCAGTTCGGCGACCGAGCCCGCCGCGACCGCGACGCCGCCCTTCATGATGATGAGCCGGTCGCAGAGCGCTTCGACGGACTCGATGATGTGCGTGCTGAGCATCACCGACGTGCCGCCGGCGGCGAGCGATTTCAAGAGGTCGCGCAGCTCGCGTTGGCCGAGCGGATCTAGGCCGACCATCGGTTCGTCCAGCAGCAGCACGGGCGCCCCCGCGAGCACGGTCGCCGCGATCAGCGTTTTCTGGCGCATGCCTTTGGAGAGCGCCTGACCGAGCGTGTCGCGCTGATCGGAAAGACCGAATCCGGCGAGCAGCTGGCGGCCGCGGTCTTCCCAGCCGCCGGGCAGCCCCGCGCTGCGCGCAACGAACGCGAGATGCTCCCACACCGTCAGCATCGGATACACTTCGGGGTTGTCGGGGATCAGCGAAATCGTGCGGCCGCGATCGCCGCCGAGCTTGCGACCCTCGAAGCGGATCGTGCCCGAATCGGGCCGCAGCAAGCCGCACAAGCACAGAAACGTCGTCGTTTTGCCGGCGCCGTTCGGCCCGAGCAGCCCGAGAATCTCCCCGCGGTCGAGTCCAAAGGACAGGCCGTCGAGCACGACCTTTCCGTCGAAACGCTTGGTCATTCCGTCGACCCGCAGGAGCGGTTCAGAAATGCTGCCGTTGTCTAGTCGCTGAATATCCGCCGCCTACTCGGGTTGGGCGCGCACAGGTTGCCCGCCCTAGCTTCCGCCGCAGGGCCGAAGTTCCCGGTATGACGCGAGTGCGCCGCTCGTTCGCGTCGGTGAGCGGTGATTGCGGTAAAGAGGACGCATGGGATACGCCGTGGTTCTGACCGCGCGGCCGCTCGTTGCGCTCGCGGCGTGCGTCGCGGCATTCGCGGCTGCGCCGGGTGCGATCGGCGACGAGCTGGTCCGCGTTCGCGTCGAGGGCGGATGGATTGCCGCGCCGGCGGACGGCAGCGTCGCGCGATTCGTGGGCGTACCGTACGCGCGCCCGCCCGTCGGGCCGTTGCGCTGGCGGCCGCCGCAACCGCCCCCCGCGTGGAGCGGGGTGCGCGACGCATCGGCGTTCGGCCCGTCGTGCATGCAGCCGTCGCCGCCGCACGAGGTCTTGCCCTCGAGCCCGGCGGCGACGCTCAGTGAGAATTGTCTCACGCTCAATGTCTGGGCGCCGATCGGCGCTCGCTCGGCGCCGGTCATGGTCTGGCTCCACGGCGGCGGCAACGTCACCGGAACCGGCGCCGATCGCTACGCCGACGGCTCGGCGTTTGCGCGCGACGGCATCGTGCTCGTGACGCTCAACTATCGCCTCGGGGTGTTCGGCTTCTTTGCGCACCCGGCGCTGATTCGCGAAGCCGCGGGTGCCGAGCACGTCGCCAATTACGGCTTGATGGATCAGCTTGCGGCGCTGCGCTGGGTGGCTCGAAACATCTCGGCTTTCGGTGGAGATCCGTCCAACGTAACGGTGTTCGGCGAATCCGCCGGCGGCGAAGACATCGTCGCGCTGCTCGGTGCGCCGTCGGCGAGGGGCACGTTCGGAAAGGCGATCGTCGAATCGGCCGGATTCTGGGACGACCTCCCATCGCTCGACGTCGCGAAACAGAGGAGCAGCGCGCTTTCGACGTTGCTCGGCTTGCCGGGCGCGGCTGCCACGGCGGCGCAGCTCCGCGCCGTTTCGGCCGATGCGTTGCAGTCGATCGATCGCGAAGCTCCGCCCGGACCATTCCTCGACGGGCGGCTCCTCGAACGATCACCGATCGCTGCATTCGCCGCCGGCGGGTCACTCGACGTGCCGATCGTCATCGGGACGAACGGGAACGAAAGTTCGCTGCTCGGCGACGTTCCGCCGCCGGCAGGCGACATCGCAACCGACGTCTCGGCGGCGGAACGATCCGCGTTTCGCGATTCTCGCGAGCTATTCACTGATCGGTACTTTGCGGCTCCGGCGCGCTGGCTTGCGGCGCACCGCGCAAGCCGATCGCCCGTATATCTCTATCGGTTCGCCTACGTCGCCGATTATTTTCGCGGCCGGCGCGCCGGCGCCGACCACGGCTCGGAGATCCCGTTCGTCTTCGGGACCTTTCCCGACGCCATTGCGATCGAGACCGATCGCGACGTCGTTGCGACGGTGCACGGATGCTGGGTCGCATTCGCGAAAACCGGCGTACCGGCGTGTCCGCATACCGCGCCGTGGCCGCCGTACACCGCGAACGACGACCAGCTGATGCTTTTTGGCGAACGACCCGCAGTCGTCACGACGCCGGACCGGCACGAACTCGACGTGATCGCTCGCGGCACACTCGATCGCGAAGCGTCGGCGCCCGTCGGCGGCCGGCGATTGCGGTAACGTTCGCGCTACACAATCGGTCGGACCGAGCGGATCACGCCGGCAAGATCGGCGCGAAGGTCGGACGCTGGGTGCCTTTTTCGAATTGCGTGCGGTAGAGGCGGGCGTAGGTGCCGCCGCGGTCGAGGAGTTCGCGGTGGGTGCCGCGTTCGACGATGCGGCCGGCGTCGACCACGAAGATCACGTCGGCCGAAAGAATCGTCGAGAGGCGGTGCGCGATCACGAGGCTCGTGCGGCCGCGCATTGCTTGGTCGAACGCGGCTTGGATCAGCGCTTCGTTTTCGGAGTCGAGCGCGCTCGTCGCTTCGTCGAGAATCAGAATGCGCGGATCCTTGAGAAGCACGCGCGCGATCGCGAGGCGCTGGCGCTCGCCGCCGGAGAGCTTGTGGCCGCGTTCACCGACGACTGTCTCGTAGCCGTCGGGGAGCGAGGCGATGAAATCCGCGATGTTGGCGGCACGGGCGGCGGCTTCGAGATCGGCAGGCGTTGCGTCGGTGCGGCCGTAGCGAAGATTCGCCCCGATCGTATCGTGGAAGAGATAGGTCTCCTGCGTGACGATACCGATGTGCGAGCGCAGCGAATCGATCTGCACGTCGCGCACGTCGACGCCGTCGATGAGGATCCGCCCGGACTGCGGATCGTAAAAGCGCGGAACCAACTGCGTGATCGTCGTCTTGCCCGCACCCGACGGACCGACGAATGCCGCGACGGCGCCCGGTTCGATGTGTAGGTCGATGCCGCGCAGCACCGTGCGCTCGGGCGAATAGCCGAACCGCACGGCCTCGAAGTCGATCGCGCCCTCGACGTGGGGCAGAAGGAGCGTGCCGCTCGGTTCGGGCTCCATGTCCAGGTATTCGAAGATGCGCTCGAACACCGCGAGCGCGCTCACGATCTGCACTTGGATTCCGGCGAGCGTAGACGCCGGCGTGTACAGCCGGCCGAGCAGCGCGACGAACGCGACGATCGTCCCGATCGTCAGGCCGTAACGGATCGAGAGAAACCCGCCGCCCAACCAAACGAGCGCGGGTCCGACGATGATCATCGCTGAGATGAACGCGATGAACCAGCGCCCGACCATTGCGAGCCGAATCTCGAGGCCCATCAGATCGTTGGACACCTTGAAGAACCGCGTGCGCTCGAATCCCTCGCGCACGAACGATTTGATGAGCGTGATCCCCGAGATCGACAGCGTCTCCTGCGTGATGCTCTCGATCTCGTCACGCTTCTCGCGGGTCTTCTTGCGGACCACGTACATCCGCCGGCCGACCGGCGACAGCGGCAGGATCATGAGCGGAACGACGGCGATTGCGAGCAGCGAAAGTTTCCAATCGAGCACGAACATCGCGATCAGCGTCGTCGCGATCGTCGCGACGTTGGTAACGATCGAAACGAGCGTCCCGGTGACGACGTTGTCCACGTTGTCGACGTCGCTCGAAACGCGGTTCATGATCTCGCCCGTCTTCGTGTTGGTGAAGAACGTGATCGGCATGCGGTGCAGATGCGAAACCAGGCTCGTGCGGATGTCGCGCATGATGCCTTCGCCGACGAGCGAGTTCAGATAGCCCTGGTAGACGCCGATGATCGCAGCCAAGAGCGCCGCGAGCACCATTCCGCCGACGTCGAAAACGAGCGCTCGCCCGTCGTGCTGAGCGAGAGAGACGTCTATGAGGTGCTTCGTATAGAGGGCCGGCGCTAGGCCGAGAGCCGAGCCCGCCACGATGCACACGAGCACCGTCGCCTCTTGACGCCAATACGGAAGGAACAGCGCGGCCAAGCGCTTCCAATTGACCGCGCGCGTGACGCTCGGTCGCTCGGGGTTGAACATGCTCGACCACATCAAGTGGACGGGAGGGCCGCCTAACATCGACACTAAGAACCGTGCGGAAGGTCGGACGGTTACGCCGCAGCGCCTCCGCTGCGCTACGGCGCGAAGGTGGGTTGAAGTTTGTTTCGCCTGCGCTTCGCTCCGGCGAGTCTCACCGCGCGGAAACGCGCGGCGAGACGGGCTGGGCAGCGCCTCTGCTTGCTACGGCGCATCTTCAGAAAACTTTCAGGATTGCGGCTGAGCATCGAATCATGAAGAATGTGTATAGATTCCTGTGGCCGTGGGCCTGGGCCATGGCCGCGCTGCTCGCCGTCGGGTGCAGCAGCAACGGCAGCACGCCCAAGGCGCCGGCGGTCCTCCCGCTGCTCGACCACCTGCGAACGCTGACGACGATCGGATCGGCGGTCGATCCCGTGACCGGCGACCAGAATCCCTATGGTCTCGCAATCGCGCCGATCAGCGCGGGGCTGGTGAGCGCGGGCGACCTCATCGTCTGCGATTTCAACGACGGCCCGACGAACACGCAAGGTCAGGGCGAATCGATCGTCGGCCTCCATCCGGCGGCGGGCTCCGCGCCGTACCGGATCGCGCACGACGCATCGCTGCTCGGCTGCAATGCGTTGGCGCTCAATCCGACCAACGATTTCATTTGGGCGTCGGCGTTCAACGCGAACGACGTGGCGATCTTCGGCCCCGTCGGCACCGACGTCGCGACGCTCGCCGCCTCCTCGTTTCCGTGGTCGAACCCGTTCGGCCAGATTTTCGGCACGAGCGGAGCAGGCGTCGCGGCGTTCTACGTTTCGAACGCGGCGGGCGGTACCGTCGACCGCGTCGTCGTCGCCAACGGCGCGATCGCTTCGACGACCGTCATCGCAACCGGCTTCAGCGTCAACAACGGCGTCCCGGGCAGTATCCTCGCCCCGAGCGGCCTCACGTACGATGCCTCGAAGGACACGCTCTACGTCGTCGACGGCAACGTGAACGCCGTCTACGCGATTCCCAACGCCTCGACGATCGCAACCGCTGTTGCCGCGTCGTCACTGCGGGTGCTCGCGAGGGGCGCGCCGCTCAACGGGCCGATCAGCGCCGCGCTGCTCCCAGACGGCAACCTCGTGGTCGGCAACACGCTCGATCCGGCCGGTAAGAATCTCTTGCTCGAAGTTTCGACCAGCGGCGTAGGGGTGATCGCGACGAAGAACGTCGACACGGGGGCGGCGGGCGCGATTTTCGGCATCGTCGCCGCCGGAACGGTCGCATCGACGAAGATCTACTTCAACGACGACAACGCCAATACGGTCGTGCTGCTCTCGCCCTAGAGGCTCTTGACCGCCTTCCGCGCGCGAGCACGATCACCATCGGTTCGCTTTCCGCGATCCGCTAGCGCTTCGACGCTTGCCCGATCGAGGAGCGGGTCCATTATCCCGGCACGGCGAAGCGCGCCACGGGAATGCCGCTGTTAATCCGGTTCGCCTTTTCCGTGTTGATTTTCGCCGCTTCGTTCGGCGCTGCCGTCGCCGCGAACAACGTGAAGAAGCTTGCGGGGACCGCCGGAACCTTCGTCGGCGTGCCTTGGGGCAGTTCGCCCGAGTCGATCAAGTCGTTGCTCGCGCAGCGAGGCTACGACTACGTTTCGACCGACGACGACGGTGATTTGGTGTTCACCGCGAAGAATCCGACCGCGGCGAATGTCTTCGAAGTGCTCGACAAGTCGCAACGGCTCATCAAAACGATGGTCGTGATCAAGCCCCCGGCGACGAACCTGACGGATTTTTTCGACACCGCTAGTGCGCAGCTCGTCAAGAAGTACGGGAAACCGTCCGAGGCTATCGACGAATTTACGGGCCGATATAAAGGTGCGAGCAGCGACTCCGATCGTCGCGCCGCCATCGCAGCGGGCGATGGAGCGCTTTCAAGCTTTTGGTTGTATGCCGACGGCAGCGCCGTATACGTTCAAATCCTAAAGAACCTCTCGCTCGCGGTCGCGTACGAATCGCCGCACTTCAAGGCTGCCGCCGCACAGCCGGCCGCAAGCGCTGCAGCAGCCGTGTTCGTCGGGCCGGCAGGCTGGCATCACGTCGGGGGATCGGCCGATGGCCTCGGGAGCTGGCTGCGCCCCGGCGATACCGGCTACTCGCAAAATATCACGGTCGAAGCGAAGGAGGGCTTCACTTCGCTCGAGGCATTGATGAGCGCCGAGCGGAGCTATGTCTCGGGCCTGCCCGACGTCGTGGGTTCCGCGCCCACCGACATTACCGTCTGCGGAAACCATCCGGCAAAATATTTCTCGTACACGTTTACGTCGTCGAGCGGTCTGCCGGTCACGAGCGAAATGGTGATTGCCGTATTCGGCACGACCGCATATTCGGCGCGATACAACAAGTCGATATCGCAATACGCCGACACCGCCGCGGAACGAGCGCTTTCCACGTTATGCGGCCACTCCTCATCGCACTAGTAGCAGCCAGCACGTCCGCCCTAACCCCGTCTCGCCGCGCGTTTTCGCGCGGTGAGACTCGCCGAAGCGAAGCGTAGGCGAAACAGATTCAACCCGACCTTCGCGCCGTAGCGCAGCGGAGGCGCAGGGGGCGTAGGCGAACGGCAGTTAGCCATGCCTAAGTCCGTTGTTCGGCTTGCCTTGATGTTCGCGCTCCTGGCGTTGCCCGGCGTTGCCTTGGCGGACGCCGACGAGGCGCCGGTCGTCCCGGGCGCTCCCCCGCCCGGCATGCAGCCGCTGACGGGGGCCGTCCCGGCGGCGACTCCGTATCCCGGCGAATCTCGGCTGCGAGCGCGGGAAGACGGGACGTTCGAAGCCATTCCAACGGTCGCGGGCCGCACGAAGACGTTCCACATCGTCGGCCGAGCAGCGCCCTGGACGCTCAAACCGGGCCTCACCGTGATGGCCAAGACCTACAACGGTGTCGTCCCCGGTCCGACGCTCGTCGTCGATCAGGGCGACCGCGTCGTGGTCGAGTACCGCAACGAGCTGGACATTCCCGACACGATCCATCTCCACGGCATCCACGGCGTCGCCGAGACGATGGACGGGGTTCCCGGAATCTCGCAGCGGATGGTGCTGCCTCACGGGACGTTCCGCTACGCGTTCACGGCCGACCAGCCGGGGACGTTCATCTACCACACGCACGATCGCAAGGCCGTGCTCAACGCCGGCCTCTACGGCGGCATCATCGTGCGGCCGGCGCATCCGCGCCCCGAGGAACGCGTCGCGCGCGACGACCTCGAGATCCTCTCGGCGTGGTACGTGAACAGCGCCTCCGAGAGCGACTTCACGATCAACGGCAAGGAGTATCCGGTAACGCGCGCAATCGAAGTGCGCCGCGGCGAGCGCGTTCGCGTCCGGTGGATCAACATCTCCGCCGAGAATTTTCACACGATGCACACGCACGGGCACTACCAGACGATCATCGCGCGCGACGCATGGCCCGCGCCGCCGGGCGACGTCGAGGACACGGTCGAAATCGGGCCGGGCCAGCGCGTCGACGTGACGATCCTCGCCGATCAGAAACCCGGAACGTGGATGGTGCACTGCCACGTGCTCGACCACATCGAAGACGATGCGGGCATGCCCGACGGCCTCATCACGGCGATCCACTACGCCGGAACGCCCGCGACGATGACGGCGATGTACGACGCGATGACGCATACGATGGGCGCGGCCGATCAGATGAAAAACGGCGCGCCCGCGCCCAACGCCGGCAAGCTCTCGTTCGGTACGACGGTGCTGCTCGGCGCGTTCGCCGGCCTCACGATCTTTCTCGGGCTGCCGGTCGCGCGCGCGCGCCGGCTGCGACCCGCCCAGATCGGGCTGCTGAACGCGTTCGCGATCGGGATCCTCGTATTCTTGATCGTCGAGATCTCGATGAACGCGGTGATTCCGGTCGAGCGCGCCATCAAGGGGTGGCACGCGGGCGCGGCATTTCCGGGCGGCCTCGTGCTGGCGCTCGTCGCGGGCCTGATCCTTGGGCTCGTGGGCCTGGGCGCGATCGCGACCTCGCTCGTGAAACGTACCGCGAGCACCGTCGCCGAGCGGCCGATCGTGCTCGCATCGGTCATCGCGGTCGGCATCGGGGCGCACAATTTCGCCGAAGGCTTGGCGATCGGGGCCTCGGCGGCGGCGGGCGCGACGGCGCTCGCGGCCGGGCTCATCATCGGCTTTGCGCTCCACAACGCGACCGAAGGCTTCGGCGTGGCCGCACCGCTCGCGGGCAAAGTCGTTCCGAGCTGGGGGCAGATCGGGATCGCGGGCCTCGTCGCGGGCGGCCCGACGTTCCTGGGGACGATGCTCGGCTACCGCTTCAGCTCGCCCGTGCTCTCGGTGTTCTTTCTCGCGACCGCGATCGGCGCGCTCGTGTTCGTCGTGGGCGAGTTGTGGGCGGTGCTGAAGAAGACCGGCGTCACCGTGTTTGCAACCTCCATGGTGACCGCCGGGTTCATCGTCGCTCTCGGCACCGAGCTGATCATCGATCTCAACGGCGGCGGCTAAATCACACCGATTCTTTACTCGCGTCGCGAGCGAGCGCAGCAGTTTCCGGCGAAAGCGTCCGAGTGAACGCCAAGAGCTATCGTCGCGAATGGATCGGCTTCACGACGATGTGTCTGGGCCTTTTCATGGCGATCTTGGACATCCAGATCGTCGCAGCGGCATTGCCGCGCATCGCGCAGGCGCTGCGAACGCCGCTCGACGAGCTGAGCTGGGTTCAAACGTCGTATCTGATCGCCGAAGTGATCGCGATCGCGACGTCGGGACGACTGACGCGCGCGATGTCGACGCGCGTGCTGTTCGCAGCTGCGGCGTTCGCCTTCTCGGCGATGAGCCTGGGCTGCGCGCTCTCGCACGACTTCGTCACGCTCATCGTCTGGCGCACGCTGCAAGGCTACGCAGCCGGAACGATCATCCCGATGGTGTTTGCGACCGGCTACAAGATGTTCCCAAAGGAACTGAAGCACCGCGCGATCCTGCTGGCTGGAACGGTCGTGATGCTGGCGCCTTCGGTCGGGCCGTTCGTCGGCGGCTACATCGCACAGAAGCTCGCCTGGAACTGGCTTTTCCTCATCAACGTTCCGATCGGAATCGCCGTGAGCGTCGTCGTGTACGCGATCGTGCGCATCGATCGCGCCGATCGCTCGGCGTGGCGGACCGTCGACGTGCCCGCATTCGCGGCGCTCTCGGTAGGCTTGGGATGCCTGCAGACGCTCTTGAAGGTCGCGCCGGAAGATCGCTGGGCCTCGGTCCGCGACGACCTGTTGATCGCGGTCACGCTCGCGAGCGGATACCTGTTCGTGCGACGCTGCCTGCGACGGAAGGAACCCCTCGTTGACCTCGCACCGCTGCGGTGCCCGAGCTTTGCGGCCGCGTGCGGGTTCAACTTCGTGCTCGGCATGGGACTCTTCGGCTCGCTGTACGTGCTGCCGTTGTTTCTCGGGTTCGTGCGCTTTCATTCACCGCTCGAGATCGGCACGATCATGACCGTAATGGGCGTTTCGCAACTGCTCGCGGCGCCGCTCGCGACGATTGCGGACCGGCGGCTCTCGCCGCAAGCCGTCGCGTTCGCCGGATTTGCGATGTTCGCAACGGGCGCGCTCGTCAACGCATTCCAGACTCCGCGCACCGACTTCACCGAGTTACTGTTGCCGCAGATCTTGCGCGGCACGGCGCTGTTGTTCTGCATTCTGCCGATCACGAACGTCGCGCTCGCGGATCTGGGGGCCGACGAACTTTCCAACGCGAGCGGCCTGCTGAACCTCATGCGCAACGTCGGGGGCGCGGTCGGCATCGGTTTGGTCGATACGATCGTCAACGTGCGGCCGGCGGCGATCGGCCAGGCGCTCGTCGACCGGCTCGTGCGCGGCGACGCCGCGACGGCGAATTTCGTCGGCATTCCGGTCGACATGCTCCGCGGCGCCGACCTCGCGCACGCCGATCCCGCCGACATCGCGTTCGTGAAGCCGATCCTCGAGCGGGCTGCGGCGACCGTCGCGTTCAATGAGGCGTGGATGTTCCTGGCGGCCACGCTGTTCTTGTCGCTCGTCCTGGTTCCGCTGCTGCGGCGCACCGAGACTGCCGCCGGTGCGCGCGAGCCGCTCTCCGAGAAACTGGTTTACGATGCGCCGGCCGCCGTTTCGTAAGGCCGCGCTCGCGCTCGCGGCGTTCGGGGCGCTCGCGGGCGCCGCGTCGGCCGGCCAGCTACCCCGACTCGAAGCCGATTCGCTCGGCGGGTTTCACGTCGTGCTGCCGGATGCCGGCGCCGGAAAGCCGCTCGTCCTGCTGCTCGCCTTCACGAAGGAATCGGAAGACGACTTGCGAGCGTGGTCGCGCAAGTTGCTCGACGACCACGTGCAGGACCGCGCCGCGATCTACGTCGTCGTCGTCGCCGACCGCACGGCGTTCGTGTCGCACAAGCATATTCGCCGGCTCGCCGAGCGGGCCGCGGTCGGAACGAAGGACCAGATCGAGCACAACGTGCTCGTCACCTTCGACGGCACGGGCTGGCGCGATCTGGTGCCGCCGGGCGACAAACGGAGCGCCGGAATCGTGGTCTGCGATCCGAGCGGCTCGATCGTTTACGCGAAGCGCGAGGCATTCACGGCCGCCAATCTGGCCGACGTGGAGCGAGCGGCGAAGTAGTCTCCCCGGGCGCGTCGGCGCCGTTCAGAGCGGGAGGCGGACGATGAATCGCGCGCCGCCCGCATGGCGGATCGTACCGCCATGCGCGACCGCAACCCAGCGGCAGATCGCAAGCCCGAGGCCGCTGCCATTGGAATCGTCGCCCTTGGCGAAGCGCTCGAAGAGCCGGCCTTCTAGCTCGGGCGGAATGCCCGGGCCGTCGTCGTCGACGCACAGCACTGCGCCCGCGCCGTCGATCGACAGTTCGACCGCGACCCGAGAGCGCGCCCGTTCGTAAGCGTTTTCGACGAGGTTGCGCACGAGCTGCAGCAGCCGGCGTTCGTCCCCGCTTACGATGACGCTTTCGGCGCGCAGGTCGATCGTGCGCGCCGGGTGAGCCGCGGCCGCGTCGCGGCAAACGCGTCGCACGATGTCGCCGAGATCCACGGGCTCGCATTCGAGGGCGTCCGAGTCGCTCGTGCGCGCGAGGGTCAGCAGATCCCCAACCAGCGCTCCGCTTTCGATCGCCCGTCTCGCGATCACCTCGAGCGCTTGACGCGCTTCGGCGGGGTCGCCTTCGCGGGCCGCTTGCGCGACGCTCGCGATCGCTCCGAGCGGCGTGCGCATCTCGTGCGCGATGTCGGCGGTGAAGCGTTCTTCGCGCTCACGCGCGCGCACGAGCGGCGCGAGCGCGGCGCTCGCGAGCGCGTACGATGCCGCTCCGACGACGAGCAGCAGCACGCCGTCGCAGCTCAAGATCGCAAACAGCGCGGGCCGCATCGCCGCGGCCAGCCCGGCCCGGCCTTCGGGCGTCTCGAGCGCGGGCGCCACGATCGAGCGGTAGTTGCTCTCGACGAACGCGTAGGCGACGACCGAGAGCCCCGCGATGACGAGCGCGAAGACCGCGAGGTATGAAAGCGTCAGGCGGACGAGGGCGCGGTTTTCGACTCCCGTTCGACGAGCTTGTAGCCGACGCCCCACACCGTCGCGATCGACGCCGTCGCGCCGAGCGCCCGCAGTTTGCGGCGCAGCTGGCTCACGTACACGTCCACGATGTTGCTCGAACCCTGGAAGTCGTAGTCCCAAATCTTTTCCAATATTTGCGCGCGCGAGAGCGTCATCCCTCGATTGCGAGACAAGAGTTCGAGCAGCCGGAACTCGGTCGTTCCGATCTCCATCGTGGTCCCGCTGACGGTGACCAGGCGCGCGTTCGCGTCGACGACGAGCGATCCGACCGTAACCTTCGGTTCCTGCGGCAGCCGTTCGCCGCGGCGCAGCAGCGCCCGGACTCGCGCGGCCAGCTCCTCCGCGTCGAACGGCTTGATCAGGTAGTCGTCGGCGCCCGCGTCGAGCCCGCGAATCCGGTCTTCGACCGCGTCGCGCGCGGTGAGCATCAGCACGGGCGTCGCGATCGACTCGGTGCGCGCGGCGCGGCAGATCGAGAACCCGTCGCGCCGCGGCAGTGCGACGTCGACGATCGCAACGTCGTAGTTGCCGCCCAGCAGCCGGTCGAGCCCGGTTTGGCCGTCGGGCTCGACGTCGACCGCATACCGGCGCCGCGACAGCATCGAGGAGATCGCCGACGCGATGTCCCGATCGTCCTCGATCACTAAAACGCGCATCGCCTTCAGAGTCCCATCGGCCATGGAGCCGCCACGGTGAGATAACCCCCGAAACTCGGGGTGCCACCCAACAGATTCACCCGGCGCTCGAGAACGACCCGCGCGTGCTTGCCCACGAGCCCCCCGAGGTACTGGACGAAGGTTCGCGTCGGGAACGGATTGGCGGCGGCGTCGTAGCGAACGGCCGCGAACACGTGCGGCGTCGCGAAATACTTCAGCCGCAGGTACCCGCCGCTCGAATCGATCGGGTTGCGATCGCCGTCGGGGTCGCCGTCGCGGCCGAGCCACTGCTGGGCCGTGAGATCGAGCCGCTTGTGGAAGAACGTGAAGTCGGCGCCGTAGCCGATCCGATCGTACGGGTCGGCGAACGGGGCGCGTCCCGGCAGCCCGATCGTGCGCGCGCCATCGAGCACTTGTGCGTTGAGCTGCACGTCCGACGTGATCGGAAAACGCCCGTAGAGTCCGATTTCGGGCCGTTCGGCCGTCGTCGTGGTCCCGGTGAAGACGGGCGCTCCGCCGTACGCCGAGCCCTTGAATTCGCCAAAAGCGAGCGTTCCGATCAGGGTCGCGTTGCCGATGCCGCGTTCGGTTTCGATGCCCAGGCGCGGCGCGTTGAGCGCGAGATCGTTGTGGCCGACGGCCGTGCCGAAATAGCCGTACTCCGAGATGCTGTCGAGCCGTTGGCCGGGCGATTGGGTCAGCGGAACTTCGAAGAGTCCGAGGCGATAGAGTTCGCGCGTATGCGCGTCGTAGGTCGAAAGAAAACCGAGGTACACCGATGCCGGCGCGCCGCCCGAGCCTAAGCCGTAATGGAGATAGACGTTCACGCGGCCGACGTCTTCGTCGGCGAGAATCGACGCCGACGGCGAGAACCGGCGGCTACCCGCCGCCGGATCGTTCTCGTATTCCATGTTGTAGCGCACGGCCGCAACCGTCGTTCCGTGGCGCGGAACCGAATCCGGAAAGCGATAGCCGCGGTTGCGGAACGCATTGCCGAACGCGTTCAGCTCCGGGATCGCGGTGTGGCATTCGCCGCACGTGAGATGGTAGCGTTGCGCGAAGATTGGCATCGCGCTCGCCGCGCTCGGAACGGCAACCGCCGCTGCCAAGCCGAGCGCGAAGACGAACGTGGATCTGGCGGAATCAGCGAACAACGATCGCAGCCCTCATCGGCGTACCGTAGTGATAGAAGCAGCCGAAGAGATACGTCCCGGCTTTATCGGCGAGCAGCGTTTGCGACGTCGAGCCGGCCGTCAAGTTTCCCGAGCTGAAACCTTGGGAGAGCTTGCTCGCGGTCTGCGTGAGCGCGGCGCTCGTGAACGGGTAGTTCGTGGGAAACGCGGATGGGTCGCCCGGAACGGCAGTCGCCGTATGCGCGAATCCGTCGGAGTTGTGAAACCGAACGCCGTCGCCGATCGCGAGCATCGTTGCGAGCGGCGAATACCCGCGGCCGTTGCCGCCCGGCGTCGAGCCGCCCGGGTCTTTGGTCAGATCGACGTCGATCGTCACGATGTTTCCGGTAATGCCGGTCGTGCCGCCCGACGATGCGAGCGCAAACGATCCGGGCGTGCAGCCCGCGAATGCGAGCGCCGCGCCCAGCAGCAACAGCCTCATGCGGCCCAGCCTAGCGTCGGCGCGTTAAAAAAGTCTGAAGTGCTAGTCTTTGATCGAATCCCGCAGCGACGCTGCGAGATTGCGCAGCACGGCGTCCTGCGAGGTCTGGGCAGCGGTGTCGAATGCGACGCGCGCTTCGCCCTTCTTACCTTCGCGCAGGAGGACGGCGCCGAGCGCAATGCGAGCGCGTGCGTAGCCGGACGAGAGCGCGATCGCAGAGCGCAGCTCGCGTTCGGCGTCGGGAAGCGCGCCGAGCTGCTGCTCGGCGATCGCCATGTCGTAGTGCGCGACCGCGTACGCGGCATCGGTCGCCGAGAGCGCACGAAAATCGGCGAGCGCCGTTTTGGGGTCGCCGCCGCGCAGCGCGGCGATGCCGCGCGCGTACAGCGCTCGCGCCGAGTCCGGCGCCGCCGAGACGAACGCGTCGGCGGCGGCGCGCGCGGCCGGCACGTCGTTCGCCGAAAGGTACGCGCTCACGAGGTTCGCCCGCGCGGCGAGGAACCCGGGATCGCGCGCGATCGCGCGTTGGAACGCTGCGGTGGCCGCCGCAAAGTCGCCCGTTTGCGCGCGCGCGATACCGAGATCGTAATATGCGGTCGAGGCCTGCGGTTCGGGTGGGTCGAGTGCGAGGGTGCGTTCGAACTCGGCCGCTGCCTCGGGCCACCTGCCTTGCATTTCGTCTCGAAAGCCGAGCCGGATGCGCTCGTCGATTTCGCGCTTGTTCGCGACCGCGTGCATCGCGGCCGGGTCGGTCGTTCGCGGCAACGGCGTTATGCCCGGATACGGTTGCCCGAGCGCGCCGAGCGGCAGCGCCGCGGCACAGAACACGAATGCGCAAACGTAGCTCGACCGCACGGTTTCGTTACTGCGTGCGATCGTCGGACGGGAGTTCCGCGTCCCGAGGGCGCGTCGCCTTGGCGGCGCGCTCGGGAGCGCATTGCCATCCGTTTCGGCCGGCTTCGTTGATCGGCCCGAGCAGCGCCGGAGCCGTGCTCGGCTGCAACTGCGCCGTCGCGAGTTCGTCGAGCGTCACGAGCGACGCGCGTGCGAATCCGACGCTGCCTGCCGTTAGCAGGGCGAACGCGATACCGAACGCAAGCCGAGCCCCAAAGCCCTTCATTTCGTGAGAATCGTACCGAAAAAGCCTGAAAGTTTGCTGAAGGCAACCCTCTTCGCGGTCGTATTCGCCGTTGCCGCTCGCGCGGCGGCCGCGGAGCCCGCCGGGACCGATTTTCTGGTCGGGAGCGTCCGGGACGAAGGCGGCGTTCCGGTTGCGGGGGCGGCCGTTCGGGCAACCACGGCCGGCGGGACCGCCGACGGAGATGACCGCACCCAGGCCGACGGCACGTTTGCAATCCCGTTGCGGGGGCCGGCCGAAGCGCTCGAGGTACGGTGCGCGCACTGCCGGACCGAGCGCGTGCCGCTCGGCGGCCGCCGGAACCTTGCGATCGTCGTCCGGCGCTACGCCGCCCTCGAGAGCGGCGTGCCCGCGCCGGCCGACCTCGCGGCGCTGCCGTACGGGCGCATCGTCGACGATTTGGCGCTCGTACCGTTTGCGGTGCCGGCCGCGAGCGGCGCCGAGATCTCCGATCGGGGCCTGGGCAGCGGCCGGGGCCTCGTCCTCGATTCGGGCGCGCCGCTCGTGGATCTGGCAACCGGGGCGAGCGCGCTCGGCGACTTCCCGGACCGGTTCGTCCAGTCGCTCTTCATCCTCGGGCCCGAGGCGGGGTTTCGCTACGGCAACGACGGGGGCGGCGGCGTCTACGATTTGCAGCCGAACCGAAGCTATCGCAGCTACGCCGCGGCCGATGCCGGCGGCGCGCCCGCGGTCGCGCTCGAGCCGTCGATCGGCGGCGTGGATCCGGCATACGGCGAATCCGACGACGACGGCGTGCTCCTGCGTCGCGGCCAATTCGAGGCCGGCTCGCCGTTTGCGGGCGGGATGCTGAGCGGCGGCGCAGCGGTTGCGTCGCGCGATGATTCGCAATCGTTCTTTGGGCCGTCGGCGCGCACGACCGATCTCGTGCACGCCGGGTACGCGACCGCATCGCGCCGGTACCGCACGTTCGTCGATCTTTCGGCTGCGAGCGTCGCGCAGTTCGACGACGTGACCCAGTCCGACGACTACCGTTCGAGTTACCTCGCCGCCGACGTGCGGCTCGAACACCCCGCGCCGGTGACGCTCGCGATCGGCGCGGCGACGACGCGCCAAACGGCGGCGTATGTGATTCCGAGCGATCTCTACGGCGCGCTTCTGACCGGCCGCGCGGACGACGAAACGATCTACGCGGAAGCCGAAACGGGTGACACCCGGTTCGGCGCGCACGCCGGATTGGGACTCTCCGAGGTCAGCGCGGTAGAAACGTTGCCGACGGCGCGGATCGACGGTGAGCGGCTCGCGCTCACGCCGTCGCTCGGCGGCATCGTTCCGCTCGGCGGCGGAACGTATCTGCGTGCCGGCTACTCCCAAGCGCTCCGGACGCCGTCGCTGATCGAGACGGTTGCTGAACCCTCCCCGCCGCCGAACGCCGCGCCGCTCGAGCGCGATGAACTCGCCGAAACGGCGATCGGGTTCGACGACGACGCGCGCGTGCGCGCCGAGTTGATCGCATACCGGCAATTCGTCCACGGTTTCGACGAGCAGCGCGAAAACGGTTTAGGCGCGTCGCTCGTGTGGCAACTGGCGCCGACGATCAGCCTGCGAACCTGGACGCTGCACGCGACGCCGCAAGAACTTTCCGGCTCGTACGAGCCGTTTCCGCAAGCTGAGGCCAGCCGGCAAGTGATTTGGGCGACCTATGCGAACGGCGACGGGTTGCGCGGCGACCTGATCGTGCATCGCGACGCTCACGCAGGTGCGCTGTTGGACGGCGACCTGTGGTTGCCGCTCGCTTCGGGGACGGCCCTGTCGCTCGGCACGGCGGATACGGCCGGCGTCCGGCATTGGTTCGCTGGAATCCGAACGCGGTAGCTCCGAGAGTTCTCTGGGTTCAGAGTTGGTTCAGAAACTCTGTGTAGTGTCGGCCGCAGGAGGAATTCATGCGTCCACATCTACTTTTCGCCGTGCTGATCGCCTCGGCCGCGCTGCCCGCGTGCAGCAGCACGTCGACGGCGATCGCTCCGATCCCGCGCGCGACCGCAACCCCGGCGCCGGTCGTCACGCCGACCCCGATCGCGACGGCAACGCCGGTTGCGACTGCCACGCCGATCGCGACCGCCACGCCCGTTGCGACGGCGACCCCCGTTGCGACCGCAACGCCGCGCGCTACGCCGACCCCGACTCCGGTCGTAACCGCGACGCCGACCGCTCAGCCGCAGGTCATTCGCGTCGGCTTCGGTCACGCGACCACGACCGATGCGACCTTCGGAAACGTGTCGTTCTACTCGAGCGGCAGCGGCGCGTCATCGCCGGCCAACGTCGTGCGCATCGCGCACGGCTCACAGGTCGTCTTCACGAACGACGGGTCGGCGGGTATTCCGCACACCGCGTCCGGCTTCGGTTCGTCAGGCTTCCCGAGCTCGTTCGACAATTCGAACGGCGCGACCGCTAGCGGCTCGACCATCGACGGCGGGACGACATGGTCGACGGGCACGATGAACGTGGGTCAGTTCTCGAACGCGTTTACGGTTGGGCCACCCGGCAACTACTTCTTCGGGTGCTTCTACCACTACAACGCGGACACGATGCGTGACGTGATCGTCTCCCAGTGACGCTCCGCGCACTCGCCCTCGGTCTCGTCCTCGCGTGCGCCGTGTCCCCGCTCGGCGCACGCGCGGACGATCCGCGTACGATCGCACTCGTCGACCAATCGGGCGCGAGCTTCCGAATCCTGGATTTGCAGGGCCGCCCGGCGCTCGTCACGTTCGTCGCGACGCGGTGCACGGATGCCTGTCCGATCGCGAACGCGGCGTTCGCCGGATTGCTCGATCGCTTGCGGCGCGACCGCGTCGCCGCGCGGCTCGTGACGATTACGCTCGACCCGCGCTACGACACGCCGTTCGTGATGAGCAAGCTCGCGCGCGGCTTGCACGCCGATCCGCGGGAATGGATCGTCGCGAGCGGCCGGCCCCAGGGCGTCGGCCGCTTGATGCGTAGTCTCGGCGTCGTCGCCTCACCGGGAAAGGACGGCATTCCCGAGGAGCACACGACGTTTGTGTACGTGCTCGATTCCCGCGCCCGGTTGTCTCGGTCGCTGCTGCTCTCGACCAATATCGCCGAACAAGCCGAGGCCGCGCTGACCGCGAGGAACGTCGCCCGGGCGCAACCGCGGTAGCGGGCTGAGGAACCCTCGGCTCGCGGGGCGAACGCGCCCGTAAGATGTCGTCAGTTTTCGCGCGCGTTCGCGCCGCAGCGATCCTTGCCGTTCTCGCGCTCGCGAGCGCTGCGCCGGCGGGCGCGGCCGCGGTCGCGGCCCCGGCCAACCTGCGGCCGGTGCAAAACCGTCAGGATTGCGTGTTCGTCACGCTCGCGCGGTCGGCGGCCTGCGACGCCGCGGTGCGGGCGGGTCAGCTGCAGCTCCTGTGGGACGAACCGGCCGGCCGGATCGACGGGTACCGGATCATTCGTGTCGACGGGCAGCGCCACGTCCTCATCGCGCGCCTCGCGACGGGCATCGCGCCCGCGTTCGCAACGATCGCCAAACCGCGTGACGGGTATCGCGGAAAGTGCTACGCCGTCGAGGCCTATCTCGGTGCGGACAATTCCGCCGACAGCCCGCCGCTGTGCGTCACGCCGACCTCGACCGCGGTCACGCGGCTGCTCGGCGCCGACCGGCTCGCGTCGCTGATCCACTGGGCGGTTCCGACGCTGTACCGGCAATGCCGCGGCGAAATTCCGACGGGCCAAATATCGCCCGCCCGCGTGTTCACGATGATTCAGCCGTCGGGCTTCACGTCGTTCTTTCCGTGGCTCGCTACCTTCGTCGATCCGGAATTGGTCGGCAGTACGCGCGAACTCAACGTTGCGTTCGCCGGCGTTCAAGCGTACGGTCTCGTGACCGGGGTCGACGGCAACTTCGTTCCGGGCTGTCCCGCCAACACGAATGCGCTCGCGGGCTACGCGATGGTCAGCTCGCGCACCGGGCTCGATTTCAATCTTCGCCGCGTGTGGGGGCACAAAGTCTACGCCGCGACGCTCTCGATCGACGCGCCGTCGGCATTGCGCGCCTCAGGCACCAAGTATATCCCGGCCGCCAATTATTCGTGCGCCACGTCGCTCGCGGTCGCGAAGAGCGAGTGGTGGCGGTCGGGCGAGATGCCGTTCTTCCCGCAAGGCCAAGCGACGTTCGGCCTCGCGCCCGTGCCGTCGGTGACGCTCGACGTCACGCCGATCGTCGGGGAATGGGCCGCCAACTTCGGCCGCGGCGACGACGGCTTCATTCTGCGCAGCCGCCTCGAGGACGGCACGCCGATTCAAAACTACGCGTGCATGACGCGCTACGCGAACCCGCGGCTCAACGTCGTCTACTTCTAGCGCAATCCGTCATCCCGAGCGGAGCGCCGACGGCGCGAAGTCGAGGGACCGCCGCCTTAGTTCAGGTGCATGACGGTCGGGATCCCGCGATTTTATTCGCGCCGATCCAATATCTGCCTATTAGTGAAGCGATGCTGGCGCTTTCGGCCGGCGACGTGGGTTTGCGCAAGTAACTGTTTGCGCCGCGGTCGTAGCTTGCTACGAGGTCCCGCTCTTCGCTCGACGTCGTGTGCATTACGACGGGAACGTAACGTGTGTGGTCGAGCGCCCGGAGTTTTTCGAGGAACTCGATGCCGTTCATTCGCGGCATGCTTACGTCGAGGAGAATCAGATCCGGCGGCTTGCCCGTTGCCTCGCCGCACGACCCCATGAGACCCACGATGAATTCGAGCGCTTCGACGCCGTCGCGTTTGACGACGATGTCGCTCGTAATTTGGGCTCGCTTGAACGAGCGCAGGGTCAGCTCGATGTCGTCTTCGCGATCTTCGACGAGCATAATGTATGCGTCGTTCACTACTACCTCGTTCCAATCTCGGCTAGGGGCGCATACCCTGCTACCAGGGTTTTCGGGTGCCCGCTCTGCAGACTTTGAAGAAAAGACGATATGCTCGACAGACGTGACACGGCCCACACGAACCAACCGCCGGAAAACGGAACGGCCCGGAGCTAGCGCGCTTCGGCCCCGGCCTTGTTCAACGCCGCGAGTTCTTCGAACAGCTTGCGTTCTTTGGCGCCTGGTTTCGTCGGCAGCATACCGATGAGGCGAACGTAGAGATCGCCCGCGCCGCCGCCCTTGCCCTTGGGCATTCCCTTACCGGCGAGCCGCAGGAGTTTGTTGTTCTGCGTGTTGGGCGGGATCGTCATCGTTACGTCGCCGGTCATCGTCGGCACCCGTACCTCGCCCCCGAGCACGAGATCGTAGATCGATACCGGCAGGTCAACGTAGAGGTCGTCGGCGCGGCGTTCGAACCGCGGATCGTCTTCGGCGTGGAGGACGAGATACAGATCTCCGGCTGCTGCGCCGCCCGAGCCGCGACCGCCTTGGCCCGCGAGGCGAATGCGCTGCCCGTCGCGCACGCCCTTGGGAATCGTGATGTCGAATTTCTTGGGTACGATGACGCGGCCGGTGCCGTGGCAGACGGGGCAGATTCGTTCCCCGAGCAATCCGGTTCCGTTGCAGTTCGCACACGCGTCTTCGATCTGCAGGCTCACCGGTTTGGAACCGCCCGCGTAAGCCTCGCGCAAGCTGATCTCGAGGCTGGTTTCCAAGTCGGCGCCGCGGCGCGCCGATGGCGACGGACCGGCATTCGGGCGGCGGCCGATGCCCGAGAAGAAGAGGTCGAAGAAATCGGAAAACCCGCTCGGCCCGGCATTGCTCGAAAACGCCGCGTCGCCGAACGGGGAACTCGCGCTCGGACCCTGCGCGTCCTGGGCCGACCGGTAGCGCCGCTGCGCTTCGGCCTGTTGCGACGCGCGCGACCAGTCGCTGCCGAGCGCGTCGTACTTACTGCGCTTCTCGGCGTCGCCGAGAACCTCGTAGGCCTCCGAGATCTCTTTGAATTTCTCTTCTGCGGCCTTAGGGTTCTTCGGGTTCGCGTCGGGGTGCCACTTGCGCGCGAGCTTGCGATACGCGGATTTGATGTCTTTCGCGGCGGCCGATTTCGGCACGCCGAGAATCTGGTAGTAGTCTTTGTAGTTCACTCTGTCGTTGGAGCGGCGTCTGCCTCAGCGCCGCGCGCCGGCTCCTCGCGGCGCTTCGCGACCACGACCATCGCCGGCCGCAGCAGCTCGTCGCCGAGACGGTAGCCGCGCTGCAGTTCCTCGAGCACGACCTCGTCGCCGTCGTCGGTCTCGCGGGTGGTGATCGC
>Ga0073928_10002903_pt1 | contig 28237 bp, 24 predicted proteins | sample PaiPotPPA55metaG_FD_76969 | JGI IMG/M metagenome (GOLD analysis project Ga0073928, IMG submission 76969) | Iron sulfur acid spring bacterial and archeal communities from Banff, Canada, to study Microbial Dark Matter (Phase II) - Paint Pots PPA... ...
GCGATTGCTGCGTTTCCGAAATACGCAGAAGCATTCAATAATCTTGGACAGGTGGAAATCCAACTGAAGGACGGCAAGAACGCCGTGGAGGCGTTCCGCTCCGGCGCACAGATTGATCCCACTCTGCAGGAAGCCACTATGTATTTGGGTCAGTTCTACTACGAGAACAGGCAATACAAAGAGGCGGAGCCGTACCTGCTGCGATCTGCTGCCAGCCAGCCGAAAAGCGCGCAGATCCTCACCGTGCTCGCCAACACGGAGCTGCAAAACGGCGAAACCGACCTCGCTCTCGCCAATGCCCGCAAAGTGCCTTCTCTTCCCGACCACAAGCAGTTTGCGATTTCACACTTGATCGTGGCGCAGGCGCTCACCGGAAAAGGCCAGGACGATGAAATCGCTAAGGAATATGAAGAGTATTTGAAGGAAGCGCCTGACTCTCCCTTGGCGCCCCGGGTGAAAGATACATTGGCGAAGCTGAAGTCCAAATAAGGGGCGGTAGGGGAAGCCTCCAACTCCGCAATTCGATTCTGCATTTTGACCATCTGCGAGCGCATCTCTTCCAGCTGCTTCTGCAACTCGCCGATAGTGGGTTTCTGTTTGGAGACCTGCGAAGCAGCGGCCGCCTTTGTTTAGGTTCGACTCCGCTACCAAGTTTCCCCATCCGAATGGCAGGTTGGGGAATCTAATGCAGCATGGCGCACAAACGCTTGGTCGGGTTCATCGCGATTTTCCAGTCCGTCCTTTTTCTGACGCATTTTCTCCTTTACGAAACGTGGACATTTTCGCCTGACGGGGACGTTCCAGGGCCGCTGTGGATCAAAGTTGTTCTCGGGTCACTCTCGGTGAGCTTTATTGCCGCTTCACTACTTGCCTATCGCTATACGAATGCGCCTTTGCGCGCGTTTTATCGGGTGTCTGCAGTTTGGCTGGGTTTGCTGACGTTCCTGGTTGTGGCAGCGGCTTCCTCCTGGATTATTTTCGCAGTGGCGCGACTCACTGGGATACCTGTGAACTTCCATCTGACGGCGGAATTGCTGTTCGCTGCTGCGGCGGTGACTGGACTGTACGGGGTTGTCAATGCGAGCTCTACCCGAACCACACGAACTAGGGTGCGTCTCGAAAACTTGCCGGAGGCCTGGCGTGGGCGAAGAGCGGCGTTGATCAGCGACTTGCACCTTGGGCACGTCCGAAACGGCAGTTTCCTGCGGCGATTGGTTGCAAAGATCTTACGGGAAGGGCCGGACGCAATCTTTATTGCCGGGGATTTGTATGATGGCACAGCCATCGATGCCAGGCGAGCAGCGGAGCCGTTACATGAGCTTACAGCGCCGCACGGGGTGTACTTTGTTGCAGGAAACCACGAGCAATTCGGCGACGACAGAAAGTATCTACATGCCATTGAAGCTGCTGGGGTCCGCGTGCTCAGCAATGAAAAAGTGGAAGTGGACGGTTTGCAGATTATTGGGGTGCCGTACCGGAACGCAACCCAAGACGGGCATTTGGCGTCGGCGCTACGTGACGTCCATTTAGATCGCGACCGTGCCAGCATTCTGTTGACCCATGCGCCCGACTATCCCGAAATCGCAGAGGCCGCCGGCGTTTCGCTCCAGCTCTCAGGACATACCCACCTAGGTCAGTTCATCCCCTGGAGTTGGATAGCACGGCGCATTTACCGGCAGTTCGTGTACGGCTTAAGCCGAATCGGAAAGATGCAGGTTTTCACTTCTAGCGGAGCAGGGACCTGGGGACCGCCGCTGCGCCTGGGATCGAATCCCGAAATTGTAATGCTTGAGTTCGAGTAAGAGTTTGCAAGGAAACGCGATAGACTACCGCGGTGGCCTATTCTGGCCAACGTTCAAGTCCACACTGTACAGCATTACACCCGCCAAATAGCGAAAAGCATAAGGCCTCAACCCGATTTCGAGCATGAAGTGAATGCTGTACGTCCGAGTCGCCTTGCGGGTACCTCCCATTCCCTGTTCATTTTGCGCGTCTAATGAAGCGGCCAAGGAGGAACCATGCACAAGGACGACTTGTTGAAGGGCGACTTGTTGAGCGAACTCGTGCTGGCGGGCAGTGGAGTAGCGATTTTCGTCGCCTTAGTAATCGTCGTGGTGGCGGCGGTTGCGAGTGCAACCCTGCCGCAATAGATCTTCCTGAACCTTAATTGTGATTGTCGTGAGCGCCTGTCCAATGGGTTCAACGTTTGTCGGCGACAAGAGATTGTTTGAGCAGGAGTCCAGCAGCGTCGGGCAAGTTTAAGTCATCGGGAACCCGTTCGAAATTGCGATGACACTCTTTTTGTTGGACGGAGATGGTTTTGAGGAGAAGAATTTTGCCATGCATATTTATGGCCATGTCGGTTAGTTCCCAGTCGCCGGAAGCGATCTCGGAACGTTTCACGGTGAACTGGCCACCCTTTTCCAGATGCCCCAACAAACCTCCGGCGAACTTAACTTCGTTCATGAGCTGACCCCGGATACTGACCAGACGATGCTGCTGGGCGTCCACCCATATCTCACCCGCCATTTCGTGAAGAACCTTTGCTTCCCGGGAGGAAGGGTTGAAGCGGGGATCAGGCTTAAAGGCTATTTTTACTAAACTCCCGCTATTGCCCGCATAGTCAAAGAGAAAGGCATCCGGAATCATCCGAAGGAACGCATTGCATTGTTCAGCATCCTTTCTGCGGGTCTGTTCGAGTTTGCGCTGCTCCTCCGGGTGATCGGAGAGGCGCTGAATGCGTACGACCTCATCGCGCTGTTGTGCGTCACTTAGAGGTTTACCTGCAATTGCTAGCAGGCGATCAATCGAGCCAGATTTGATTTCGACCACTTGTCTGGTTTCTTGTTTACCGTCCACTTCCTTGTCCAACAAATATTTCCATCGGATCTGGGTAGCATCAGGAGGGTTCAGTTCAGTGCGAATTACAGCTTTGACCAGATCGGTGGCGGAAGAGGGGGCCGCGGATTGTGATTGTGCCGGGCCTGAGCATGAAACCACAAGCAACATCGCGGTCGAAAACAGCAATCGTGACTGCTTTATGGCCATGTGGCCTCCGATGCTGGAAGCACCCTCAGCATAGGTTCCACGATCTGAAGGAACAATCGGCACGATGGTGTATTAGGCCCGGGAAAAACATTTAATAGCGAGCAAAAGTAGGGGGATTCATGTAGTGCCCCGCCCCGTGTCTGCAGCGAAGGTTCGAAAACGTCAAATCCTATTTCGCAAATACCCTGGTCACGACTCCGGCCGCGGGGTAACGGCGCGAACTTCAAGGGCTTCCATGGTCGCGATCGCGGCGGCGTGTAGTAATTCCTCTTCCTGAGCGCCCATGCGTCGCGGTCGCGTGTCGAGAACGAGCAATGAACCGATTGCCTTTCCGTTCCGGTTGAGTAATGGTTCGCGGGCACAGAATTGAACGCCGTTCTCCCGGTTAAGCCTTAAGCCGGCAAAGCGGTTGTCTTTGGCAATGTCCTCGATCACGATTCTGGTCTGATTCCGCGCGATGGAACGGTCGAGTAGCTGTTTGATGGACTCCAAACCAGGGGCAAGATCAGGGGGCACTCCACATTGCGCTTTCCAGATGATTCCATCGTCAGTCAAGGTAAGAGTGGCAATCGGTGCGTCCAGTGCGTGCGCCAGATCCTGGAGTATGTGGTCCAATATCTCCTGGAAATTCCCTTCCGAGGTGCTTAGCAGTTCGAGGGCGGCGATTTGCTCGGTAGTGTCAGCTAGCGGACCGAAAACGGGTTCTGCCGGGGCTGCGGGCGGCTTTGCTGCATCCCATACATATTCCACAGCCTGTTTCAGGGTGCATACGACGTGATTCGCTGCGGCCACCGGAATCCTTTTACGAAGACTGGCCAAATCCGCATCGCTCCACACCGCGGCCATAATGATTGTGTTGGGAAAAAGTCGTCGCATATGCCGGCAGCGGACAGCCACGTGCCGAGTGGCTTGCGGAGGCACGCCCGAGATACAAATCAACTCAGGCCGCGCGGTGAGGACGGCCTCAGCCAGACTATCGCCCAAAATTCCTAATGGCAGTACCTGGACCTGCGCGCCCGGCAAGAGTTGTGCAAACATGTGGCAGACCAATTCGTCAGCTGCGTCCCTGGCCGGAAGACAAATGACTTTTACGGAAGTGTGATTCGCTTTCGTGCCCTGGCCTCTCAAAGCTCGGCCTTTCAAACCGGGTTCGTCTGAGCCTGATTCGTCTGAGTCTGGGTCATTCGAACCCGGCTCGTTCAAAGCCCGGTCGCTCAGATCGGGATCGGCCATGGAACTGATCTCATCCGTCAGTTCCCTAGTGTTCTCGAGAAAATAGGCTGCGGTTGTCGAATCAAGAAATCCGCCGTGACGCCCTTCTTCAGCCAAGCTTATGGCTGGAATGATTACCGTGTCGTACATCTCAATCAGTGATTGCTCCCTGACAAGTTGCTCGGCCAATTCGGCGGCATCCTCCGCTTCCATCGCGATCATCCTTTGATAGAAACGTTGCGCCGGGGAGAGCGCGGGTTCGTCGCCAAAGAGAATTCCCAAGAATTCGAGGTGCGGCACATAGCGCCCAACCACCACGAGACACACAGTTAGAGGCGTGGAAACAAGTAAACCGATTGGCCCCCAGAGCCAAGTCCAGAAAACTGCGGCGATGAGAATTGCGATGGCCGAAATTCCTGTCGACGAGCCATAGAGAAAGGGTTCCACGGCATTGCCGGTAAGCAGTTCCAGAATGACGTAAAGACCCAGCGTCCATCCGAATTTGCCCCAACCCGCCCCTACGCCTATTGCCAGCAGCAGCGGGCCAGCCGCCGCGATCCACGGACCGACGTAAGGAATGAACCGCAGCACCGCGGTCAGGACACCCCAAACCAGAGGATGAGGTATGCCAATCAACATCAATCCAAAACCAATCACGGCCCCGTAGCTGACGTTCACCGCGAACTGCATCATTAGATAACGGCTTACTCTCTGTGCTGCGTCATCCAAGGCACGAGTCGTCATGTACAAACGACTGCTGCCTGCGAGCCGCAACACGCGATCGCGCAAATCCTCGCGCCCCAGAAGGATGAAGATTACAAATACAAGCACGACGACTGCACTCGACAAAGGTCCAAGAACCGATCCAGCTATCTTTTCCAGGAAGTCCAGGGGAGCGGGAGCGGGCTCTCTGACCTCGACCGGGATGGGACGCTGTGCGGACGGCGGGTTGGTTTGATTCGGCTTGGCCAGTTGTCCGCTGAGATCTCCGAGCATGCGCTGCGCTTCCTGCCAATGAACTAAAGCGCGTGGGGTTACTGAGCGCAACTTGGAGACGATATTGTCGCGGTACGCCGGAATCTCAAGCGAAAGGTTATAGGCTTGTCCGAGTCCGGCCCAACAAATAAGGATCAACGCCGAGAAAGAGAAACCTACCACCAGCAGGGCAGCAAAAGTCTTCCCCAAACCCCACCGCTGCAAGCGGACCATCGCGGGAGACAGGAAGAAGCTGAGTAACAGTGCGAGGGCAATCGGGATCAGGACCCCGCGCCCCAGATAGAGGACGGCAATTCCGAGGAGCAGTCCGAACGCGGTTTGAAGTGGAAACCGGCCAGCTCCCCCCGTTTCTCGGCTTGACCTCATACTGAAACCAGTCGCTTCCGACGCTTGCGTCGGATTGGTCAAGCGGATCTCGGGTTCTGGCTCATGCGTCCGGAGCGCGGTGGAATTCTCCGCGCTCCGGGCGAGATCACTAACATTCGTAGGCTCTGGCATCGCTGATCGAACACAATTACACGGTCCGTCTTCCCAAGACAAAATGCATGATCAACGAGATCACCGCGAATACCAGCAGCAGATGTATGAGGCCGCCGGCTACGTGAAACAGAGTGAAACCGCCAATCCACGCGATCAGTAAAACAATGAAAAGAATGGTCCAGATAGTCATATGTTTTCTCCGCTCGTAGTTTTCCTGGTACAACTCTGCTGCCACCACACCAGAACTTACGCCCGCGTCGAACTCCGGCGAACAACATGAAGTTTGCCGCCGAAGTTCAACTGAGCAAATGTAGTTATGCCACTCTGGGAGTCTTCTCGCCCGCAGCTTCGCCGGTCGAAGAGATATCCTGGGCCCCCGTTTGCTTGAGGACGTCTTTGGCGACCTTGATCTGGTCCGAGGTATTGGAGTGAACAGAGAGCAGAATCCCGCCGTTCTTCACGCGGCCTTCATATCGCTTAGCCTCGTACTCGGGGATTCCCATTCCAATCAACGCTCCGGTGAGGCCGCCGACTGCGCCACCAATTCCCGCCCCTGCCAAAGCCGCCATAATTGGACCTGCGGCGATGAATGGCCCCAGCCCGGGGATCGCCAAGGCTCCGATGCCGGCTAGCCAGCCCAATCCTCCTCCCAGGACGGCTCCAGTTCCAGCGCCGGTTGTGGCACCTTCGGGGGCTTTAGTGCTTTTCTCATGAGCAAAGTCCTTCGTTCCCTCGTTCGCTGGAAACAGGACCGAAATATCAGTGTTGGAGAAGCCGGCCGCTCTCAAAGCGTCGACGCCATTTTCCACGCTGGTCTGATGCGGATAGATTCCAAAGACTGCCGTGTTTTTAGCTGCCATTTTGAAGCTCCTTTTGAATGTAAAGGTTTAGTTCTCAGGTTTAACTTCTAGCTGGTTGGTTACTTTGTCAGCGCCAACCACTTCTGCAGCTTTGGCTGCAATCGATTGCTTGTCCTCTTCTGACCTCACCGGACCCTTCAATGTGACCATCCCATTTTGAGAGACGATTTTCACGTTGTGCGCATAGGAAGATAAGGAACTGTCTTCCATGACAGCTTGGCGTATCTGCTGGGTGATTTCCCGGTCAGAACGATTGTCCTTCTGTCGATCGGCGGTTGGCTGAGAGCTGTCCCGGTCCTGCTGATTAACCTTAGTGTTGTCGGGCGCCGGCTGCTGGGAGCTGTCTTGAGCAACCGCCCAGGCCCCCGTCAGGAGACAGGCGCTCAGTAACATTCTGGAAGTGAGTAGTGCGGTTTTCATTCTTTGGCACTCCTTTAACTAACGCTGAGTTCGTTTCTTTTCTTTCGTTCCATAGTCAGGCTACTCTCGCAGTTTTTCCACACCATCGAGTGAACCATGTATTCGAGCGAGTAAAATCGCGGCGATCGTGAACCTTACGTTGCTTGCTGGGGCGAATACCCGGGGGTCGGGTCAGACGAAAAGCTGGGCCCACCTACAGCAAAGCGCGGATTGCCCTGTGCCGGATCTACTCCGATACTTGTTCTCAGCGCGTATTCAATTCCGCGTATTCAATTCGAGGAGGCGGAAGTTATGCCTGAACGCGAGACTCTGGAGCGAGCCAAAGAGGATGCACGAGAGGGCAAGTCTCCCTCCACGCAAGCCGGAGAATTCGTTCGCGAAGAGATGCATCACGTTCGCGAGGGTAAGCATGGAGCGAGTTCGCCCCAGCAGGCCATAGCGATCGGGCTTTCCAAGGCCCGTCGTGCGGGGGTGAAACTGGAACCACCAAAAGGACCCGCCTGGATCCGCAAGAAAGCCAGGCAAGATATCGAGGCCGGCGAGGATCCCCGGCACAAAGTCTCTCGGACTCGTTCGCGGGCGGTTTCCAGCGCGCTGAAACGAGAACCCAAAAGCAGCGCAAGCCATCAAGCGATCTCGAAACAGGCTAAGAGGAGTTCGGCCAAGCGAGGAAAGCGGGCTCGCAGCGCTGCCGCGGCGAAGGCTGCTCGCACTCGAAAGGCTGCGTAACGCGTACGTAACGGTAATATTCTCGGAACACTCTCGGAGACTCGCAACATGCGAGATCCAACCATCCACCTTAATTACATTTTTATTTCACACCAGGAGAAAACAACATGAAACCCACTTCACTGCAGGAACTCTACGTAGAACAACTCAACGACCTCTATGATGCCGAGCAGCAAATTATCAAGGCTCTGCCCAAGATGATCGATGCGGCAACTTCAGAGGAGTTGAAGCAAGCCCTTAGCGAGCATCTTGAAGTGACCAAAACCCAGGCGAGCCGACTCGAACAAATCTTTGAAAGCTTGGGTGAGAAAACGAAACGAGAGAAGTGCAAGGGAATGCAGGGAGTTATCGCGGAGGGCGACGACCTGGTCGGCGAGATCAAGGATGCGGACGTTCGCGATGCGGCAATCATCGCCTCTGCGCAGCGGGTTGAACATTATGAGATGGCCGGGTACGGTACCGCCCGGACGTATGCGACGCTTTTGGGCGAGAACGAAGCGAGTGAGTTGCTCCAGCAAACGTTGGATGAAGAAAAGGAAGCTGACCAGACTCTGACTTCATTGGCCCAGGAGATCAACGCAGACGCGAGTGTGGGTCATTCGGCCGAGAGCGCAAAACCCTCGGCCAAGACCAAAGGCAAGCGAGTAGCGTAATAACCAATCCGAGACGCTTCCACTCCCGGTGTTCGGCATCAGGTTGCGACATCGGGGGTGGGTTAGTCAGGTTTTTGCATTCGCTCGGAGAGCAACTTCTTGGCTTTTTCGAGCTCCCGCCTTCGCGCCGGGTTGAGGCCACGACCTCCGCGATTCATGAAGTAGGTAAGCATGCGCATCCCCGATCCAGGGCCCTTGGGCGAGACCCGCTTCGAGGCCAGCGACCGCGCGATGGTCGCTGCGCTTTTGGTGAACAATCCCTTCGGTGGGAAAGTCGACACAGTCTTAACATCGGCGACCCACTTTGTCGCCTTTCTACGGGTGACTCTTCGAGTGGAAGGCCTTTTTGTCTTGGCGGTCATTCTTTCCATTTTGCTTTCATCGTGCGGCGTCGCTGAGCGGCCTCTAGACTAGCTCTCGAACTTTGTCCGAAATTGCAGTGAGCGCTATTTTCTTTCGATTCGGTTCACCGCGGATGAGTGACTCAGCGAATTTCAGGACCTGATCAGCGGTAACCTTCCCTGGCATGGGAGGCTCAAAGGGATCTACTACAGCTTCCAGCAGCGCAGGGCCAGAGCAGTTTAAGAACTCCTCAATCTGCCGGCCGCAGTCTTCGGGGTCCTCCACCGTAAATCCGATTCCGCCGCAGGCCCGAGCGATTGCGGCAAAGTCTATGGGCTGGAGTTCCACTCCGTATTCGGGATTGCCCAGGAAAACCATCTGCTCCCATTTGATTTGTCCCAGCACGCCGTTCTTGATGACGACGACTTTGATTGGGAGTTGATACTTGACCGCGGTCGCAAAATCGGCCATGAGCATGGAGAATCCGCCGTCGCCGACAAACGCGATGCACTGACGATCAGGGTAAGCAATCTGTGCTGCCAGACAGTAGGGGAGAGCGCAAGCCATGCTGGCCAGGTTTCCGGAGACGGAATGCATTTGGCCGCGCTTTACGGGAATGTGCCTGGCCCACCACGAAGTGATGGTTCCGCTGTCGCAACTCACGATCGCGTCGCTCCGCAGAAGCTTGCCCAGTTCATGCGCCACCACTTGCGGCTTCATCGGTTTGTCTTTGCGCGAGGCTTGTTTTTCCATTTTCTCGCGCCAGTCTTTCATCGCGGCTTGGGCCTGATGGAGAAAACCTAAGTCCTGCTGCTCTTCGAGTCGGGGCAATAGCTCGCGTAACACCCGCCGGCTGTCGCCCACTAATCCCACCTCCACAGGAAAACGAAGACCCACTTTCTTGGGATCCAATTCAATCTGAATGCCGCGGACGCTTTGGGGCTTGGGGAGGAATTCGATGTAGGGAAACGACGTGCCTATCATCAACAAGGCATCGCAGTCTTCCATTACTTCCTGGGAAGGCGCGGTGCCCAGCAGACCTATGCCTCCCGTTGTATAAGGGCTGTCATCAGGTACAACGTCTTTTCCCAACAGCGCCTTGACGATGGGGGCGGACAATTTTGCGGCGACTTGTTCGACCTGGGCTGTGGCCCGTGCGGCGCCGCGCCCCACCAAGATTGCGATCTTCTTGCTGCTGTTCAAAATTTCGGCGGCGCGATCGAGCTCTGCGGCGTCGGCCATCATGCTGCCCTCGGCTTCGGCATGGGAAGTGTGGTGAGGCACGTTACGCTTGGAACGTTGCCGATCTTTGACTTCCATTTCCTGAAAATCCACGGGAAAAGCCAGATGTGCCACCGAACGATAGGCAAGCGCCGTGCGACACGCGAGATCTACTAAATTCTCTACGTGAGTGGGCCCCATCACACGCTCGTTGAAGACAGCAACGTCCATAAAGAGTTTGTCGAGGGCAACATCCTGCTGGGTATACGTACCCACCAGATCGTGAAACTGGAGTCCAGTGATTGCAAGTACGGGTTGACCGTCCATTTTGGCGTCGTAGAGCCCGTTCAATAGATGAATGCCGCCGGGGCCTGAGGTCGCGAGGCAAACGCCGAGCTTTCCAGTAAATTTCGCATAGCCGCAGGCCATGAAGGCTGCGGTCTCTTCGTGCCGTACTTGGACAAAACGAATTCTCTCGCGGTGAGTACGAAGGGATTCCATGATGCCGTTAATGCCGTCTCCCGGCAGGCCGAATGCTACGTCAACGCCCCATTCGATCAACGACTCAACGAGTACATCTGCAGCGGTCATTTCGTTGCCCTTCTTGCGCCGATATCAGTTCCTCGAGGCGACAGAATAGGACGCTGTTCATGTAGCAAACGTTGTAAGTGATGACGCAATTGTTTGGCCCGCTGTTTCATTGGGTTTCACTATTGCGTAGAGGACGCGACGAATAAGCCCTGCTTTGTCAAGGCACCAAACACCACTAGCCTTTTCGGGCGGCTGCAATTTACAGTTATGGGGCAAGTGCACCCGAACACAGCACCCGGTTAGATGTGCCGGGGCAGGTTCGTCGCTCTTGGATGTGGACACTGTTCTCGCTCTTCGAATCACGATTCAAGGAGAGACTGGTATGTCCTTCCGTAGCGGGATGGAATGGAGCACGATCTCGAAGCGCGTTCCCTTCTCCATAATGACGGTTCTTCTGTTCTTCCCTGCCATCGCTATCCGCGCGCAGTCGCAGGAATTGACGCTACAGTTTAGTTCCTCTTCTACCAGTATCAATTTTACTCTGGGCGATATTCTGCACACAGTACACGGCTCGTTCAGGCTGAAGAGCGGCCAAGTGTGGTACGACTCGGCAACCGCGACTGTACATGGAAGTCTGCTGGCGGATGCCACTTCTGGACAGAGCGGGAATCATATACGCGACCGCCGCATGCACCGCGAGATCCTGGAGAGCGCCCGCTACCCCGAGATTGCATTTCGCCCGGATCGGGTCGAAGGCAAGGTCACAAGCATGGGGACTTCGACCGTGCAGGTGCACGGCATTTTTTCTATCCATGGGGCTGACCACGAGCTGACCTTGCCCGTCCGGGTGCAGACTTTTGCCGACCACTGGATCGCCGACACCCACTTCACCGTCCCTTACGTCAAGTGGGGGATTAAGAATCCCAGTACCTTTTTGTTGCGGGTTAGTGAGTCGGTAGAGATCGACGTCCACGCTACGGGGGCGAATCCATTTTCTAGCAGCGGAGGAAATCACTAATTGTCGGTGATTGTTTCGTTTGCACTCATGGGGATAGACGGCTACTGGAAGCCATAGCCCGGTTTGGGAGTGCAGCGGAAGACCCGTCCTCTGTCGGGATTGACACTGGCACCACAGGTGGCCCAACTCAAGATGAGTGAGGGCCCTAGCGGGAAAATGATGGTTCGTCCGTCGAGGTCAGCCTCGATGCTGACACTCTCTGCAGCAGATGGCAGGGTGAAAGAGAGGCCCTCGCCGAAGATGACGGGATACGACCAATGTTCGCTTTGACTGATCATCGGCCGAAAGACTTCGGCCTCGAAGAGAAAAGTGGCGGTGTCGGACCAGTTACGGGCCAGGACGGTGATCACCTGGCCGCCCCGCGAGAAGTAGTCGGCCTCGATTTTCGTGAAGGGGCAGGGACCGGCGATGCATGAGGCGCGGGCGTCACGAAATTCATTACCCGCGCCGGCATCCAAAGTTGCTGAAGCCAGCGCCGCTTTCCATTTTCCGTCGGGCGAACACGGGTGTTGGCCCTGACAAGGCACGTTGCCCTTGTTTTCAATCTCGAAAGTTTTCACCGCGCTTCCGATATTCAAATCGGTCTTAGCCTTGACCGTGTATCTCACCCGCACGTTAGTCAGCTTAACGTCTGGTTGATTGTTCGGAGCCGGAGTGTTGGACAAGGGAACGAGATGGGCAACGACGAGATTGTCGCTGACAAAATCGTTGAGCACAAGGGGGCGGTACTGCGAGTCACGAAAAGAAAGAGTGATGGCGTGCCTTCTCCGAATTAATTTGCGCAAATTCAGAACAAAAAAACCCGAGGAATCTGACTTAGCGTCGGATAGAGCAAGATCACCGGCAGAGATTATGACCCCCGCAATCGGCTGCTGTTTCCGGGGATCGGAATCCTGAACCAGAACAGCCCCCCGAATCGAAATCGGCTTTTGTCTCTGCCAGTGGACTGCTGCCAGGATGCCGGCGGCCAGGACCACCGCCACCAGGACGACCCAAGCCTCGACTTTGTAAAGGCGCTTCATCCCTACATCAGGAGCATCTACAGGAGCATCTATATGATAACGGCTTGGCCTCAAACGTTGCCGCCAGCTGGGGCAATGGCGGACACTTTAGTTGTATCCTTAAATGGGTGGGGTAAACATAGAAAAAATAGTGAGCCTTTGCTCTTGCTTCGTCTCCAAACGGCATCGAGTTGTCGCGTTATTTTCCCAGTTGCCACGATCCATGGAAACCTAACCGCATGACTGATGCCAGATCCACTCTGCTTTCGCGCCGGCAGATGCTGCGCCAGGTTCTGCGGACGAGTCTTTGCCTGCCTTTTGCAGGGCTTCCGGCGGCTTTGTACCCAGAGACGCAACCCTCCGCGCCAGCCGGGACTCCCGGTCAGCCAGTCCTATCACCGGAAGACGACCAGTTTCTGAATGACTTGGAGAAAGCACATTTTCTTTTTTTCTGGGAACAGGGCAGCTCGAAAACGGGAATGGTCAAGGACCGCTGCAACGTTCGCACCAACAGTCAGGGAATTCCAGCCAGCATTGCTGCGACCGGCTTCGGTCTAACTGCTCTTTGCATTGGAGCCCAGCGGAACTTCATTCCCACCGCCGATGCGCTGGAGCGCGTCCTGGCCACCTTGCGTTTTCTGTGGAAAAAACTGCCCAATCACCGCGGATTTTTCTACCATTACGCCAACCCCGAGACCGGAGAGCGCATGTTCGACTCCGAAGTGTCTTCGGTGGATACAGCGATTCTGCTGTGTGGGATTCTTACTTGCCGCGAGCACTTCCGGCATTCTGCGGTCGCAGAACTTGCCAATCTGATCCTGAACCGCGTTGATTGGACCTGGCTCTCAGAGGACACCTCCCTACTGACCCACGGATGGACTCCGGAGGTCGGATTTCTTCCATCGCGATGGGAGTACTACAGCGAACTGATGATGATGTATCTGCTGGGTATGGGATCATCGGCCCACCCGTTAAAGCAGGAAACCTGGAACGCCTGGAAGCGTTTGACGTTTGAATATGACGGCATGCGATATATCGGGTCTTTTGCGCCACTTTTTGTGCATCAGTACTCGCAGGCGTGGTTTGATTTTCGTGGCCGGCGCGACAAGTATGCAGACTATTTCCAGAATTCTGTGACCGCCACCGAAGTCCATCGCCGGTTTTGCCTGGAACTGGGCAAGCAATTCCCAGATTACACCGATGACTTGTGGGGAATAACGGCTTCCGACTCCGAACACGGTTATATCGCTTGGGGCGGGCCTCCTGCGACAGGCCCCATTGATGGCAGTGTTGTTCCCAGCGCAGCGGGAGGGTCTCTGCCGTTTCTACCCGCAGCGACAATGCGAGTTTTGAAGACGATCCGAAACCGCTACCCATCGGCCTGGACTAAGTACGGGTTCGTCAACGCATTCAATCCCCTCAAAAACTGGTACGACTCCGATGTGATAGGGATCGACACTGGAATCATCCTGTTAATGGCCGAGAATCTGCGAACCGGGTTTGTCTGGGACACATTCATGAAAACCGCCGAAGCGCAGCGTGGGATCGAACGAGCAGGGTTCCACAAATACTAGCGAAGCACGCATGGACTTCCAACCGCGAAGCTGCCCCTAAGTGATCGTCAAGACGAGGGCTTGGCTGGTCCCACCACTGGTGCAACCCAAAGAGCCCGAATTCCCGCTCGGAGTTTGTACTTGGACCTTTGCTGTGCCAGGAGCGGAGATGGCGGTGGTAGTGATCGTGATTTTCAATTGCGTGCTGCTTATGACCGAGGTGCTTTGCGCCACTCCGTTGATCAACCCTACCGACGCCGAAACAAACTGACTGCCATTTACTGTGAGAGCAAAGCTCTGCTGCACTTGAGCGAAGGTAATGGTGCTGGTAGAAAGGGACCCAATAATGGGGGTTGGGCGGGCACTTCCGCACAACGGATTGAGCGCGTTGCAGGCCTGGAATACTAGCAAGGCTAGCACAAGCACACTGAGACGTCGCAACAAAAAGCTGACTCGTTTCATTCGAGATCGTACCATGCGCTGAATAGAAATGCCGGATCGCTAAACCCTTCGTTTATTCCGGTGGTCGGCGGCTCTGCGCGCTGAACCCGGTCACGGTTGCAACATCCGCCAGGGATCAACCATCCGGCATCCGGCCCTTATCAAGCCGCTCCGCCGGCTTCGCTGATTGCGTTGCGAGTCAAGGTGGCGTTTCCTGATAACCTCAGAAAGAGACTTATCAGGGAGCGCAGCCGTTGCCGCCGATCATTAATGCACAGAAAATCTCCAAGGCCTTCGGATCGCATCCATTGTTTGAGGACGTGTCTTTCACGGTTTCAGAAGGAAGTCGGATTGGGTTAATCGGGCCGAACGGGTCCGGAAAATCTACGTTGCTACGGATTCTGGCTGGGACCGAAGATCCAGACGACGGGAATGTAGCGATCCGAAAGCGCCTGCGGCTTAACTATGTGGAGCAGGACTCGCACTTCCACGCCAGGCAAACCGTGCAGTCCGTGATCGAGAAGGCGCTTGAGAGTTCAAAGAACACCGACTCTGAACACGGCACCCACTTTTCCGAAACGCTGGGACGGGCGGGGTTCGAGGACGTCGAAGCCGAAGCGCCTACACTATCCGGAGGCTGGCAGAAACGGCTCGCGATTGTGGAGGCGCTAGTTCAGGCGCCGGATGTCTTATTGCTTGACGAACCTACGAATCACTTGGATCTCGCCGGAATTGAGTGGCTAGAAACCCTGCTGGAGGAAGCAGCCTTTGCTTGCGTGGTGGTAAGTCACGACCGCTATTTCCTGGAAAATGTGGCCAGCGAGATGGCGGAACTCAACCGGATATATCCCGATGGGTTGCTGCGCGTGCGCGGCAACTACAGCGCCTTCCTGGAGAAGAAAGAAGAGTTTCTCCATGCTCAGTCAAAGCGCCATGAAGCTTTGGAGAACCTGGTTCATTCAGAGATCGAGTGGTTGCGGCGCGGAGCGAAAGCGCGTACCAGAAAATCAAAAGCGCGCATCGATATGGCCGGTAAGCTCATAGGCGAGCTTGCAGACTTGAACACCAGGACCCGCAGCGCGACCGCAGAGATTGATTTCTCGGCCACCGATCGCAAGACTAAGCGCCTGATTGAGCTTCAGAATGTTACTTGCGAAATTGGAAATCGAACATTATTCGAGGGGCTGAACTTCTTCGTCACCGCCGGCATGCGGGTAGGCCTAGTGGGGCCGAACGGCAGCGGCAAAACCAGTCTGCTGCGCCTGTTGCGCGGAGAATCGACACCCACAGGCGGAGAAATTCATCGCGCCGACTGGTTGCGCATTGTGTATTTCGACCAGAGCCGGGAGCTCGATACGAACATGACTCTGCGCCGCGCGCTGGCTCCGGATGGAGATTCGGTCGTCTATCAGGACCGCGTCATCCACGTGGCGTCGTGGGCAGCGAAATTTCTGTTTACCGGAGAGCAGCTCAACCAACCTGTCGAGCGACTCTCCGGAGGCGAACGCGCCCGCGTGCTGATCGCTCAACTTATGCTGCAGCCTGCGGACGTTCTTCTGCTGGATGAGCCGACCAACGACCTCGACATCCCGACCTTGGAACTTCTGGAGCAGGGATTATTGGAGTTCCGCGGTTCGCTGGTGCTGGTGACGCATGATCGCTACATGCTAGATCGGGTGTCGAATATCGTGCTGGGCCTTGATGGTCACGGAAGTGCCGAAAGCTTCGCCGACTATGCGCAATGGGAGTCTTGGCAGACGCAGCGGAAGTTGGGGACGAAGACGACGGACCGTTCGATACCGTCGGCAACGGGTTCCCCTGATTCGGTAGTGAACAAGAAACTCTCGTATTTGGAAGCACGGGAGTATGCCGTCATCGAGCAACGCATCGCTGACGCCGAGCAGATATTGCAAAGCAAGCGGGCCGACTTGGAAAGTCCGGCGATCGCCACTGACAGTGCCAGGCTCGTAGCCGCCCACGCGGAAATGGAAGCGTCGCAGAGAAACCTGGACGCACTCTACGCGCGCTGGGCGGAGCTCGAACAGAAGGCAGGCAGTGTGTCGCATTCCCATACGCGATGAACTTTCACCGTCCGACTCAGATCCCGTTGGTGTAGGAAAATGGACCGATGACCTCCGTGCGAATGGATAAGTGGCTTTGGGCCGCGAGATTCTTCAAGACGCGAACATTGGCGGCTCGTGGCTGCGAGCTTGGCAGAATTCAATCCAACGGCCAGCCCGCCAAGGCGGCGCGCGAAGTCCGTATCGGAGACATGTTGCGAGTCACAAACGAAGGCGGTGACTTTCAGGTGGAAGTCCTGCTTCTCAGCGAGGTGCGCGGCCCGGCGGCGATTGCGCGAACGCTCTACCGCGAGACCGACGCCAGCCGGGAGCTACGCGCGGAGGTGGCAGCGGAGCGTAGGGCGATGAAGCAATTCGAAGAGCTGCCAGCGGGCAGGCCAGCAAAACGCGATCGGCGAAAAATCATCCAGTTCCGAGGTAGAGGATGAGTCCGCCGTTACAGTAACCCGCCCGTCTTTACCGCCAGAATATTCAGCGCCATTTCCAGTTTCGTAATCGCTGCGCCAATTTCTGGATGATGGCCAATCTTGTCTTGTAAGGCATTCAGTATCTCGTGAGCGCTTGCAATGTGGGCCGCTGCCTGGGCTGGATCCTGCTCGGAATTGGGTTTGCTGTGCGTTTCCATGGTTCGCTCGCTCGCCTTTTACTCTCAATTTTTACCGCATCTCCAACTCATTTTACGCGCCTGTCAGCAGCAATCGTAGGGTTTGAATCAGACGATACCGTGGTGTCGTAGAATCAGTGTTCTTGCCTGCTCCAGCCGAATTCGACCGTTTGCGGGTTGTCCTGGTAGCCTCGCGCAATCCTCTCAACATTGGCGCGGCGGCCCGCGCCATGAGCAACTTCGGCTTTCTTCGCTTGCGTGTGGTGGTGCCGTACGAAGCGGCATTTCGTGAAGCGCGTTCCGCTGTCGGTGCTTCGACGGTGCTGTCGAACGCGGAGGAGTACAAGAGCGTCGCTGAAGCCGTGGCGGATTGCACACTGGTGGTCGGAACCACCGCGGTGCGTCACCGCGACTTGCAGCACCCGGTCAGGCGGCTAGAACACGGTGCGCGCCTCATCCGCAAGCAACTCGCATCGAATCGCGTCGCCCTTCTATTTGGATCCGAGAGGTTTGGCCTCTCCAACCAGGACCTCAGCCACTGCCACTGGCTAATGCGCATCCCAACCCACGAAGAGAATATCTCGATGAACCTGGGGCAGGCAGTAGCCGTTTGCCTGTACGAGCTGGTGCGCGATGCTACTGGCGCGAAACAATCCGAAAAACTGAAACCAGCGACTGCGGGCGAGGTCGAACGGATAACCATGCTGCTGTTTGACGCGCTCAGCGTCAGCGGGTACGTAAACCCGCGCCGTAAGGCTTTCACGGAGGAAAGTGTGCGTCGCCTGGTCCGACGGCTAAACCTGCCCACTCGCGATATCGAGATGTGGCTCGGCATGTTGCGGCAGATCATGTGGAAACTGAAGTCAGGAGAAGGACCGGCAGTGTGAGGCCTGCGGCCCGGCTAAAACGCAACCGGGTGTTGACCGATTTGTCTTTTTCATCTTTGGTGGAGTTCGCTGGGCGCTTCGTAGCCTGTGGCCTTAGGACGATGCTCGACTCGGCGCATGGTCTCAAGGATGGTGTCAATGACGGGACCGTCACCTACGGCCGTATTGAGCATGATGTGATACAGGGAGCGCGTAGGCCAGTCAGCATTGAAATAGTGCTTTACAAAAGCAATGCGTTCTCGATCAACCGTATCGACCAACTCATGCGCCTCCGACTCGGTACTCCCGTCTTCCCGCAACCGGCGAAGCTTCTCCTCACGGGGCGCGTAGAGAAACACATGAAATGCGTCCGGTCGTTCGCGCAGGAAGTAGGGAGCGCCGCGACCAACCACGACTGCATTTCCCTCGCTGGCAATCCGATCGGTGATGTCCTGCATCATGGAAACCATTTGATCGGTATCGAAGGCCTGATCGCCGAGGGGAGAACTGCGCTCGTAGCTACCACGCCAGAACACTTTGGCCAGGCGGTAGAAGCGGCTGTCCATGCGCTCGTCGCACCGTCGAACCGCCGAGGGCTCGACGTGTGCGATGCGGCCAATCTCTTCGGTAAGCAGATGGTCCCAAAGCTTCCACCCCATATGATCGGCCAACTGGCAAGCGATCTTGCCGCCACCGCATCCATACTCGCGCTCAATAGTAATAATTCGGAACATGGCGCCTTCTAGTGTACTGCGATCCCGCCGCCCGGCTTCGATTTTTTCATCAGAAAGACCATGGGAACCATGGCCAGGATGGCGAATCCCAGGAAGCGAAAGCAATCGAGATAGGAAAGCATGGTGGCCTGTCGTTGAACGGTTGCCTGTACCAAAGCATAGGCCTGTTGGGTGGCATGGGCAGCGTCGGCGCCGTGAGCCTGCATGGCTTGCCTTGCGCCTTGGATCAAGGAGCGCAGGGCTGGGTTCGAAGCGGAAACATGGCTCATCAAATCGTTGCTGTGAACCTGGGTACGCCGATCAAGCATGGTGGTGACCAGCGAAATCCCAACACTGCCCCCCATATTGCGCGCCAAGTTCATCAAGCCGGAAGCGGCATTGTTCTTCTCCCGAGGCAGAAAGGCATAAGCCGCGGTGTTGATGGGAACAAACAGGAAGGCCATTCCGACGGCTTGAATCATACGGGCGATGGCCGCGGTGCGGAAATCGAGTTGCAGATCAAAATTGGTCATGTGAAACAGGGAAAACGACAGCACCACGAGCCCGAAGATCAGCAGCCAGCGCGGACTGTAACGCGAGAGCAAAAATCCCACCAGCGGCAGCAGCAGCATGATGGTGAAACCTCCGGGCATGAGCGCGAGACCAGACTGCTCCGCCGTATATCCCAGCAGCGTCTGCATGAACAGCGGCAACAACAGAGTGCTGCCCAGCAGCGCAAATCCAAGCATGAACATCAGCAGGTTTGACACTCCGAAGGTTCGATCACGAAACAGATGAAGATCGATGACGGGGTCTTTCTGCTTCCACTCCCAAAAGCCAACGAAGATCAGCGATGCCGCAGCGACGATGGAAAGAATAAGGATGAAGTGCGATTCAAACCAGTCGTCGCGCTGACCCTTGTCAAGGACGATTTGCAGAGCTCCCAGGCCTAACGCGACGAAGCCCAGCCCTACGTAATCAATCCTGGTTTCGCTAAGTTTGCGCCGCCGGAAATACGGCGGGTCCTGAATGAGCCTGGAAGTGAGCAAGAGAGAAAGAATCCCAACCGGAATGTTGATGAAGAAAATCCACCGCCAGCTTAAGTTATCGGTAATCCAACCGCCGAGCGTGGGGCCGATAGCGGGAGCAGTGACTACTGCAATACCGTAAACCGCAAACGCCATACCGCGCTTGGCCGGCGAAAATGTGTCTGCCAGAATGGCTTGCTCGCTGGGCTGTAATCCGCCGCCGCCCGCGCCCTGCAAAACGCGGCAGATAATAAGGACGGCCAAATTGGGCGCCAGTCCGCACAGGAACGAACTTATGGTGAATAGAGCGACGCAGCCCATGTAAAAGCGCTTCCGGCCAACGATGGAAGAAAGCCAGCCGCTCAGCGGAAGCACGATGGCATTGGAAACCAGATAGGAAGTGAGCACCCACGTGCTCTCGTCCTGGCCAGCCGAGAGACTTCCGGCGATGTGCGGCAAGGCGACATTGGCAATACTGGTGTCCAGCACCTCCATGAACGTCGCCAGCGTAACTGCAATCGCGATAATCCAGGGATTGACCGCAGGCCGCCAGGCATCCGCATTGTCCAGGGTTCCGGCCGCAGCGCTCATTCCCGAATCCAGACCTTGGGTACGACCGACATGCCCGGCCGCAGTTCGTGATTTTTGTTTTCTCCCGGATCGAGCACAATCTTCACTGGAATGCGCTGTACCACTTTGACGTAGTTGCCGGTGGCGTTTTCCGGCGGTAGGAGGCTGAAACGAGCGCCGCTGGCCCCGGCAACACTCTCCACTTTGCCTTTGTATTTCTTCCCCGTGGCATCCACCTCAAGGGTGACAGGCTGGCCGGCCTTTATATTTCTCAACTGCGTCTCTTTGAAATTGGCTGTGACCCAAATGTCATCCAGGGGAATGATTTTCATCAGCTCCTGTCCTGGGACCACATTCTGGCCGACTTCGACACTGCGATCGCTAACCAACCCGGCGATGGGCGCCACAATTTTCGTATATTGCAAATTCAACTGGGCCTGCTCGACGTCAGCTCGCTTGCGTTGTACTTCGGCGTAAGCCGAAGCCGCCTTGGCGCGGGTCACGGCCATCTGTTTTGGAGCAGTATTGGCGTTGCGCCAATTAGCTTCAGCCTGCGCCAGCTTCCCCTGAGCCTGGACAATCTGCTGGACGGCTGCATCGGCGTTGGCACGCGCCGCCCGCACTGCGGCTGCGCTGGCGCCCGAGGCGGCAACCGCTTGATCGTATTGCTGTCGCGAGATCTCCTCTTTGTCTACAAGCTGTTTGTAACGCCCCAGATCGTTTTGCGCTTTGACGTCATTGGCTTCGGCCTGTTGCAGTTGTGCCTGGGCGGCCTCCGCCTGCTGTCTCGCCGCTTGGATGCCGGCCCGGGCACTGTCCGCCTCGGCTTGGGTCGAGGAAAGCTGACTGCTGGTGCTCACCGAGGTGATGGGAACATCAACTCCGGCCGCGGTCGCCATCGCTCTGGCGTCCGCTAAATCTGCTTGGGCGCGCTGCAGCGCAACCTGATAGTCAGCCGGATCAATTTCCACCAGCACGGTTCCGGCTTGCACGAATTGATTGTCCTGAACGTTGAGTCTCACCACATGACCTGCTACCCGCGCGCTCACGGAATTGATATGCCCATCCACTTGCGCGTCGTCGGTAGATTCGTAGCTGCCCAGGTAACGGTAGACAAATATTCCGGCTACGAGAAGAACGATGACGCCAATTGCCAGCCCCACACGAAAACCAGGGCTCTTCGTCCGCGAGAGCTGCGTCCGGAAGTCGCGTTCGGTTGCTGGCAATCGTTTGGGTTCAGTCTCGGATCGCTCTGGTTGGGCGGCCGGCGGATTCTGTGTGGTCGGTGTCGCCTGCGTGGTCGGTGTCGATGTCTCCATACTACTGATCGCCTTTCAGATATCGCTTAACCCCTTGCTCCGCGTCTCCGATGGCGTGTGCCAACTCTACTTTGGCCAGGTTGTGCGCATAGAGACTCTGGATGTAACTCTCATGGGCACTGGCCACCGACTCTTGCGCCTGGACAACTTCGAGATTGTCCGCCACGCCAGCGCTAAAGCGGTCTTGCGACTGCGCCAGTGTCTGTTCCGCCAAGTCGACGGAGCTGCGGGCTACTTCCACTTGCTCGGCAGCAGCGTTCAGGTCCAACAACGCGGTCCGAACTTCATAATCAACGCGACCGCGGAGATCGCCCAAGCGGGAACGCGCCTGCTTCAATGCGGCGTCGGCTTCAAGCACATCGCTGTGAACTTTTCCACCGGTGAAGATGGGAATATTGAGACTGCCATTCACCTGCCACGTCCCATTCGAACTCCCAGGATTGACGCCGATGTCGCCGAAGTTCGCACCCAAGTCGAGTGAAGGATACCAGCCAGCCGCGGCTCCCCGACGCGACAGTTCGGCGGAGCGCACCTGGGCCAGCGCTGCCTGGTAATCCGATCTCGATATATAAGCGCGCTGCAAGTACTGCTCGATGGGAAGCGGAGTCAGGGCCTGAAAGGGAGTTTTCTCCGTCAGGATAAATTCTTGCCCCGGAGCCAGGCCAATGATTCGGGCCAGGGATAATTTCTGCTTGGCGAAGTCATTGCGCGCGACGATGAGTTGTTGCTTGCGGGTCTGGAATTCTACCTGTGAACGCAGGGTATCGATTCCCGGCGTGAGTCCGGCTTTTTGCGAATCAACCGCTTTGTTAAAGAGGGCCTCAGCATTTTTTACTTGGGCCTCGGTAGTCTCGATTCGCGCCGCCTCTGCGATGGCCAGCAGATAAGCGTTGCCCACCGCAAGTACCACGAGTTCGCGGGCGTCTTTGTAACTGTATTGAGAAGCTTTCAGACTTTCCGTCGCTGCCCGTTCTTTTTCAATGGACTTGAAATTGAAGACGGACTGACTGAGGTAGGCGCGCATGTCGAAATAATTGAAGGGACCTACTACGCGCGGCACCGGCGCATGAAAAACACTGGCCTTAAGGCCCAGAGCAGTCAGACTCTGGGTCTGCACGTTTTCTTCAAGTTTTCCTTGCAGGTTAGGCAGCAGGTCACTCAATTCTTTCCACCTCTCGCCGCGCGCTGTGATGGTGTTGTCGCCGGCAATCAGCAGTCCCAGATTGTTCCGCAGGCCCCGGTCAATAGCATCCTTAAAGTCGATTTGCAGAACTTCGCGTGATGCTTTGTCTTCAGGCTGGCTGCCGGTAAACGGGCTTTCGGAGCCCGGAAGCGAGATCGAGCCTCCTGAAACCGTTTGTGACATCAGAATGGGAGCAGCCAGAAGCTGCACACACAGCGTGAGAGTAAGCGTTCGTCGCATGTTGATTAACAGAATGGAATTCCCAGTCTCAAAACGCCTCACATAACATCTCACTTTTCTAGATGCGCTTGCATGGGCAGTTTAACGTCTTGCTTTTGATTCGTTTACGCCGCCTGGGGATGCAAAACGAGTGTATCGTGTTCATGCAATCGTTCTCGCAAGGATTGTCATTTACAGCGATTTTGCCGCGTTGACGCGCCGCAGTAGATCGGGTGCTTGCATTCGCCGGAATTGCTCCTCAAGGTCTGGCTTCGGTCCTCGCCAACGTAGATCGTCCACGTTATCGAAAACTGGGACATCTTGTCGCAGGGTGGCCAGGGTGCGAAACAGCACAGCATCGTTCCAGGCGTTGAATAGCGATTCGGCCAGTCTACGGGCGTTCCGGATGGAAGGATGCCATTCTCGCCAATCTTTCGGAATATCTTCCAGGTGCGGGTACTGAGATAGCACAAGGGCCGCAGCCTTCAATCCCCATCCTGCCACACCTGGAAAGCCGTCTGCGCTGTCGCCGACCACCGCCAGAAAATCGGGAATGGATTGCGGCGTCACCCCAAACTTGGCAACGACGCCGGCTTCATCGCGCACAATATTGCTCCTGCGGTCCAACTGAACCACTCGGGTGCCTACAACACACTGGCTGAGATCTTTATCCGGCGTACAAATCAGCACCTGCTTTACCCGGTCGTCTTGGGACGCTTTGCGTGCAGCAGAAGCCAGCGCATCGTCGGCTTCGAACTCGATCATTGGCCACACCATCACTCCCATTGCCTCCAGCGCCTGCTCGAGAATAGGAAACTGGGAAAGCAGCTCCGGAGCTACGCCCTCGCTGGTTTTGTATCCCGGATATAGATCGTTTCGAAATGACTCCACGACGTGATCGGTTGCAACCCCAAGGTGTGTCGCGCCGCGCTCGATCATGGAGAGGATTGAAGTCAAGACACCTCGCACGGCACCGACTTCCTGGCCGGTCACGTCGGCCGCCGCTGGCAGGGCAAAAAAATGCCGGAACAGCTCATAGGTTCCGTCAACCAAGTAAACATCCATGCGGCCCCAACTTTACTGCAAGCGATGGTACAGGATCGAGCAAACGATTTGAGTTTCGGAGTTCAGGAATCGGTTCGAAGTTCAACCCTCTACTACATTCCTATTATTGACCCCCTAATTTCCGCCCCTATAATCACGTCACTTTGACGTGGGGGCTTTGTTTTGCGCACGCTTCGTCCCGCCCACAAGCGACAACCACCGAAACGATTCAAAAGGGGAGAAGTGAAAACTCAATGACTCAAGCCAAGAACCTGCTTGTGGTGGGGATAATGCTGATTGCTTGCGCTCCTCTTTTTGCGCAGCAGATTACTGGGAGTATCCGCGGAACGGTAGCCGATTCCAGTGGCGCTTTGGTGGCCGGAGCAACCGTGGCTGCCAGGCAAGTAGAAACCGGGCTGGCGCGCACTGCGACCACGGATCGCAGTGGAAACTACTTGCTGTTGGAGCTGCCGGTTGGTCACTACGCTCTCGAGGTCACGTCCAAGGGCTTTCAGAAATACTTGCAGGAAGGTATCTCTCTGAATGTGAACGAAACCGCGGTGGTTTCGATCCATCTGACGGTTGGTACGGAAACCCAACAAGTCCAGGTAAAAGCCGACGCTGAACTGATTCAGCCAACCGTGAGCAGCCTGGGCCAGGTTGTGGGGGAACGCGAGATCCTCGACCTTCCACTGGACGGCCGCAACTTCGCTCAATTAGGACTGCTCCAACCCGGCGTCGTGCCCTTGACCCCTGGGCTCGTGGAAGCGGGAGGTCCAGCTCGTCAAGGCCAGCCTTACGCCGTCGACGGCCAGCGGCCGGAGTCGAATAATTTCATGATCGACGGGGCCGACAATGTCAACGCGGTAGACGCTGGTTTTGTGATCAAGCCTCCCATCGACTCAATCGCTGAGTTCAGGATTCTCACCCACAATGCAAACGCGGAATTCGGTCGCAACACTGGTTCCACGACCAACATCGTCACCCGCTCGGGGACAAATCAGTTTCATGGCGCTCTGTGGGAATTCCTGCGCAATGATGCCATGGACGCGTCCGATTACTTTAGTCGAAGCGTTCAGCCTTTGAAGCAGAACCAGTTCGGCGGCGCTTTCGGCGGGCCGATCGTCAGGGACAAAACTTTCTTCTTCGGATACTACGAGGGCTTCCGCAACCGGCAGGGTGAGACCGTGCCCGCAACCGTGGCCTCCGTGCCGGAACGAGGAGGCAATTTCGGTCAGCTCTGCACCTCGATTCCTCACGACGCATTCGTGGGCGGGATCTGCACAAACACCCTGACCAACCTGCCCGACCCCAACGGACAACTCACCTTTTTTGGCACGCCGGTGCCGTCCAACCAAATGACTATTTTCACCCCCATCGATCCGACCGCGGCGCAGGTTCTGCCATTGTTCCCAAAGCCAACTAGCGGAACGAATGGATTCATTGCCACCCAGTCTCTTAGCCAAACGAATGACCAATTCGGAATGCGGTTGGACCATTACCTGACCCCTTCGGACACTTTAAATTTCCGGTACTTGTTCAGCAGTGGCCCGACGACCGATCCACTTTCAACGGCGGGCGCCAACGTGCCGGGTTTTCCTGTGGGCCAGGATGATCGCTCGCAGAACTTTGTGGCGCAGGAAACCCACATCTTTTCGCCGAAGACGGTTGGCGTCGTGCGCGTCTCGTATCTGCGCAACAAGCTCCTGCTTGGGCAGCACATAAATCAGGCGCCGGCATCGCAGTATGGCTTTCAGTATGCCCCCACCCTCCCACAGGCTGCCGGGGTGCCGTTCATCCAAGTGGCGGGTTACGCTTCGGTTGGAGACCCCATTACGGGACCGCGCAACACGTTTCAGAACACTTACGACTTCTCCGGCTCTTTGAGCTGGATTCACGGCAGCCATGAAGCGAAATTTGGCGGAGGCCTTCGCCTCGACCAGATCAATGGCTTACAGGGCATCGCCACCAACGGATTCTTCGTATTCGTAGGCATCCCCTCATTCGCGAACTTCCTTTACAACGACGGTTTTGCCAACTTTCTTTCGGGAAATCCGGTGGTCTTTCTGCAAGGTGGAGGTAATTTCGGGCGCCACATTCGCGACCGGGCTCTGAATGCTTATGGCCAGGATACGTACAAGGTCGCATCTCGGCTGACGCTGAACCTCGGACTTCGTTACGAGCTACCGTTCCCCTCGACCGAGACAAAAAACCAAGTGAATCTCTTTGTTCCTGGGGCGCAGTCGAAAGTGATCCCCACCGCTCCGGCAGGGCTTCTCTATCCGGGCGACCCGGGGGTGCCCGCGGGCCTGATTCCGACTCAGAAGACTGCCTTTGCTCCGCGGGTAGGCCTGGCGTGGGACCCGCGCGGCGATTCCAAAATGGTGGTCAGCGCCGCCTACGGCATTTTCTACGAGCCGTATTACACCGGCCAGGGTGGTCCGCTGCAGGATCCGATCAGCGCGCCTCCCTATCTGAAGACCCTGCAATTGGGTTTCCCCATCCACTCATTTGCCAATCCGTTCTATAACCCGAACCCTTTTGGAGTACCTTTCCCCCAGCCGATGACCCTGCTCGTGGTTTCTAAGAATCTGCATCTGCCCTACGCCCAGGATTGGAACCTGAACATTCAACGGTCATTCGGCGCGGACTGGTTATTTCAGGTCGGGTACGTGGGTACAACCGGTGTGAGACTGCCACGCTTCATTGAAGGGAATCCAGCGAGATACATTCCAGGCTTTGATTCGGGGGGTAATCCATTGTCCACTCCGAACAACGCAAACCAGCGGCGCCTCTATTCCGGATGCACACTGGCGGACCCGCCTCAAAGCTGCGTTTACGGATCGGTGGGCGAGATCGCCAGTATGGCGAATTCCAGCTACAACGCATTGGAAACCAGCCTGCGAAAGCGCTTCAGTCACGGCCTTTCCTTCCTTGCCTCGTACACATGGGCTCATTCCATTGATGACGTATCGTCTTTCAACATCACGGGATCAGCCTCGCAACCGGTGGCGGGAGAAAACGACTTGGCGCAGAATCCAAATGACCTCGCGGCGGAGCGCGGTAGGTCCATGTTCGATGCCCGTCATCGCTTTGTCTTGAGCTATCAGTGGAGCATTCCATACTTCGAACATTCCAGTACCTGGTACGGACATGCTCTGGGTAACTGGCAGTTGAATGGAATTGCAACCGCCATGAGTGGCACGCCCTTTACGGTTTTCGATTCCAACGATGTTTCCTTGCAAGGGTCGGCACCGGAGATTACGGGATTTTCCGCCAACCGGCCCAACGTTGTGGGCAATCCGAATTCTGGCCCACGCACCGCGGGCCGATGGTTCAACGTGAGTGCGTTTCAGAGAATTACCCAGGATCCGAATTCTCCCGTCCAGCAGTTCGGCGACGAAGGTCGCAACGCAGTCGAGGGCCCGGGATACGTGAACTGGGACTTCTCGGCGCTGAAAAATATTCGACTGACGGAGACAAAAGAACTCCAGTTCCGCGGCGAACTGTTCAATGTCCTCAACCATACGAATTTCCGGTTGCCGGTGAGCGACATTGAATCGGCGACCTTCGGGCAAGTGCAGTCGGATGTAAGCCCGCGGGTGATCCAGGTAGCGTTGAAATTCTTGTTCTAAATTGAAATTTCTGCGTTTTAGGACCTCACAATGTTTCAGAGATTCATAATCCAGCCCAACCGTCTGGGTCGTGGGTTCATCTGAGCATACTCGTCATGGGCGGTCCGTGACCGCGCAGTAGCAACTGGTTTTCCCACTCCCCACTCGTCGGCAAAGGAGCAAAATGCGAAGTCTTCGTACTTCGAAAATGGCACACCTGTTTTTTGGATTGGCCCTCGCTTTAGGGGTAAATCTCACGGCCGTTGCTCAGAATGCTGCGCCCAGCTCTCAACCGCAGGCGACGCCTCCAACCCAATCCAATCCCGCTCCAGACCCGCAGCCGCAAGACCATGCTCAGGGACAGACTCAGTCGCAGGGATCTTCGGTGGACGATGAACTGCAACTGACGCCAGACCAGAAAGAGAAAATCGCCGCCGTCGTGGACGAAGAGAATAAACAGATTGGGGCGGTTCGCGACGACACTTCGCTTA
>Ga0073928_10002904_pt1 | contig 28236 bp, 24 predicted proteins | sample PaiPotPPA55metaG_FD_76969 | JGI IMG/M metagenome (GOLD analysis project Ga0073928, IMG submission 76969) | Iron sulfur acid spring bacterial and archeal communities from Banff, Canada, to study Microbial Dark Matter (Phase II) - Paint Pots PPA... ...
CGCTTTCGGGATGAATGTCGATTATCACCGCCAGCCCATGATCGAGAATCATCTTCAAGGCGACATCGAGGTAGTTCAAATAATCTTGGGGGATTTCGTTGGCATGGCCGTTGCGAAACATCGGAGCGGGATTCACGCTCAAACGCACGTGATCAAATCCCACCGCCTTTATGAGGGCAAAGTCTGCTTCAGAAGTCCAGTTCTGAAAATGCTCGGGCGTGTATCCCTTAGGATCGTAAACCTGCGCAAACCATTCGCTGAGGTTAATCCCATGACGCAAATTGCCTGCGCGACGCCTTGCGGTCTCTGCAGAGCCCGCGCTGGGCAAGGAATGGCTGCTTTGCGCCAAAGAAGAAATTGCACTAAGAAGGGCGATGTACAGAGGAAGGACTGCCCATCGCCAAGGCCGCATTATTGAAGGTCTTGCAGTTTCTGCGCAGCCAGCTGCGCGGTGTTACTCGCAGGATTTTCTTTCTGGATTTGTTCCAGGATTCGTTTGGCTTCGGCGGGCTGTCCGGCTGCCTGGTAAGTTTCTGCCAGCGCCATCTGCGCCGTGGACTTTCCCACAGTGCTTGCCAGCTTATCGATAAGCTTTTTGTAAAGATCGATAGCTTCTTTGGTGCGATTGGTATTGCGATAAAGCGAAGCCAAAGCAAACTCGGCCAATGCCGCCACATCTCGATTGCGAAGCGCCCCAGCCGCCTTGAATTCACCTTCGGCAGCCGCATTATTCCCCAGGCTCGCATCGGTCACACCCAGGAAATAAAGACCAAACTCGGCGGAATGCGTATGCGGATAATTATCGACGACAGCCTGGAACTGTTTGTGAGCCGTCGTTTGCCGCTCTTTGTCGGACGCAAAAGTGAAATATTCTGCCTGCGCCGGCATACCTGCCGGACGCGTCGGCGTCTCCAATGTGCGAACCGCCTCCGAGAGCCCGAGGCTGGCTTGATCGTTTCGCTGGTTCATGTAGTACCAGCCGCCTGTGATGGCCAGGATGGCCACCAACAAGACAGCAGCCGCAACCAGAAGCGTGTTCTTGTGCTCCACTGTCCAATGGGCAGTCGCTTCCGCGGCCCCCATGGTGACGCCCTTAAAACGATCTTGTTTTAGTTGATGACGAGTTTCGGCGCGCACTGACTTCCCTTCTACTCAAACTGTCTCTTGGCAAGCATTCAGTCTAACAGGCGAAATTCGGCAGCGTCAAAGAACATTCCCCCTGGCGCTACTCCCAAGCGTTATCCGGTGATGGAAGCTGGATTCACGTACCATGTTTGGAGCCTAGAGCACATGTGCGCCACCGGCGAATTAATGCGACTTGAAAATAACCAACAGTTGTATGAATATCTGGTGTCCATCGGTGCGAAGCTAAACACTCGCGGCGAGACGGAATTGGGCCTCGTCGTGATGGCCGCGAGCCGTCATGCGGCGGCAGTACCTAGCACAGAGTTCTTGGGCGAGTCTCGCATCGCGCTAAGGCGAGTGAAGAACGAGCAGACTGTTCTAACCGAGGATGAGCGCTCCGGGCTGGAGGATATTATGCGCCAACTGGATGAGGCCCTCGACCGACACTAATCCCGGGAAATCAAAGTGCTCCCACCACTAAGTTCCCAAACCTCCCTAACTTCCCACCCTTGCAACTTCCGCAAGGAAAGCGAGACTATAGGCGCACATGAAAGTTCTAGCGGTGATTCCTGCTCGCCTGGCGTCGACGCGACTGCCTCGCAAGATGCTGCGCGAAGTTGCGGGAGAGCCTTTAATTATCCGGGTCTATAACGCCGTTCGCGCTTGCAGACTCTTGGACGAGGTTCTAGTCGCAACTGACTCCGATGAGATCGCACACATCTGCCGGTCTCGCGGTTGCAATGTCCAGATGACATCAAGTTCGCACCGAAGTGGAACCGAGCGTGTGCATGAGCTCTCAAACATCGTTCTTGCCGACGTTTATATCAATGTACAGGGAGACGAACCGCTGACCCGCCCGGAGCACTTGTTGTCGCTAATTGAATTAATGTCTGATCCAACAATCGGAGTCGGAACATTGAAAACCTCCGCTAAGTCATCCGAGGTCAAAAATCCAAACGTTGTAAAAGTGGTGACCGACGCGGATGGGAAAGCGCTCTATTTCTCCCGTGCTGCCATTCCTCACGACCGTGACGGCACAGGCGCCGCTTATTTTAAGCATCTTGGTCTTTACGCTTACAGAAAGCCCGCGTTAGACCGCTTTGTTGCGCTTCCCGAATCTCCCCTTGAGCTAGCTGAAAAGCTGGAACAGCTTCGCTTCCTTGAAAATGGCATACCGATTCATCTTCAACAAACACCTTTCGACACAATCGGAATCGATACCGAAGAGGATCTGTTAAGAGTGGAAGAAATTATTCGCCAGGAAGCGATGGCTAAATAGGTGTCCGGCGACTTTACTGCTGATTTGGCGTTACCGAAGAAGGGTCGGGCAGCACCGATTTGTCGGACCCGCGCGTTACATCGGTCTTGCTTAATCCTGTGACTTGATAGCCCGTGTATTGGATGGTAAGAGTAGCCGCGCCGCCTAAACGCACTTGCGTGATGGACTTGGTACTGGAAGGAAGCCAAAACTCTCCATTCTTCGTCCAGATGTACTCAATCGAAGTGCGGCTTATCCAAAGAGATAGATTCTTCGCTGGTTCGCCTTCCATCCGCGTTACTGCGAAGTCCCTCGCGTCAACCCATATTTTCCCTGAGTAGAGATACTTGTTTTGCTCTCGCGGCTGTACGCTCAGGACGTAAGAATCGGCGCCTGCGGGTGAGCGCTCAGTCCCAACGAAGCCGAAGTTGTAGTTTTCGGGGCTGAGCTCAATTTGCTGTCGAGTTTGTTGCAGAGATGCTTCTTTTTCGCTATCCAACAACTTCAACAGTACGCGATTGATCAAAACCTTTGAACCGCTCTGCGAGATTACTTTGAACTCCTTCCTATCAGGCGCCGTATACACGGCCTCTACCTGCATATCAGCGCTATGGCTTCCCAGGAACCCACGATACTCAAGATGGTAAGAACGTTTTCCGTGAAAGCCGCGTAAATCCCGAGACCGCCGTTGGTTGGCCGCCACAAGTTTGGAAACTATGGCTTCGACTGAAGGAGTTTGAGAGGGTTGCTCGTTCTTGCCTGCCATTGAGGACGAAAGCATGGTGAGAAAACACAACAGTGGCAGAAACTTGACTACGCTCGCCCTCACCTCGAACGATCTTGTCTCGAACTTCCGTGCTAGTTTTGCCACGCTTCTTCGTCCTCGGAATCACCAACCGCAGAGAGTCTACAGGTGCGAAAGCTCGTCCTGCTCCTCTTTTTTATCCTTATCGTAGAGCAGTCTACGTTCCAGATAACGTCTCGCCAGGTCTTGTCCGCCCAGCCCAAATGCGATGGCCATGCCCAACATAAGTGCCCCGAAGACCAGCGTGAAGGTGACCAGCACAGTACGCTCGGCCAGGCCTATTTCCTCAAAAAACATTGATAGGGTGAACACTACGATTAAAACCCGGATCAACGAACTCACCAGCCGGGGCGAGGGCAGGTTGGCATTTACCGCAGCCAGTAGAGCGGCCCGCGAGAAGAAACTTGCTCCGAGCAGTCCAACGACAAGGAGGAAAAGTCCCGCAAACAGGCGCGGCAGGAATCCGAAGAAACTCGAAATATGTTCCTGCATGCCAACTATGTCGAGTACGCTGATGCCAATCAGAATGAAACCCAGCCAAGCCAGCCAGAAAACGAACCGGCTCAGAAGCTCGGTCGGCGGCGGGAGTGCCGCTCTGTTGAGGAGCTGTGCCGCCCCAGCGTGTTCTGACATCTTGTCAAAGCGGATTAGGCGCAGAATGCTGCGGACGATGTATTTCAACAAATACGCAATGATCCAACCTGCGATCACAATAATTAGCATTTCGAGTAAGTGCGGCAAGAAGCGTGCCACGCTCCCTACAATCTCGCGCGTCGCTTCGGTCAACTCTGTAACGATCAGCTCCCACATTTTGCCCTCACTTCCTTCCGTTCCATAGTTCCACCAGATACGGCTTGAGTCGCTCAAAAGTCAGGCACAGATTTTCTACCCTCTCCTCAACCTCGTCGGCTGAGGCATCTCGATTCTCCACCAGGAACGTATATGCCTTGCCGCGATAAAGAGGCGCCAGCGCCTGGATCACGTGATCAGGGCTGATGACTTCCTTGTGGTAGGCAGCAGCAAATTCATAGACACTTCGGACCCACAGTTCGTCCGGATAGCGAAAACTATCCTCGGCGGCCGTCGCAGCCTGCTTGAGATCCGCCAGAGTCGGGGCAGAAAGGATGGAACTCAGGACAGGATCGAGTTCGGCAACGCCGTGCACAAACATTTCATAGAGCCGTTTACGATTTACGCGAACTGGTTCCACACTCGTTACAGTTTTGGGGTCAGTAATTGGAGCCCCATCTGCTTCCGGCTGCGCCGTACAAACAGGAAAATTCCCCTGCAAAGCCCAGAACAAAACTCCCACAGTTTGCCGCATTGCCAGAACAAGGTCTGCAGACCGACTGTCGACGCGGGGCTTGGCACCGAGGAAGGATTGCGTCAGTCGGAAGCCGCCAGATATCGCCGCAACGATGAGGTAGGTTTCTGATCCGTTTTGAGTCGCAGGCTGCGACCAGATCTCCTGCTCCAAAAAATAGCTGGCAAGGCGTCCTGAAAAAGCGAACTCTCCCGGGTGAGGCTCGCGCACCGGTTTGCAATAAAGAGCCCGAGTCATCGGGTAAACAAGATTGCGGACTAAAAGGCCGTCGAACTTGTGCCTTTGATAGATCGGGGTAACAAGGTCGAAATTGTCGCGGATCACTGGCCTGAGCAATCGGTCTATCCACTCGGGTTCGATGCTGCTCGAATCCGGAGATATTACGCCACAGGTCGTTGCTCGTAACAGTTCGGCGGCGGCAACTATCGTATGCAAAGCGCCTCCGTTTTCGTCACTTCCTTCATAAGTCGTACTGATGGAATGCAGGGTACGCAATGCATTTGGATTCGAGGCGCGCCCCAAATCGCTGATTGCCGTTGCCCGGATCAGGTCTTGAGTCGAGTCTCCGGATCCCCCGTCGACGTTGATGATCACAGCGCGCTGCCGCGGGAAATACTTCAAGAGCCCTGCACGCACGGATTGCACTACTGGGCCAACCGTCGCGGCGGCATTGAGCGTGGGCACGCCGATGAGAATGTCGACTTCGCCGACGTTCATCAGTTCGCGAAGAAAATCATCCGTAAGAATGCTTCCCTCGGCCAATTAATGTCCTCCAGGCAATATCATGACAGGATAGTGGTTACGGCCTAGCAAAGAGGTACAGCTCAGATCTTTTATTTGTTAGATCTTTTTGTCAGATCTTCTGGTCAGATCTCTGCTCGTTAAATTCTTCGCATGCGGAACCAGTAGAACTGGTAAGGACCCAGGGTCAACAAGTACGGCAGGTCTCCCACACGTGGAAAGATGTTCTTTCCAAACATCTCAATCAAAATATTCCCCTTGTAACGCTTCAAATCCAGTTCTACGACCTGCGCTGAGTTTGAGAGGTTGTTCACCGCCAAAATCCTTTCTTTCCCCAGCTCGCGCACATAAGCTAGCACGCGATGGTTAGCCGGATAAAGAAATTCCATCGAACCGCGTCCAAAAACCGGCAACGATTTCCGGACTTTTATAATGCGTTTCATCCAAGAGAGGAGTGAGTGGTCAAAGCGCTTCTGCGCCTGGACATTAATAGCCTGGTAGCCATAAACAGGATTCAGCATCAGCGGCGAGTAAAGGGCCTCTGGGTCGGCTGACGAAAACCCGCCATTCCATCCCCCATCCCATTGCATCGGTGTGCGGACACCATTGCGATCCCCCAAATTTACATTGTCCCCCATGCCAATCTCGTCCCCGTAATAGACGATCGGCGTCCCCGGTAATGACAGCAGCATGCCGTTCATGAGCTCGATACGCCGGCGGTCATTATCCAGGAGCGGAGCGAGCCGCCGCCGAATTCCCACATTCAGCCGCATGCCCCTGTCTTTGGCATACTCGTCATACATGTAATCCCGTTCCATGTCGGTCACCATCTCCAGCGTGAGTTCGTCATGGTTGCGGAGAAACAAGCACCATTGGCACACATCCGGAATAGCAGGTGTTTGCTGCAGAATCTCAGTGATCGGCTTGCGATCTTCCAGCTTCAATCCCATGAACATTCGCGGCATCAGGGGGAAATGAAATGCCATGTGGAACTCGTCGCCCTCGCCGAAGTACGGACGCAGATCGGCGGGCCATTGGTTCGCCTCCGCCAAAAGCATTCTCCCTGGATACTCCCGATCAAGGCGCGCCCGCAGGTCTTTGAGGACGACATGAGTCTCGGGAAGGTTTTCACATGATGTACCCTCTCGCTCCACGAGATAGGGCACAGCATCCAGCCGAAAACCGTCGACTCCCATCTCCAGCCAGAACTTCATCACATCCCACATCTCCTCGCGAACGGCGGGATTGTCATAGTTGAGATCGGGCTGGTGGCTGAAAAAACGATGCCAGTAATATTCCTTGGAGACCGGGTCCCACGCCCAGTTGGAAAGTTCGGTATCGGTGAAAATAATGCGGACGCCACGATACCGCGTGTCAGTGTCACTCCAGACGTACCAGTCGCGGCGGGGATTATCGCGCGAGCGGCGGGATTCCTGGAACCAGGGATGCTGATCGGAAGTATGATTCAACACCATTTCGATAATCACCCGAATGCCGCGCTGGTGTGCCGCGTCTAGAAATAACTTGAAATCATCGAGAGTGCCGTAACTGGAGTGAACCGACCGGTAATCGGCGATATCGTAGCCATCATCGCGCAACGGCGACGGAAAAAATGGCATTAACCAGATAGCGTTGGTGCCAAGCTCTTGCAAATAGTCCAATTTCTGGGCTAGGCCTCGAAAATCGCCAATGCCATCGCCATTGCTGTCATAAAACGTCCGCACATGGACTTGATAGATGACTGCATCTTTGTACCACTGCGGGTCTTGCGACAGAGCCAAGAAGCGTTCTCCTTGAAGACGGCAGTGGGTATTATAGAGGCTCCGTGACTTCAAGCTCGCAGCCCGCAGTTTCCGCCGATTTGCGTCCGAGGAAGCACGGCCCAAGCCTCTACGAATTCTTCGGGCCCGGCGGATTGCTTTCGCGCACTCATCCAGCTTACGAATTCCGCCGCGGCCAGCTTCAAATGGCCCAGGCAGTAGCACAAGCTCTCGAAGAGAAACGACACCTGATCGTGGAAGCTGGAACCGGAACCGGCAAGACCCTCGCTTATCTTCTGCCGGTGATTCAATCCGGAAAGCGGGTCATCATTTCTACCGGCACAAAAAATCTCCAGGAACAACTCTTCCACAAAGACATTCCGTTCCTTGAGCAAGCTCTCTTTCCCAACGGCGAAGGCAAGTTGAGCGTCTGTTACATGAAGGGACGCAACAATTATTTATGCCGCAAAAAACTTTATGACCTAAACGCCCACCCGGCGTTGAACGGCCTTGAAGAGATCGATCACTTCGCCGCCATCTCGGCTTGGGAGAAAACTACCGAAACTGGCGATCGTGCGGAACTTGTCTCTGTCTCTGAGACAAGCCCGCTGTGGCACAAGCTCGATGCGCGGGCAGACGCATGTGCTGGGCAGAAGTGCAGCGAGTGGGATCGATGCTTTATCACTGAAATGCGAAGGCGGGCGATGGAGAGCGACATCGTAATCGTCAATCATCATCTGTTCTTCGCCGACCTGATGATTAAGCAGGGCGCGGAGAACGCTCCAGATGCCGGCATTTTGCCTGACGTGGGCGCGGTGATTTTCGACGAGGCACACGAGTTGGAAGACACTGCCAGTAACTACTTTGGCGTGAGCGTTAGCAACGCCCGCATGGACGAGTTAGCCCGCGATGTCGAGCAATCCCTCCAGCGCAATCGCACAATGTCGGCGGCGTTGTCCGGCGCAATCGGAAGTTTGCGTGACTCCTCGGTGTTATTTTTTTCTCTCTTGCCAATCGGCAAAGGACGCTTCGCTTTCGACAACCGCCGCGACTTTCTGGAGGAGAATGGCGAAGAGTATCTCGCGCTGAGGCAATCACTCCGAAGGCTCGAATCGGAATTGCAGGTGCTTCCCGAAAAACCCGAAGAGGTTTTTTCGTTTTCACGTCGCGCAGGCGAACTCGACCATTCTCTATCTTTCCTGATGGAGGACCAAAGCCTCAACACTGTCTTCTGGATCGAGCGCCGGAGCGTGCGTGGCATCGCCGGTCGCGCGAAGGACAACGTATTCCTGCAAGCCACTCCCATCGATGTTGCTCCCATCCTCAAAATGGCTCTGTTCGACAAACTGGAGTGCGCGGTCCTGACATCCGCAACGCTTTCTGTCGAAGGCGGCTTCGACTATATGCGACGGCGCCTCGGACTTGAACATCCGCGAGAGCTGCTGCTGCCTTCTCATTTTGATTATGAGGGTCAGGCATTGCTGTACGTGCCTCCCGATCTTCCCGATCCGCGCCTGCCCGATTTCTCGCCGCTTGCAGCCGCGCGCATTAGCCAAATCCTCAAAGTCACCCGCGGGCGGGCCTTCGTGCTGTTCACCAGTTATTTGCAGATGAGAGAGGTTTACGAGCGGGTATCGCAGCAGCTTGACTTCCCTATGTTCTTGCAGGGGGACGCTCCCAAGAACGCGCTGCTGGAAGAATTTCGTCTCACCCCCAACGCGGTTTTATTCGCGACATCCTCTTTCTGGCAAGGAGTGGACGTACAAGGCGAACAGCTGAGTTGCGTGATCATTGACCGTCTTCCGTTCGCGGTGCCGAGTGATCCAATCGTCGCGGCGCGAGTGAAGGCGATTGATGCCGATGGCGGAAACGCGTTCTTCGATTACCAGGTTCCCGCCGCGGTAATCACGCTGAAGCAGGGATTCGGGCGGCTAATCCGCTCTCTGCATGATCGTGGATTGTTAGTGTTGTTGGACAATCGAATACTAAAGAAATCTTACGGCAGAGTTTTTGTCGAGAGTCTGCCATCTTACCGGAGAACCACAGACTTCGCGGATGTCGAGCGTTTCTTCAGCATTACTTAGTGGAAGAGCGGCCCTTTAGGGCCGCGTAACCTCTTCATTTAAAGATAACGCGGCGCTGAAAGCGCTGCTCTTCCACGCGTTTTCTGCGGGATGATTCGCAGATGAAATGCACGGATCTACCGAGTCGTCCTTAGATGTTTCGGTCCATCGGAGGGTCCGCCCTAGCAGCTCGCCCAAAATCCCCCAGACGTAAGCTCCGCGATACAATAGCGTTAGCATCCACTGAAAGGGATTCATGTACGAAGTAACTGTCGAGGATTCGTTCGCTGCTGGCCACTACCTTCGCAACTACAAAGGTAAGTGCGAGAATCCGCATGGGCATAACTACAAGCTCCGCGTCACGCTTGCCGGCAACGAATTGGACAAGGCCGGGTTGCTGCTTGACTTCAAGGATCTGCGCGAGGTTATGAGAGACGTGACTGATCGTCTCGATCATCAGATGATCAATGACATAGAGCCGTTCACGGTGCTGAATCCGTCCGCCGAAAATCTTTCCAAATATTTTTTCGATCAGACAAATGCCAAGCTCAATATTGTGACCAGCGGCCGAGTCTGGGTGAAGAATGTCACCGTGTATGAGACTGATACAACTACCGCGACATATTCGGAGTAGACGCCGGCGCTCGCCCAAGAGCATTAATTTTCGATGTATATAACTGAAATCTACAAATCGATTCAGGGCGAGTCTACCTATGCCGGGCTGTCGTGCGTATTCGTGCGGCTCACGGGTTGCAACCTGCGATGCGATTGGTGCGACAGCGAATACACGTTTACGGGCGGGCACCGCATGGCGCTGGAAGAAGTGCTGGGGAGAGTTGAACAACTAAGTCCCGGCGGAGGGTTGGTCGAGATCACCGGTGGCGAACCCATGCTACAGGAGCGCGAAGTCGTGCCGCTAATGCAAAGCTTGCTGGATACGGGATTCACCGTCCTCCTCGAAACCAGCGGCGAGCGCCCCCTTGAATCGGTGCCAAAAGGTGTGTTCAAGATTGTAGACGTGAAGTGTCCGGATTCGGGCGCGGCGGACACGTTTCGACTCCAAAATCTCGACACTCTCGATTCAAAAGATGAGGTGAAGTTCGTAATCGCCAGCCGTGATGATTACGATTTTGCGCGTGCATTTGTCACTCAACATATTCTGGACCGGCGTGTGAACGCGGTGCTCTTCTCGCCGGCGTTCGCGAAAGATGCTGCGGGAACCCGCGACTCATCGCATTGTTGCGTCGATCCCAGAGAGCTCGCCGAGTGGATGCTGGCAGATAACGTTCCGGCTCGCCTTAGCCTGCAACTGCACAAATTCATTTGGGACCCGGCGCTAAAAGGCGTCTGAACTAACTTCGAACCAGACAATTCCACAGTCGAGAAAATGGACCAATCAAGAAGATCGCGAGCGGTGGTGTTATTGAGCGGCGGGATGGACTCCAGCGTCTGCGCCGCGATCGCAGCGCGAGATTACGATGCCGCAGGAGTTCACGTCAGCTATGGCCAGCGTACCGAGCAGCGCGAGCGCACTGCATTCGAAGGTATTTGCGACCGCTTGGGAATTCGGGACCGCCTGCTCGTGCGGAACGACGCCTTGCGAGCGATAGGAGGGTCGGCTTTAACCGACACAAACATCGCGGTACCGAGGGCAGCAGTCTCGTCGTCACCTGAATCTCCCATTCCAGTGACCTACGTACCGTTCCGAAACGCGCACTTTCTGGCCGCCGCCGTTAGCTGGGCGGAAGTCCTAGGGGCCCTGAAGGTATACATTGGAGCCGTGGAACAAGACAGCTCAGGATATCCCGATTGCCGCCCCGCATATTACGACGCGTTTAATCAGGTCGTGAAGACTGGAACCAAAGACGGGAAGATTGAAATCGTTACTCCGTTGATCAAAATGCGTAAGGCGCAGATTGTCAGGCTGGGTATTGAATTCGCAGCTCCTTTCGATTTAACTTGGTCCTGCTATGTTCGTGAAGACCAGGCCTGCGGAGAGTGCGATAGCTGCATCTTACGTTTGCGAGCTTTTCGGGAGGCCGGAGTTGCAGACCCTATTCGCTATGTCTCCGCCACAACACCAGATGCGTTATGATTCTTGGCGATTCGCGCAATCGTGAGTAAGGAGACCAGGTTGGAGGGAAACACAATGAAGAAATATCTTATGGTTCTGTTGGTGGCGCTGCTAAGCGCGAACGTACTTGTGTCCACGGTTTTTGCCCAGGCTACCGGATCTGTAAAGGGAACAGTCAGGGACGCGGATGGTAAGCCCGTTAACGGTGCAGTCGTCCGGTGGTCCAATCTAGACAACGGTCGAAAATACGAGATAAAAACGAACAGCAAAGGTGAGTACTTCTCTCTAGGCATCATGCCGGGAATGTACAAGGCAGTACTTTTGCTGGATGGCAAAGAGGTATTTCACGTTGACTCCATTCACGTCGCTGTAGACGAGATAGATCAGGATTTCGATTTGCAGAAAGAGCAGGAGGCCCAGGCCAAGGCAAAAGGTATAGATCCAGCAGTGATAAAGCAACAGCAGGAACAAGCGGAGAAACAGCAGAAAGAGGTTGTTACCGTTAAGTCCTTGAACGAGAAATTGACTGCCGCGAATGTGTCAATGAAGGCAGGCGACTACGATACCGCGGTTACCACCTTAACTGAAGCTACTCAAATGGACGCAACCCGGGATGTGATCTGGGCGAGTCTCGCCGATGCTTACTCAGGTGCGGCGATGAAGCAAACCGATCCCGCGCAAAAGACGAAAATGCTGGATCAGTCGATTCAGGATTACCAGAAGGCCGTGGATCTGAAAAAGAAGTCAATGGAGAGCGGAGCTAAACCTGACGCCAATGTTCAGCTCGCGGCGATGTACAACAACATGGCGCGGGCGAAGACAAATGATGGCAAGGTTGATGAAGCCATTCAGGATTACGACCAAGCGGCCAAGCTAAATCCATCTGGTGCGGGCACTTACTATTTCAACATGGGCGCGACTCTAACGAATATTAATAAGGCAAATGACCCCAAGATACGCCAGAGCGCGATTGATGCCTTCGACAAAGCTATTGCCGCAGACCCCAATCATGCCGATGCCTACTATTACAAAGCCACCAATATGGTAGGCGGGGCCACCCTCCAAGGCGACAAAATGGTCGCTCCGGAAGGCACTGCCGAGGCCTTCAATAAATATCTTGAGTTGCAGCCTAACGGTCCGCATGCCGAAGATTCGAAGGCGATGCTTGCCAGCCTGGGAGCTCCGGTGGAAACGACTTACGGCACTACCAAGAAGAAGCCCAAGAAGTAGCTGTAGCAAATCGCGATGGAAATGGGGGCGGGACCGCCCCCATTTTTTTTTTGCGCCAAAAAGACATCACCGCTACGGTCATTACCAAAGTCTCTGAGTCTCACGTTCGTGGAAGCGCCCTAGCCATTTCGATAGAGTTAGAGGTTGGCGCGTCCTTCTTGGCGCCTTCCGCGACGCGAGCATCTTTGACTATCGGCTATGGCCGCACCACGCACCGCCCACATCTCGGATAAAGTCGCAGCCGCGGATTTTAGCTCGGTTTCCACTTCTGACGTCCTAACCGTGATGTTGCGGGCGCACGATCACGTCAGCGATCTGATTTTTTCGCCGGGCCGCGCTCCTCAAGTAGAAACTCATGGTAAGTTGGCCGGGGTGCCATCCTTCCTCACCCGGCTCAGCGCCGATGACACCAGGCGAATTGCTTCCGATCTAATTGGGAACAACAAGCCGGCGATTGCATTATTGAGGGAACAAGGTTCATGCGACATCTCCTACGGACTGCCAGGTTTAGCACGTTTCCGCGTGAATATCTTCATTCAGCGCGGAAGTTGTGCCGTGATCATGCGAGTAATCCCCAGCGCAATTCCAAACTTGGCGGACCTCCATCTGCCAGACCAGCTCAGGGAAGTAGCCAACCTTCGAGATGGGATCGTCCTGGTCACGGGTCCACGAGGATCCGGAAAGTCCTCAACATTGGCGGCAATTCTCGATCACATTAATCAGGAACAAAACTGTCACATCATCACCATTGAAGATCCCATCGAGTTTCTGCACAATCACAAGCGCGCGACGGTTCATCAACGGGAATTGCACAGTGATACGCCGAGTCTTGCATTGGCTTTCCGCGCCGCATTGCGGCAAGCGCCGAAAGTAATCATGATCGGCGAAATGCATGACCGGGAAACTATGGAACTGGTTCTACAAGCGGCCGAAAGCGGCCATCTCGTCCTCTCCAGCCTGAATACGATCGATTCAGTCCGAACCGTGGAGCGCATAGTTAGTGCATTCCCGCCGGACGATCAATCCTCGATTCGAGGTCGACTCGCGACAACCTTCCGGTACATCATTTCGCAGCGTCTCATCCCAAGCGCAAAGGGAACGCGCCTGGTCCCCGCCGTGGAAATTCTGACGCCGTCTATTCAGACTCGAAGCTGCATAGCATCTGGAGAAAATCTCGGAGACAACCTGCTGCGAGCTATGAAGACAGGGGAACCGGAGGACATGCAGCATTTCGACGGGGAGATAGAAAAGCTGGTCCGGTCGGAAATCGTGGAACTGCAAACCGCTTTGGCCCACGCAACTGACCCGCAAGCACTGTCAAAGCGCCTTTGCGTCGGCTCGCAACAACTCACGTAGGGACAGATCAAATTGATTTCGCCACCGTGGAAGAGCGGCGCTTCAGCGCCGCGTTATCTCTAGTTGAAGAGGTTACGCGGCCCTGAAGGGCCGCTCTTCTACGCCGCGTTCCCGAAACGAAGTCTCAACGCAGTTGCAGCGAGTCTTCGTTCTCGGAGGGAATGTAACTCATAGCGGCAGTGCGCTCCAGTTTGTCCCACGCAAACCGCTGCCCTTGTATGGCGCGCTTTATCGTCTTGAAGAGCACAACCGAGAATAGCTGGCGATAAGCAAACCGCTGTAGCCAGACTTGGCTGAGCAGCCAGACATCTTCACGGACCTCAGGTTCGCGACGCTCCAATGCGAATGCGATGGCTGAAGTTATGAAATCGATCACCAGGAAAACCGCGAAAAAGATCACCAACCGTTGGAAGTTGGCGGGGTCCGTTGATTCAGGATGGAACCATTTCTGAACGAAATACCAGATTGCGCCTACTAAGAACATTATGTCTATGAATGGCGAGACCAAGGGCAGCAGAATTTGGAAGATCACAATGTTCGGCAGCGCGACCCAGCCCAGCGCGCCCTTTCGGGCGAATACGGCGCGATGTTTCCATACCGCCTGCAGAATCCCAAAGGACCAACGGAAGCGCTGACGCATCAGTCCATTGGCGTTGATTGGCGCCTCCGTATATGCGAGAGCTAAATCCTCATATTCAACCCGGTAACCACTCCGGAGAAGAGCCATGGTCAAGTCTGCATCTTCGGCGACTGTGTCCGTGTGATAGCCGCCTGCTTCTCGAACGGCAGAAACCCTCCACCCGCCAATAGCGCCTGGCACAACACTCACCGCCCCCAGCGTGTTTAGAGCGCGTCGTTCAAAGTTCTGGCTGGTGATGTACTCCAATGCCTGCCAGCGCGTCCACAAATTAACCCGGTTGCCGACCTTGGCGTTTCCCGCAACCGCGCCGACCTTCGGATTAAGGAAATGCGGAATCAATCGTGAGATCGCGCTGGGAGCGATCACAGTATCGGCATCGATTCCAACAAAGATTTCGTCTTCGACATGTAGGAGGCCAAAGTTAAGAGCCTCCGCCTTACCAGAATTTGGTTTCGTAAGAATGAGCACCTTACCTGAAGCCTCTTCAGCTACAAAGGCGCGGCGCGCGACTTCCAGAGTGTTATCGCTGGAACCATCATCAATGACAATCACGCGAAAGTTGGGATAGTTCGAAGCCAGGACGGCGCGAACTGTCCGTTCGATAACCTTTTCTTCGTTATATGCAGGAACCAAAACAGCTACAGAGGGCTTGTAAGACGCTGATTCTTCCGTCAGACCGTGCGAGCGCTCCCGGAAACGATCGAAAATTGCGAGTGCGCCAATAATCAGTAGCCGCCCGGTCATCAGGATGTCGCCAAGAAAGAATGTCCAAGTGATCGCCTGGTTAACGAATCCGTACAGAAAGAAAGTGATCCGGATCAGCGTAGCAGCCCAGCGTTCGTCGCCCGAAATTGACGGCATTACGTCTGCCCGAGTCTTTCCAATCAATTGGTAAACGGGGACAATCTGAAGGCCCTTGGCGCGAATTCCATCAATGATCTTCGGTAGCGCAACGAGCGTCTGAAGGCGATTGCCTCCGCCATCGTGCATCAGGATGATGTTGCCGCAGTGCAAGTCACCCGGCGCGCATGGAGGAAGATGCCGAAGCACGTCCGAGGTAATCTGCGCCGCCGAAGGACCCTGCCAGTCATTCGTGTCAATCTTGTCGCCCACCGTGATGTATCCCATGTTCTGAGTGAATTCGAGCGGTCGAACCTGATCTTCAGTGTCAGGTTCCGCATCGATGGAATACGGCGGACGGAACAGGATTGTTCTTATGCCGAGGCGGCTGGCAAAGAGCTGTTCCGTAAGATTGACCTCAAGCTTCATGTAATTGCCGGAAAGGTTGCTGATATCGGGATGGGTAAAAGTGTGATTCCCGATTTCGTGGCCCTCGCGATAAATACGTGAGGTGAGCGCGGAATTATTTTCAGCTGCCAGACCAATCAGGAAAAAAGTAGCCGTCGCATTCTTACTTTTTAAAACGTCGAGTATTTTTGGTGTCCATTGCGGATCGGGTCCGTCGTCAAAGGTAATCGCTACTTCGCTGTTGTTCGATCCATAACGCGCAACCCGATAAGGCTCAGGCAGCGGATCAAAATTCTCGTCGGTTATCTGTTTGGACGAAGGGTCAATGGTCATTACTCTCGTCCCATTGGCTTTGACGGCCTCAATCTTCAGAATCTCCCCCGCGCCCTCCATGTCGACATCTTGTCCTGGGGGAACGTCTTTTAGACGGTCAGACGCTGTTGCGTCTCCCGGTGTGTCCCATACCGCCCACAGCGAGCGGTCTTCCGATCCCAAGCGCCAAAGGGCGAACGTCTCGATTCCCAGACTCTGCGCGGCTCGCATTTGGTTGAGCGCGGTCACGGCATCAAGAAACCATACGTCGTGCTGGAGGTTATCCTGATCGAGATATTGAATGTGCGGATTCAGGGCATCGCCATCGAAATCGATGTCTTCCTCGGAATCCCGCGCCGTCAGCCAGGCATCCTGCACCGATACGTTGAAATCCTTAACGCCGGGGGGCAGCTTGCCTTTTTTGGGCCTTCGCACCCAGTCATACCCATAATTCGCGATGGCACAGATAAGCTTGTTTCGCGGAATGACTTTCGACATCGCCTGTAGATTTGCCTCAAACCAGTCCTGCGATGCCACGGGCCCCGGGTTTCCAGGGTAGTGCTCGTCATAGTTCATGAGAACTATCCCGTCCGCCGCGGCGGCGACGGCAGGATAGTTCCACTCGCTATTGCGGGGTGGCACGCTCACGTAGAGCTTCATCCCCTTAGTGTGCAAATCCGCGGACAGTTCGTTCAAGAGGGCCAGAAATCCGGCTTGACCCCTCTTGGGGAAGGCCTCGAAATCCACCATCAGTCCACGATATTTATCGCTGGCAAGGAATGTCGAGACCTGTTTCCGGAACTGCGCACGCGCCCCTGCGTCGTTCAAGAATGAGCTTATGTCGATCCAATCAACTCCATTAAAGTTGTTGACAAGGGGATAAACTTCCATGCCCGTGTCTTCCGACTTGAGGAACGGCATGACCTTGTCGTCGACGGGACGTATGACCGAACCCTGCATCACGTCAAAGAACTTATTAGTTTGAGAGTCGACTCCTTGAAGACGGCCGTCGGGAGTAAGCACATGCAGCCACTCCGGATAAAGAAGGTCGATCTGATGTGCGTATTCACGGAGGGAAGAATAGCTGGCCGCGTCCCATGGAACATAAAAAGCCGCTCGGAGACCCTGATCGGTATTCAGCTCGACCTGCGACACCCGAGTGCCAGATTTGAGGTGCCCTCTCTTTACGGCAAGGCGGCGGCGCTCTTTGGCCTTTTCTTTCTCGTTTTCTTTTAGCGCGTGGTATGGCTTTTTTTCTGCCGGCAGAAGGATCCCTGGAAGTGGTTGCCCGCGCAGTGCGCTGTATACGAAGAAAATCACCAACAACATCAGGGCGAGGCCAAGTAGGTCAAAGATAGTTCGCAGTCGCTTCCAGCGGGCCTGTCGGGGATCGTAAAAGACAGATTGGTTCATTTAATCCAGTCCCATCCTAAGCCGCAGGGAGTGCAGGGTCAAACCCAACGGGGCTGGTTATTATCTGACCGATGCGGACTTGGAAACAGGTATATTCCCATCGTGCTGCCCATGCTGCCATCATGCTAAAGATTGTTCGTGACTCGAAGGCATTTTTCGTTCCGGCCGTCCTCGCGGCCATCGTCCTTCGGCTGCTTTTCATTTTTCGCTTTCCCAGTGTCACAACTGACTCATTCATTTACGGGGACATCGCGAAAAATTGGTTGCAGCATGGTGTTTATGGCCTCTCGTCCTCCGGGGCGGTCGTTCCAACTTATATCCGATTGCCGGGCTATCCCGCATTCCTGGCGGCAATCTTCGCAATTTTTGGGATGGACCACTACCGCGCTGTTTTGATAGTGCAAATGTTCGTAGACCTCGGCTCCTCCTTCCTCATTGCCAACCTGGCGCGTAAAGTAATTTCAGGCAACGCCTCAAAGCCCGCATTTCTGCTGGCTGCACTCTGCCCGTTTCTAGCTAATTACGCCGCTGCAGCTCTTACCGAATCGTTGGAAATCTTCTTCACTACACTCGCTCTTAATTTCGCAATAGATGGCCTTGAGCTTTCGGACTCTCACTCCGTTGGTGCATGGATGAGGTGCGGCCTCGCCACCGGGGCGGCAATGTTACTGCGGCCCGACGGCGGAATACTGTTGGTATCCATCGAATTATTTCTCGCATGGCAGATCATCCAAACGCGACTTAAGAAAAGGGAGGCTGTACCTTTTCTCCGCGCCGCCCTCGTCGTCGGACTATTTTCAATCGCGCCCCTAATTCCCTGGACTCTTCGTAATCTGCACACCATGCACCGTTTCCAGCCCCTCGCGCCCCGGTATGCCAACGAAGAAGACGAATTCGTACCCATGGGGTTCAATCGCTGGACAAAAACCTGGATTATCGACTATGCCTCTGTGGAAGAAGTTTATTGGCAAGTTCCAGGTCAGCAAGTGGACCCCGAAAAACTACCGGATCGCGCTTTTGATTCACCGCTCCAGCGGCAAGAGACATTGCAAACCATCGACGCCTACAACTCGGCGCTGCACGTCAATCCAGAACTCGACGCAAAGTTTGGCCGACTTGCCTCGGAGCGGGTACGCCACTCCCCACTTCGATACTTTGTCTGGCTGCCAGCTCTGCGAATCGCCGATATGTGGCTGCGTCCGCGGACGGAAATGCTGCCCTGCGACACCCGCTGGTGGGAATTCAACGACGAACCGAAATGGTCGGTTCTCGCCGTCGGTCTGGGCATAATTGGGATACTCTACGTGGCGGCTGCCCTTCTGGGCTTAGTTCGTGGAAAATTCAAATATCTCGGCCTGCTGATTATGTTTGTTGTGGTGAGGTCGCTATTTCTCGGCACGCTGGAAAACCCCGAGCCGCGATACATGCTGGAGTGCTATCCCGTGGTGATTGTCTTAGCGGCTGCCACATTGCAGAGAAAATCGCGCAATAGGATGGCGTGAAGAAGGAACCTATCCGAGCGGCGAATCAGTCATGCGGAACCGGGTTCGGACGTGCTCTGAAAGCAGTTCGATGGCGCCGCGATTCTTAAGTGGATCGGATTGCGCAAGATATTTCATGGCCTCTACCAGCAAGCGCTGCCCGTCCACGTAGCGTGGATCGGAAGTACGCTCGCGGCGCTTGCGTCCCATCTTGGGGGGAACCGGGATTGTGAAAACTTTGGCCATGAGGAATTAGTAAACCAGTACTCCTCGAAACTGTACTTCTCTTATTTCTTTTGCAGTATAACGCCCCGTAAATTCTTTTTCAGTTTAAATCTTCGGCATGCCGACACAAGACTAGTGAATATCAACTTGAGTCTTGCTATTTGTCTTGAGCTTGAAAAGGTTGTCAGACAGTTTCTTCTCCAATACGATGTTCGAGTACTTGTTAAGCCGGTAATCCCCCTCCGGTGAGATTAGTTTTTGTTGGATCGAGATGCCTCGCGCGTCAATCCAAAGTTCTATGTGACTAAACATCCCCTTGACCCTGTCCGATTTAGGTACCAGTTCCAGCCTGTCGGTATCAACCCCATCAATTTTGTCCGGGCCACCGTAGGTCACATCAAAGGACTTCAGCATATCTCGTCCAGAGCCTCCGAAACCAAGCACCAGAAAGCTCTCAAAGGCTTCTTTGTTTTTGCCCGTACTGTATTCATCTACATGGTTGTTTAGAAACAGCTGCACCTTCCCGTCCGTAAACAGCACGGTTTTCGGCGGCGGAGGATCTGTCACCTCAGCGACCATCTGGGTGTCATCTCCAACCTTGCGAAAATACACCTTGCCGCGTTGCTTTTCGGTCTCATCCACTATCTTTTGATACTGATCCCACTCGAAATCAGTTTCGGCGGATCGAAACTTGGCCGAGGTGCGGTCCAACCGGTCTAGAACCATCTTCAATCGATCGTCAGGCGTAGACGTTGTAGCCTGCTGGGCAGAAATACCTGAGGTCAGCAAGAGAAGCACACAGAGATACTTGCAGTAGAGAAACAGATTTTGAGTTCGCATTTGAAGCTGGCCGACAACCTTGAAATTCGGTTATTGCCCTTTGTGCACCCAAACCTTATAGCTCAATACGTGTCCCGATTTGTCCCGTTCAGCCTCAATCTTATTGATGTCGACGGCGCCCGATATCGGCGCGATGATCCTCAGCAGCCCGGCTCGCACTTCGTCATCCTGCTTGGCTTGAACCGCGGCGGCATCAACCCGAAAGATCAAACCACCCTGCGCGTCGGAAACGACAACAACTTCCATACGATGCGGATTGCGCTGCACCGGTTTGTCTTTGAAGTCGATCCAGTACGGTGAGAGAAATAAAAAGAGCAAAATCAGCGTCACCATTACGTCATATTGAATGGTGCCACGCTCGTAAGACCAAAGAATGTAATCCCGGATTGTGCGCCAAATTCCCGTCATCGGCAGGGAGGCCTGCACTGATGTCGCGCTAGTGCTCGTGCTTGTCGTAGGTGCCTCGATCCCTGTGAAAGTCTACCGTCTGCTTCTTGTCCTGACAATCATAGCGGTCCGCGACCTCATTGTCAGAACTGTTTCGGGGTGATCAGATCCGTCCTCATGTAGCTGCGCAGGGCTTCCGGAACCGTTACACTGCCGTCAGCTCGCTGGTAATTTTCCATGATTGCTAACCATGTCCGGCCAATTGCCAATCCACTTCCGTTCAAAGTATGAACGAACTCGCTTTTCCCTTTTCCTTCAGGCCGGTAGCGAATATTTGCCCGGCGAGCTTGAAAAGTCTCAAAGTTGGAACACGAAGAAATCTCGCGAAACGTATTCTGCCCCGGCAGCCAGACCTCAATGTCATAAGTCTTGGCAGACGAAAATCCTATATCGCCGGTGGAAAGCGCGACTAGACGGTAATGTAGTCCGAGCTTTTGGAGGACAGTCTCTGCGTCCCGTGTGAGTTTCTCCAGTTGCTGATAAGAATCGTCCGGACGCGCGAACTTTACCAGCTCAACTTTTTGAAACTGATGCTGCCGGATGATCCCACGGACATCTTTCCCATAAGACCCTGCCTCGCTGCGGAAGCATGGCGTGTAAGCAGTGAGTGAAATTGGTAGCCGCTCAGCGTCGAGAACCTCATCTCGATAAAGATTCGTAACCGGAACCTCGGCAGTTGGAATCAGCCATAGATCTTTCTCCCCGTGCGGCACGCGAAAGCTATCCGAGGCAAATTTCGGCAATTGCCCCGTCCCATACATGGAATCAGAATTCACCAGGCATGGCGGCAGCACTTCGGTATACCCATGATCTCCTGTGTGAAGATCGAGCATGAAGTTCGCCAATGCCCTCTCCAAACGTGCCCCCATGCCCCAGTAAACGGCGAATCTCGCCCCGGTAATCTTCACCGCCCGTTCCAGGTCCAGAATCCCGAGTTGTTCGCCGATCTCCCAGTGAGGCTTTGGAGTGAAATCGAACTGCGGCGGCGACCCCCAACGCCGGACTTCAACATTCTCTTCCGCCGATCGCCCTACCGGCACGCTATCGTGCGGCAGGTTAGGGATTCCAGTCAGTATCTTTCGAAGGCGCTCATCGTACTCTTCGGCTGCTTTTTGCAGTTGTTGAATGTCTTCACGAAAGGTTTTTGTGGTCCCGATGAGTTCGCTGACGTCCTCATTGTTCTTTTTCTTGTTTGCAATCTCTTCTGAAACTCGGTTGCGATGGGCCTTCAGAGTTTCCGCCGCGGATATTGCCTGACGGCGCTGGGAATCCACCTGTCCAAAGTCTTTCAGCAGTTGAGACGGATTCATGCCGCGCACACGCAGCTTTTCCTCCACCAGCGGCAAATTGTCGCGCACAAAATTCAGATCAAGCATGAGGACTAACTACTGTACAGAATAATGGACAAGCAATCCAAACGATTAACGAACCCCGCACGATGAATCATCCCTGGTCACGTAGACCTTTTTTGCCCGGACTCTGCGCAGCCTGTAAACTATCCTCCAATGAAGCATCAGCTCCCCCCTCAAAACCTTTCAACCTTGAGCTATTTCAGGCTCATCTCCGTCGCGTCGCGGAATCGCCAATGACCCCCGATCGTGGATCTTCGACCGGCCCCGACCTTGGCGTCACCTTCGCAGGCATTGAACTTAAGAATCCGGTGATCGCAGCCAGTGGAACTTTCGGCTACGGAGTCGAGTTCGAAGACATCGTCCATCTTGACCACCTCGGTGGATTCGTGGTCAAAGGGCTTTCCAATGAGCCAATGGCCGGCAATCCTCCGCCAAGGCTCTATGAAACAGCGGCCGGCATGTTGAACGCGATCGGGTTGCAAAACATCGGTGCGCGAGCATTCATTGAAGAGAAACTGCCCCGTCTGCGCGAAATCCCGAACACTGTCGTTTTCGCCAATATATTCGGCTATACCCGCGCCGACTATGAGAAAACCATTCAGATTCTGAATGAAGCGGACGGTATCGCTGCTTATGAACTGAACGTATCGTGCCCCAACACCGCACAAGGAGGAATCCAGTTTGGCGGAGATCCCCGCTTGTTGGACGAACTCGTCACATCATGCAAACGCGCCTCCAGCCGTCCGTTGATCGTTAAGCTTTCTCCAAACGTGACCAGCATCGCGCAAATGGCCCACATCACCGAAGAAGCTGGCGCCGACGCCATTTCGCTGGTGAACACCTTCATCGCCATGGCGATCGACGCCGACACTCGCACTCCGCGAATCGCGAACGTTACCGCTGGCTTGTCAGGTCCGGCTATCAAACCAATAGCCTTGCGGATGGTTTACGACGCCTACAAGGCGGTAAAAATTCCAATCATCGGGATTGGCGGCATCGCCACCGCCAAAGACGTCATAGAATTCATGCTCGCCGGTGCAACCGCCGTGCAGATCGGCACCGCCAGCTATTGGGATCCTCGAGCCACCGAAAAGATGGTTAGTGAATTAAGAAGTTGGTGCCTCGAGAAGAACGTCAGCCGCCTCGCGGAGCTCACCGGCGGTCTAATTACCGATTAAGAAATTATCGGGGTAGTTATGGCCCCGGCAAAATGCCCTCTCCGTGATCGGATACGAACGTGCACAACAAGGGCCGCTTAAGAAAAAAGAAGAACGGTTGCTTCACTCTGGCGTTTTACCCAGAGCACTCACGAACCGGTCAATGAGTGATATGGCGATTTATGGCCAGTTGACTACTTGTAATGCACGATTGACAGAATCTTGCCGTCGCTTTGGCGTAGCTTCAAGACCGCTACTCCACCAACACACTTACCCTCTTCGCAAGTGCGGTGTCCCTTTCGATCCGGGCAGCACAACGTCCCATAAACGCTCCAGATGCCGTCTTCCAGCTTTGCCGTTAGTGGCCTTTCATAGTCGATCTGCCGCTTCCCATACGTTTTAACCAGAACCGGTTCGGCAATCTCTAGCGCAGTTGTGGCATCAGGAACTCTTACCCCTGTTGTGGACTGTGAGCGCAAATCTGGAACTGTCAGAGCGAATGCCACCAACAGTAGTGCTCCGAGGCTCACAGATTTCATAGGCACAATCTACGCTTCATCAGGTTACGAGTTCAATTGGCGCAACCAGGCCATTTCACCCATAACAATGTCAATGAGCGTTATCGCGATGTTTCGCCAACTCACCACTCGTACTGCTGCTTGAACTGTGCCAGCGACATCCGAGAACGTAGTGCAGTAGCGAAGTCTCGAAATTCCTGAGAGTAGCTTTGCAGGTCGGCTGGACGAGGCTCGGACCTGAAGAGCGGAGTTCCGGTGTAGTGAATGAGATCATCGTGGAGGTATGCCAACAACTCATCATCCGCGTTTTTCCCTACGAGGTCATAGCAGCGTTGCCACAAATCCTCATTCCAGCGAGGCTCTGCTGCTAGTTCGTCCAGACACTTGGCAATCTCATTCCGTGTTTCGTCATCCATGCGGCCATTGTACGGGGCTTCAAGGTTAAGTGGCGATAACAGGCCATTACACTCATTGACCCAAAAGGAGCAGGAGAGGGAGCTTTGCCGGAGCTAAACACTACCTATTAAAAAATTATCGTCCGACGCTGTGCCAGATCGTGCCGGGAGATTTGTAGTTTTGACCTTCGCCCCACACCGCCTGAGTTAATCTGTCGCTATCGATGGCTATCTGAAAATAATCGCCAAACGGGAAACTGAACCCATTGGCATGGATGTACGAGTAACCCTTGACGTAATTCGTAATCTGCTCCTGCGGCCGCCACGTCGCACCGCCATTCGGAGAACTACGATAGAACGTGTTCCAATCGGGGCCGTTTCGCAGATCCATCCACGCGACGCGGACATCGCCGTCGCCACCAGCTGCCAGGGCCGGGAAAGCATGTTCCACTCCGTCCGCCGCATCCGAGACGTCAAACTTTGTCGTCCAGCTGGTTGCTCCGTTTACAAGAGTCGAAAAGTAAACTCGCTCTGGACCTTTGTCCACCTGGCCTGAATTCCACAACGCATACAGGGTTCCCGCCGCATCCGATGCGATCGCGATCTGCGCACCCAAGTACCCATCTTCGCAATGAAAAGAAGAGCAGTCCGGAGGAGAGCCCGAAAAATCCATCAGCGTGGATTTCCATGTGCTACCACCATCTGATGATTCAGTGACGTACAAATTGGCGCGTCCGTTGAGCCCATCATTCTGCGGATAACCCGTCCAGGAAACGAATATATGGCCCTGCGGAGTCACAGTGGCTCCGCCAGCCAGAGCTTCGGAGAAACGCGAAGTGGGGCTTACATTGGTAGAAGTAAAATTAATGCCGCCGTCATGCGAGGACGCCACCCAAATCTTGCGCGACCGGCTGAACCCAACGTATATATCCTGTCCGCGGACAGCTAGAACCGGTTTGTCCGATTCAGTGCTCTCATGAGCGGCGATAACCATCGACCAACTTTGCCCGAAATCCGCCGACTTGGCCACCACCGTATCTCTCTTGTCATTCTGAAGCCAAGCCGCATAGACCGTTTTCTGGTCGGCCGGGTCTACGACAATCTGCGCATCAAACTCCCCAGACTCGGGTGGCGCAATCTCACGAGGCGATTGCCATTTAACGCCGTTATTCTCGCTGACGAGAAGAACTATGGATGGACTTGGGCAGCTGGGACACCGCGGTATATGCCCGTACTGCGGATAAAGGATATAAACGTGCCCGAAGCCATCGGCGGCGATTGCCGGTTCCCATTGATCTCCCACAGAGAAGCCGACGCGGTGCTGTTGCGAAAACCCGGAAACAATCGGAGCGCTGGCCGCCGTGGCGTTAGGGACTACAAGAAATGAGATAAATGCGAGGAGAAAGCCAACGGCGAGCCGGTATCTCCCTCGAAAATGCCCAGGTTCAAAAACCACAGGACCTCTAGGCGGCTGGGGGCTACCGCGTTAATTAACTCTAAAGGGTGGGTAAGCACTAGTCAAGCAGGGGCCAAAGGCCGGTCACTTCCCAGTTCCAGAGAGACTTGCCGTCTGTGGACTCGGATTCCCGCTGTCCGAGACACTCAGAACCGCCGTGCGAAGTCCATGTGCAGTGGGTGTAAACGTAACGCTCACTGTGCAGTTATCGGAAGGCGCCAAGGTGCTCCCGCAGGTAGTCGCCGACTGGGCAAAGTCGCCGGGGTCGCTTCCGCCGAATGTGAATGGGGTTCCCGAGAACGCCAGCGTCGTCGCCAGATTGTTGTTGACCTTGATAACCTTCGTAGCGCTAGTCTTTCCCTGGGCAATCCCACCAAAGGATACGTCGGCCGGCGTGACCGAGACTTGCGCCATCCCCGTCCCTGAAAGCGCAATCTGCTGCGGACTATTGCTCGCGGTATCGGTAATCACCAGAGCTGCGTATCTAGGACCCAACGCTCCAGGCGTGAAAGTCACACTGACGGTACACGATTTACTCACGGCGAGTGTGCTGCCGCAAGTCGTCGCAGTCTTAGCAAAGTCGGCGGGGTTTGTCCCCGTAATTGCGATTGAGGCGATGCTTAACGCTACGCCTGCACCGTTGGTGAGGGTAAATTTTTTGGCGACACTTGTAGTCCCAATCACCCTGGCGGCGTAAATTAACGACGCCGGTGTGAAAGTAAGAGGACCGACGCTGCCGCCGCTAACAGTCACGGTCGCCGTGCCCACGATTGCATTGTTTACGCTGTCAGTCGCCGTAACGGTTTGCGCACCTACAGTCTTCAATGTCGCACCAAAAGTCTGAGTTCCCTGATCGCTTGGTGTGAATGTGAAGTCCGTGGGCAGGATGGCTTGCGTATCGCTGCTCGTAAAGTGAACCGTCCCGGCGAAACTGGTATCGGTGCTGCTGCCAACAGGGTTCCCAGCGGTGACCGTAAAATTAAAGGAAGCTCCGGGCGCAGTATTTCCGGGCGCGGACAACTGAAAATTCGGATGTAATCCCATACTTACACAGGCGTTCGCATGGTTAGACCAAAGTTGCTGAACTGTGTATGTGCCACCCGGCGTTGTCACTGCGGATTGCTGTCCGTTACAAATGTCCCCAATTTCCCCGCCTCCATCTTTGTCGCTGGAATTCGGGTCATACCAGGCCAACGGTGGGATGAACGCGGTCGCAAGTCCGACCTCGACATCGGTAACAGTCTCCGCCATTTCGTGCGATGACACCGAAGTTATATTTTGAAACTCGCTCCCACCGCCGCAGCCAGAGCTACACCCAGACGTCGAACCGAAATCAGGCATAACTCCATAGGCCAAATGTTTGGAATTGAATGTGCTGCCGGTCGTCCCGTGATATGCACAGAACTGAACACAACTAGTGGCGCCTCCCTGCCGAATGGTTACCCCGTGAGGGAAGTAGATCATGTATAGCGTATTCACGTTGCCGTTGCCGTCAAGCGCGGGTGTCGGCAAGTGTGCGTCAGAGATTTGGCTTATGAGTTCCGACTGAAGCAGGCCGTCAGTTACCGTGCAAGGAGTTGTGTTACAAATCGAAGGCGCGATCGTGAATGAGCCGCCGTACGTTCCCCGGCCGATTGACTGGCCCGTCCCCGCGCCCCCGCCCGCAGTCGGAACTGTCGAGGCGTATTCGCTTAACAGATCGAAGTAAGTACTGTTGGTGACGTTCTGAAAGAATCCCGCAATCCCATTGGTAACCACGGAGCTTACCGCGGATCCCCAAAAAACCACTACTACCTGAACATTGGAGACCACGGGCCCGCCATAATACCCAAGATGCGCTGCCGAGGTTTGAGCGGCGGGCCCACGAGGGTTGAGCGCATCGGGTCCTACAGTCTTGCGCACGATATGAATCGGTCGCGTCGCTTGCGTCTCTTCCGTTGATTGCTGCTGCGATGACGCCACGGTGACTAAAGCTAGAAGGCATATTCCAACCGGCAAGAGACAACCGGCAAGGGACATCATGCCAGGAATTGGCCGCAATACTTGGGAGCGAGGGAAGTCAATCATATAGGCAACTCTGGCGAGCCAGGCGAATCGAACCGGCGTCTTCTCAGCCCTTGCAGCGCCACGCCGAAACCTTCAAATGCGGTAGTGGAAGCCGGATTGGCCGATCAACAGCGAATCAAATCTGGGCTGCCGGGTAGAGTGTCCGCCATGTTAGGGATGTACTGGAGAAAAGTCAATGTAGACCAGCGCCTGCGACGCAATGTTCGAGTCCGCTGCTACAATGCGCCGCATGGCCGCCAACCCCGCAAATGACGGAGGGGCAGAATCCAGCCCGCGACGCTTGCACGAAGCCACGAAGCCCGATCTATTGACCATCGCCGCGATCGCCATCGTTGCTACCGTGATCGCTGACTTCATCCACGAGGGGCTTGGTCACGGAGGCACGTGCATAGCAACCAGTGGACGGCCGCTGGTTCTCTCCACGGTGCACTTCGAATGCAGCCTGGATACGCGTCTGGTGGCGGCGGGCGGAACGCTCGCCAATCTGATCTTTGGAGCGCTGTTCTGGGCCGCAGCGCGTGCGGTCAAACGGTCGGCATCCTGGCGCTATTTCTTCTGGCTGCTGATGACATTCAATCTGTTCGCCGCAGGCGGATATTTCCTGTTCTCCGGCATCGGCAACATTGGCGACTGGGCAGAGGTGGTCGCAGGATGGCAGCCAGCCTGGGCGTGGCGCGTGGCCCTCGCTGCGCTGGGGATCGTCATTTATTTCTTTGTGGTTGTGCCTCTATCCTTGCGGGAACTGCGTCCATTCTTAGGAAAGGATACGAAGATCCGCGTACAGCGCGCGCGCCAGCTCACGGTCACGTCTTATCTCGCTTCCGGGGTACTCGCCTGCCTTGCGGGCGCGCTGAATCCCGTCGGCCCACTGTTGATTCTGATCTCTGCCGCGGCCGCGTCCTTTGGCGGGCAGTCCGGGCTGGCATGGATGTGGACCCTGCTCCTGGGC
>Ga0073928_10002905_pt1 | contig 28228 bp, 23 predicted proteins | sample PaiPotPPA55metaG_FD_76969 | JGI IMG/M metagenome (GOLD analysis project Ga0073928, IMG submission 76969) | Iron sulfur acid spring bacterial and archeal communities from Banff, Canada, to study Microbial Dark Matter (Phase II) - Paint Pots PPA... ...
CATCGTCACCACTTCGGAATTCGACACCATGAAGCGCCGCTTGATGGCCATCGAGATGAATCAGAAGATCAGCGACAAGGATCCCAGCAAGCCGTCGTTGCGGAAGAAGACGGACGAAAAGCCCAAGCAGTCCACCACCACCGCCGGTGACGGCTCTACGACCTCTTCCACCCCGGATTCCAGCGATGACGATCGGCCCACGCTCAAGCGCCGGCCCGATAACTATTAAGCGAGGCTGGAAAGTAGAAATCGGATTGAAAGAAGGCACTCGGCGGAAGCAGGGTGCCTTTTTTATTGCCGGACGTGAACTTCGGCGACGCCCATGCGCTTCAGGCCTTCGGCGTAGTATTTGCGGTAGAGGATGTCCCACTCTTCGCTTCCCTCCAGAATCTCTTTTTTCTGGGAAGCGATCTTCGCGCGCACTTCCGTGTCCACCTGCTCTTCCTGCTTCAAGAGCGCCGTCAGAATATTAACCACTTCCAGGCGAATCGTGTCGCGGTCCTCCACGAAATCCACCTCCGGAGCGGCGACCAGAAAATCGATGAGTTTGTGCGAAATTCTTACGGTTTTTTCGCGGCTAAGGCGCATATCAGCGGAGAATTAATTTCCTGTCGCGAGCGAGCTGGCCTTTCACTTTCTTGAACATGTCCTGGTACGAAACGCCGGTGTTGCGCATCTCGTCGGAATATTTAGCCAGAATCTCGCGCACTTCTTCGTTCACACGGTCTTCGATCCCGATCTCTTCGGCCATCACCTGCCGCACGCGTTGCGCCAGGTCGTCCGCGCTTTTGGTTTCAATCATCTTGCCAGCCACAAGCCGCTTCACCACTTCCTTCGCCATGTGGCCCACGTAATCTCGAGACAGAAGCATTCACTCGACTCCGAATGTCGCAACGAACAATTTTAGTCTAACGGTTGCGCATTCAGAGTGTCAAGGAACGCCCCGGAAATGATAGTGGGTCACTTTCCGATTTCCACTAACGCGCCAACCGGGCATGTACTCTTCCACTAAAATTAAGCGCGGCGCCAATGGCGCCAGAAAGCTATACTTCTGCTCGTGCAGCCCGAGCAAGAGGTTATAAACCGATGGAGCGGCTCCGCTCCGTTCTGGGAGAAGCACCGCGAAATCATCCGGCAGATGTTTGCGCCGGTTACGCAAGCTCTTGTCGAGGATGGGCAGATTGGCAGTCGGCACGCGGTCCTGGATATTGCTACGGGACCTGGAGAACCCGCGCTGAGCGTTGCCGCGTTGGTCGGACCTGAAGGCAAGGTCTGTGGGGTTGATCCGGTTGCCGAGATGGTTGCCGCTGCGCGTCGAGCGGCAGGTCGTCTTGAGCTAAGAAATGTGCAATTTGACGTCGCCTTTGCGGACCATCTGCCGTTTCCAGCCGATTCGTTCGACGCTGTGATCAGCCGGTTCGGCGCCATGTTCTTTCCCTCTCCTGTCAACGCGGCCCGCGAGATGCTGAGGGTGCTAAAGCCAGGACGCAAGCTGGCTTTGGCGGTCTGGCATTTCGCCGAAAGAAATCCTTTTCACTATTCGGTGTCGCGAGTCATCGACCGGTATGTCGATTCGCCGCCGCCTGCTCCGGATGCTATGGATGCCTTCCGCTTTGCCAGTCCCGGCAAGTTGCGAGAGGTTCTGAACGAGGCTGGTGCCGCGGCTTTGTCTGAGCGCCTGCTGCAATTCACCATTCAAGCGCCAATCTCTTTGGAAAACTTTTGGGCGCTGCGCATCGAGATATCTGACGCGCTTCGTGAAAAAATCGCCGCGCTTTCAAAGGATCGTATGGCCGAAGTGAACCGTCAGGCGCTCGAATCTCTTCGTGAGTACTCCATAAACCGTGGTATGAGTTTCCCAGCTGAGGTTCTCATCGTTAGCGGTGCCAAACAGCGTCCAGCGTAGCTAAACCGCTTGCGGTAAACGGAACTGGCTATTGCCCTGGGAACGCCAATCTCCCGATTGGCGCTGTTGAAACCACCTCGAGGTCGCGGGCACTGCATCCACAGTGCGCGACATCCTGACCATGGAACAACGGTGCAAGCAGAAGCTGCAAAGCAAAGAAATGGGCTTGAACCGGAATTGAGCGCCTTATCAAATTGAGCTCCGGCGCACCTCGAACGCAGGGGACCGCAAGGTCAGCTGTCCTTTCTTTGGCCCCAAGGCCAGTTTCAATCCTTCCTTGGCGTGCTAGTTTGATCTAGGCGCGTACGTCGCAGCGCTGGCCCCGATATGCCAACGGGGCCGCCCAACTCCCTGTCGAGGGAGCCCGGGCGTCATCCCCGCGTGTGTTTGCACCTCGCGGCAAAATCAAAACAAGAAGGATGAGATGAAAATGTTCGACTGCGATGCCGATTACCGAACCTCGCGGGCCCCGAGCTACAACGGTCGAAGGGCTAGGGTCGCACAGTTCTCCAGCGACGAGAGCCTGGGTCGACCAGCGCACGCAGCCGCATTTCTAATAGCGAATCCGCGATTAGAAACACCTCTAAGTCGAAGAAAACAAACAGTAGCACCTGTCTCTAATAGCGAATTATTGCATGTTTTTATTTCCAGACTCCTCCCGCTGGATCTTCGTCATTGGTCGCTCGACGCTTTATTTCTAATCGACAGAGGATACCGATTAGAAATCGACGCAACTCCATGCAAACAAAGAATCGCCGCGCAGTCTAATCGTCGCTGGATTGCGACTTTCCAAAAATCGCAGGCTCCGCTCTGCAAGCTTCTGCTCTGCCTCCGTTCTAAGCACGATGCGCTTAAGGAGGCTTCCGCATGAGAGCCACGCGATCTGTTGGATTTGCTCTGTTCTGCACGCTGTTATTGATTGCCGGAATCTTCGGTCCGGCGCGTTCGGCCGTGAATGAACCCATCGAAAAGGATCCTCTGGGCGACGCGACAGCTCTGACGATCTACAACCAGAAATTCGCCGTCGTGCGCCAAAACCTCGAGCTCGCCCTGAAATTCGGCGTGAATCACACGGAAGTCACCGACATTACCGGCCATCTCGAACCAGATTCCGTTATCCTGCGTCCATTCGCGGGAGGTCGCAGTCTCCAGGTGCTCGAGCAGAGCTATCGCAACGATCCCGTCACGCAGCAGCTTTTGCTTTCGCTCTACGAAGGCAAGACGCTCGATTTTCAAATCATGGACGGGAGCGGGCATCCTCGAATCGTGAAAGGAAAAGTAATTCGCAGCGGATTCGTTCCGCACTCCTCCATGGCGTATGCAAATTTCGGCCAGCAGTATTACCAGGTCCAGCAGGCTTACATGCAGAGCGGCGGCGATCAGCCGATCATCGAAGTCGAGGGACAACTGCAATTCACCCTTCCCGGCCAGCCAATCTTCCCCGCGCTCGGAGATGAATCGATCTTAAAGCCGACCCTGTCGTGGGACCTTGAAACGGACAAGCCAGGAGCGATGGACGCTGAATTCAGCTACGTAACCGAAGGAATGAACTGGGACGCCAGCTACAACGTCGTAGCGCCTCCCAAAGGCAATCGGCTCGAAATGGTCGGCTGGGTGACACTCGATAACGAAAGCGGGAAAACATTCCGCGACGCGCGCATCAAGCTGATGGCCGGCGACGTGAATAAATTGCAGCCCGTTGGTGGTGCCTACGGCGGCGTTGTTAACGCCGAAGCGATGGTAATAGCCGCAGACAGCAGGATGGTGCCGCCAGTCACCGAACGAAACTTCGATGAATATCACCTCTACACTCTCGAACACGCGACGACGCTCCGGGACCGCGAAATCAAACAAGTCGAGTTTGTCCGCGCCTCCGAAATTCAGTCGAAGACGGTTTACGTTTACGACGGCCTGCGCATCGACCAGAACTACCGCAACTGGACAATGGAGAACATCCGCGCGCAGGAAAACTTCGGCGTGCTCTCGAATCCCAAGATTTGGGTGATGCAGGAATTCCAGAATAGCAGCGCCAACCATCTCGGAATGCCGCTGCCGAAAGGCCGCGTGCGTTTTTACCGGCGCGATGAGGACGGCCAGCTCGAATTCACGGGCGAGAACAACATCGACCACACACCGAAGGACGAAACCGTTCGCCTCTATACCGGCAACTCATTCGATATGACCGGCTCGCGGCGCCGCACGGACTACAGAATGGATTCCAGCAGCCGCTGGGTGGACGAAACATTCGAGATCAAAGTCCGGAATCACAAGTCCACGCCGGCGGAAGTCCGCGTCGTCGAGCACCTCTACCGCTGGACCAATTGGGAAATTCGCAGCAACTCGGACAAATTCAACAAACTCGATAGCCAGACCGTCGATTTCACCGTGCAGATTCCGCCCGACGGCGAAAAGACGGTCACCTATCAGGTTCACTATTCCTGGTAACCCGCGAGCCAACTCCATGATACCTTTTCGGTCGCTCAAGAAAGCCGGGAGGTATTTATGATTTCGCGAAGTGTCCGTGCCACGCTGTTGGCATTCGTCGTCACCGTTGGGTTCGGCGTTGCACTGCTCGCGCAGCAGGCGGCCCCGAGCCACTTCGATGGGAAGACCTGGTGGGGATACGTGAAAGTCCTGGCCGACGACAAAATGCAGGGCCGCGAGACCGGAAGCGCGGAGTTGCGCGAGGCCCAGGCATTCGTCGTCGAGCAGTTGAAGAAGCCGGGCCTCGAGCCTGCCGGGAGTAACGGCTTCTACCAGCCGGTAAAACTCAAATCCAAGCAAATCGTAGAAAAGGATTCAAGCGCGGCGCTAGTTCGCGATGGAAAGGCAGAACCGCTCGTTCTTGGCGAAGACGCCTACTTCGGGACGCGAGGAAATCTCGCGCCCCAAGTTCAGGGTCAGCTCGTTTTTGTCGGGTATGGGCTGAGCGTCCCGGAAGTAAACTACGACGATCTTGCCGGCCTCGATCTCAAGGGAAAAATTGCGGTCTCCTTTGCCGGCTCGCCCTCGAATATTCCTGGCGCTCTCGCGTCGCATTATCGTTCAGCCGCCGAGCGCGGCAAAGCATTCCGCAAGGCTGGAATCATCGGCTCGATTGGGATTCCGAACCCCGGATCGATGGACATTCCATGGTCGCGAATGTCCGCAAACCGCGCGCATGTGAGCATGGAGTTGGTCGGCGAGGAATTCAACGAAACCGCGGGCGAGCAAATCTCGATGCTGTTCAATCCTGCCGCAGCCGAGAAACTATTCGCCGGTTCCGGCCACACGTTCGCCGAAATCGTCGATCTGGCAAAGGCCGGGCAACAGTTGCCGCGCTTCCCTCTCACCGTCTCCATCCAGGCAACCACCAGGGTAGAAGAGAAAGAAGTAGATTCGGCGAACGTCATCGCGCGGCTGCCGGGAACGGACTCGGTGCTGAAGAATGAATACGTCGTTCTTTCCGCGCATATCGATCACATCGGCGTCGGCGAGCCGATTAACGGCGATCGCATTTACAATGGAGCGATGGACAACGCCTCGGGCTGCGCCGTCCTTCTCGATGTGGCCGCATCTCTCAAGCAATCGCCTGAAAAACTGAAGCGGTCGTTGCTTTTTGTGTTTGTCACGGGCGAAGAAAAAGGGCTGCTTGGTTCGAAGTATTTTACGGCTCACCCCACCGTGGACGCTAAATCCATGGTCGCGGACATCAACATCGACATGTTTTTGCCGATTGTTCCGCTGAAGGTCCTTACCGTATATGGACTCCAGGAATCGAGCGTTGGGGACGTTGCGACTCAAGCGGCTAAAGCGCGCGGCATTCGCGTGCAGCCCGATCCCGAGCCGCAGAGAAATTCCTTCATCCGCAGCGATCAGTACAATTTTATTCGCCACGGAGTTCCAGCCGTCGCCATGAAGGTGGGCTTCGATCCCGGTTCGCCGGAACAGAAACTTTTCAAGGACTGGCTCACCTACCGCTACCACGCGCCCTCCGACGATCTCGATCAGCCCGTCGACCTCTCCTCCGCCGCCGGGTACGAAGAAATCATTCGCGCCATGATAATTTCGCTGGCCGACAATTCTTCGAAGCCGCAGTGGAATGCCGACAGCTTTTTCCGCCGCTACGCCACCGCAGGAAACGACTAGCGAGTCCAACCAAAAGGACCCTACCCAACGTGAACCAGCCATCATCGACGACTGACTCAAAGCGCGTTTTCAATTTCAACGGAGGTCCTGGAGCGCTGCCGCTTCCGGTCCTCGAGCGCGTCCGCGAAGAGTTGCTTGACTATCGCGGAACCGGAATGTCCGTGATGGAGATGAGTCACCGCGCGCCGCCGGTGGAAGAGATCCTCGATCGCGCGGAACAAACGCTGCGCCGTCTTTTGAACATTTCGGATGAATACGCGGTGATATTCACGCAGGGCGGCGGAAGCCTGCAATTTGCGATGGTCCCGATGAATCTGTACATCGCCGGAAAACCGGTCGATGTCCTGCACACAGGAATGTGGACCGCCAAGCCGATCGCAGAGCTAAAGAAGATCGCGCCGTATCGCCTGGCAGGCTCGAGTGAGATTGTAAAGTTCACGCGGATCCCGCGTGGGGATGAAATCCAGCTCGCACCGGAGGCCTCCTACGTTTACTTAGCGACGAACAATACGATTGAAGGAACGCAATGGCAGTCGATGCCGGAAACTGGCGCGGTACCGCTGGTAGCGGACATGTCTTCCGACATTCTTTCGCGCTCGCTTGACGTGAACCGCTTCGGACTTATCTTTGCGGGCGCGCAGAAGAATCTCGGTCCGGCGGGAGCCACGGTGGTAATCATTCGACGCGACCTTGCCGAGCGCGCCGACAAGAATTTGCCCTCGCTGCTGCAATATCGCTCCGAGATTAAAGAGCGCTCGCTATATCACACGCCGCCAACCTTTGCGATTTACGTGGTCGGCCTGGTGCTCGAGTGGGTGGAAGCCAACGGCGGCCTCGCTGCGGCAGAAAAGCGCAATGAAGCGAAGGCGAAAACGCTCTACGATGCCATCGACGCGAGCGAGTATTACTCTTGCCCGGTCGAGAAAGATTCGCGATCGAAAATGAACGCCGTGTTTCGCGTAGCGGGCGGCAACGAATCCATGGAAGACAAATTCGCCGAGGAAGCCGAGCGCGCGGGACTCGTTGGAGTCAAGGGACACCGCTCTGTTGGAGGAATGCGCGTCTCTTTGTACAACGCGGTCACAATCGAAGCGGTTCAAGCGCTCGTGAATTTCATGCGCGACTTCGCACGCAAACGGGGCTAAACATGCACGGATTCACACTCCCACGAAGCTTAACTGCTCTTATCGTTTCACCAAACGTAGCCACAGTGGTGTGGTCAATTTACAACATCCCATTTTGACCTGACGAGCATGGGTGCTATGGTTGAGTTCTCCATGCCGCCTCAAAATATCGACGAACACCTCCTTCGCTCTTTCTTCGCCCTGGATTCTTGCCTGGAGATTCACCTTCCCGGGGCCGCGCGATGAAGCAAACAACCTGGAAACGCCAGTTGTGGATGATCGGGGGCGGAGTCGTGGTGGCGATGCTCGCCGCCGCCGTATTCACGCTTGGTTCGCTAAATATTCGCGTCCCGAGCCAGCGAGGGAATGACGTCGTCATTCTGTGGGCGCTTTCGACTTTTATCTTTGCCCTGCTGCTCGTTTTTTCGCTGATTCTTGGGCGGAGCCTTGTGCGGCTGTGGTCCGAGCGGCGCAGCGGGCAAATGGGTTCGCGGTTCAAAGTAAAAATGGTTTTGGGCGCGATGGGAGTTTCGCTGCTCCCGGTGGTGTTCCTGTTTTTCTTCAGCTACGCCTTGGTGAATCGCACTCTGAACATGTGGTTCCCCCGGCCTCTTGAAATTGCGAACGAGCAAAGCCAGAAACTTCTCTACGACATGGGCAAAGTGAGCGTCAATTATCTCAGCTCGATTGCCGCGAAGGCCTCCGCCGATGGAACTCCAAATCAGCCATTTCTCGGCTTGACTTGGTCGGTGGACGCAGAATGGGTCGCGGATTCGGGCGGCGCGATCTCGCACGGCGTTGAATTCCAGGACCGCTCGAAACCGGGAACCGCTCCCAGTTTCACGGACCATGCCTCCGTCTCTCCCAAGAAGGTGCGCACACTTCGAAACGGCGCCGAAGTATGGGAGGCGGAACATCATCTGTACATTGCCGGAAGCGCTCCGCTCAAAGACGGCGGCACGCTCTACGTCGCCCGCCGGCTTCCGGACGACTATCTCGCCCGCTATTCCGAGATTGAGACAGAAACGCAAACGTACGAGCAACAGAAACAGCAGCTGCGAACATACAAGCGGCAAATTATTCTGGCGCTTCTGCTGATCACCTTGTTGCTCCTGTTTACGTCAACCTGGGTTGCGCTGTTCCTCTCGAAACAGGTTACGTTGCCGATTCAAGCGTTGGCCGAAGCGACGCGGGAAATCTCGCGCGGCAATTTCGACCACCGGATCAGCGTGCAGGCGCAGGATGAATTGGGGACGTTGGTGCGGTCGTTCAACCGCATGACCGAGCAACTGGGCGAAGGCCGGCGGCAAATCAACGAGTTCACGCAGAGCCTCGAACAAGCGATCGAGGAACGCGAGCGGCGGCGGAAATTGATGGAAGCGATTCTCGAAAATATTCCCACCGGGGTCGTCTCGCTGAACGCTTCCGGAGAAGTATCGCGCGTAAACTCCGCGGTCGCCGCGATTCTAGGGGACTACGCGCGATCCGCCCGCACTCTCTCCGAACTTCTGGGCGAGGAAGCGGCGCGATCCGTGCTGCATTTGATGAGGCGATCGCTGCGCATGGGAGCGGCGTCTCGCGAAACCGAAATCGCTACCGGCGGGCGGCTGGTCCGCGCCGCGGTCACCGTCAGCTCTCTCGGACCGAGGCGTTCGAACCCCGGATACGTTGTGGTGATCGACGATTTGACGGATCTTCTGCGCGCGCAAAAGGCGGCGGCGTGGCAAGAAGTGGCGCAAAGAATCGCGCACGAGATCAAGAATCCGCTGACACCCATACAGCTTTCCGCGCAGCGGCTGTTGCGGCACCTGGAACGTACCTCGGGGTTGAAGGCGGACGGCGCGGCGCGCAACGAATTAGAAAAGCTGGTTGCCGAGTGCGCCGGCTTGATCGAGCGAGAAGTGCAAACGCTCGAATCGCTCGTGGATGAATTCTCGCAGTTCGCCCGCTTCCCTTCCGCGCGCCTGGCGCCGGCAGATGTGAATACCATCGTTTCGAGCGCTCTCGCGCTGTTCCATGAAAGGCTCGAAGGAATTACGGTGCAAACGGATCTTGCCGCGTCGCTGCCGCCCGTAAAGGCTGATCCCGAGCTGCTGCGGCGGGTGATCGCGAATTTGATCGATAACGCTGCGGAGGCGACGGAAGGCTCGCAAATGCGCGAGTTGCGCGTGACCACGCGGACAGAAAGCGACGGCGACGCGATCGAGATTGAAGTTTCCGACAGCGGCCACGGAATTTCCGCGGAGGACAAAGAACGGCTTTTCCTGCCTCATTTTTCCACGAAGGAACGCGGTACGGGACTGGGACTCGCGATCGCGAGCCAGATCGTAGCCGAGCACAACGGCACACTGCGTGTGGAGGACAATCTTCCCGTCGGCTCGCGGTTTTTAATTCGCTTTCCGGCGGTGGATGTGACCGCAACGCCCTCGCAGGCCGGGACTTCCTTAGCGTAGAACAAGCCAATGCCAGCATCCATTCTCATCGTTGACGACGAAAGCGGAATCCGCGAATCCCTGGGGGCGCTACTGCGCGACGAGGGTTATCAGGTGCACACGGTTTCGTCCGGCGAGGAGTGCCTGGAGGAGGTTGAGCAGCGCAGTTACGATCTGATTCTGCTCGATGTGTGGCTGCCGAAAATCGACGGGCTCGTAACGCTCGAGCGACTTCAGGAACGCGAGGGCGCGCCGATGGTGGTGATGATTTCCGGTCATGGAAACATCGAGACGGCGGTGCGCGCCACAAAGCTAGGCGCCTTCGATTTCGTCGAGAAACCGCTTTCGCTTTCGAAAATGACGTTGGTGGTGCGCAACGCGCTGGACTACGTGCGCCTGGAGAATGAGAACCGGCGGCTGCGGGCGGAACTCGACGAGCGCCACGAGATCCAGGGATCCAGCGTGCCGATGAAGGCGCTCCGGCAGCAAATCGCGCTGACGGCGCCGACGAACGGACGCGTGCTGATTTACGGCGAAAGCGGGACGGGCAAGGAACTGGTGGCGCGGGCCCTTCACGCGAGTAGCTCGCGAAGTTCGATGCAATTCGTGGAGGTGAATTGCGCCGCGATACCCGAGGAACTGATCGAGTCCGAGTTGTTTGGACATCGCAAAGGCAGTTTTACGGGCGCAAGCGAGGATAAGGTCGGCAAATTTCAAAAAGCAGACGGGGGCACGCTGTTCCTCGACGAAATTGGCGACATGAGCTTGAAAACACAATCGAAAGTGCTGCGCGCGCTGGAAGAGCAGCGAGTGGAGCCGCTCGGATCGAATCAGCCGGTAACGGTGGACGTGCGCGTGATTGCCGCAACCAACAAAAAACTCGAAGAAGAAATCGCGCGCAATGCGTTTCGCGAGGATCTTTTCTACCGGTTGAACGTGATCCCGTTTTACGTTCCCGCACTTCGCGATCGAATCGAAGACATTCCGATCATCGCCGCACACTTTCTGAGGTCTTTTTGTGAGGCGTACGGAAAGAAAGCCAAGGAATTTACGCCGGCGGCGAAGGAAGTGCTTCTGGCGTATCCCTGGCCCGGGAACGTTCGAGAGCTGAAAAACCTTGTGGAGCGGCTAGTGATCATGTGCCCGACGTTGCGCATCGAGCCGCACCATTTGCCGCCGGAACTGTTTCGCGGCGCGTCGAAAAGCCCTCAAAAGCCCTACGAGAGCTTGCAGGAAGCGCGGTCTGCGTACGAGCGCGAATTTGTGCTGCGGAAGCTTGAAGAGAATCGCTGGAATATGACGCAGACCGCCGCCGCGTTGGGGCTGGAGCGCAGCCACTTGTATCGCAAGATGCGGTCGCTCGGAATCGCACCTTCAAAAGCTTCGTAGGGCCATCCGTCAAACTTCTTCGGCGTCCTGGTAGTTGCTGAGCTGCTCCAACTGGCGATGCCAGTCGAGCTGGCGGACGAGTGAAGAGTTCTGGCGCCAGTTTGGCTGAACCTTTACAAACGTTTCCAGAAAAATATGAGTGCCGAGGATTTCTTCGAGCTCCTTGCGCGCCAGCGTGCCGATCTTCTTCGCCGTGGCGCCGCCCTTGCCGATAAGAATTCCCTTCTGCCCTTCCCGCTCGACATAGATGGTCGCGCGCAGGCGAAGCAGTTTTTCGGTTTCTTCAAAACTGTCGATCAGCACGGCGATGGAGTGAGGAACCTCCTCGCGAGTGGCGAGAATGGCCTTCTCGCGAATGATTTCCGCTGCCAGGAAGCGCTCGGGCTGGTCCGTAAACTGGTCGAGCGGAAAAAAAGGCGGAGCTTCCGGCAGGTGCGTGAGCCAGCCGTTCACAAGATCGAGGCAGCCCTCTCCCGTGAGCGCCGCGACAGGATAGATTTCGGTGAACTCAAATTCGCGGCGATAGCGCTCGATCAACGGCAACAGGTGAAGCTTGGCGATTTTGTCGATTTTGTTCAGCAGCAGGAAAACCGGCCCCTTGAAGCGCCGGATCCATTCCAGGGAAAAGCGATCGCCCGAGCGAAAGTCCGTTGAAGCATCGACGATCAGAGAAAGAACGTCGATTCCTTCCAGCGCATGCTGAAGTTCGTCCATCATCTGGCGGCTTAGAACATTTTCGGCCCTGTGAATTCCGGGCGTATCGATCAGGACGATCTGCGCGTCGTCGCGATTGAGAATTCCCTGGATGCGATTGCGGGTCGTCTGCGGCTTCGGTGAAACGATGGCGACCTTGCGGCCCACGAGCGTATTGACGAGCGTGGACTTCCCGGCGTTCGGGCGCCCTACAATCGCGACAAAGCCGGATTTAAATGGCATGAGAAGAATTGTACGCTAGTGGAGCAAACGGCGAGCCATAGCCGTGCGAAAAAACTATCCTGCCGCTGACGCACCCCGGTGCCGCGCACGCACGCGAAGTACTTTGCGTTGGTTGGCTTCGAGAACATCGAAACGGAGGCCGTCGGCTTCGATTACCTCGCCGGTGCGTGGTACGTGGCCTGCGACGCTGTTGAGAAGTCCTGCAATCGTGGTTGCACCGGTGTGTCCGGAAGATACGTCGAGCGAAACACCGAAAAGCTCGGCGACCTTGTCCACCGGGACGCTGCCGCGAAGCACCATGGTGCCGCCCGTTTCGCGAATCACATCGGGCGCTGGCCGGCGATCTTCTTCACCGATCTCGCCGACGATTTCCTCGACGAGATCCTCGGCCGTCACGACACCCGCCATGAGTCCGTATTCGTCGATTACGATGGCCATTTGCTGATTCTTTTCCTGCATTTCTTTCAGCAATTCCGAGCCAAACTTCGTTTCGGGAACGAACAGCGCGGGGCGCATGAGTTCGCGAACAACCCGGTGGCCGGCTTCGAAGTCCGGAACCTGAAGCATGTCGCGCGCCATAATAATTCCCGCAATGTCATCGAGAGATTTTTCGTAAACGGGGAGGCGTGAATATTTAGTTTCGACGACGAGATCTCTAAAATCCTCAAGGGTGGACGAGGCGCGAATGGCGACAACGTCGGGGCGCGGAGTCATGACGTCGCGCACGCGTTTCTCTCCGAACTCGATGACTTGCTCGATCAAGCGCGCGTCGTCCTGCTCGATAATTCCCTCTTCCGTGGCAGCGTCCACAAATGCTTCGATCGACTGTTGTTCGACGGCGGGGGCACTCTGCTCGTCCTCGGAAAGATGAAGCACGGAGACCAACATCTCGAGAACGGCCTGAAGCGGCCAGATAATCCACAAAAGCAGCCGCACGATCGGTACCAGAGGCCCGACCCGGCTTCCCCGAACGCCGAGCAAGAGCAACGAAGGGACGAAGTGCATGAGGACGGTGACTTCAGCGCCGAGAAAGACAACCATTTCCGCCGCGGCTTCCCAAGTGCCCGGAACGAAGAAGAGAACGGCCCGCGCGGTGAAGGCGGCGACGAGAACGAGCCAAAGACGTGCGAGAAGGCTGAAGGCGAGCGAGGCGCGGGTGCGGTCCATATGAAAGCGCGGCTCAATTTCGGATTCGAACGTTTCGAGATGTGCGTGGACGCGGCCCGTGGTGGCGCGGCCTAACTCGCGGTAGACGCGGTCGAGGTACGCAAATACGGGCAAGCCCGCCGTCAGCGCGAGTACACCCATGGTGTAGAGGAACAGAGGCATAGGCTAGTCGAGTCCCAGTTCGCGCCGAAGATAGCGCTCGCGGCGATCCATCTGGCCTGCGTCGGTTTCGTGATCGTAGCCCATCAGGTGGAGCATGCCGTGGAGAATGAGAATGCGCATTTCGGTGTCGAACGAGCGGTTGAAGCTGCGCGCGTTGCGCCGCGCGACCGCGGGAGCGATGGCAATATCGCCGAGATAGGACGGGTTAGTAAAAATATCTCGGGAGGACGCGGCGCGGGAGGTAGCGGCGCTTTTGCGCTGGGCGCGCGTTTTTCGTTTCGGCCGATTGGATTCCGGGCCATTCGTTGAGAAGGATAGTACGTCGGTCGGACTCTTTTTGCCACGGTACGCGGAGTTCCAGCGGGCCATTTCGGAATCGCTGACGAGGCAGACCGTGACCGCCTCGGCTGAGACTCGCAGACGCTTTCGCGCCAATTCGAGAAATTGTTCGAGACCGCGAACGGAAACACGAACGCGCCGCTGTCGATTCACAATCATGAAATCAGGATGATCCTCAGTGCTTATTGCCGCGGGAATTGCCGCCGGAGCCGCGATTCGACCCGGGCTGGCCGCCGTTGAATTCGTCGTAAGCCTTGATGATTCGCTGCACCAGGTTGTGGCGCACGACGTCGTGCTCGTCGAAATAGATCAGTGAAATACCGTCGATTTTGCCGACGACGTCGATAGCTTCGACGAGGCCCGACCGGCGGTCGTTCGGCAAATCGATCTGAGTGACATCGCCAGTGATGACGGCCTTCGAGTTGAATCCAAGGCGCGTGAGGAACATTTTCATTTGTTCGCTGGTCGTGTTCTGCGCCTCGTCCAGGATCACGAAGGAGTCGTTCAGCGTGCGGCCGCGCATGAAGGCGAGCGGAGCGACTTCAATAATGCCATTCTCAAGAAAACGCTCGAGGCGGTCTGCTTCAAGAAGATCGTGCAGCGCGTCGTAAAGGGGGCGCATGTAGGGATCGACCTTTTCCTGAAGCGTGCCGGGAAGGAAGCCGAGCCGCTCGCCGGCCTCCACGGCCGGGCGCGCGAGAATGATGCGGTTCACCTGTTTTGAAAGCAATGCAGAAACGGCCATGGCGACGGCGAGGTACGTCTTGCCAGTGCCGCCGGGCCCAATAGCGAATACCATGTCAAACGTTTCGAGCGCTTCCATGTAAAGGCGCTGGTTGACACTTTTGGGAGCTACGTTCTTCTTGCCCGTCGCGCCCGTGCGCGTCGGCGAAAAAGAGCCTTTGAGATTGGAGTCGGATTCCTTGGCGGCGACCTGGAACAGAGACTTTACTTCGTGGCTGTCCGGAATGCGCCCCGAGGCGACGCGACGGTTGAACTCATCGAGAATTTTGGTGGCGCGCTCGACTTGAGCGGGCGAACCTTCGACTTCGAGGTCGTGGTCGTTGAGCTGCGTAGTGACGTGCAAGCTGGATTCGAACAACTTTAGATTTTCGTCGAGGGTTCCGAAGAGCTCGTTGATTCCCCCGGCCAATCGGACGGTTTGCTTCATCAAGTTTGGCTGCTGCCTTGCCTCCAAGCGTGGATCAAAATCGCTTTAAGATAGCGTAGCGCGGGAATTGAGAGGGGTCAAGGCGGCTGAAAACGATTCCTCGAACCGTCAAAATGGGGCGGGCGGACAAACGCGAGGGACGAGGTGCTAAACGGTTAACGGGAGCTAATTATCCCGGCTAAATTGCCGATGATTTCGATGTAAGCTAGCTAAGTTATCGCTGCTCCGCAGAGTATTGCTCCGAATCGGCTTCGAAATACTGGCGGGCTTTACGAGGTGAGTTCGATGGACGAAATCAAACGCCCCGCACCCAGCGCAGCCGCCGACGCTTACGGCGGCGAGCGCCGCCGCACGCAGCGGGTACAGATTGCCATGCCCCTATTGGTTCGAGGGAAAAGCGGCGAGAAAGCCTTCCAGGAAGAAGCCACGACGATCTCGATCAGCGCCAACGGCTGCATGGTGATGCTGTCGGCCCGCGTCGTTCGAGCCCAGGAGATAACCATACTGAACCCCAAGACGGTGGAAGAGCTGCCGTGCACGGTGGCTTTTGTGGGGAGGACAGTGCAAGGCAAGACGGAAGTTGCTTTCGAATTCAGCGAGCCTTCGCCGCTATTCTGGAGAATCGCGTTTCCGCCCGAAGACTGGGACCCAGCCGAGCGCAAGCGGCCTCCAAACCACGCGCCGCGGACCGTCACACCTTCCCGCCGATAGTTTCGGTTCAATCCAAAAATTGAGGTTCGTTTGGCCTACCCGTCCGCCGCTCGACCACTCAGCGGTTCGGTGGCGGAAACTGTACCTTTGGAACTTGACGGGACGCTTCGGATGCCTGGAAGTACGCGTCATTGCGGTGGAAACCGGCGAAGTTCGCAAAAATACTGTTCGGGAACTGACCGATGTAGGTGTTGTAGGCTTGAATCGAATCGTTGTAGCGCTTGCGCTCGACGGCGATGCGGTTTTCGGTGCCCGCCAGCTCGTCTTGCAGGCGCAAGAAGTTCTCGTTCGATTTGAGCTGCGGATAATTTTCGACGACGACGAGCAGGCGGCTGAGGGCGCTATCGAGCTGGCCATTGGCTGCGATTTTATCCTGCGGCGTACGTGCGCCGCCCAGGGCTGCTCGAGCCTTGGCGATGTCGTCATACACCGTTTGCTCCTGCGCGGCGAAACCTTTTACAGTTTCAACGAGGTTCGGGATCAGATCGGAGCGGCGCTGGAGGACAACGTCTACTTGCGCCCAGTTGGACTTCACCGTCTCGTTCAGAGCAACCATTTGATTTTTGCTCGAAACGTACATTCCGCCAAAAATCAGCGCGAAAAGGATCACGACGGCGATCATTGCCGCAATAATTTTCATTTGGTGCCTCCAACTCTGGAGATATCTAGCTCGGATCCGCGCCAAAGCACGCCGTAGGCCAGACCCTTTGCGATCTTTGCTAGCGAGCCTCGAGACGGCGATCGATCTCGTTTGTGATTACTTCTACAAATTCAAGATACGTATGGAGCGCCGCTTCTATATCAATTTCGCGCCGCTTTCGCTTCCCCTCGCGCAAATCGAGGATGGAATGGAACGCCGAAGCGTCGGCGCCGGAGATTGTGGCTACGGCATCGACGGCCTGGCGCTTGTTGGCCGGCATCGCCTGTCCGAGAGCGAACACGGCATGGCGGAAAAGAGCGCAAAACGTGGAAACGGAATCCAGCATGAGCTGGAGCAGAATTTTATTGCTGCGAGGCGCGGTCAAAATCGCCTGCCGCAGACGGAGCCAACCGTTGCGCAATTCGCGCTCTACCTGAAGCCGATGCAGCTGGAGCGGAACCTCGAAATTTGCAAGAAAATCCTCGCCGAGAAGCATCCGGTGGTGGCGTTTCATGTCGAGCAGTTCGATCGAAAACACGTCGGCTGAACGGCGCAGCTCTTCAAAGGTGAAGATCAGCGGCGCGGCATTCCGCTGGCGTATCCACCATTCGGCGACTGCGTGAAGATTCTCGAGATCGGCGGAACCGGCGCGTTCGACCACGCACAGAATGTTCAGGTCCGAATGCTCCACCAAGAACTCGCCTGTTACGGCGGACCCGTAGAGGACCACGGCGCGCAAGTTGTCGTGCGCTTCCGATTTTAAGCGTTCGACAAGTTCAGTCAGCTTCGATTCCATTCAAAGGCCTTTGCGCCATACGCACGCTCATTCTTTGGAGATATACGCCGCTTGCTACCAACTACCGCTTGCGCCACCCCCACCAAATCCACCGCCGCCGAACCCGCCGAATCCTCCTCCCCCTCCACCACCGCCCCCGAAACCTCCGCCGCCGCCCCAGCCTCCTCCACCTAGGCCGCCGCCAATCATTGGGCCGATCCACCAACCGCTTCCGCCGCGGCGATTGTAACGCGAGCCGCCGCCAAAACCACCAAAACGTCCGAGGATTAGGAAAACCACAACGAGGATAATCACGGCAATCACGGACGCTGGACTATCGTGATCACCGTATGCTCGACTCCTGGGCCTCGGAGCAGGTCCGGACGTAAGGGTTATGCCGCGGTCCTGTGCGATGGCATCGGCGACTCGCCGCGTCATCAGCAGAACGGCTGCGTCATAATTTCCTGCGCGAAGATAAGGCACGGCTTCGCGACCAAATCCGCCGACTTTGCCATCCGGGAGAATCGGCTCCAGCCCGTATCCCACCTCGAAGCGATCAACTCGATCTTGCACGGCGAGCAGAATCATCACGCCGCGCGCCTTCTGCTTGGGACCGATTCCCCACCGGGCTGCGAGATCGACTGAATAGCTCTCCAGGGGACGCCCTTCCAGCGACTTAATGGTGACGACTGCGATCTGCGCTTGAGCCTTTTGATCGACCTCGGTACATAGAGCTGTGAGTTGGTTCTTGCCTGACTGGCTTAAGACGTTCGCGAAATCGTTGACGTAGCCCTGCGGCTTGAGGTCATCGAGTTTTTGAGCACTCACTGCCGTTGCCAAGATGAAAATCGCACAGAGGACAGAAACGCAACGCAGAAAGTGCCAGCGGACAACACTGTGGCACTTCGGAATTCGGCCGGGCAGTTGAGCGACCGCGGAGCGCGAGAGGTGGTGGAGTAGCATCAACAATTGAGTACGGTTGAGTATGGTCGAGTGTTACGCACGCCATGGTAGGGCCGGCGAGACGACGTGTCAACGTAGCGAGACGGAGCAGAAGACGGTCGATTGTCACGGCGCGGACGCGATGCTACACTCGCGAGCTGCCTGTTCGAATACGCACGGTACTGTCCGCGAACGAACAGCCGACGCGACCAAATTCCTGTTTACTCGTGCCAATTCAAACGGATACACGTGGCCGCTTTGTTGCATTAAATTACGGCTTCTGTAACAAATCACGGTCGTCGCACGTTTCAATAGCTTAGGGCTTGCGCATTTGGGGCACTACTCATTTGGGGGAGAACAAAACGATGATTGCACGACGAACGCACGTGGCGCTGGCGATCCTGACGATCGCTTCGCTGATTACTTCGCCCGTCCTCGCTCAGGCTCAGGAGCCGACGCAACCAGCCCAGGCGCAGTCGCAGTCGCCAGCAACCGCGTCTGTGGCGGCCATGCCCGCACGGACTCTGAGCTTGGGGCCGGATTATGCGAAAGGGCCACAATGGTTCCCGAATGTGATAGCGCCTTACGTACCGACCCACGTGCCGGAACCAGTCTTGACGAACGCGCCGCGTCTCGATCAGTTGATCCAGGACGGCAAGCTCATGCTGAGCCTGGATGATGCGATCTCGATCGCCCTCGAGAACAATCTTGATATTTACGTGCAACGGTTCACGCCGTGGATCGCCGAGACTGCACTCCTGAAGGCGAAAGCTGGCGGCGTCCCACAATCAGGGAGTTCCCAATTGGTGGTTCTTGGCTCAAGTCCCACGGGTTCCTTCGACCCCGTCTTCACGACCAACGTGAACTGGGCACATTCCGCGCAGCCAATTAACAACCCATTCACTTCAGGTGCGGGTTCAACGGCGGTTCCTTCTTTCACGACGAACAGCTTCAACGTGAATTTCGGTTACTCGCAGCTCTTTCACACCGGCACGGGCGTTTCCACCACTTTCACCAACAATCGGGCCACGACGACCCTGAATGACGTGGTCTTCAATCCGGCGTTGCAGTCCACCCTCACGGTCACGATAACCCAGCCGTTGTTGAACGGCTTTGGCATCCTGCCGAACACGCGATTTATACTGGAGGCGAAAAATACGGTAAAGGTCGCCGAAAGCCAGTTCGAGCAACAGGTAATAACCAGCACCACAGCGGTATCCAACGCGTATTGGGAGCTGGTGTTCGACCGCGAAAACGTGAAAGTGCAACAGGCGGCCGTGGGCGTTTCACAAAAGCTTTACGAAGACAATAAAAAGCAGTTGGAAATCGGCACGATGGCGCCGCTCGATGTGTTGACTGCGGAATCCGAACTCGCCACCGATACGCAAAACCTGATTCTCGCCCAAACCACCAAGCTTCAGCAGGAGACGGTGCTCCTCAACTTAATCACGAAGAACCTGGTTGCTCCGGACGTGCTAAACGTCGAGGTGATCCCAACCACAGGAATCGCCACACCCGACGTCACGGAAAACCTTGCATTGTCGGAAGCCGTGCAGGAAGCGTGGCAGAAGCGTCCCGAAATACTTCAGGCTCAGTTGAACCTCAAGAACGCAGGCATCGAAGTGAAGGTAACCAAGAACTCGCTTCTGCCACGCGCCGATCTCTTCGCCCAGTACAGCGCCACCGGCCTGAACGGCAATCAGATTCTGACGACGCAGACACCGAACGGAACGTTCACCGCCAATCCCACGTCTCCCTTAGTGGACCAGAACGGCAACATCATCAACGTGGGGGGCGTTCCGGTCTTCGCCGGCGTACCGGTTCTCAACGCCCCGGTGACCACGGTACAAAAGGGCGGCCTGCCAGAAGCTCTCAGCAGCTTGATTAACAATAATTTCCCCACCTACGCCTTCGGGGTAAACATAACGCTGCCCATTCGCAACCGCTCCGCCCAGGCGGACAGCGCCAGGGCCCTGCTCGATGAGCGGCAGATCGAAGTGCAGTACCGTTCACTTCAGAACTCAATCGTTCTCAACGTAAGGAATGCGCAGATCGCTCTTCAGCAGGATCGCGCTCAGGTAGCAGCGGCCGAAAAGGCGCAGACGCTCGCCGCACAGACGCTGGACGCGGAGCAGAAGAAATATCAGCTCGGCTCATCGACCAGTTACAACGTCGTGCTGCGGGCGCGCGACCTAACCACGGCCCAAGGAAACTTGCTGCGTGCACGCGTGAACCTTGAAGAAGCCGCCGTAAACTTCAACCAGGCGATGGGTCGAACGCTCGAAGTAAACCATATCCTGGTGTCCGATGCGATTCGCGGAAAGGCCTCTCGTCAGCCGCTCATCCCGGGGACGCCGGAACCGTCTGTTCCTGGGAACCAGTAGCCTCCCCTGAACCTCTCGGGAGTGCGCGGGCGGTCGTAAGCGATTTGTCGGTTCTCCGAGCAATTTGTTGCCGCCGCACTTCCCTTGCCCTAAAATAGGGTTCTGATCTTCGCAATTCGTTAGAAGCTCGCCTCCGAAGGAGCCCGGCGATGACGCAAAAGGCTACGAAAGAGCCGAAGTTTCCAGCCATCGCGACGTTCGAGGCGGAGCGAAAGCCTTCCGCCGAAGAGCGCGAGTGGGAAGAGAAAACGCTGCAACCCACTTTGGATAAATCCCCGGAACGCCTCCCGGAATTCACTACCGTCTCTAGTTACCCGATTCGCCGGCTTTACACGCAAGCAGATCTTGCCGGATGGAACGCGGAACGCGACCTCGGCTACCCGGGCCAACCTCCTTATACGCGGGGCATTCACGGAACCATGTACCGCGGCCGGCTGTGGACCATGCGGCAATTCGCGGGCTTCGGCTCGGCCGAAGACACCAACCAGCGATTCCGCTATCTCCTCGCGCAGGGACAAACCGGTTTGTCGGTAGCGTTCGATCTTCCTACGTTGATGGGTTACGACTCCGATCATCCGCTGTCGGAGGGCGAGGTCGGAAAATGCGGTGTGTCCATCAGTTCGCTGGCCGATATGGAAGTCCTCTTCGACAAGATTCCGCTGGCCGACGTCACCACGTCGATGACGATTAATTCCCCGGCTGCGGCCATCTGGGCGATGTATCTGGCCGTGGCGGAAAAGCAGGGCGCCGACTGGAAGAAAATCTCGGGAACGCTTCAGAACGACATTCTCAAGGAATACATCGCGCAGAAGGAATACATTTACCCGCCCGAGCCGTCGATGCGCCTGGTAATCGACACTTTTGAATTCGGCGCCAAGCACACTCCGAAATTCAATTCAATCTCCATCAGCGGATATCACATCCGCGAAGCGGGTTCCACGGCCATTCAGGAATTAGCCTTCACGCTGCGCGACGGAATCGAGTACGTGGAATGGGGCATGCGGCGCGGTCTCGATGTAGACGATTTCGTACCGCGGCTTTCCTTCTTCTTCAACGCGCACAACGACTTCTTCGAGGAAATCGCCAAGTACCGTGCGGCGCGGCGCATCTGGTACAAGACTATGCGCGAGCGCTTCGGCGCCAAAACCCCCCGCGCATGGGCATTGCGGTTCCACACCCAAACGGCCGGCTGCTCGCTCACCGCGCAGCAGCCTTACAACAACGTCGTCCGCACCGCGCTACAGGCTTTGGCGGCCGTCATGGGCGGAACGCAATCCTTGCATACCAATTCGCTGGACGAAGCCTGGGCGCTCCCCACGGAATTCGCGGCCACCATAGCGTTGCGAACTCAGCAAATCATCGCGCACGAAAGCGGCGTAACGAACACCGCGGACCCCCTAGGCGGCTCGTATTTCGTCGAGGCGCTCACCGATGAAGTGGAGCGCGGCGCCTGGGATTACATCGAAAAGATCGACGCGCTGGGCGGCATGGTGAACGCCATCGAGCGCGCTTACCCCCAGCGCGAAATCGCGGAGGCTGCGTATCGCTACCAAGTGGCAGTCGACCGCAAAGAGAAAATCATCGTAGGCGTCAACGATTACGTCGCGCAGGAAAAGCCCCTCGAAATCCTGCAAATCGACGAAACCGTCGCGGCGCGCCAGGCCGAGCGCCTCCGGAAATTGCGCGCCGAGCGGTCCAGCGATGAAGTTGCGCGCCGCCTGGGCGCGCTGCGCAAAGCCGCCGCAGGCAAAGAAAACATGATGCCCTTCATCTATGAAGCCGTAAAAGCGTATGCAACACTCGGCGAGATTTGCGACGCTCTGCGTGACGTTTTCGGAATTTATGAAGAGGTCGCCATCACTTAAGCGCTGCGAAGCCGCTCGAATACCGTAAACTTCCAAATGGCGTTGGTTTCATATGGAGCTGGGGATGCGAACAATCCTAAGGCGGATGGGTCTAATTGCATTTGCAGTGATTCCCATGATTCTGTTGGCGGAGACGGCGAGCGCGGTAACCATACGCGACGGTAACGCCGTAAAAAGCGGATTTGTCACCACGCCCGATGGCGTAAAAATTCACTACGTCGAGTCGGGGCACACCAAAGTAGGCATGCGAGGCGCCGTCGCGAATCCGGCGCCGGGAGATGCGATCGTCACGAAGGGTGACGCCTCTCTCGAACCATCGCACCGCTTCCCTTCCATTCTGTTCGTCCCAGGCTGGACGATGCCCGGCTGGATCTGGGAAAAACAGGTCGACTATTTCTCCGACGACTGGCGCGTCGTCGCGATGGACCCGCGGTCTCAGGGAGACTCGTCGAAGAACGCAACCGACTTCACTCCGGCGGCGCGCGCTCGCGACATAAAAGCTCTAATCGATCATCTTAAGCTCGCTCCCGTAATTATTGTCGGCTGGTCCATGGGAGTCACGGACATCGCTTCGTATGTAAATCAGTTCGGAACTCGCAGTGTTGCGGGCATCGTGTTTGTGGACGGCCTGGCGGGCTACGATCAGGTCCCCTCTTGGATTCAGGGCTTCGTCGAATCGTTGAAAACGGACCGCCAAAAGCAGGCTGCGGACTTCGTGCGCGGCATGTTCCGCAAGCCGCAGAGCGAAGAGTATCTCGCAAAGCTTACGAAGGCATCGCTCGATACGCCTACGAACGCAGCAATCGAGTCATTCACGGGCCTGTGGGCGGCCGACAACCGCCCCGCGCTCGCCAAAATCAACAAACCGACGCTAATGATAGTGACTCGGAATTCCTTCTTACCGAATTATGAAAAGATGCAGAAAGCGATTCCTGGTGCGCGCATGGAAATATTCGAAGGCGACGGCCACGCTCTGTTTGTAGACGACTCCGACCGCTTCAACGGCGTTCTTGAGGATTTCATCTTCGATTTGGACTGAGCGATTCCTTCATGGCTGCTCCCACGCTATCGTGGGTGGACGAATTGAAGTATCCTTGCTCACGTAAATAGCGCCTATTAACAAGCGTTATAGAACGGCTCAAACGCAGAGAAACGCGGATGCAAGAAAAGAAAATCAGGGTACTGATCGCCAAGCCTGGCCTCGATGGCCATGACCGCGGCGCGAAAGTGATCGCGCGCGCCCTGCGCGACGCCGGTATGGAAGTGATCTACACCGGGCTGCGCCAGACGCCGGAGATGATTGCTTCCGCCGCTGCGCAGGAAGACGTGGACGTCATCGGCCTCTCGATTCTCTCCGGCGCGCACAACACCCTTTGCCCGCGGTTGATGGAACTGCTGCGCGGAAAGGGAATGAACGACGTCACCGTGCTGATCGGCGGCATCATTCCCGAAGCCGATATCCCGGCTTTGAAAAAGGGTGGAATCGCTGAAGTTTTTCTCCCAGGCACCCCGACCCAAGCTATCGTTGACTTTATTCGTCAGCGGATCCTGGCCACCCCTCAGGGAGCTTGAGGCTTTCCCTCAGAAGAGGTTTGGCGCACTCTTCACCTTGCGGTTTCGCACGTGCTAGTTTGGTGCGCGTATAGGCGACGCGGAAGTCATAACGCTCGATGTTGCGCTGCGATGCGCTGCCGGGCTGTGTGATGCTCACCGCGACGTCGCATCCACGATCTCGCGCCCAGGCGAGCCGGGTGGCGAGCAGCGCCGATTGCACGCCGCGCCTGCGGAATTCGATGAGCGTGCTCGCGCCGAAGAGTCCGCCCACTCCCTCGTGCGCCGACACGACCGCTCCTCCCGCCACTTTCCCGTCGACGGATGCCAGAAGAAACGCGGCGCCCTCACGGTGAAAGAATCCTTCCATCACATCGAGGATCTCCCTCGTCGCTGAAAAGTGCTCCGCGAATCCTTGCGCGACCGTTTGGGTCCACAGATTTGCTTCGCCTCGTTCCGCTTCGCGTAGAGTGACGCCGGGCGCGGGCTGACTTGGGTGGAACACATCCGCGGGCGATATCTCGCGAATCAACACGTTTGAGACTTCGATGAGCACGTAACCTCGCTTGGCGAATTGCTCGTAAAGCGCGAGGTCCACCAGCGGGCAGACCTCGAGTTCCGCCCTCGAGCCATGCGACCAGAAAAACTCCTCGAGCCGATCGAGTTCGGCTTCGGTCACCGGACCGCTTAAGCCAACACCAATGGCCTGCGAGATCGGCGAGCCAACTCCAGTGAACGCCGCGATACCGCCGCCAATCGTCTCAATAGCAACGGCGAGTTCCGGCCTCAAGCGAATCACGGCTTCGGCGCACGCGCGTGCCGCAAATGCCTCCGCCATCTCTACTCGGCGCGCCAGTTTCAAGTCCATGAACTGCATTTTGTTTCTCCTTTTTTCGTTCCGCGCCCTTCAGCGCCCTTGAGCAAACCGCACAGCCCCGATGCCCGAGGCGACCGACCGCTGACTTAGATGGAAAAGGCTAAGTGACATGGTGCGGAAGGAGAAGCGTGCCTGAATTGCGTCCTACAAGAAGCGAATCGAGGCAGACCTATCCTTCGCATGAGCATCGCAGCGCATAGGCGCCTCCGTAGAAGAAGTGGGCTCGCGAGTCTCCGCGAAACCGCCGCGATTATACGCCACTCGTCGCGGAATCAAAAAGGGAGCGCCGATGATATAATTAGGAGTTTCGGACTCAGTGCCGAAGCGCCAGGTGGCGAACGCCGCGTCTGGGAATGGCGTCGTACGGGAGAGAAGTGCCGTGAGCGGAACGGAAAGCGGGACGACGGCTGGAACGGCGATCGAATCGCGCGTGGATTCGAAAAGCGCTGCGTTCCAGAAAAGCAGCCGAGTGATGGTCGATCGCCTCACGGAGATCAAGAATCAAGAGGAACAAATCCGCCAGGGCGGCGGCGCAAAAGCAATCGAGTCGCAACACAATAAGGGGCGGCTGACGGCCCGCGAACGCATCGCCAAATTGATCGACCCCAAGTCGCAGTTCTTCGAGTTGGGACTCTACGCCGCGCACGAAATGTACGAGGAATGGGGCGGCGCTCCCGCGGCAGGAACCATAACTGGCCTCGCCCGCGTTTCGGGCCGCCAAGTGATGATCGTCGCAAACGACGCCACGGTAAAAGCCGGCGCCTTCTTCCCGATGACCGCAAAAAAGGTGATTCGCGCGCAGAATATCTCCATCGAGAACCGCATTCCTACGATTTATCTCGTCGATTCCGCCGGTGTTTTTCTACCGCTTCAAGAAGACGTTTTCCCCGACACCGACGACTTTGGCCGCGTGTTCCGCAACAATGCGGTGATGAGCGCGATGGGAATACCGCAAATCACGGCTATCATGGGCATGTGCGTCGCAGGCGGCGCTTACCTGCCCGTAATGTGCGATCACATCCTGATGACCGAAGGAAGCGGCCTGTTCCTGGCAGGCCCCGCGCTCGTTCAGGCAGCGATCGGACAGAAGACCTCGGCCGAAGAATTAGGCGGCGCGCAGATGCACGCGCAGATCAGCGGCACGATTGATTTCCGCGAGCCGGATGACGCCGCCTGCCTCAAGCGCATTCGCGCCCTGGTCGATAAAATCGGCCACGCCCCATCTCCACGCTTCGATCGCAAAGAATCCGAGATGCCGGCTCATCCACCGGAAGAGATCTACGGAGTCTTCTCCTCCGATCCTTCGAAGCAATACGACATGCGCGAGGTAATCGCCCGCATCGTCGATGGCAGCAAGTTCGAAGAATATCGCCCTGAATACGGACAAACGTTGCTGTGCGGCTACGCTCGAATCGGCGGCTGGGCCGTGGGAATCGTCGCGAATCAAAAGAAACACGTCACCGTCTTGGCGCCGGGCACGGGCGAGAAGCGTACCGAATTCGGCGGCGTTATCTACACGGAATCTGCCGACAAAGCAGCCCGCTTCATTCTCGATTGCAATCAACATCTCATCCCGCTGATATTTCTCCACGACGTCAACGGCTTCATGGTCGGCAAGGAAGCCGAATGGAGCGGCATCATCCGCGCCGGCGCAAAAATGGTGAACGCGGTCGCGAACAGCGTCGTCCCCAAGATCGCCGTAATTTGCGGCGGAAGCTTCGGCGCAGGACACTACGCGATGTGCGGCAAAGCCTACGACCCGCGCTTCATCTTCGCGTGGCCCACGGCCCGCTACGCCGTAATGAGCGGAGATTCCGCCGCCGGAACGCTCGTCGAAATAAAAATCAAGCAGCTCGAACGCGCAGGCAAGAAGCTCAGCGATGCCGACAAAAAAGAGTTGCACGAATCAATCCGCGCCACCTACGAGCACCAAACCGATCCGCGCTATGCCGCCGCGCGCCTCTGGGTCGACGCGATCATCGACCCAGCTCACACCCGCGAAGCCCTGATCGAATCACTCGAAGCCGCCGCGCTAAATCCCGATGTCCGCGAATTCAAAACGGGAGTACTTCAGACGTGACATCACCTGACGCCGTCACAATCATCGAGTGCCCGCGCGACGCATGGCAAGGCCTTCGCCAAATTATTCCGCCGGAAGAAAAGGTAAAATACCTCACCGGCCTCGTCGCGCTCGGCTTCCGTCACATCGACGCAGTCAGCTTCGTCTCGCCAAAGCACGTCCCGCAAATGGCCGATAGCGAAACCGTGATGCAAACCCTCAGCCACGTAAAGTCGCCCTCGGGCGAGTCTCCCGAAATCATTGGCATCGTAGTCAACGCGCAAGGAATCGAGCGCGCTCTCTCCACACCAGGGGTGACCACCATCGGCTATCCATACTCCGTCTCCGCCTATTTCCGCCGCGCCAACGCTAACATGTCGCGCGCCGAATCGCGCGATCTTGTAGCAAAGTTGCAGCGCGACGTAAAAGCCGCCGGCCGCCAATTGGTCGTTTACATTTCCATGGCCTTCGGCAATCCCTATGACGAACCATGGGGGCCAGAGATCGTCGAAGAAACGCTCATCTGGCTCAAAGGCCTTGGCGTGCGCACCGTATCTCTCGCCGATACAGTCGGCACCGCATCGCCCGAAGAAGTAGCGTCGTTATATCGTGCCGCAAGAAATTGCGTAGAGGGAGTCGAGATCGGTGTGCACCTGCACAGCCGCCCAGAACGCGCCGCCGAAAAAGTTCTCGCGGCCTACGAAGCCGGCTGCCGCCGTTTCGACGGCGCGCTCACCGGCCTAGGCGGCTGCCCATTTGCCGGCGATGAGCTCGTAGGCAATATTCCCACCGAGGCTGTGCTTACGACGCTGGCCGCGCGTGGCGTCTCCACCGGAATCGACACCAAGTCGCTCGCCGTGGCCTGCGCGATCACAGCCGAACTGCGCGAGAAGTACGCGCAGATTCCATCCGTGGCAAAGCCCAATTGACGGCGCATGCAGGGCAATCCACAATGAGCTACGCAACGCTAAAACTCGACTGCGACGCAGCAATCGCCACCATCACGCTCGATCGCCCAGAGAAGCGCAACGCGATTTCCTCGCAGATGATCGACGACCTGCTCGCCGCGCTGGACGACGTCGAAAAAAACGTGCCAGCCCGAGTCCTAATCATCACCGGCGCCGGCAAAGCCTTCTGCGCCGGAATGGATCTCGACGGCCTACGCGCCATCGCCGGCCAATCGCCGCTCGAAAACCTGAAAGATTCGCGCCAAATGGCGAAAATGTTCCACCGCATTTACGCCTTTCCGAAGCCGACAATCGCAGCCGTAAATGGCGCCGCCATCGCAGGCGGATGCGGAATCGCCACGCTCGCCGATTTCACGCTAGCAGCGCCCGAAGCAAAGTTTGGCTATACGGAAGTAAGAATCGGTTTCATCCCCGCGCTTGTGTCGGTTTTCCTTCGCCGCCAAATCGGTGACAAGCAGGCCCGCGATCTTCTCCTCACCGGCCGCATCGTCGAAGCCACCGAAGCCCATCGCCTCGGGCTCGTCACCGAAATCGTTCCCGCCGACAAACTAGTAGCTCGCGCCCGCGAAGTGGCCGCCGACTTGCTAGCCGTCAGCCCCACCAGCATCACCAATACCAAGCGGCTGCTTCTCCAACAGGACGAAGCCGCGGTCCAAACCGATCTCGAGCGCGCCATCCACGCAAACGCCGAAATTCGCGCCA
>Ga0073928_10002907_pt1 | contig 28200 bp, 27 predicted proteins | sample PaiPotPPA55metaG_FD_76969 | JGI IMG/M metagenome (GOLD analysis project Ga0073928, IMG submission 76969) | Iron sulfur acid spring bacterial and archeal communities from Banff, Canada, to study Microbial Dark Matter (Phase II) - Paint Pots PPA... ...
ACGTAGAACGGCAAAATTGCCGGCAAGGCGACCCTGCGCCACCACAGCCAGCCCGTGACCCGAAAATTTGCCGCGACGTAGCGCATCTCCGCGGGTATGGCCGAGGCGCCGGCGATGACATTGAACAGAATGTACCACTGAGTGCCCAATATCATCAGCGGACTCAAGAAAATGTCGGGATTGAGCTTCCAGGCGACGATGCCGTACACGGCAATGGGAAACAATAGATTCGCCGGGAAAGCCGCCATGAACTGCGCAATGGGCTGAACGATCTGCGCCGCTCGCGGCCGCATGCCGACCCACACCCCGATCGGCACCCACACGCAGCTCGCGAGCGCGATCAGAAAGAACACCCGCAACATGGTGAGCGTCGCCAGTCCGCACACCTCGAGAGCCTCCCGCAGCGGTGTGTTCTTGATCAGCACCCAGACGATGTGCCAGAGACCCAGAACGACGGCCATGACCACCAGCGACACCCACAAGAGATCCAGACTGCGCTTAGGCGTAGCTGCTGCCGCGACTGACGGTGGATCGCTGCGCTTCACCGCCCGGCTGGTCCACAAGACGGCGGCATGAAAGGCGACGGTCGCGGCTTGAATCAATCGCGATCGGTGCATCATGGTCAGTGCCCAGGAGTCAGGCACGCGGACTCCGGGTTCCTGTTCCACGCGAAAGCGGTCCACCCAGGCCACCAGCGGCCGAAACAGCAATTGGTCGTACAGCAGAATCACGATCAACATGGTCGCGATCGCCCAGCCGATTGCACTGAGGTTTTTCTGTTGAATGGCGAGCGCGATATAGGAACCGACACCCGGCAAGGCGACGGTGGTGGGCCCGACGCTGATCGATTCCGAGGCGACGACGAAGAACCACCCGCCCGACATGGACATCATCATGTTCCATATGAGCGCGGGCATGGCGAAAGGCACCTCCAGCTGCCAGAAGCGCATCCACGGCGACAGCCGGAACGACTCGCTTGCTTCGATCAGTTCCAGCGGGACCGTGCGCAGCGACTGATAAAAGCTGAACGCCATGTTCCACGCTTGGCTGGTGAATATGGCAAAGATGGCGGCGAATTCGGCGCCGAGCACCCGCCCCGGAGCCAAGGACATGAAGAACACGACGGTAATGGAAATGAAACCCAGGATCGGCACCGACTGCAGAATGTCAAGGATCGGCACCAGGAGCTTCCCGGCCCGCTCGCTCTTGGCGGCCCAGGTCGCGTATGTCAAAGTGAACACCAGCGAGAGAACGAGCCCGGCCAACATGCGAAACGTGGTGCGCGCCGCATATTCCGGCAGATGCGAGGGATCCAGCGACAGAGGGGTTATTTCGAGCTGCGACAGCGGGGCGAACAATCCCCGCGATGTCTCGCCCAAAAAAGCGATCAAACCGATCACGACGATGAATGCCAGCACGTCCCAGCGAGACGCAAGGTCGCGGAGAAAGACATAGGGCGCGAAGCGATTCATCCGCGCATTCTCGCAGGACAGTCGACGAAGTAGCTAGTAGGGTACGTGTTTATGGAAAAGAGTTTTACCGCCGCCGCGCCGAGCGGCGCTTCACCGGCGGTCCCGCCGGCGGCGCAACCGCGCTTCAATGTTTTGGGCGCCATCAGTTTCTCGCACTTTCTCAACGACATGATGCAGTCGCTGATCGTCGCGATCTATCCGCTGCTAAAAGGCGAATTCCACCTGAGTTTCGTGCAGATCGGCGTGATCACGCTGACCTATCAGATCTGCGCTTCCGTTTTGCAGCCGGTCATCGGGGTGTACACCGACAAGCACCCCCAGCCGTACTCGCTCAGTCTCGGCATGGGCTTCACCTTGATCGGCATGGTGACTCTGGCGTTTGCGCCCAATTATGGGAGCGTGCTGGCGGCGGCGGCGCTGATCGGGGCGGGCTCATCGATTTTTCATCCGGAGTCCTCGCGCATTGCCCGCCTCGCCTCGGGCGGCCGCCACGGTCTCGCGCAGTCGATTTTCCAGGTGGGCGGCAATGCGGGCAGCGCGATGGGCCCGTTGCTGACCGCATGGATCGTCAACCCGCACGGGCAGGCGAGTCTCGCGTGGTTCGCGCTGGCCGCCCTGCTCGCCATCGCCGTGCTGGCCAAGGTGGGCGCATGGTACAAACGCCAGCACCTTGACCGCCCCGGCACCACCAAGAGTCGGCCGGCCGTTTCGAGCCCCGTGTCGGCGCGCAAGGTAGCCTGGTCGATCGGCATCCTCGTGGTGTTGATCTTCTCGAAATATTTCTACATCGCCAGCATCACGAGCTACTACAGCTTCTATCTGATCGAGAAATTTCACGTGTCGGTGCGGTCGGCGCAGATCTATCTATTCGTATTTCTGTTCGCGATGGCGCTCGGCACCCTCCTCGGCGGTCCCATCGGCGACCGCATCGGCCGCAAGCGCGTCATTTGGGCATCCATCCTGGGTGTTGCGCCGTTCACGATACTTCTGCCGTTCGTCGGATTGACGTGGACCTGCGCCTTGAGTTTCGTCATCGGATTCGTGCTGTCCTCGGCGTTCTCAGCCATCGTCGTATTCGCGCAGGAACTGATGCCCGGCAAGGTGGGCGCCGTATCCGGTTTGTTTTTCGGCTTCGCCTTCGGCATCGGTGGTATCGGCGCGGCGGTGCTCGGCGGACTCGCCGATCAATACGGGGTCGAGTTCGTGTATCGGATCTGTGCATATTTACCGCTGCTCGGCATGGTGGCCGCGTTCTTACCGGATATCGAACATCGGGCCCGGGCCGGCGGCGCGCTCCGCGGCGGCCGCGCGCTCACGTCCCGCTGACCGGCCCGCGCCATGACGCACAACCTCTTCGCGAGCCTCGGTCAATACGGCGTCGGCATCGTGTTCGTGAATGTATTGCTCAACCAATCGGGGCTTCCCGTGCCGGCGGTGCCGACATTGATCATCGCCGGCGGCATCGCCGCGAGCGGACAAATGCCGCTGTTGCCGCTGTTCTTCTCGTCGATAGCCGCCTGCGTGATGGCCGACAGCGGGTGGTACCTCATCGGACAGAGGTTCGGCATCCGGGTCCTGAAGACGCTGTGTAAAGTATCCTTGGAACCGGATTCGTGCGTCAGTCAGACGCAAACGCGCTTTGAACGCTGGGGCGTCAACTCGCTGGTCATCGCAAAGTTCGTTCCCGGCCTCTCGATCATCGCGCCGCCGATGGCCGGCGCCCTGCGCATCGGGTGGCCGCGTTTCATTATTTTGAGCATCTGCGCCGCCGCTCTGTGGGTGGGTTTCGGTCTCCTCGCCGGTATATTGTTCAGATCACAGATCGAGCAATTACTGGAACATTTGAGCGAATTCGGCAGCGCCGCCGGCACCGGCGTCGTGATTTTGCTGACAGCGTATATCGCTTTCAAGTGGTGGCAGCGCAGCCGCTTCTACAAGTTTCTGCGCATGGCACGGATCAGCGTCTCCGATCTCTATGATCTCATTCAATCGGGTGCCGCACCCCTGATCATCGATGTGCGTTCGGCCACCGCGCGCGAGCTCGAGCCGCGTTGGATCCCCGGCGCACTGCATGTTCCCCTGCAGGACGTGGCGCACCGGCTCAAGGAATTGCCTCGCGATCGGGACGTCATCTTGTATTGCACCTGTCCGAGCGAAGCCTCGGCGGCGCGCGTCGCCAAGATTCTGATGAATCACGGCTTCAAGCGGGTCCGCCCTCTCCTCGGCGGACTCGATGCCTGGGTCGCCGCCGGCTATGCTGTGATCACGGCGGAGGCGCCGGATTCCTAGGAGGTCTCGTGACGCATCACGTGGTCATTGTCGGTGCCGGCTTCGGCGGCTTGGCGGTAGCGCAGGGTCTGGCCGGGGCAGGCGTCAGGATCACGATCATCGATCGACGCAATCATCATTTGTTTCAGCCTCTCCTGTATCAAGTCGGCACCGCGACGCTGGCGACTTCGGAAATTGCCTGGCCGATCCGCCATCTGCTGCGCAAGCGCAAGGAAGTCACCACGCTTCTCGGCACGGTGACGGGAGTCGACACCCAGAATCGCAAAGTGCTGCTCGAAGACGGCGGCGGCGTCGGTTACGACACCTTGGTATTGGCAACGGGCGCTCGGCACGCGTACTTCGGTCACGACGAGTGGGAGCCGTACGCGCCGGGCCTGAAGACACTGGAGGACGCCACGACCATCCGCCGGCGAGTGTTGCTCTCCTTCGAACGCGCCGAATGCGAGACCGATCCTGCCCGCCGCGCGGCGATGCTGACCTTCGTGATCGTCGGCGGCGGACCCACCGGGGTGGAGCTATCCGGCGCGATCGCCGAACTTGCGCATCAGAATCTGCCCGAGGAATATCGGCACATCGACACGCGCAAGGCTCGCGTGGTGCTGATCGAAGCGGGTCCGCGCATCTTGCCGAGCTTTACCGAGGATCTCTCGGCCTACGCCCACGCGTCGCTCGAGCGCCTGGGCGTTGAAATTCAACTGAAGCAAGCCGTCAGCGAATGCAGCGACCAAGGCGTGATCTACGGCGGCCGGCCGCTCGCGGCGAAAGTCATACTGTGGGCGGCAGGCGTTCGCGCATCGGCCGCCGCCGCTTGGGCGGGGCTGCCCGCCGACAACGCCGGACGAGCGCTGGTGGAACCCGACCTCTCTGCGCCAGGGCGTCCGGAAATCTTCGTCATCGGCGACACCGCAACCATCAATGCGTGGCGCGGTAAACCTGTGCCCGGAATCGCTCCCGCGGCCAAGCAGCAAGGCGTGCATGTTGCCCGCACGATCAGGATGCGCCTCGCCGGCAACACCACACAGCGAATTTTCCGCTACAGGCATTCCGGCAATTTAGCCACCATCGGCAAGCGTGCGGCCGTCATCGATTTCGGCTGGATCAAGGTACGGGGCTGGCTCGCCTGGTGGCTTTGGGGGCTCGCCCACATCTATTTCTTGATCGGCGTGCGCAATCGCCTTGCCGTCGCCCTGAGTTGGTTGTGGATATACGTCACCGGCAGCCGCAGTGCGCATCTGATCACTCAGGGCGAACAGCGGCCAAGCACCCAGTAGTCGCCGTCATCGCTCTCGTTCGGCACCAAACTTCAGCCGCTCACACCATCGCTCAGCCGTTCAGTAGATGCATCATGCCAGGGTGATAGCGTTGCCCCACTGCGACTCCCAGCGGCGCGACGGCTTCGATGCGTTCCAGCTCCTTCTTGCTCAAAGTGACTTGGGGCGCCGCCAGGTTTTCCTCCAAGCGGGCCGGATTCGTGGTTCCGGGGATGGGCACGATATCCGTGCCTTGCGCCAGCAACCACGCCAGCGCCAACTGCGAGGGGGTGCAGCCCTTCTCCTTGGCGATGAGATTGATCTGCTCCAAAACCGCTAGATTCTTCGAGAAATTCTCACCCTGAAAGCGCGGGGACTCGCGTCTCCAATCGTCGGCCGCGAGATCCTCCAATTTGCGGAAGCGGCCCGCGAGAAATCCCCGGCCCAACGGGCTGTAGGGCACAAACCCGATGCCGAGCTCACGGACGGTCGGCAGGATTTCATCCTCGGGATCTCGGCTCCATAGGGAATACTCCGTCTGCAGCGCGCTGATCGGGTGCACCTTGTGTGCGCGCCGAAGTGTGGCGGGGGCCGCTTCGGACAACCCGAGATACCGCACCTTGCCCTGCGCGACCAATTGGGCCATGGCGCCCACCGTCTCTTCGATCGGCACCCTAGGATCGACACGATGCTGGTAGTACAAGTCGATGACGTCGACGCCGAGTCTCTTCAGCGACGCCTCACAGGCGGCACGCACATAGTCCGGGCTGCCGTTGGCGCCGCGGGACGTGGAGCCCGGCTCGCGCACGATCCCAAACTTGGTGGCGAGCACGACCGAATCGCGCCTGCCTTGCAGCGCCTTGCCCACGGTGACTTCGTTGGTGTGCGGGCCGTACACGTCGGCCGTATCCAAGAAAGTCACGCCGAGCGCGAGCGCACGCTGAATCAGCGAGATTGCCTGCGCCTCGGTGACTCCGCTGCTCGAGTAGAAATCGGACAGGCCCATGCAGCCCAGTCCGAGTTCGGAGACCTTCAAACCCTGCCTGCCTAATGCACGCATTTTCATCGCCCTGCTCCTTCATTTCTGCTGCTAACCGGTGCCGGCACCTTCGATCCGACCTCCGTGTGACATAGCTGTTCATAGATTCTGCCATGTAGCACTGTTATTATATACAGCCTGCTTTGCGAGCGCCGGCGGCTCGCCGCTCCAGTGCCTCCCCTGCGACCACCGACTGCTACGGCCACAACGAGGCACCTTGATCAACGAAGCGGCCGGTACGATGTCGGCTGCAGACTGACTGGCTCGTCCTTGTACTGGTCGCCCTTGAAGATGAAGAGGAACCCACCGAATGCTGTATGCCGTTCTTTGCTATCACTCGGAAGATGTCGTGACCTCATGGTCGGCCGAACAGGAAGACGCCGTCATGGGCAAACTCGCCGCCGTCGAAGAAAAGCTGGCAAAGGCGGGACGGCTGGGCCCCGTCGCGCGGCTCATGCCGACCACGGCGGCGACGACGCTGCGCAAGGACAGCGACCCGCCGTTGGTGCTCGATGGCCCGTTCGCCGAAACCAAGGAGCAGCTGCTGGGCTTCTTCATCATCGACTGCTCGGATCTGACCGAAGCGATCGCCACGGCGGCGGAGCTGGCGCGCGCCAATCCCGGCGGCGCTTACGAGCTGAGACCTGTGTCGGTGCTGCGAGCCAATCGTAACTTCGAATGAATGACCCGGCTTGGATCAATGCCGCGCTCATTTCCGCCCGGCCCCAAGCGATCGCCGCGCTGCTGCGCTACTTCCGCGACATGGATACCGCCGAAGAGGCCTATCAGGACGCCTGCCTTCGTGCCTTGAAGAACTGGACCCAGAACGGACCGCCGCGCGACCCGGCGGCGTGGCTGATCCTGGTGGGAAGAAATGCCGCGCTCGACGCCGTGCGGCGCCACCGTAAACTTGAGCCCCTGCCCGCCGACGATGCGCTGTCGGACCTCGACGATGCCGAAGCGCAGCTGGTCGATCGGCTCGACAGCGCCGATTACCGCGACGATCTGCTGCGGCTGCTGTTCGTCTGCTGTCATCCCGATCTGCCGGCGACTCAGCAGATCGCGCTCGCACTGCGCATCGTTTCCGGGCTCAGCGTCAAGCAGATCGCACGCGCATTTTTGGTGAGCGAGAGCGCCATGGAGCAGCGGATCACGCGGGCAAAAGCGTACGTGGCCAAGGCCAATCTGCCGTTCGAGACGCCGGGCGCCGTGGAACGCGCCCGGCGTCTCGCGGCCGTCGCCACCATGATTTACCTGATTTTCAACGAGGGGTACTCGGCGACGGGCGACACGGCGAGCATGCGATTCACGCTGTGCGACGAAGCCATCCGTCTTGCCCGGCTGCTGCTGCGGCTCTTCCAGAGTGAACCCGAAGTCATGGGATTGACGGCGCTGCTGCTGTTGCAGCATTCGCGGACCCCGGCGCGGCTGGATGGCAACGGACAAATCGTCCTCATGGAGGATCAAGACCGGAGCCTCTGGAACCGCAACATGATCGACGAAGGACTCGCGCTGATCGACAAGGCCATGCGGCATGTGCAGCCCGGACCCTATCAGGTGCAAGCGGCCATCGCGGCATTGCACGTGCGCGCGGCAACGCCCGAGGAGACCGACTGGCCGCAGATTGAGCTCCTGTACGCAACCTTGGAGAGACTGCAGCCCTCGCCGGTCGTGACTCTCAACCGTGCCGTCGCTCTCGCCAAGGTGCGGGGTCCGGCGGCGGCGCTCGCGCTCATCGAGCCCCTCGCCGGAAAATTGTCGGGCTATTTCTATTTTTTTGGGGTCAAGGGCGCGCTGTTGCGGGATCTGGGAAAGATCGAAGAGGCCCGCGATACCTATAATCGCGCCATTGCGCTCGCCAACTCGGCCGCGGAAGCCGCGCACATCCGGCTGCAATTGGACCGCCTGATGTCGGATCGCGTCCGTCCGTAGCGTCCTTGGCCTATGGTCAACACTTAAGGAGAATGCCATGCGATTCATGATGCTGATGATTCCCAAAGGGTACGAGACGGCCGCGCCCGGCACCGTGCCGCCCGCCGAGCACGTGGCAGCGATGATGAAGTACAACGAAGCGCTGAAAGAAGCGGGCGTGCTGCTCTCGTTGGACGGACTGCATCCGCCTTCCGCGGGCGCACGCGTCTCGTTCAAATCCGGCAAACCGACCGTGACTGACGGACCGTTCGCGGAGTCGAAGGAGGTCTTGGGCGGTTATTGGATGATTCAGGTCAACTCGAGACAAGAGGCGATCGAATGGGCATCGCGCTGCCCGGCACTCGACAATGAAGTCATCGAAGTCAGGCAAGTGTTCGAAATGACCGACTTTCCGCCCGATGTACGCAAGGCCGCTGAGAATTTCGATCTGCTGCCGAGGCAATAGACGCGAAGTCGAAACGTTGAACCGCTCGTCCACCTGTCGGCACAGCGCCGATAGGCGGACGTACGCGCCGCCCTCCCGCACTGCATAATGCGAGCCGTGCGACGTCATGTGCAAAGGGACGCCCTTGCAGGGCATGCATTGGAACGCGGCCAGCTCTCTGCGGCGACCCTTGGTGTGATTGCGGCCCTTGTCGTACTAGGCGCAATGCCGTACGCCGCCCGCAGCGATTGGACGCTGGGCGCGGCAGCAGCGCTCCGGCACGACAACAACGTCGGCAACGCGGAGTCCCCGCCCGACATCGTCGGAGATTCCACGATCGACGCACGGCTCTCTATTTTTCAACTATTTCCGTTGGGCGAAAGCTACAGTGTGACGGTCGGCGGCGGCCTCAACGGCGAGGTATTCCGAAGACTCACAGGACTCAACAATGCGTCCCTTGACGGAACAATTTCACTGAAGAAGAAATGGGGACTCGGCGCCTTCGCCCCTTGGGCGCGCGCCGGAGTATCGGTAGGGCGGTCGAGCTACGACTATAGCTACCGCAACGCCTGGAACTACCGCGCGACGCTCGCATGGGGGAAGCGCGTCGACGAGCGTTGGAACCTCTGGGCCGAATACGCATTCGATCGCCGGGCCGCCAGCCCCCGAGTGGAAAAGGTGCCCGGACTATCCGGCGACGCGTTCAGCCAAGACAGCCACAATGTCGCGGTCAACTTGGAGTACTCGTTGAACGAGAGCACCTTTCTCGCGCTCGGCCTGTTGGGCCGCCGCGGCGATGTGGTGTCGACGGCGGGAGACAGCGAGAAGATTGACTACGCCCCCCGGGCGCTTGCCGAGGATCCGGCATTCGGGCCCGAGGCCTACGCTTACAAGCTCACCGGAACGACTTTCGGGTTTAGGGTTGGAGTCAACTACGCTCCGACTCCGCACAGCTTGCTTGGGTTGGGATTTGAGCGTTTGAACACGCACGCGGACGGCGGCAACAGCTATACGAAGTCGGTGCCGGAAATCACCTGGGATTATCGCTTTCGATGAATAGATTGCTCGCGGCAGCGGCCGGTCTCATGTTTCTCTGGGGCGCACAACCGAGCGGCGCCGCCGAATTGCGTGCGCTCGTGAAAGATCATCGTGGAAAGCTCATCGCAGACGCGGTCATCCTGGCCGCACCCTTGGATGCCAAAAGCGCACAGCGCGCCAAGCCCCCGGCGGACGCCGTCGATCAAGTGGACAAGCAGTTCGTGCCCTACGTGAAGCCGGTGTTCGTGGGATCGAAGGTACTGTTTCCCAACAGCGACCACGTCCGCCACCAGGTCTATTCCTTTTCGCCTGCGAAGAGATTCGAGCTGCCCTTGTATGCCGGCACGAACGCGCCGCCGGTCGTGTTCGACAAGCCAGGGGTGGTGGTATTGGGCTGCAACATTCACGATTGGATGGTCGGTTATATCTATGTGTCCGAGACCCCGTTCTTCGCCAAGACCGAGGCGGCGGGGACCGCGACCATCGACGACATGCCGCCGGGCGAGTACACCGTGCGCGTCTGGCATCCGAGCATGGAGCACGGTGAAGAGACGACGACCCGCCGGGTAATCTTGAACGCCGACGGTCCGTCGACCGTGGAGTGGGAGCTCAGCCTGAAACCGGCCTTGCGGGTTCCCCGGGTAACGGGCTCCGCGTCTGCGGGCTATCCCTAAGAGCCTGTCTGACTCCTAGACTCAAGTAAACGCTTGAATGCCGGTCTGCGCCCTTCCCAGGATGAGCGCGTGAATGTCGTGCGTGCCTTCGTAGGTATTCACCACTTCGAGATTCACGAGATGGCGAATCACGCCGAATTCGTCCGAAATGCCGTTGCCCCCCAGCATGTCGCGCGCGGCGCGCGCCACATCGAGCGCCTTGCCGCAGGAATTGCGTTTCAGCATGGAGGTGATCTCGACGGAAGCGCTTCCCTCATCCTTCATGCGCCCGAGACGGAGGCAGGCCTGCAAGCCTAAAGCGATCTCGGTCTGCATGTCGGCCAGTTTCTTTTGAATCAGTTGATTGGCGGCCAGCGGGCGGCCGAATTGCTCGCGGTCCAGCACGTATTGCCGCGCGGTATGCCAGCAACTCTCCGCCGCGCCGAGCGCGCCCCAGGCTATGCCGTAGCGCGCCGAATCGAGGCAGGTGAAGGGACCCTTGAGACCGGTGACGCCCGGCAATAGGTTGTCCTCCGGCACGAATACTTCATCCATGAGAATTTGCCCGGTGGTGGAGGCCCGCAATCCCACCTTGCCATGGATCACCGGGGCCGCGAGACCCTTCCAGCCCTTTTCGAGGATGAAGCCGCGAATGATGTCATCTTCGGTTTTTGCCCATACGACGAACACATCCGCAATGGGACTATTGGAAATCCACGTCTTGGCGCCCGACAAGCGATAGCCGCCGCCGGTGCTGCGCGCCCGGGTGATCATGCTGCCGGGGTCCGACCCGTGATCGGGCTCCGTCAGGCCGAAGCAGCCGATCTTTTCGCCGCGCGCCAGTTCCGGAAGGTACTTTCGCTTTTGAGTCTCCGTGCCGAAGCGGTCGATCGGCAGCATCACCAGAGACGACTGCACACTCATCATGGACCGATATCCGGAATCGATGCGCTCGATCTCGCGCGCGATCAGCCCATAGCTGACGTAGTTGAGCCCGCCGCCGCCGAATTCCTCGGGAATAGTGGCGCCCAATAATCCCAAATCTCCCATCTCTTTGAAAATGCCGGGGTCCGTATGCTCGCGGCGAAAGGCCTCGAGGATGCGCGGCGCCAGCCGGCCTTGCGCGTAGTCGCGCGCGGCATCCCGCACCATCTTTTCTTCGTCCGTCAACTGCGCATCGAGCAGCAGCGGATCGTCCCAATGAAAGCTCTCACCTGCCATATTCCAGCCTATTGTCCCCTCGTAGGAACGAAGCATCGCACAGTCCCGGGTCGGTATGCCAAGTTTCAACTCTCCCACGGCGGCGCGACGGGCAGGACAATTCTCCGGTCAGGTCTATTTGTGAACCAGCACGCTCGCAATGCGGCGGTCCGGAACGAACCACATCAGCGCCACCAGCAGGTAGAGTCCTTGGGCCAGCGGGGGCGAGCGAAATGCAGCGGCAATACCGATCGAGTACAGAACGGGTGATGCCTTGCCTTTCCAATCCCCGCCGATGGCTCTCTTGAGCAGCGAGTCCGGACCCTGCGAGGCAATGATCAGTTGCTGAAGGACCCAATAGGCGAGTGAAGCCATCAGCAGCACCACGCCATAGAGCGCGGACGGCGTCGCGGCCAAGTGATTCTCCCCAATCCAGGCCGTGGTGATGGGAAACAATGAGAGCCAGAACAAGAGATGGAGATTGGCCCACAGAATCCGCCCGCTCACTTCCTCCACGGTGTACAGCATGTGGTGGTGATTGTTCCAATAAATGCCCACGTAGATGAAGCTCAGCACATAACTCAAGAAATTGGGGATCAAGGGCGCAAGCGCATCCACGGTATCCCCGTGCGGTACCTTGAGCTCCAGCACCATGATGGTGATGATGATGGCGATGACGCCATCGCTGAAGGCTTCGAGCCTGGTGCTGTTCACTCTCGTCCGGCTCCTTTCAAAACCACTTCCACCTGACGACGGCGGCAACAACCGCGGGCAGCAAGAATATCAGGAGAAAAATGGGCAGCTCTTCGGTAAAGGCATAGCCGGCCTTGGATACACCCACCCAGAGATTGGCCGCGGCGGCGAAGAACCAAATGACGATGAACACGATCGTGGCGGTCGTCAGTGACGAGCCCGTGGAACCCGGCAGGAGTTTCGCCGCGGCGACGCACGCCGCCCAGAGCAGAAGGCCGCACAGGATAATAATCGCCGTTCGCATTGGATTTTCCTTGGCTTCCGCTATGCTGCCAGTGAACTGCAATCGGAGGGGGATTTCAATGCGGGGATTGATGCTGTCATTAGGATTGGTGGCTACGATGTCCGCTTGGGGCTCCCCGGCACCGCCGCTTCCGCCGCCCGCGGACCAGCAGCTCGCCCGCGACATGCTGAAAAGCCTGGTAGAGATCAACACCACTCATGCGCACGGTTCCACGGAAGCCGCGAAGGCCATCCAGGGCTGGCTGTTGAGCGCGGGCTTTGCGGCCGGCGACGTGGTTTTCCTCGCGCCGTCCGATCATCCGACGAAGGGCAACGCCGTGGTTCGCTACCGCGGCAAACACTCGAGCGACGCCGTCTTGTTCTTGGGACACCTCGATGTGGTGGAAGCCAAACCCGAGGATTGGTCGGTCGACCCGTTCAAGTTGACGCAACGAGAAGGATGGTTCTACGGCCGCGGTACGATCGACATGAAGGACGGCGATGCGGCTCTGGTCGAATCCTTGATTCGGTTGAAGCGCGAGAAATTCATTCCGGATCACGACGTCATCGTCGCATTCACCGCCGACGAAGAGGCCGGCGGCGACGCCAACGGTCCCGCCTTTCTCCTCAAGGAGCATCGCGACTTGATCGATGCCGCGTTGGTCGTCAATCTCGACGGCGGCGGCGGCAACACGAAAAATGGCGAACGTCTGTTTTATGAAGTGGGCACCAGCGAGAAAACCTACGTCACCTTCACGCTGGAGACCACCAGCCCCGGCGGACATGGGTCTCTTCCCGGCCCCGACAACGCGATCTATAAACTGGCGGCCGGCCTCGGCCGCCTGGAAGCCTTCAAGTTTCCGGTGATGCTGACGGCAACCACTCGGGCGAGTTTCGACAAGCTCGGCGGGCTCGAGAGCGGGCCGGCCGCAGCGGATATGCACGCCGTCGCAGAGGCGCCGCCCGACCTCGCCGCGGCGGAGCGCCTGAGTCAGAATGTGCGCCTCAACGCACAGCTGCGCACCACCTGCGTTGCGACATTGATTTCCGGCGGCCACGCGGAAAACGCCTTGCCGCAGCGCGCCAAGGCGACCATCCAATGCCGGATGCTGCCCGAAGACTCGGCGGCCAACGTGCAGAATGCTCTGGTCGCCACCCTCGCCGATCCCGCCATCCACGTCACGCTCGACGCGCCGCCCATCGTGAGCCCGGAGTCCCCTCCCACGCCGCGCATCATGACCAAGGTGGCGCTGCTCGTGCATTCGATGTGGCCGAATGTACCGATCATTCCCACCATGGCAACCGGGTTCAGCGACGACCGGCAAACCCGCAATGCCGGCATGGTGAGCTATGATGTCAGCGGTGTGTGGCAGGACGTCGATGAAAATCGCGCCCACGGGCGCGATGAACGAATCGGTATCCAAGCCTTCGATGAGAGCGTCGAATTCACCTATCGGCTCATCAAGGCCATGAGCGGCTCGAAGTGATTTCCCAGTGTCGGCGAAGTCTTACAAGGGCAAATTCCCGGCACGCACAGGGCGGTCGGCGTTCTCCTACATCCGCCCCGTTGCCGCCGGCTCTACCGTAGAAGGGGTTTGAATATCCGCTTCAACATCCGAGGAGAGTCGATATGGCGAACAACACCCAAAAGCCGGAAACTACGCAAAAGCCGGAAACTACGCAAAAGCCCGCTGACAAGACCCAGCGCGAGCAACGGAATCAGCCCGGCCAGCAAGATCAGGGTCATCGCGAAGGCAGTGGCGGTCAACAAGGTGGCCAGCAGTCCGGCGGCCAGCAGGGTGGCCAGCAAACCGGCGGTCAACAAGGCAGCCAGCAGGGTGGTCAGCAGACCGGAGGGCAACAAGGCGGCCAGCATGGCGGTCAACAGACCGGCGGCAGCCACGGCAATGACAAGAACATGAATCGCAAGGAAGGTTCCAAGTAAAGTCCAAGTAGGACTCATCGGGCGAGCCGGCGCGTCCTAAGAGCGCCGGCTCGCACCATTGAAGGGAGCATGAAAAAGGAAGACGTGATACTTCCGGAAATTCACGGCACGGGAAATTTATCTGCCGCGGTCAAGACATCTCGGAAAGTCACTTCGGTAAAATTGCTGGTGGCGGGCGCCATCGGCCTGCTCCTGTACTGGGCGCACGTCGCGTTCGTGCCCGTCGCCCTGGCGCTGTTGTTGGCGCTCGTTCTATCCAGCCCGGTCGAAGCCCTGCACGGTTGGCGGGTGCCGCGCAGCATCAGCGCCGCGGTGCTCATGATTGTCATCCTGGGAATCTTTGCCGCGCTCGTGGATTTCGTCTCAGTCCCTGCGCAGCAGTGGTTCGCCGCGGCTCCGCACACGCTCCGGGTCATCGAGAGAAAAATTCGGCCGGTGGAACAGATCTTCAATCGCATCGAGGCCTTGCGGAATTCCGCCGGCAACCTCGGCAACTCCGCTCATCCGGCGCCGCAGGCGGCGGTGACGGTTCCCGAGGAAAGCGGGTCCGTCATGTTGCTGGACGCGACGCGCGGCGCCGTGCTGAGCAGCGTGACCGTGATCATCCTTACCCTGTTCTTGCTGGCCGGCGGGCCGCCCATGCTGGCACGAATGACCTCCGCGTTCGCCAGCGACCTGAATTCCGCCCACATCATCAGCGTCATCGAAAAAGTGCGCCGCGAGGTCGGCCGCTTTTACGTGACCATGGCTTTGATCAATGTGGGACTGGGATTCGCCACTGCATTCGCCATGATGTGGTGCGGCATGCCGAACCCATTCCTCTGGGGCACGATGGCCGGGGTGCTCAATTTCATCCCGTACGTGGGTTCCACGGCCACGCTGATCGTGTTGACGGTGGTGGCCATCGTGTCTTTCGACGGACTGGGACGTGTCATCGCGGTGGCCGGCAGCTACTTGATCCTGGCCACCATCGAAGGACAATTCGTTCAGCCCCTGCTGGTCGGGCGACGGCTGCAATTGAATCCCATGCTGGTGTTCTTGGCTTTGTGGTTCGGCGGACTCTTTTGGGGCGTCGCAGGAATCATTTTGGCAACTCCCGCATTGGTAGCGCTCAAGGTGGTCGCGGAGAACGCCCGCGGAGGTGAGCCGTTATTGAATTTTCTCAGCCCCCACGCCCGAGATTGAGCCGATCGTTGGAGCCCGGTCAGTGTCGGGAGCCGTGCGAGAGCGGGTTCCATCGATTCTGCCGGCGCAGTGGGTGCAGATCCCCGGCGTTCAGTTCCTTGCTGCTGTAGGTGATGATCTTGTTGCCCGCGGCATCGAATACATCGATGCGCCAGTGAGGCTCGGCCGCGAGCAGGTCGGATGCCACGGTGAGCAGCTGATCGGGATTGCGATAAGGGCCTTCGGCGATGCTTCTGCCGGCGCCGATATACCAATACCCGTCGGCGTCGCCGTGCACCGCCAGTACTGTTTCCCGCTTCTCGTCCATGCCCCAGATTTTGCACACTTCATCATTATGTTATGTAGGCGAAACTCCTAAAAGTATGTCAGCGCGGCCAAAGCCCGCGCGCCGCCTTCAACCCTGCATCGTGAATCGCGCGGCTTTCGCGTCGATATCGAAGGCGCCTGCGGCTACTTTCCGCATCCAGCGCGCCGTCTCCAAAGCACCGCCGAATGCGAAAAAATGCGGCGCGGCGATTTGCGTCGACAATGGGCTCGACAACAGGGCCAGCAGGTGCTGATCCGGACAGGTTGCCAGGTCGGTGGATTGGGCCGCGGCGCTCAGATTGCGCATCAAAGCGCGCACCGATGCACCTACGCCGCACTGGATGGCGAAATGCACCAGCTTTGCGACCGGGGCAGGACCCGCGATTCCGACGCGCACCGGCAGATGAATCCGCCGGCGCGTAAGTTCGCGCACCCAGACCTTGAAGGCGCTGCCGTTGAGTCCGAACTGCGTGACGATGTGCATGCTCACTCCGGTGCGCGCGGCAAATGCCTGCTTGGCCTCGAGCGCTTCCCACAGCGAGGCGGAGGCTACCGCGCTGTGGCCTTCCGGATGTCCGGCGATGCCGATTCGGGTGATGCCGGATTCCTCCAAGATCCGCGACTCGAGAACAGCCAACGTGCCGGAAAATTCGCCGAGCGGCCGCGGCGCGTCGCCGGCGATCAATAAAATGTCCTCAACGCCTCCGGCGCGCAACTCCGCCAGTGCGGCGCGCAGCATCTCAGCATTCGGGACGCGCCGTACTGCGATGTGCGGCGTCGCGAGAAACCCGGCCCGGCGCACCGCGAGTGCGGCGTGCACTACCTGGCCGAAGCTGGCGTTCGGCGTATGCGCGACGAAGACGGCCGCACCGGCCGGAAGCAGGGATTTGAGCTCGGGCAGGCGGCTTTCCTCCGAGGGCGTAATTTCAGTGGAAGCGCCAGCCATGAAGGAGACGATCCGACCCTTCAGGTCGTTCGTTGCAGGAGCCGCGGCGCCCAGTTGACTGACCTTGACCATAGATGTCCAGTTCGCGACTCGGTTGTCCCAATATAATAGACTGGCGGTTTCGCTGCCCCGGAGTCTCGTTCCGTGACCGACCCCACCCTGCTGGATGATACGCACGACCCGCAGGCGCGCAGCTGGCTGGCGTCGGCCAATGAGATCGGCTGCGAATTCCCCATCCAAAATCTACCCTTCGCCGTATTTCGCCGCGGCGGTTCCACGGAAGAATTTCGCGGCGGCGTGGCGATAGGAGATCAGATCGTCGATCTTGCCGCCTTGGCCAGGCGGGGAGTATTCGAGTCGCGGGCCGCCGAAGGGATTCAGGCCGGCGGCCGCTCTTCGCTCAACTCATTGATGGAGCTTGGACCAACGGTATGGAGCGCCATCCGCCGCGCTCTGTTCGACGGCCTGCGGGAGGGGTCCAGCCTGCAGAACAGCCTGCGACATTGTCTGGTGGCGCAGGGCGACGCACAATATTCGTTGCCGGCGCACATCGGCGACTACACCGATTTTTACACCTCGATCCATCACGCCACGGCGGTCGGCCGAATGATGCGGCCCGATAATCCCTTGTTGCCGAATTATCGCTGGATTCCCATCGGGTATCACGGACGCAGCTCGTCCCTCGGCGTGTCGGGGCAGACTTTCCGCAGACCCCGGGGACAGCGGCTCCCGCCGGGCGGGGCGCAACCCGTCGTCGGGCCGAGTTCGCGTCTGGACTACGAACTCGAGCTCGGAGTCTTCATCGGCGTCGGCAACCCGCCGGGGATGCCGATTCCGATGGCGGACGCCGAGGCTCACATCTTCGGCGTCTGTCTGCTCAATGACTGGTCGGCGCGCGATTTGCAAGCCTGGGAATACCAACCTCTGGGGCCTTTTCTGGCAAAGAATTTTGCGACGACGATATCGCCCTGGATCGTCACGCTGCAGGCCCTTGCTCCCTATCGCGTTCCCTTCGTGCGGCCCGAAGACGCCCTCCCGCCCCTGCCCTATCTGGACTCATCGTGGAACCGCGAGGCCGGGGCAATCGATATCCGGCTGGACGTGCTGATTCAAAGTGCCGCCATGCGCGAACGGCAGGAGCCGCCGCACCGTCTGTCGTCGACCACTTTTCGGCATGCGTATTGGACGATCGCGCAGCTCGTCGCACACCACACCGTCAATGGCTGCGACTTGCGCGCCGGCGATCTGCTCGGAACCGGCACTCAGTCGGGGCCGACCCCCGGAGAGGCGGGGTCGCTGCTCGAGCTCAGCGCGGGCGGCAGCCGGCCGATTCAGATCAGTCGTGACGAATCCCGCACCTTCCTCGAGGACGGCGACAGTGTCATTTTCCGCGGATGGTGCGAAAAACCTGGGCTGGCACGGATCGGTTTTGGCGATGCACAAGGCCGCGTGCTGCCCGCCGTCGACCCCCCGACTTCAGTCTGACAAGACTTTCAGACTTTCTCCTACACGACGGCAAGGCTGGACTTGTAGGAAACTCAGGTTTACCCTCAAAGCAGCGGCAGTCACGGAGCCCCCATGACTATCCTTATCACCATCGTGTTGCTGTTGGTCTTCTGCCTGGCGTTAGGTTGGGGCTTGTTGAGCGTGCTGCACGATTTAGTGGAGCGAAACCCTCAGGATACGCCGATCATCCACGATCCGGGACCGATCTTTCACGATCAGGTCGCCGACTACCGAGACGCTAGATCGCAATTTGCCTGGCAATCTCGATCACATTCTCGGGCGCCAGACTGAACCGATCGACCACTTTCACTGAGTTGCGGTAAAGAAACGCGAACAGCGCCAAGCGCCAGCCTCGGAGTCTCGCGCCTTTTTGTTTCCGCACGATGAGATCGCGCGTCCCCACGAACAGGGCCTTGTCGAAATCGACTGCCTCGTCAAGACCGCGGGCGTCGCGCAGCGCCCGCCGCAAATCCGGGATTTCGAAGAAGCCGAAGCGCGCCACCACATGCCACAGTCCCTCGGCGACATGATCGACGACGGTGCAGTGGGCGCCGGCAATGCGCGGAGTGGCCTCAAATAGGACGCTGAGAGCGATGGCGTGCTTCGGCAGAACTCCGGCGAAATGCACGTGGGCCATGATGAGCCCCGACACCTTCTGTGTGCTTCTGGTCAGGAACACCGTGGTGCCCTCCACCCGCGGGATGATGCCTCGCTTGAGATCGGACAAAAACCGCTCCCCCGCCTCCGTAGGCTGCACGAGCGTCGCGCGTATGGCGTCGGTGCCGGTCCGCCATGTCGTCATGATCACGAACAACACCGCGGCGAAGCTTAAGGGGAGCCAACCGCCCTCCGCTATCTTGAGAAGATTCGCGAGGAAAAAGCTTCCATCGACGATCAGGAAAATACCGGCGACGGCAATCGCCGCGACGATGGGCCAGCGCCACACATGGCGCATGGCGCGATACAGCAAAACGGTGGTCAGCAGCATGGTGGTCGATACTGCCGTGCCGTAGGCACCGGCAAGCCGATCCGAGCTGCCGAAGGCGATCGTCGTCGCGACCGTCGCAATCATGAGCAGCCAATTGACCACGGGAATATAGATCTGGCCGTACATTCGATCCGACGTCTGCCGGATCGCGACGCCCGGCAGCCAGCCGAGCTGCATGGCTTGCCGGGTCATGGAGAACGAACCTGTAATGATGGCTTGGCTGGCGATGATCGTGGCCAGCGTCGCCAGCACCACGAGGGGATAAATGGACCAGGACGGCGCGATTTGAAAGAAGGGATTGCCCGTGACCGTCCCCTTGTCGATCAAGAATGCAGTTTGTCCGGCGTAGCTCAAGAGCAGCGAAGGCAGTACGACGCCGTACCAGGAGTATCGGATCGGACCCTTGCCGAAATGACCCATATCGGCGTATAGCGCTTCGCCGCCCGTGATGCACAAGAACACCCCGCCCAGCACCAGGAATCCGGCGCTTCCCGAGTGGACCATGAAGCGGATGGCGCAGCGCGGATCGAGCGCGGCGACGACGCCCGGATGGCGCGCGATCGACGCCAGACCCAGCACCGCGATGACGATGAACCAGAGCATCATCACCGGCCCGAACGCGCGGCCTATTTTCTCCGTCCCGAAGCGCTGCGCGGCGAACAAGCACAGAAGAATCGCCACCGCCATCGGCATGACAAAGGGTTTGAACGCGGTCGTCACCGCATTGACGCCCTCGAGCGCGCTCAGCACCGAAATGGCCGGCGTGATGACACCGTCCCCATAGATGAGGGCGGCCCCCAGCAATCCCATCCCGGTCAAGAGCCTGAAGCCGCGCGTAAAGGCGTTCGCACCGATGAGCGACATCAACGCCAGAATTCCTCCTTCGCCGCTATTGTCAGCCCGCATGACGAACACGCAGTACTTGACGGAGATCGTGACGATCAAGGTCCACACGATCAGCGAAAGCACGCCGAGGGCGCTCTGCGGGGTGAATTGTCCGCCGGTGGCCTGCACCACGGTTTGCAAAGAGTACAGAGGACTCGTGCCGAGATCGCCGAAGACCACACCCAGCGCGCTCAGCATGGCCCATCGGCCGGGCCGCGCCCGAAGGTGTGCCGCGGGAACGGCTTCACGCGTCGACGGATGAGTCGTCATGGCACCGTTATTGTGTTGGTTACCCTGCTTACTGCCCGGAGGCCGGCCGTTTCACGGCATCGCCGGCTGGAGCGGCGGGCGGCGGAGTGCCAGGAGCGGCGGCGGGCGCCGGGTCGGCAGCGGGTGCCGGCGCGGGTGCGTTGGGGTCATCGGCAGCAAGCGCCACCGTGGCGATCACCCCGTCCGCTTTCTGAAGTACTTCCCGGGCGTAGTCCCAGTGAATCGCAACGGTGGTATCGCCCACCGCCGCACGCAGCATTTCGGCGAACTGATCGATGTCGGGTTCGAAGCTTTGCCCCTGCGCATCCACGGGCGGGTGGGCCTCCAGCAACAGCTCGCCGTCGACCCAGGCGACCTTCACCGGTTGATTGATGAGGCGCACCTGTGTGCCTACCGCAATCAGCGGAAAGAGAGCGGCAACATCGTCCGGATACATGCGGATGCAGCCATGCGTCACCGCAAGTCCGACCGCGATCGGGTTATTCGTTCCATGGATCAAATAGGTGCCGTTCCCCGCCGCCAGGCGCATGGCAAATAATCCGAGTGGATTGTCCGGACCCGACGGCACGGATGCGGGCAGCGGATCGCCCGCCGCGGCGTGTTCCTTGCGAACGGATTCCGGCGGGTACCACGTGGGATTCTTCTGCTTCCCGATCACGCGGGTAGTTCCGAGCGGCGTGCGCCAATCCATCTTGCCGATGCTCACCGGGTAAGTGACGACCTCGATCGGTCCGCCGCGCTTCGGTTTGGGATAGTAATAGAGCCGGTGCTCGGGGAGATTGACGACGATTCCCTCTCGCGGTCCGGGCGGCAGTATATGCCGGCCGGGAACGATGAGTTTCTTGCCCGCACCCGGCAGCCAGGGATCGACGCCCGGATTGACCCGAATCAGTTCCTCGGATCCCAAGCTGTACTTTCTGGCGAGATCGTACAGCGTGTCCTCATAGACCGTCTCGACGGTCTGGTCCTCGCCGACCACAGTCGCGTCAGGGGTGGGGAGCGGATATACCGTGGCCTGTGCGCGGTCCGCGCCCGCGAGCGCCAAAAGACCGATCAACGCTGCGGCGATGCCGCTATACCCGCTCCTTCGAATCAATTTCTTTCCAGCGACTATGCCTTCCACAAGGGCTAGCGTAACACGCGCGGTCGTAAACGAAGAATCCGATTTCACACAGAGACTTTCATGCAAACTTGCAATCGCCCTGTATTATCGGGCGGATCACAGGGTACGGCGGCATGGGCATGACGGTACGAAGCAAGACGGCTCGAGTCACGGCGCTCGGTATCGGCCTATGGCTGGGAATGACGTGCGCCGCTGCGGACCGCGCGAAAGTATTGAATATCTACGCCTGGTCCGAATATTTTCCCACCTCCCTCATCGAGAAGTTCCAGGCCGAGACGGGAATCCACGTCAATTACGCCGTGCTCGATTCCCCGGAGACGGCCGAGACCATATTGTCCGTCGGCCACTCGAACTACGACATCGTCACCATGAATGCATCGCCTGAACTCGCGCGCGAGATTCCAAAGGGCTTCTGGAGAAAACTCGACCAGGCAAGCCTTCCGAACGCACGCAATGCCGACCCGCAAATCATGCAGCTGTTGAAAGCCGTCGATCCGGGCAACCAATACGCCGTTCCGTGGATGTGGGGAACGACCGGGCTCCTGTACAACAGCGACAAGATCAGGTCGATCATGCCGAACGCGCCCCTCGACAGCCTCGACATGATTCTGAAGAAGGACATCGCCGCTAAATTCGCCGGTTGCGGAATCACCATGCTCGACTCATGGGGCGATGTCCTGCCCATGGTGTCGCGCTATCTCGGGCAGCCGCGGCTCTCGGCTGCCAAGACCGACCTCGACGCCGTGATGGCAAAGCTGCAGGAAATCCAGCCCTATCTGCGGCGAATCTCCACCTCGGGATACTATCAGCAGCTCGCCGAGGGCGATTTGTGCCTCGCCATCGGTTATTCCGGCGATGCCATGGTCGCACGCCGGATGGTGAGCGAGTCTCATGGCAAGGTGAGAATCGAATACTCTTTCACCCGCGAGATGGTGCCCTTCTACATCGACAACATGGTCATCCCGGCCGACTCGCCGAACCCGGCCGCGGCCCTCGCCTTCATCAATTTCGCCATGCGGCCCGAGATCTCGGCCTCGGTGACGCGCTTCATCGGCTTCGCCACGGCGAATGCGGCCGCGGTGCCGCTTCTCGAGCCGGCGGTCCGCGGCAACACATTGATCTATCCGCCGCCGGCGATTCGCAGCCGTTTCGAGCTGCAGCGGGTCTACACGCCCGAAGAAACACGCGCATTCACGCGCGCGTGGCTGCTGTTCAAGTCGGGACTCTGACCAGCAACGGCCAGGCGATCCAAATGGCGGTGAGCACCACGAGCAGCGCCATGGAGCCATCGAAGATGCGGCGGGTACGCGCATCCTCGAGCCGGCGGCGGATGACCTTGCCGCAAGCAGCCCACAGCGCGATGCACGGCGAGTTGACGATTGCCGTCGTCAGCGCCACCACGGTCATGCTGACGGCCGGTGAAAAGGGAAACCGGGCGGCGATGCTGGAGGCGGCAACCGCCATCGTCCAGACTTTGGGATTCACGAATTGGAACATCACTGCTTCGTGCACCTGCATCGGCCGCGATCGATGCACCGGGCCGCCGGCGGCGGCGGATCGGGCGCCGAGCCCGAGAAGCCGTGTCGCCATCCACAGCAGGTATAGGGCACACGCGACGGTCATGCAGTCGACCACACGCGGGTGACCCAGCATCAACGTACCCAGTCCCGCATACGTGATGCAGATGACCAGCACGGTGCCGCCGGTCACGCCCAGCAAATGCGGCACCGTCTGGGCAAACCCAAATCGGGTTCCTGCCAGCATCAGCATGAGATTGTTCGGTCCCGGCGTGATGGAACTCACGAACATCATGACCATCAGTGGCGAGACTATGATCAATATCTGGCTCAAGCGCGTGCACCGAGTGAATTGGGAGTGTGCTCGGACGATACCAACCGCGACAACTAGGGAACAGATACAGCATTCGCGAGATGTATACAGTACAGTTGCAGAACTGCACTACTGTGCTGCATGCTCACGACCGGTGGCCGCCCGTCGGCTGTCACGAGATCCAGTTACGCCTGAGAATCCGCTGTATGAACCGTGAAGCTTCCCTGCGCAGACCTACGGCAACGACAAAGGACAGCCGTCCCATCTATGTGAGGCTCGCCGACGAGCTCGCCGAATTGCTGGAGAGCGGCCAGCTCAAGGCCGGCGACCGGTTGCCCTCGGTACGCCGTTTGGTCGCCCAAAAGGGTGTCAGTGCAACTACGGCGATCGCGGCGCTGCGCGCCTTGGAGCACCGCGGCTTTGCGGTTGCGCGGCCTCAGGCGGGCTATTTCGCCAAACCTCGCCGCGTCAATGCGGACGAGCCCGCCACGACGCGCCCCTCGCCGGCCCCGCACGCGGTGGGGGTCGACAGCATCATGGTGCAGGTCATCGACGCCAGTCAGGATCCGCTCATCGCGTCGCTGGGGACCGCGGTGCCGGATCCGGACCTCTTTCCGATACGCCGCTTGCAAAAGGTCCTGTCTGCGCTGGCGCGGCGCAATCCGCGACTGCTCGGCGGATACAACTCTCATTACTATGGCGTCGAATCATTGCGCCATGAATTGCTGCGTCGCTACGCCGATCTCGGGTGCAGCGTGCCGCCCGGTGAAGTGGTGGTGACCAACGGCTGCACGGAAGCGTTGAACCTCGCCCTGCGCTGCGTAACCCAGCCCGGCGACAGCGTGGCGCTCGAATCACCCGTGTTCTACGGCGTCCTGCAGGTATTGCAGAACCTGGGTCTCAAGGCGCTCGAGATTCCGACCCACCCGCGCGATGGACTGCGCATCGACGCACTCGAGGATGCACTCTCATCGCGCGCCGCACGTAAGGTCAGCGCATGTCTGGTCAGTGCAAACTTCAGCAACCCCACGGGCGGGTGCTTGAGCGATATCGACAAGGCGCGTTTGGTGCGCCTCTGCGCCCATCGCGGCATCCCTCTGATCGAAGATGACATCTACGGTGACTTGCAGCACTCGGGCGCGCGTCCGCTGCCTGCGAAAGCGTTCGATACGTCGGGAAACGTGATCCTCTGCTCTTCATTCAGCAAGACACTTGCCCCGGGCGCACGTATCGGCTGGCTGTGCGGCGGTCGTTTTGCGAAGGCGCTGCGCCTGCGCAAATTTGCATCCTCCGGCCCTACTGCGGCGATCCTGCAGGAACTGGTTGCGGAATTGCTGCGCTCCGGCGGCTACGAGCGGCATCTGGTCAAGCTGCGCAGCACCTACGCGCGGCAGGTGGGACAAGTGGCGGCGGCAGTTTCGCGCTACTTCCCGCAGAGCACGCGCATGACGCAACCGCGAGGGGGCTTCGTGATATGGGTGGAACTGCCTCGCGGGCTCGACAGCCTGTCGCTATTCGACACTGCGATTCGTCAGGGCATCAATTTCGCGCCCGGTCCGCTGTTTTCCGCAACCGGGCGCTATCGAAACTTTCTGCGGCTGAATTGCGGCCGCCGCATGACGCCGGAACTCGACGCAGCGGTCGCCCGGCTCGGGCGCCTCGCCGTTCGAATGGTTTAAGCCAGCGCCTTCACGCGCGCCTCTCCGCTGACCGAGTCCGCACTCTGACCTGCATGCGTGAGGCTCGGATAATCCGTATAGCCCTCCGCGCCGCCGGCGTAGAACTCCGGCACCCTCGGTTCATTGAACGGCGCCCGCAACGCAAATCGCCGCGGAAGATCCGGATTTGCGATGAAGAGCTTGCCGAACGCCACGGCGTCGGCTTCGCCGGCTTCGACCGCTTGCTCGGCGGTCTCGTACGTGAATTTCTCGTTCGCGATATACACACCGCCGAACGCCGCTTTGAGCTTCGGACCGAGGCGGTCGGGACCGTTGTATTCCCGTGCACAGATAAAAGCGATCTTGCGCTCGCCGAGCCGGCGGGCAACGTACTCGAAGGTCCGCGCCAAATCTGAATCGCCCATCGAATGGGCGTCCCCGCGCGGCGCCAGATGCACGCCGACTCGCCCGGCGCCCCATACGGAAACGGCCGCATCGGTCGCTTCCAGCATGAGCCTCGCCCGGTTCTCGATCGAACCGCCATAGTCGTCGGTACGCAGATTGGTGCTGTCTTGCAAGAACTGATCCAGCAGATAGCCGTTGGCGCCGTGCAGTTCGACTCCGTCGAAGCCGGCCAGCTGCGCGTTCAGCGCGCCCTTCCGAAAGGCCTCGACGATGCCCGGAATTTCCGCGCGATCGAGCGCGCGCGGCTCGACGAAGGGCGTCGGCGGGCGAAGCAGACTGACATTGCCGTTGGCGGCGACGGCGCTCGGTGAGACGGGAAGCGCACCGTTCAGAAAACGCGGATCGGATACGCGGCCCACATGCCACAGCTGCAGGAAAATTCGGCCGCCGGCTTCATGCACGGCTCGGGTGGTGAGCTTCCAGCCTTCGACCTGTTCCGGCGACCAGATGCCCGGTGTGTCCGCGTAGCCGATCCCCATGGGCGAGACCACGGTGGCTTCCGAAATGATGAGACCCGCGGAGGCGCGCTGCGAGTAGTACTTGGCCATCAAATGGTTGGCGATGCGGCTCGCGCCGGCGCGGCTTCGCGTCAGCGGCGCCATGATGATGCGGTTCGGAAGCTTGAGATCGCCGGCTTGGATTGGATCGAACAGTGTGGGCATGGTGGGTTCCGTGTTGATGCGGGGAGCGGGCGCCCGGTCCATCCGGGCGTCCGTTCAGCCAATAGTTCAGTAATATTGAACTATGGAATTATGAAGAATGCAAGTTTTGCGCTATCCTCGCAGGCGTGGCACGTCCAATCACACACCCGCACATCGACGACGTGACGGTTGCCGGCATTTTGCATGCCCTCTCCGACCCGGTGCGCTTGGGTATAGTCAGCAAGCTGCTCAAGACGCCGGCCGGCATGAATTGCACGGAGATGACGCAGAAGCTCAAAATTGTGATGCCGAAATCGACCTGCTCGCAGCACTACCGCATTCTTCGAGAGGCGGGGTTGATCGCGAGCGAACGCCGCGGCGTGGATTTATCGAGCCACGTCCGCGCCGCGGAATTGGAGACGCGCTTTCCCGGTCTTTTGGCGTCGATTCTCAAATCGTACAGGAAGGAGGCATCACGACAGGCGCGGTGACGCCACGTCTTGATGGCCCGACAAACCATGCGAGGCCCCTGCCGTAGATGAACAGACTTTACATGGTGCGCCACGGTCGTGCGGCGGCGGGTTTTGCAGAGTCGATGGACCCGGGCCTGGACGAGCTTGGCCGTATGCAGGCAGGAAGCGTGGCCAGCCAATTGAACTCTCTCGATCCGATGGCGCTCGTCACCAGCCCGCTGGCGCGAGCCCGGCAAACGGCCATGCCGCTGGCGCGGATGTGGCAACGCGAGCCGCAGATCGAACCCCGCGTCGGCGAAATTCCTTCGCCGCCGGGGATGAGGCTCGAAGACCGTGCGGATTGGCTGCGCACTCTCATGCACGCTTCCTGGCCGGGCTCCGGCGCCGAACTTCTGAGCTGGCGCGAAGCATTGATTGCGGCCCTGCTCGCCCAGACGCGGGACACGGTCATTTTCTCGCACTTCGTGGCCATCAATGCCGCGATGGGCGCTGCCATGGGAGACGACCGAATACGGCTGTTCTCGCCCGACAACTGTTCGGTCACCGTCTTCGAGGTGACGTATGGCGCGCTACAGCTGGCGGAGAAGGGCCGCGAGTCCCCGGATACCAGAATTCGATAGACCGATAGCGGCCTCATCAACCTTCGAGCCACGTTGTCCCGAGCGATGCGGTGTGCAGTTCGGCGCGGTCGAGTTCGCCTTCGAGCAAATGGTAAGTGTCGTCGAAGATTCGGCCCTGCCGCCGCCATTCGGCGAGCAGACGGCGCTCGGCGGCGATGGCGAGCATGCGCAAATTATCGTATTGCGTCACGGGGCGCGTGGGATCGCTGCTGCTCGCCGCGCGCGCTTCACGGTACTCGCCGCGCACCGCGTCGGCAGCTTCGCCCGAATAGCCCGCCAATTCCGCGAGCGCAGCGTCGAGCATGGCCCTGCGTGCCTCGGCCACCTCGAGATCGAGCGACTGATCGGGCGCGATGCGCAACAGGGCAATCAGCGGCCGGATCGTGAATCCCTGCACGACGAGGGTGCCGAGCACGACGGTGAAGGCGCTGAGCACGATTACATTGCGGCCGGGAAACTCCGGGGGCAGCGAGAACGCGGTGGCGAGCGTCACCAGGCCGCGCATTCCGCACCACGATACCAACACGCCGATGCGTGTCCGCGGTATCGGTTCGCCCAACGCGCGAGAATTGAAAAACGATTGCAAAAAGCGCACTACCGCGCCGTACGTCATTACCCAGAGAAAACGCACGCCGATCACCACGCCCAGCACGATCGCGGCAAATACCAGGGCGTGCCGGAGCTCATCGGCCGGCAGTTGGCTCAGGATGACGCGCGCCTGTAAGCCCATCAGCAGGAACGCCAGCACATTGAGCACGAAGACGACGGTAGCCCACACCGCATAGGAGTTGATGCGATCGCGTGCGCTGGTTCGCGCCGGCATATAGCGCGCCGCCACGGCCGCCAACGCCACCACCGCCACGATGGGCGACAATGACAATCGTTCGGCCAAGATCCAGGTGCCGAAGGTCACCAGGAACTGCACGATGATGGACGACAAGGTACCTGCCACCTTGCGGGCCACGCGTAGGCTCAGCACGCCCGATGCCACGCCGAGCAGCGCGCCGCCGGGCACCGCTAAGCCCAAGCGCGGCAGCAACGCGTTCCATTCATTGCCGGGCGACACCGCGGCGCTCACCGCCAAACC